>JACCDS010262931.1_pt1 | contig 21556 bp, 19 predicted proteins | sample 7446441 | NCBI WGS metagenome assembly JACCDS01 (sample SAMN15323445, study PRJNA562643) | freshwater metagenome | isolation source: river surface water | place: USA:Blue River Watershed | collected 2017-08-17 | reverse complement strand
TGCATTTGGCCGTTCTCTGCGCGCACATTCATCGCACGCACTTGGGCGCCTTCGTTCAAACCATAGGTGGTCACCGGGCGGGCAATGTCTTGCACGATGGACTGAACACCGGGGTCATCCGAGCACACCACTGCGGTGCCATAAAACGGCATGCGGTGCAAAAACTCCACAAACGCGGCCTTCAATCGGGCCAAGTCGTGGCCATAGGTTTCCATGTGGTCGGCATCGATGTTGGTGACCACCGCCATCACCGGCAGCAAGTTCAAGAACGAGGCATCGGACTCGTCTGCCTCGACCACGATGTAGTCACCCGTGCCCAACTTGGCATTTGCGCCGGCACTGTTCAAGCGACCACCAATCACAAACGTGGGGTCAAGGCCTGCTTCGGCCAAGACACTGGCCACCAAACTGGTGGTGGTGGTTTTGCCGTGGGTGCCTGCAATGGCGACACCTTGTTTCATGCGCATCAATTCAGCCAACATGACCGCTCTGGGCACGATGGGAATGTGGCGCTCGCGGGCGGCCAACACTTCAGGGTTGTCCGATTTGACTGCCGTGGATGTGACGACCGCATCTGCGTCTTTCACATTGACGGCCGAGTGGCCAACGTGGGTTTCGATGCCCAATGCCGCCAGACGGTGCAAGGTGGCGCTGTCGGCCAGGTCAGAGCCCGAGATCTGGTAGCCCAGGTTCAGCAGCACTTCGGCAATGCCACTCATGCCCGATCCACCGATGCCGATGAAGTGGATTTTTCGAATGGCGTGTTTCATGCTGCCAACTCCTCACAAGCCATCACAACCTCCCGCGTGGCATTTGTTTTTTTCTGTGCGTGTGCTTTTTCTGCGCAATGCAACAAGGCTTCACGGTCCAATGTGGCCAATCGGTCAGCCAACGTTTGAGCCGTCAGTTCGGCTTGCGGCATCAACCAGCCGCCACCCTCTGACACCAAGAACTGGGCATTGGTGGTTTGGTGGTCGTCCACAGCAAAAGGGAAGGGCACAAAGATGGCTGCCACGCCAATGGCGGCCAACTCGGTCACGGTGCTCGCGCCTGCGCGGCAAATCACCAGATCGGCTTGTGCAAATGCTGTCGCCGTGTCGTCAATGAAAGGGGTCAACTCAGCCTGCACACCCGCCGCTTCGTAATTGGCACGCAACGCCTCAATTTGTTTGGCACCACTTTGGTGGGTCACGAGAGGGCGTGTGGCTGCTGGCAACAAAGCCAAAGCTTGCGGCACGATGTCGTTCAAGGCTTTCGCGCCCAAGCTGCCCCCCACCACCAAGATGCGCAAAGGACCGGAGCGACCTGCAAAACGCGCAGCCGGTGCAGCCTGTTCGGTGAAGGCCTGGCGCAAAGGGTTGCCCACCCACTGGCCGGTTTTCATGACCCCAGGAAATGCGGTGAACACACGGTCTGCGATTTGGGCCAACACTTTGTTGGCCAAGCCGGCGACCGAGTTTTGTTCGTGCAGCACGACAGGCTTGCCATACAGGCTGGCCATCATGCCGCCAGGAAATGTGATGTAACCGCCCAAGCCCAACACCACATCTGGGCGCACGCGGCGCATCACTTGCAGGCTTTGCCAGAATGCGCGCAACAGTTTGAGGGGCAACACCGCCAGTGTCACGAGCCCTTTGCCGCGCACACCACCGAATGCAACCCTCTCAAACGCAAATCCGCGTTGGGGTACCAGTTGGCTTTCCATGCTGTCAGGAGCGCCCAGCCAATGCACGCGCCAACCCGCAGCGCGCAGGGCTTCAGCCACGGCCAGACCTGGAAAAATATGTCCTCCGGTGCCGCCCGCCATGACCAATGCGCATTTGGCGTTCATGAGCGCCCTCCCCGCATCATCTGTTTGTTTTCGGCGTCAATGCGCAGCACCACCGCAATGGCAATCAGATTCATCATGACAGCCGAGCCGCCGTAACTCATCAAGGGCAAAGTCAAGCCCTTGGTTGGCAAGGCGCCCAAATTCACGCCCATGTTGATGAAGGCCTGGAATCCAATCCAGATGCCCACACCTTGGGCCACCAAGCCTGCAAACACCTTGTCGAGGGCAATGGCTTGGCGGCCGATCACCATGATGCGGCGACTCAGCCACAAGAACAGCAAGATCACCAACGAGACCCCGACCAGGCCAAATTCTTCGCCAATGACCGCCAACAAAAAGTCGGTGTGGGCTTCTGGCAACCAGTGCAATTTTTCGATGCTGCCACCCAAACCAACGCCCCAAATCTCACCACGCCCAATAGCGATGAGTGAGTGCGAGAGTTGGTAGCCCTTGCCCAAGGCATGCTCTGCGCTGAAGGGGTCAAGATAGGCAAAAATGCGCTCTCGGCGCCACGGGGAAGCCGCGATCATCAAGACGAAGGCCCCCACCAGCACCGCAAAAATCAAGAAAAACATGCGGGCATTCACACCGCCCAAAAACAAGATGCCCATGGCAATGATGGCGATCACCATGAAGGCGCCCATGTCAGGTTCGGCCAGCAAGAAAACACCGGCCAACGCCACTGCTGCGCCCATCGGCAACACCGCACGGAAGAAGCGTTCTTTCACATCCATCTTGCGCACCATGTAATCGGCGGCGTAAATGATGGTGGCAAATTTGGCCAACTCTGAAGGCTGAAAATTGATGATGCCAAAAGAGATCCAACGACGTGCGCCGTTCACACCCTTGCCAATGAAGGGAATCAGGACCAGCGCCAACAAGATCAGCGAGACCACAAACAAAGGACGCGCTAATTTTTCCCAAGTTTCGGTGCGCACCTGAAACACCAGCAAAGCCATGATGCTGCCGACGACCATCGAGACCACATGGCGCGTCAAGAAATGTGTCTGCGAGTAACGAGAAAAACGGGGGTTGTCCGGCATCGCAATGGATGCCGAATACACCATCACCATGCCCCACATCAGCAAAGCCACGACCACCCACACCAGCGCTTGGTCGACACTTTGCAGACGCGCAGGCGTGCCGGAATTGGCCCGCGCAAAATCGTAGCCCCCCAAATTCACGGGCAAACTTTGTGCGCCTGCGGCCTCGCCACTGACGCGACCGGTGAAGAACCCACCCAAGCGCTCAAAGCTGGCTTGCAGGCGTTGGGACAAGGTCAGGGCTTCGCTCATCAGCCACCTCCCATGGATACGCCGGCCTCTTCGGCCAAGCCGGCAACCGCGCGGCAAAAGACCTCGGCACGGTGACCGTAGTGGTCAAACATGTCCAAACTGGCACAGGCCGGAGACATCAGCACCGCGTCACCACTGTGAGCGAGTGAAGCTGCGGTAGTCACAGCAGCTTCCATGTCTGCGGCATCGTGCAAAGGCACGCCTGCATCTTGCAAGGCCTCGCGAATACGCGGGCCATCGCGCCCGATCAGCACCACCGCGCGGGCATAGCGCGCCACGGGTGCTGCGAGTGGCGAAAAGTCTTGGCCTTTGCCATCGCCACCCAAAATGACGACCAAACGCCGGTCAGTACCCAGGCCTTGCAAGGCCGCCACAGTGGCGCCCACATTGGTGCCTTTGCTGTCGTCGAAATACTCCACCTCGTTGACGATGGCCACCGACGCCACCCGGTGCGGCTCACCTCGGTACTCGCGCAAGCCATACAACATGGGTCCCAAGGCACAGCCTGCACTGCTGGCCAACGCCAACGCGGCCAGCGCATTGACCGCGTTGTGACGACCTCGAATGCGCAAGGCATCGGCTGGCATGAGCCTTTGAATGTGCAACTCTTCTGCCTCGTCTTTGCGACGGCGACGGGTCTCATCGGCCTCGAGTGCGCGCACCAACCAGGTCATGCCATTCATGACTTCGATACCGAAATCACCCGGGTGTTGAGGCATGTCGCCACCAAAGTTCACGCACGCCCGCTCAATGGGCTTTTGCAACTTCACCCGCACTGGCGCGGGGCGCATGGCCATGACTTGTGGGTCTTCGCGGTTCAACACCATCAACGCTTTGTCGCCAAAAATCTTGGCCTTGGCAGCAGCGTACGCCTCCATTGACCCGTGCCAATCCAAATGATCTTGCGAAATGTTCAACACAGTGGCTGCGGTGGGCTCAAAACCTTCGCTGCTGTCCAACTGGAAACTCGACAACTCGAGCACCCACACTTGAGGCAAGGCTTGCGCCAAGGGGTGCAGCACAACAGGGGCCACTGGCGCCACCAGAGGGCTTGCCATTTCTTCTTCGTCCTGCGCACCTGCAGTCGCATCTGAACGCACTGCCGCATCGTTCAGCGATTCGCCAGTCGCAGCATCAGCTGTCGCTACAGCGGCTTCCATGGCCGCCAATCGGGCTGCTCTTACAGATTCAGATTCGTTCGCCCCAAAAGATTCTGTGCCTGCTTGGGCTTCGTTGGCTTCGTTGGCTTCGTTGGCTTCAGCAGCTGCTTTCTCTTGTTGCACAGCAACGGCTTGTTGGGCTTCTGCCATCGCCTCGGTCAAGGTGTCGAGCAAGGTGGGGCCAATGTTGCCCGCCACTTTCACGCTTTTACCGGCGCGGGCCACCAACTGACCGGTGAGTGAAGTGACCGTGGTTTTACCGTTGGTGCCGGTGATGGCCAAGACCTGCGGTGCGTAACCAAAATTGGCTTTCAGCTCTGCCAGGCCCGCGGCAAACAAACTCAACTCACCGCCCTGCCACAAGCCCATGGCAGACGCAGCCTGCACCACCGGTGCCACCACTTCAGGCGCCAGACCTGGGCTGCGGAACACCGCGCGCACCGAAGTGCCTTCCACCAAACTGGCTTGGAAGGGCCCGGCCACAAATTTCACTGCAGGGCATTCGGCCTGCAACACGGTCAATTGAGGTGGCGCTTCTCGGGTGTCGGCCACCGTCACGTCTGCACCGGCCAGCGCGCACCACCGGGCCATCGCCAGGCCGGAGGCACCCAAACCGAGAATCAGAACGTGTTGACCTTGCAGCTGCATGTTTACCTCAGCTTCAAGGTGGACAAGCCCACCAGACACAACAACATGGTGATGATCCAGAAACGAACCACCACTTGGGTTTCTTTCCAGCCACTCTTCTCAAAATGGTGGTGCAAAGGGGCCATCTTCAAAATGCGCCGACCTTCACCGTATTTTTTCTTGGTGTACTTGAAATACGTGACCTGCGCCATCACCGAGATGGCTTCCACGACAAAGATACCGCCCATGATGGCCAACACAATTTCTTGGCGCACGATCACCGCAATGGTGCCCAGTGCGGCGCCCAAGGCCAGTGCGCCCACATCGCCCATGAAGACCTGTGCAGGATGGGTGTTGAACCACAAAAAGGCCAAGCCTGCACCGGCCATGGCGGCGCAGAAAATCATCAATTCACCCGATCCAGGAATGTGCGGGAAGAACAGGTATTTGGAATACACCGAACTGCCCGTGACATAGGCAAAAACGCCCAAGGCCGAGCCGACCATGACCACCGGCATGATGGCCAGGCCATCAAGACCATCGGTCAAATTGACCGCATTGCTGGATCCGACAATGACCAAATAGGTCAACAGCACAAAGCCCAACACGCCCAAGGGGTAGTTGATCTCTTTGAAGAACGGCACTTGCAAACCGGCTTTGGGTGGCAGGTTCACATCAAAACCCGACATGACCCACTTGCCAAACAAATCCAACACGCGCAGGTTGGATACCTCTGAAATGCTGAACACCAAATACAACGCCGCCAGCAAACCAATCACCGACTGCCAGAAGTATTTTTCACGCGACCGCATGCCTTCAGGGTCTTTGTTGACCACTTTGCGCCAGTCGTCGACCCAGCCAATGGCGCCAAAGCCCAGGGTCACGACCAACACAATCCAAACAAAGCGGTTGGACAAGTCAAACCACAACAGCGTTGAGATGGCAATCGACAACAAAATCAACACACCGCCCATGGTGGGTGTGCCGCTCTTGGTCAGGTGTGACTCCATGCCGTAACCGCGAATGGGCTGACCAATCTTGAGCGCCGTCAGTCGGCGAATCACAAACGGCCCGGCCGCCAAACCAATCAACAAAGCGGTCATGGCCGCCATCACCGCACGGAACGTGATGTATTGAAAAACGCGCAGGAAGCCCCATTCGGGCGACAAACTCTGCAACCATTGCGCCAAACTAAGCAGCATGTACAGCCCCTTTGTGATCGTTATTGGCCATTTTTTCTGGGGCTGAAGGCAGGGACACCAAGGCTTCGACCACGCGCTCCATCTTCATGAAGCGCGAGCCTTTCACCACCACACTTTGGAAACTCTGTACCTGTGATGTGACAGCGTTCAACAACGTATCCATGCTGTCAAAGTGGCGCGCCGGGCCAAACGCTTTAGCGGCATGCACCGACAACTCGCCCAAGGTGTAAAGCGCCTCAATGCCGCATTCAGCGGCATAAGCCCCAACTTCCGCATGGAACTCGGGTCCTTGGTTGCCCACTTCGCCCATGTCCCCCAACACCAGCAAACGGGGTGCGGGCAATTCAGCCAACACGGCGATCGCCGCGCGCACCGAGTCGGGGTTGGCGTTGTAGGTGTCATCGACCAGATTCATGTCCGCATGGGGCATGCGCAAGAGCAAGGCGCGAGAGCGGCCCTTGACGGGCTCAAATGCCTGCAAGCCCTGCGCCACCGCAGCCAACGACACGCCTGCGGCCAAAGCACAAGCGCTGGCAGCCAAAGCATTTTTCACGTTGTGTCGCCCTGCAATGTGCAAACGCACGGGCGCGGTGCCTTCTGCGATTTTGAGGGTGAATTGCCAAGCGCCCGATTGCCAAGACACCAAGGCTGCATGGACATCGGTTTTAACTTGCGCATGGACGCCCTGCTGAGCGTCGGACAGTGCCAATGCGAACGTGCGTTGCACCCGGTCACCGGCCAAGCTTTGCCACACCAGCGAAAACACCTCATCTGCAGGGAACACGGCCACACCATGCGCGGGCAGCGCCTGCAAGACGGCCCCGTTTTCATAAGCCACGGCTTCGACTGTGCCCATGAATTCTTGGTGCTCGCGTTGGGCGTTGTTGACCACCGCCACGGTGGGCCGCGCCAAGTTGGCCAAGTAGGCGATTTCGCCCGGATGGTTCATGCCCAGCTCGACCACCGCGATGCGGTGATGGGCGCGCAAGTTCAACAGCGTCAAGGGCACGCCAATGTCATTGTTCAAATTGCCTTGGGTGGACAGTGCGCCTTCAGCGGCATAGGCACGCAAGATCGAGGCGATCATTTGCGTCACCGTGGTTTTGCCGTTGCTGCCTGTGACGGCAATCAAGGGCAAATCAAACTGCGCGCGCCAACCTGCCGCCAACTCACCCAAGGCGATGCGCGCATCAGGCACCACCAAAGCAGGCAAGCCATTGGCCACCGCCACAGCTTCGCCCGATGCTTCGCAGAGCACCGCCACAGCGCCTTGCGCCTTGGCCTGTGCAATGAAGTGGTTGCCGTCAAACCGCTCGCCGCGCAGGGCAACAAACAAATCACCGGTTTGCAGACTGCGGCTGTCGGTGTGGACCCGGTCCACCAACACCGACTCGATGTTCAGGCCGCGCACTTGGCTCAGCCAGCCCAAGGCCAATGCCAGCTTGAAGTTCATTTTGGAGTTCATCGCAGTCACGCGGTGACTCCTGTTGCGTTTGCGGCGCGCACTTGCAAGGCCCGTTGAGCTTGCAACAGATCTGAAAAAGGCATGCGTGCACCGCCGATTTCTTGCGCTGTCTCATGGCCTTTGCCGGCCAACAAAACAACATCATGGGATGAGGCTTCGGCTACAACCTGTGCAATGGCCACGGCGCGGTCCACCAACACCCGGGCCTGCTCAGGACGGCTCAAGCCTTTCACCATGTCGGCCAAGATGGCTTCTGGCGACTCAGATCGAGGGTTGTCGCTGGTCAACACCAAGCGGTCAGATGCATGCTCCGCGGCGGCGGCCATCAAGGGGCGTTTGAGCGCATCTCGGTCACCCCCACAGCCCACCACACACCACAAACGACCGCCCCGCGCCATGGCCTGTCCACGCAAAGCGGTCAGCGCGTGGGTCACGGCATCGGGCGTGTGGGCGTAATCCACCACCACCAAGGGCTGCTCGGTTGTCGAATCTGCGTCTGCAACTTGCACGCGCTGCATGCGCCCGGGCACTGCCGTCAAATTTGCACAGGCTTGGATGGCCTGCTTCAAGTCAAAACCCAAAGCACGCAAACTGCCCAACACGCCCAACAAGTTGTCGATGTTGTAGTCGCCCATCAGCCCGGTGTGCAGTGTTTGCACGTCGACGCCTTCGATCACCTCAAACACCAAACCGCTGGCACTGGGCAAAGCGCGGGCTTGTAAGCGCGCCTTTTCTTGCCGCGAGCAAGTCCAAATTTGCAAACCCGAATTGGCCAATCGCTGGGCCAACATGGCACCCTTGGGGTCGTCAATATTGATGACGGCCGCCTGCAAACCTTGCCAGCTGAACAAGGCTTCTTTGGCCGCCCAATAACTGGCCATGTCGCCGTGGTAGTCCAAGTGGTCTTGCGTGAAATTGGTGAAGACCGCCACCCGAATGTGCGTGCCGTCCAAGCGGTGTTCCGACAAGCCAATGGACGAGGCCTCGATGGCGCAGTGCGTCAAGCCCTGATCGGCAAACAACCTGAATTGACGCTGCAGCAACACAGGGTCTGGGGTGGTCATGCCGGTAGACACCAAATCGGGCAACTGGCCCACACCCAAAGTGCCCACCAAGCCGCAACCTTGGCCGAGGGCGGGTGATGACAGCGCCTGCGCCAGCCACCAAGCGGTGGATGTTTTGCCATTGGTTCCAGTCACCGCCAACACATTCAGATTCTGGCTGGGTTGCTCGTAATAAGCGTCCGCAACCCATCCGGTCTGCGCCTTGAGCCCCTTCATGACAGCCAAGCGCTCGGTACCTGCCTTTTCTGCGGGCAAGGCTTGCAGCCACTGTGCGTGGCCTTCGTCTTCGAGCAAGCAGGCGCTGGCGCCTTGGGCCAAAGCTTGCGCCAAATACTGACGCCCATCGGTGGCCGCGCCAGGCCACGCGATGAACGCATCCCCCGCGCCGACCAAACGGCTGTCGGTGCGCAATTCACCGGTCACGCGGGCGCGCAACCAACGGGCAGCTTCAGGGGCGTTGTGCAGCATCTGCATCAAAACGACTCCTCGACCGATTGCGCCACGATCTGAGGCTTCACGGCCATGTCGGGCTGCACCCCCATCAAGCGCAAAGTTTGCTGCACGGTTTGACTGAACACCGGAGCGGCCACATCGCCGCCGTAATAACGCCCGTTGCTGGGCTCGTCGATCATCACCGCCACCACAATGCGAGGCGCTTCAATGGGCGCCATGCCCACAAAAAACCCGCGGTACTTTTTGCCCGCGTAGCCTTTGCCCTCTTGCTTGTGGGCAGTACCGGTTTTTCCACCCACCGAATAGCCAATCGTCTGAGCCTTTTGTGCCGTGCCGCCAGGGCCTGCGGCCATTTGCAGCATCTTGCGCATGGCCTTGGCGTTTTCAACGCTGATCACGCGCACACCCGCCACTTGGTTCTCGGCCTTCATCAAGGTGGCGGGCACCACTTCGCCATCGCGCGCAAACACGGTGTAGGCCCGGGCCACCTGGAACAAGCTGCTCGAGATGCCATAGCCATAGCTCATGGTGGCTTGCTCAATCGGACGCCAAGTTTTGTATGGACGCAAACGGCCACTGACCACGCCGGGGAAAGGCAATTGCGGTTTTTGACCAAAGCCCACATGGGCAAACATCTCCCACATTTCGCGGGGCTCCATTTGCATGGCGATCTTGACCGTGCCCACGTTGCTGGATTTTTGAATCACCTCGTTCACCGAGAGCACCCCATGGGGATGTGCATCGGTGATGGTCGAGCCAGTGATGGTGATCCGGCCGGGGGCTGTCTGGATGGGCGTTTCGGGATTGACCAAGCCTTTTTCAATGGCCAGCGCCACAGCAAATGGCTTCATGGTTGAGCCGGGCTCAAAGGTGTCGGTCAAGGCGCGGTTGCGCAGTTGCTCGCCGCTCAAGTTCACGCGTTTGTCGGGTGAATAGCTGGGGTAGTTGGCCAGTGCCAAAATCTCACCCGACTGCGCATCCAGCACCACCACGCTACCGGCTTTGGCTTTGTTTTCGAGCACCGCTTCACGCAGTCGCTGATAAGCAAAAAACTGCACTTTGCTGTCAATGCTCAGTTGCAGGTCTTCGCCATCCACGGGGGGCACGGCCTCACCCACGTCCTCAACCACACGGCCAAATCGGTCTTTGATGACACGACGTGAACCCGGCTTGCCAGCGAGTTGTTTTTGGAAAACCAACTCCATGCCCTCTTGTCCTTGGTCTTCCACATTGGTGAAGCCCACAATGTGGGCCGCCGCTTCACCTTCGGGATACAAACGCTTGTATTCCTTGATGTCGTAGACCCCTTTGATGCCCAATGCCAAAACTTGTTTGGCCACCGGTTCATCCAATTGGCGACGCAACCAAACAAATGTTTTCTCGTCGTCCTTGAGTTTCTTGTTTAACTCGGCAGGCGTCATGCCCAGCAAGCGCGCCAATTCGCGCAGCTTGGCAGGATCACGATCGATGTCTTCTGGATTGGCCCAAATGCTGGGCGCCGGCACGCTCGAAGCCAACAACACCCCATGCCGATCCATCACACGACCACGATTGGCCGGCAAAGACAGTGTTCGGGCAAAACGGACTTGGCCTTGTTCAATGTAAAAATCGTTGGCAATGACTTGGACATATGCGGCGCGAGCCACCAAACCAATGAAGCCCAATGCAATGGCGGCCACAATGAATTTGCTGCGCCAAACTGGCGTCTTGCTGGCCAACAAGGGGCTGGAAGACAACTGGACGCTACGGCTCATGGTTGCACTCCCTGAACCGACACTGCGCCGTCTTTCACCGTCACATACTGTGTGATGGCTGGCGAGGCTGGGCGCATTTGCAACTGCTGGCGTGCCAGTTGTTCCACACGCAATGGCGTGGCTTGCGCGCGGCGCTCAATCTGCAGCCGATCGTGGTCCACCTCGAGGCGCTTGGCCTCTTTGCGTGCTGCCTCCAAAGCCATGAACGTGCGCCGTGTTTCATATTGGCTGTGCACCAAAAACAAGGCACTACCCATCACCGCCATCAGCAACAAAATGCTCAAGCGGCTCATGCAGGCACCTCGGTGCGTTCGGCCATGCGCATGATGGCGCTGCGCGAGCGGGGGTTGTGGCGCACCTCGGCTTCGCTCGGGCGCACACGCCCACAGGCTTTCAAGCGCATCTTCACCGGCTCGGCAAAAGGCACGCGCCGGTCGACCACTTCTTTGGAGTGCTTGGCAATGAACTGTTTGACGATACGGTCTTCAAGCGAGTGAAAACTGATGACCACCAAACGGCCGCCAGCGGCCAACACCTGCAAACTGGCTTCTAGCGCCTGTTCGAGCTCCGCAAGCTCTGCGTTGATGAAAATCCGAAAAGCCTGAAATGTCCGCGTTGCAGGATTCTGGCCCGGCTCGCGAGTTTTGACCGTGTCAGCCACGAGCTGGGCCAAATCGGTGGTGGTTGAAATTGGGCCCCGCTCTTGTCGGCGAGCCACAAGCGCCTTTGCAATCTGAAAAGCAAACCGTTCTTCGCCATAGTCACGTATCACCTCCGTGATTTGATCCACTGTGGCCGAAGCCAGCCAATCGGCCACACTCTCTCCGCGCGTGGTGTCCATGCGCATGTCGAGAGGGCCCTCAAAACGAAAAGAAAAACCCCTCTCGGGGCTGTCAATTTGGGGGGAGCTGATGCCCAAGTCCATCAGGACGCCATCGACGCTGCCGGCGGGCAGTTCACCCAGGTGCGAAAAGCCGTCGTGGCGGATAGAAAACCGTTCATCCGCAATGTGGGCAGCCTCGGCAATGGCTTCAAGGTCTTTGTCAAAAGCTTGCAGTCGCCCTTGCGCCGACAAGCGCGACAAAATCATTCGGGAATGCCCACCGCGCCCGAAGGTGGCGTCGACATAAGTGCCATCAGCACCGGCACTGGCTTGGAGCAATTCGTCCACCGCCTCATTCAAAAGCACAGTGGTGTGGGTCAGCGCGTTTTCGGTCATTGCATTCAGAACGAAAAGTCCTTGAACACATCGGGCATCTCGCCCTGCATGGCCTGCGCTTCTTGCGCGTCGTAGGTGGCCTTGTCCCACAACTCAAAGTGGTTGCCCATGCCCAGCAACATGGTGTCTTTGGCAATGCCCGCGGCTTGGCGCAACTCGGGCGAAATCAAGACCCGACCAGTGCCGTCCATCTCGACATCCATGGCGTTGCCCAAAAAAATGCGCTTCCACCACTGGGCCGACATGGGCAACTGGGCAATGCGCTCACGGAATTTCTCCCACTCAGGGCGGGGAAACACCATCAAGCAACCGTGCGGGTGTTTGGTGATCGTCAAGTGGCCCTGGGCGTTGGCGCTCAGGACGTCGCGATGCCGAGTCGGCACAGACAACCGCCCTTTGGCATCCAGACTCAGCGATGAAGCCCCTTGAAACACTGCAACGACCTTTTTCCAGTTGAGAGGTGCAAGCGGAGGCACTTTTCCCCACTTAATTGCACTTTTTTGCACTGTAACAGGAATTCAACGCAACTCAACAGGAGGAAGTCGATTTTTTTCAATGAAATCAATGGCTTAGCGGAGAAATCTTACCTTCAAAGCAGGGAAATTTCTATGTAAATTAGGCACTTACAAGGGGCACTGAAAGTAACCTGTGAAGGATTCCGGAAAATAAAAAAATTACAAAATTGTCAAATGCAAAAATGAATTCGACACCGACTCAACGCTGAGGGCGAAAAAAAACCCCTTCGCAGGGGTTTTTAAAGGGCTCAGAAGCCATCAAGATCAGTCGCCGAACATCTTTTGCTTCAACTCGCGGCGTTGCTGCGCTTCCAGCGACAAAGTGGCCGTCGGGCGAGCCAACAAACGGCCCACGCCAATGGGCTCACCGGTTTCATCGCAGTAGCCGTACTCACCCGAATCGATCAAGCCAATCGATTGCTCAATTTTCTTGAGCAATTTGCGCTCACGGTCGCGCGTGCGCAACTCCAGCGCGTGCTCTTCCTCAATGGTGGCGCGGTCAGCAGGGTCGGGCACCACCACGGTGTCTTCACGCAAATGCTCGGTCGTCGCACCGGCACTGTTCAAAATCTCTTGCTTCAAGGCGGTCAATTTCAGACGGAAATACGCCAATTGAACCGTGTTCATGTACTCCGCTTCAGGCATGGCCAAAATCTCGGCGTCGGTCAATGCTTCGAGCGATTTGGATTTCCAGTTGTTGGCCAGCTTGGGGTCTTTTTTGATGGGTGCAAATGGGGCAGCCACAGCCGCAACGGGCGCACTCGGCATGAAACTGGCCTTGGCCGCCGTAGAGGCCACGGCCGGTGGGAGAGAAGGCACAGTGATCTGGGCCAAACGGGCCGAGGGACGCGTGGCACGAATCAATTGGTCAGGCGCAGAAGGCGCCGCCGCTGCCGTCACGGCAGTTGGGGCGACCGGGGCAGTTGGTGTCGCCACTTTTTTAACAGTCATAGGTTTCGCTTCAGGAACAGAGGCCGCCTTTTTAGAGGTCGGCACGGGTGCAGCTTTTGCCTTAGAGGCAGCCGCTGGCTTGGTGACCACAGGGGCCGGTTTTTTCACGGCGGGGACTGTGGCTTTGTTTTTTGTTTTGTCGACTGCGGCAACGGGCTTGGCTGTGGCTTTGCCTTTTCCAGCCGTGGTCACCGTCGTTCTGGCTGCGGGCTTCGAGGCCGGTTTGGCCACTGCTTTGACAGGTGCCGATTTCTTCACCGGCGCCGCTTTTTTCACCGCAGCAGGCTTCTTGGCGGGTGCCGCCTTTTTCACAGGCACGGCCTTCTTGGCAGGCGTGGGCTTTTTCACGGCGACAGCCTTTTTTGCTGCGGCAGGCTTCTTGGCCGGCACCGCTTTTTTGTTTGGGGCGACCTTTTTCACAGGCGCCGCTTTTTTGGCTGGTACAGGCTTTTTGACAGGCACGGGTTTCTTGGCCGGAGCTGCTTTTTTGACAGCACTGGTCTTGGACTTGCTGGCCAGCGCTTTGGCTGCCGTTTTCTTATTTGAGGTCTTCACGTCTTGTCTCCTAGCCGTGTGAAAGGGCAGGCCCAAACCTCTTGCCACACTGCAGCAACCGATTGAAAAACCTGTTCATATGCATTTCAAACCCGTATGTAGACCGACTGGGTTCAACAACCTCCCCCAAAAGGGGGGTCTTCAGGCGGGCGATTGTAGCGATAAGAACGATCAAAAAATGACATGTCACCGATTAAAGACAAGTTCACTTCCGGCAAGTGCAGGGCGCGTCCTCGCTGGCCACTCAAACCAAGCACTGCTCCAGGCCTTGCAACAGGATGTCTTTGGGCAAATCGATGCCAATGAATACCATCTTGCTCGTTTTGACCTCGTCATCACGCCACATGGGCCCTAAATCACTGCCCATCAATTGGTGAACGCCCTGGAAAATAACCTTGCGCTCGGTGCCCCGCATGTTCAAGACCCCCTTGTAGCGCAGCATGCGCGGGCCATAAATGTTCACGATGGCCCCCAAGAAATCTTCCAACTTGGCCGGATCAAAAGCCTTTTCTGACCGGAATACAAAGCTCTTCACATCGTCATCGTGGTGATGGTGATGGCCTGCATGACCCTCATGGCCATGGTCGTGTTGGTGGGAAGGGTGGTCGCAGTGCTCTCCATGCACGTGATCATGGTCATGGGAGTGACCGTGGCTGTGGTCGTGACCGTCTTCCTTCAAAAAGTCTGGATCGATGTCGAGTTTGGCATTCAGGTTGAAGCCTTTCAGGTCAAACACCTCGCTCAAAGGGACTTCACCAAAGTGCACCACCTTTTGCGGGGCGCGGGGGTTCATGTGCTTCAGGCGGTGTTGCAACGCACTCAAATCATCGGCCGAGACCAAATCGGCTTTGCTGATGAAGATCTGGTCGGCAAAACCCACTTGCCGGCGCGCTTCTTGACGGTCGTTCAATTGCTGCGCCGCGTGTTTGGCATCCACCAGCGTCAAGATGGAGTCGAGCAAAAACGTCTCGGCGATCTCATCGTCCATGAAAAAGGTCTGCGCCACGGGACCGGGATCGGCCAAACCGGTGGTCTCGATCACGATGCGGTCAAAACTCAGCAAACCTTTGCGGCGCTTGGCCGCGAGCAATTGCAAGGTGACGCGCAAATCTTCCCGAATGGTGCAGCAAATGCAGCCATTGCTCATTTGAATGATTTGCTCCTCGGTGTCCGAGACCAAGATGTCGTTGTCGATGTTTTCTTCGCCAAATTCGTTCTCAATGACAGCGATTTTTTGGCCATGGGCCTCTGTCAACACGCGCTTCAAGAGCGTGGTTTTGCCCGAACCCAAAAAGCCGGTCAGGATGGTGGTGGGGATCAATGACATGAAGCGATTCCGCAATAGAAAAGAGTTCGGAAGTGTAGCGATGAATGGCGCAGCCAGTTTGGCTGCCTCGTCTCAACCTCAGTCGCTAGAGACTATCGCTGTGGCTGACTCACTTGCGCTTGGCACGCGGATGCGCGGCATCGTAGGCTTTGGCCAAATGCTGGAAATCCAAGCGCGTGTAGACCTGCGTGGTGCTGATATTGGCATGACCCAAAAGCTCTTGCACCGCCCGCAAATCGCCGCTCGACTGCAACACATGACTGGCAAAAGAATGGCGCAACATGTGCGGATGCACTGGGGTGGCCAAGCCCGCCAGCAGGCTGCGGCGTTTCAGGCGCTGGGCCACACCACGGGCTGTGAGTCGTGTGCCATGGCGGCCCGGAAACAGCGCCAACGCCAAGTCAGAGGCGCCCGGCGTGGGCTGGCTCAACATGCCTGGCAATTGCGTGCGCACGGCCAGCCAATGCGTCAAGGCCTCGACCGCAGCCCGCCCCAATGGCACGGTTCGCCGCTTGCTGCCCTTGCCTTGCACTTGCACCTCGGCGTTTTGCAAATCAATCCAGCCACGCCCCCGGCGGCTGGCTTCGCTGCTGGCCACCACATCCAAGCCCGTCAACTCGGCAATGCGCAGGCCGCAGCCGTAGAGCAACTCCACCATGGCGGCGTCGCGGGCTTCCAGCCACGGGTCGTCGTTGTCTTCTTCGTGCTGAGCCAATTGCACCGCTTCGTCGACACCCAGCGCTTTGGGCAAGGGCTTGGCCGAGCGCGGCGCCTTCACATCGGCCACCGGGTTTTGACTGACCAAACCTTCGCGCCCCAGCCAGGTGTAAAACCCGCGCCAGCCAGACAAAATCAGGGCGATGCCTCGGCCACTTCGGCCTGCGCGGTGCATCTGCGCCACCCAGCGGCGCACATGGCTGTTGTGCACCTGTAGCAAGGCCACATTGGAGGCTGCGGCCATGTCGGCCAAGCGGATCAAATCGAGTTGGTAGAGGCTGCAGGTGCGCTCGGCCAAGCCTTTTTCAAAGCGCACATGCGCCAGATATCGGGCAACCAGTGGGTCCGGCGCCGTGTCTGACATGCTTCAGGCCTCGGGCAACCGCAGCACCGACAAGGCCGCGCCCGCCAACTCGGCGAGTCGCTCGAGCAAGTCCGTGCCCATTTGGCTGTTGAAGCGCTGTGCGTCTGGCGAGGCCAATATCAACAAACCAAAGGCAGGTTGCCCTGGCGCCGCGCGCAAGGCCAACAAGGCCAACGACGCGGCTTGGGCTGGCTCTGCCAACCACTGAACTGCCTCGTAGCCGGCATTCGGGCCGACATAAGGGGTGTCCAACGAAGTGGCCAGTGTTTGCACGGCTTCGGTCACGCCTTGGGCATAAGCCTCTTTGGCGTAAGCGCCTTGCAGAGACCACAAACGCAAAGCCACTTGCGGCACTTGAAACAAGTCACGGATGTTGTCGACCGCCAACTCGGCCAAGTGGTCGGGCGGGGTGACCAACAACTCGCAAGACCAACGGTGCAGCTTGTCGGTCAGGATCATGTTTTCATTGCCATGACGAATCATGTCCATGATGCGGTGTTCCAAGCCTTTGATTTTGTCGCGCAGCATCTGCGCTTGACGCTCTTGCAAACCCACAGCGCGGTGGCTTTGTGGATGCGTCAATTGCACCGTGGCCAACAAAGAGGCATGGCGCTCGAAAAAGTCAGGGGTGTTCACCAAATAGTCGGCAATGTCGTCTTCGGTGATCGGACTCATCGGCTCAGAGGGGGTCATGTGGGGTCTCCAGAATTTCAGGAAAGTACATCGGGCAAGTCAATTTCACCCTCAAAAACAGTCGTGGCAGGCCCCGTCATCAGCACCGGGCTGTCGGGCTGGCCGGCCCACTCGATGGTGAGCGCGCCGCTGTGGGTTTGCACGTCCACACGGCCGTCCAGCCAACCTTGACGAATACCGGCCACCACCGCAGCGCATGCGCCAGTGCCACAAGCCAAGGTCTCGCCCGAGCCGCGCTCGAACACGCGCAACTTGATCTGGCTGCGCGAAACAATTTGCATAAAACCCGCATTCACACGCTTGGGAAACGCCGCATGGTTTTCGATCATGGGGCCTTGCACCAACACCGGAAATGCCGCCACATCGTCGACCCGCTGCACCGCATGCGGATTGCCCATGGACAACACGCCAACGCGGGCAATGCCCTGCTCGCCCAACGCCAAATCAAACACGGGCCAGCCGTTGACTTGGTCGCTGATGAGTCCAATGGGGTTAAAAGGCACACGCTCCCAGTCGAAGATGGGCGCGCCCATGTTCACCGTGACACGGCCATCGGGCTGCATGTGGAGTTCAATCTCGCCTTGCTGAACCTTCACGCGCACGCTGCTTTTGGAGGTCAGCCCTTTGTCACGGACATAGCGCACAAAACAACGTGCACCGTTGCCGCAATGCTCCACCTCGCCACCATCGGCGTTGTGAATCACATATTCAAAATCAATGCCTGCCCCAGGCGAAGGGCGGACGCTGAGGATTTGATCTGCCCCAACCCCAAAATGGCGATCAGCCAAAAACCGGTATTGGGCCGCACTCAGGCCAAGGCGGCCTTGCGTCTCATCGAGCACGACAAAGTCATTGCCGGCCCCTTGCATCTTGGTAAAGCGAATGTGCATGAGACCGATTATCGCTGTTGGACTCGGCCCGATAATGGGGCATGGCACGCACCTCCCAACTTCTTTATCCCCAACGTGAGCCGGCCCCTTTGCGCCCGGCCGCCACCGTGTTGCTGATGCGCGATGGCCCTCAAGGCCTCGAGTTGCTGATGACCCGACGCGCCATGACGGCCAGTTTTGCACCCGGTGCTTATGTCTTTCCGGGCGGCGGCATCGATGCCGCCGATGCCGCCCCCGCGACCCACAGCCTGGCCCACCGGCGCCCCTCACAAAGCGACCTGCACCTCACGCAAGCCATTGCCGCTATTCGCGAAAGCTTTGAAGAATTGGGCATTTTGTTGGCCCGACATGCCGATGGCCGCTGGGCCGATCAAAGCGATATTGAGCGCATTGCGCGCCTAACCCCTGAAGGCTCGTCGTTTGCCACGCAGTGCCAAACCCATGGTTTGACCTTGGCAGCCGACCACGTGTTTGTGCTGGCCCACTGGATCACCGACCGCGACCTGCCTCGCCGCTTTGATGTGCCCTTCTTAGTGGCCCGCATGCCGGAAGGCCAAACTCCGGTGGCCGATGAAGCCGAGCAATTCGAGCCTGTCTGGGTGCGCCCCCAAGATGCTTTGAAGCGTCACGCTGAGGGGCAGTTCTTTCTTATTTTTCCGACCATCCGAACCTTGGAAAAACTGTGTGTCTTTGCCACGGTAAATGACGTGCTGCAGGCCTGCGCTGTTAACGAAGAACCTTTGTGGACGAGCTGTCCGAGGGCTGGCTGGTTGGCTGGCAACGAAGCCCGCTACATGGAGCATGAGCCGGCCTATGGTGAACTGGCTTTGGTGTGCCCTGACGGACAAATTCACCACCATCTGGACTGGCGCACGGACCAAGCGGTTCCGTTGTTAAAAAACGTCTTGCGCCTGACCGCACCCAACCCCGGCGTGATGACCGGCCCCGGCACCAACAGTTATTTGGTCGGCGACCCACACACGGGATACATCGCGATTGACCCTGGCCCTGCCGACCCTCTGCACCTGCAACGCCTGTGGCGCGCAGCGGGTGGGCAAATCCGCATGATTGTGTGCACCCACTCACACCCCGACCATTCTCCTGGCGCGGCCCCCTTGCAAGCTTTGTGTGACAGCAAGCCCCCCATCTTGGGCTTGGCCTCTCGCCCCACTGCCCGCGCCAACAGCCAATTCACCCCCGAGCGCGAACTGCACGACGGCGAAAAACTGGTGCTGCAAGGCCAAGGGCTGGACGGCGCCATCACCCACACCCTGCGCGTGTTGTTCACGCCCGGTCATGCGGCCAACCATGTGTGCTTGGTGCTTGAAGAAGATGGTTTGTTGTTTTCGGGCGACCATGTGCTGAACGGCAGCACCACCGTGATCGATCCGCCCGATGGCCACATGGGTGACTATTTGGACTCGTTGGACAAATTGGCCGAGCACTGCAAAACAGGCGCGGTTGAATTCATCTTGCCCGCCCATGGCCATGTGCTGGGTTTTGCACACCAAGCCATCACGCATCTCAAAGCTCACCGCCTCAAGCGCGAGGCCAAAATCGCGGCGGCCATGCAAGCCCTGCCGCAAGGCAGCTTGCAAGAATGGGTTGAAAAAGCCTACGACGACGTACCACCCCGCTTGTGGCCCGTGGCGGCGCGTTCGCTGCAAGCGCATGTCGACCACATTCGCGAACAAGCCTTGTCCTGATCGACCTGCCGAATTTTGAAAGTACCGATGACGCCCTCCACTGAAGGTATTCGCCTGGCCAAACGCGTGGCAGCCGACCAACACTGCTCACGCAGCGAAGCCGAGGCGTTGATCGTGGCATGCGGTGTGAAGGTCGACGGGCAAGTGGTGTCCGACCCGGCGCGTCGGGTCAGCCCTCAACAATCCGTTGTGGTCAACCGCCAAGTTTCAATGGCGGCACTGGCCCCGCTGACTTTGCTGCTGTTCAAGCCCGCGGGGGTTGCGGCCAACGCCAGCTGGCTTCAAAAAACGGTGGGGCTCAAAGCCACCCACCCCGGCATTTGGGGGCCAGAACGCTTGGCGAAACTGGAAATGCCACTGCCTCTGCCCACACCGGCCAGTGGTTTGTGCATTTTTTCCGACGACTTGGGGGTGTTGCGCCACTTGGAAGACCGCCGCAGCCCGATGGAAGAAGAATGGATGGCCACCCTTGAAGGGCCGGTGAGCGAGTCCACCCTGCGCGCCTTGCAGGGGCCGGGACTGCGCGCCAGCATCAACCGCCAAACCGAGGCCCTCACCGTGCTGAGGATTGCCGGCAAAAACTTGGATGGGCTGGATTTGGGCCGCTGGCTTGACCAACAATGCCCCCTGAAAGACCTGCGCCGCCAGCGCGTGGGCCGCCTGAGCCTGGCCCCCTTAGAGCCTGGACAGTGGCGGCAACTGGAAGGTTTCGAGCGTTTTTGATTTATTTCCGACAAAAATACACAGGAATTACCCTTGAATAGGAACGGGCAATCCCCACATATTTAATCAGTCTGAGAAAATGACTGCTTAGTCACAACTGAAAACTCAACAGTTTGTGACCAGTAAAAAGTCCCATAAGGGTCTTTTAACGCACAAAGGAGCACACCATGCGTTTGAGCACTAAGAGCCGCTTTGCCGTTACCGCCATGATTGATGTCGCGCTGCGCGAAGACCGCGGCCCTGTCTCACTGGCCGCCATCAGTGAGCGCCATCAGATTTCTCTATCCTATCTTGAACAACTGTTCAGCAAACTGCGCCAACAAGGCTTGGTGGAAAGCACCCGTGGCCCCGGCGGTGGATATTCGCTGTCGCGCAATGCTGAAAAAATCTCCATGGCCGACATCGTGGGCGCGGTGGATGCCCCCTCCGCCGAGGATGCCGCTGCTGACGGTGGCTGGATGAACAGCGAGTTGTGGGCCAGCCTGAACGAGAAAATGCTGAGCCACCTGCAGTCCATCAGCCTGCGTCAGTTGGTCGCAGAGCAACGCAACAAAGGCGTGACCGTTGAGCCAGCGCCGCAACCGGCCATCAAGCGGGGTGTTTTTGCCAAACCCAAAACCGCCCTGAAAATCACGGCTCCCAACTCGGTGTTTGCCTTGGCTGGCAGCTTGATGCCATCACGCGGCTAAAGCCCCGATGCCCCAACAAAAAACCCGCTTCGGCGGGTTTTTTGTTGGCCGTTAAATAAAAGTGTGAAGCTCGCCGATAAGCCGGATTCTGTGCACAACGGTTGCCCGCTGCGTGACCGCCATTACTCTGGGCCGGGGGTCGCCCACCCGGCTCGATGCTACCTACCCGCCAACTCACCCCGCGGAACCACAGGGAGAAGCGGTGCGGCGAACCGCGCCTCTTCAGGAAGGCCTACTTGGTATTGCTGCGCGTAGAGATTGCCCGTTTCACCCGAACTCAATCGGCTCGTCTCTGTTGCTCTGATCCTCACCTCACGGTGGAGAGGTGTTACCTCCTACGCTGTCCTGTGCAGTCC
>JACCDS010185627.1_pt1 | contig 21557 bp, 18 predicted proteins | sample 7446441 | NCBI WGS metagenome assembly JACCDS01 (sample SAMN15323445, study PRJNA562643) | freshwater metagenome | isolation source: river surface water | place: USA:Blue River Watershed | collected 2017-08-17 | reverse complement strand
ATGCACGGCGACTGCGCGCTGGACGAAGCCATGCGCAAGCAGATCCTGCCGGAGAGCACGCTGAGCGGCGCAGCCAATCTATTGGTCATGCCGAATCTCGACGCGGCCAACATCGCGTACAACCTGCTGAAGGTCGCGGCCGGCCATGGTGTGGCCATCGGACCGGTGCTGCTGGGCTGTGCGCGGCCGGTGCATATCCTGACCCCATCGGCGACCGTGCGACGCATCGTCAACATGACGGCGCTGGCAGTCGTGGATGCCGTGCAGCGTTAACGCGTTACCTCAGGCAAACAAAAGCCGCCGCGTCCGAAAGGAGCGGCGGCTTTTTTTCATCCGTAATTGCCATGAGATTCATCGACCTGGCGACATCGTTCAGAAATCAGGCGTATGCAGTATCGATTTGCCTTGCACTGAAAATTCATGACATCGGCATCAGCCGGAATTAAACTTGCCATCAATCTTGACTCACCGCCAATGCGATCACTATGTCCGCTTCAATTTTCAGAGCTGCCGTTTTCCTGCTAACAGTCATTTGCAATGTTTTGCCTGCTCATGCCGCCAGCTATTCGCCCCCTGTATCAGACAGTGCCGGTAATGTTCATGCCATTGAAAAAGAAGGCATGTCCCGCAAGGGCTATATCGTTCACGCGTGGCAGGTCGTGAATCTGGCTCAGCCGAAGGATGGCAATGTTCTTTCAGTCCGCTCGCTGGTTGAGTTTAATTGCCGGTTTCGCCAGGCGCGCACTATGTGGATTAATGAACATCGTGACCGCGACGCTGGTGGCGAGCCTGTGAGTTCTGGTCAGGTGAGTAATCCGGAATGGGTTCAAATAGAAGCGGGTACACATGCTGAAAAGCTGCTTGAATTCTCTTGCAGCCACATTATGCGTTGACCCTTGCAATTCGCCAGCGTCTGCCTTTTATTGAACATCCCGTCACCACTCGTCGTCGCGCACGAATCGTTGCCAATGCATCATTTATCCATGGATGATTTTGGCCACCCACCGGCACGGCAATAAGGCGAGCCTTCGTTAGCCCGTATTGTGCACATAACCGTCATTACGACGGTGAAAGCTATGGCAAGGCGTTCGCCCGGCCGCAAAGTGGGTGGTGGGGCCATGCAAAGACCAAGCTTTTCCTGCATCACAAAGCTCGAATTTTTACGCAAACCCATTAAAAATATCCTCGGTGCTTGTCGCTGCTGGAGCGATCACGAACTAGATGCACGCTTTTATTAAATAAATATTAACTAAAAGCGGCAGGTACCCTGGGTTAATCCCGGGATTGGAGAATTCTGCACGAGCCTGTTGGCACAGCCTCTCTCTCTGTGATAATTTTTGTACGCATTCCCGGCGATGGCATGCGGTTGGCAACTCAACTGGCGCAGAATGACTTGCTGCGGAAGATCGGCCGCTCGCTTCAGTCGCTGCGGCGCGGTGCGCACAAGAGCCGACTCATGTTGATTCGGCGTGTGATGACGACGGCCTGCCGAGACTGCGCCGGAGGCCGGCTCTAAACAGGACCAGGCCATGCCATTTTCCTTGACTCAGTATCAGAGCCAGAATCTCAGTGACTACCTGCTCGCAGAGAATTCCGGTATGACTGTAACCAGCCCGATTATTTATACCGGTGATTCTGCGGCAATCGGACTGCTGGATGCAGACGTGACGCTTGGCTCGAAGCAAAGCGTGTCCTCGTTAAAGCTGTCGCGTGGCGTCGTGCTGTCTACCGGCTCACTGATTGACTTGCCATCAACGAATACGAGTCCAGCTTATCAGACCGATTTTCAGCGCAGTGGCGACGCTGACCTGCTTCTGGCTGCGCAAGCTGGCTTTGGCAGTAATGCTGCGTCGACCCAGGATGCCGCAGTCATAGAATTCGATTTCACTGTCACTGACCCGAACAAGCAGTATGTGACTTTCGATGTTGTCTTCGCATCTGACGAGTATCCCGAGTTTGCCAGTAACTTTGTTGATATTGGCGCGATCATTATCGACGGCGTCAACTATGCGCTGTTCCACGGTGACCCGCAGCGTCCGCTGAGCGTGTTACAGGCAAACATTGATGATGGTTATTTTTTGAATAACGAGGCTGACATTCTCGATACCAGGCCTGCACCGTACGCGATTGAATTTGATGGATTGTCTTATCGCTTGCGAATCAGCGCGCAGTTATCTGCCGTTGGCACCGGAGCAGATGGCGCCCATCGCATCAAGATCGGAATTGCCGATACCAACGATGGCGTTTGGGACTCGGCAATGTTTGTTTCGAATATCAAGGCGACCGACGTATTCTCGGAACTACTTTCTGAATTCGATCCCACCTCGCTGAGCAATAAAAAATTGCTGAGTTTTGTCACGTCGCCAACGAAGAGCGAGTCTTTCTTCCTTAACCCGGATATTCCGCCCAATGTCATCACCAGCCTGTCCAAGTCGTTGGGAATCAGTGAAGACGACCTTAACTCGATTAAGGAATTTCTGAATCAAGGCAACGTGTTCGATGCCAGCGAGGGAACCAAGAAGATCACGATTGCCCTTTATGGTGGTAACGATGTCATCTCACTGGGGGATGGCGCGGACGTCGCATTTGGCGGTGAGGGTGACGATGTCATTCAAGGCAACAAAGGTGCCGACAAACTTTACGGCCAGAATGGCAATGACTCGCTCTACGGCGGCGAAGGGAAAGACTTGCTGACCGGAGGACTCGGCAACGACACCTTCTATTTCGACACCGTGCCTACAGCAAGCAATACCGACAAGATTGCGGACTTTGCTACCGGTGCGGATCGCATCGGCCTATCCAGCATTGCCTTCACGTCCCTGTCGACGCCAGGTGCGCTCAGCAGTGCAAACTTTGTCGTTGGCAAGGCAGCGCTGGAGGCGGACGACTTCATCATCTTGAGCGGCACCAAGCTGCTTTATGACGCCGACGGCTTAGGGGGTGCCAAGGCGATCGCGATTGCAACTATCACGGGTTCGCTGTCGCTGTCTGATATTTTTGTTTATTGAGATTTGAATCAGTTTGCGTTCTAAAGGTGGCACCTTTCTTCCAAAGAATGGGGCCAAGAACAAAATCACTCGGTGTTCGCCATCGTGCCGCGCCGCTGGTTCAGGCATGACAACGAGAGTGTCTGTCGTTGAGGGCGGCCGTGATATCAATCGCTCCGACCCTTGACGGTATCCGCAAATAGTGCGGGACTGCAGCAAATGAGCCAACGTCGGCCGTCGCCTGCGAGAGGTGCTTGGTTCCTCGTCAGGGACTCAAGCAGCTGTCAGGCGAGCGCTGTGAGCTGTATCAGGCAAACATGATTCTGAAGGGGGGCTGCGCATTTTTTCAATGCAAAATTCGATGCTCGTTTCAATAACCAGCACGCTTGTTCGACCAGAGTTGGAAACTGTGTGGGGTAGAGTCGAGATATCGGATTTTGCAGATCGCTTCATCATGTTATTGATGCCCTGTGAATTTGACGTGAACTTCGTTTCAGGCTACATGCCGAAAAGAGCTTTGACGACTCGTCTTGCTATTTGAGCGTGGCATCGCATCGCTACCGACACCTGCGTATTCACGACAAGCCTAGAATTGAATTGCATCAGGCCTCCCTGGCGCTGACGTGTATTTCGATTGGCTGGAAAATCATTGTCAGGTTTTGTGAGAGACACTTGACCGATCAGCCTATCGATTCCAGCCACGATTCCGTGCTTATAATCATAACGATGGAATGCAGCAATAAATACGCCCCATCAGCATAGAAGCCGCGGGTCTGAACTATCGGTCAACCAATCAGTACCGACGCCAATCTTGAGGCGCTTGTCCAAGGAATTCGACGATGTCCGCTACAAACAATCTGGTCAGCCATGACTGGCTCGGTGCTCACCTGTCCGATCCCGACGTCATCATCGTGGATGCGACGGTGCATCTGCCCGATACCGGTAGAGATGCGAAGGCCGAGTACCTGTTGGAACATCTGCCGGGCGCCCGATTTTTCGATATGGATGTCATCTCTGATCCGCACAATCCACGACCGCGCAAGATCCCGTCGGCAGAACGTTTCGCCGAAGAAGTCGGCAAGCTGGGCATTCACAACGGCAGCCATGTGGTCGCTTATGACACACTGGGTCTTTACAGTGCCGCGCGGGTCTGGTGGTTATTCAGGCAGTTTGGCCATGACCGAGTGTCGGTACTGGATGGTGGTATGGTGTCCTGGAAGAAGGCGGGCCTGCCCGTTACTGCCGAACCGACACCAATCACGCTACGCCAATTTACAGTCAACCGGCAGCGTGACCTGCTTGCGCGCTGGAGCGAAGTGCTGGCGCAATGCGAGCGTCGCGCACAAATTCTTGACGCGCGCACCCAAGGACGTTGGGCCGGTACCGAGGTAGATCGCTATCCGGGAGCCCGCCCCGGACACATCCCCGGAAGCCGCTGCCTGTATTGGGGCGATTTGCTGGATCGGGACAGCCGCAAGCTATCGCCGCCCGAGCTGTTGAAGGAAAAATTTGTCGCGGCCGGCTACCTGCCCGAACAACCAGTGACCTTGAGCTGCGGCTCAGGCCTGACTGCTTGCATTCTGGCGCTGGGTTTGGAGCAGATCGGCGCGACTGATTGGAAAGTTTATGACGGTTCCTGGGACGAATGGGGGCGTAATCATGCGCTGCCGGTCGAAGTGCAGCCGTCGTGAACTGATGCATCGCCGCTCAGGGATGGTCTGACAACGATTCCCTGCGAAGCCAAGATAACGTTGTGCCGACATGCCTTGGTAAGGAGGCATTGCGTCATGGGGTTGCACAAGACAGCGCACTGGGGAAACGACCTGGTTGAATCGCCGGAAAAATTCGTAAATGCGTCGCTGTAGCGGCGACCGCTTCTCGAGGAAGTGACACTTGTTTTCGCTACGGCTGTCATGGCGGCCCTCGAACTCCTGACGGGCCGGGCGGACAACATTTGCGGGACTACTCCACCTTCCAGCTGCCCGACTTCCCGCCATGCTTCTCCATCACGCGGATGTCCGTCATCACCATGCCGCGGTCGATCGCCTTGCACATGTCGTAGATGGTCAGCAGGCCGACCTAGTTCGCTACCAATCGTCAGTTAAATCAGTTGGTTAGACAAAGGCTTTTGTTCGTACTTGGCCTTCTTCTGTGGGTTGAACGAAGGTCATTAGGCCAAAATTAGGCCAAGCAAAGAGTAGCATATGGCTATATGTACTGTGCACCGACAGGGCCCGGGAATTGACCGAATATCCAAACTAAGTCGTCGAATGTCCCTCGAGCATGCGATCGGCAACAAGGTCGAAGCCGCTTGTCGGTGTGGCGATCCGTTTGAGAAACTTCGTCGGCTAATGGGTCAATGGGCAGCTTTTTGCAGCCAGCAGTCATTCGCTCATCGCACGATGATGGTGCACGCAATAAAGGCTCAGGGAGGCGGATAACTATGAGAGCGACTTTGACAAAGGCGGGCGAAATGCGGCTGTTGTGCCTAGGGCTAACTCGGGAACAGATTTATTGGATTGATCACCATTTTGAAAATATCGTTCAGGATCTTCGTGAACCTCCGCGCAACGCTGATGTCCGGGCAGAGCTGGAGAAAATTGCGGGCAAATTGGCCGAGATTGCTGAGTGGTGTTCGAGTGCAAAAAAGTCGACATTGCGCCAAGCCGATAAGGTGGCCCTTGGCCACATCGGAATGGCAGCGGCAACATGGGCTCGAAATACCGGGAACCTAACTTCAGATGCGTTGCCTGAACGGATGGACTTGCATTCACTTACGCAGTGTCTTCACGAAATAGTTGAACTCGCTAAAACTCATTTTCCTGCGAAGCACTAGCGACATCGAAGTGCAGCCATAAGGGCAATTGCCACCATTGAGATGGCAGTCAACCGCCCCAAAGACACCGCCTCCCTCGAAGCTGCTAAGAAATTTGAGCTGAGCCGCTCGCCGGGATCTCCGTTTCTTGCAGCCGCGGAAATCATTTTTGAGGAAGCCGGAGGGGACAATGCGCCTTCTGCAGAATATGCAATCCGCGCCCTCCTGAAAAAATGCGCCAAAGACGAAGCTTTCGGCAAAGGCGAACAGACTAATCAATTAGATAGCCTAATCGCCTATTTGGCTTCGCTGTAGATCTCCATGCTCCCAACATCGCCGCACCTCAAGCGGCCTCATAAAGGAGCATGGTATGCAACGCGTCATCCGACTGTCCGAACTTGCCTCCCGGCCTGGTAAGCCGGGATTGATTTCAGCGTCGCCGGCCTCGGTCTGGCGTTGGATCAAGGCTGGAAAATTCCCGGCCCCCTTCCGAATCGGCGACCGAACCACCGTCTGGGACTTGGCCGAAGTCGAACAATTCTTGGATGGACAGCGCAAAAGGGGACAGAAATGACCCTCGCCCTGACTACCCCGGAGAATACCGATGTACTCACCCAGCTGACCTCTGCTGGTGGCCGTCGACTTGCAAAGTACTGGCAGAGTTCGACAGAAAAGCCGCAGGCCTATGAGGAAGTCAAGCAAGTTCGCGTGACCGAGCATTTGGTTCGTGGGATCCGCGAACTCGACGAATTGCTTATCGAGTTGGAACGAGACCCTGCCTCTTGCCTGATTCGAGGACGTTTCATAGGGGAACACGCAGCCCAGAGGCTTTATAACGAGGAAATAGAGCGGGACCGCCGCCTAGGCAAAGCACTGCTGCGCCCAAAAGAAGGCTACACACTCCGCCGCAACGCCTTCTTTACGGATCAGGCGCTGCACTACTGCCTTCTTGACATCGATGGTTTCAGACCCGAAGGGGTGGATCCTGTCCGCCAACCGGTCGAGGCCTGCGAGCAATTTGTCGCAAAATGCCTACCCTCGGCATTTCAGGGTGTCACCTTTCGCTGGCAGCTATCGGGTAGCGCCGGTCATCCGAGCGCGGCAGGCGTCCTCAAGGCACACCTCGTCTTCTGGCTCAAAACGCCGTACTCCAGCTTAGAAATGGAAGCTTGGGCAAAGCAACTGGCGTCGGTCGACCATACAGTCTTTCGCAGGATCCAGATTCACTACACTGCATCGCCAGTATTCGCGCCGGGGGTGGCCGACCCGGTGCCGGTTCGCTCAGGCCTCGTCGAAGGCTGGAATTCCGATGAAGTTGATCTCGTGATTGATCAGCACGTTATTGAACATGCCAGAACGGTTCGCAAGGCGCGGGCGGACATGGTCGACCCGCGCGATAAAGACAATTTGATCGGTACCTTCTGCCGTACGTTCGAGATGGAAATCGTCGTTGAGCGATGGCTGCCGCATGTGTTCGAGTTCGTCACCGAAAACAGGCTTAATTTTTTGCACGGCGGCGGAGCACCCGAAGGTGCTGCAGTGACCGAGAACCGGCAGGGAATATTCAACACCCACGCCACCGACCCGCTGGGTGGACGGGCAACCAACAAATGGGATCTCGTCCGGTACTACCTCTTCGGACATCTGGATGAAGGGCTCACCCAGGATGAACGCTTACTGCTAGGCCCCGGCGGCTGGCCATCACATGTGGCCATGAAGGACATGGTGCTGCGCTTGCCCGAAATCCAGAGGGCGCTGCAGGAAGAAGAAAATGCCGAACGATCTCAAAGCCAAAAGCTGCTCGCCGATTTCAAGCAAGCGATTGCGGATTGTGACAACGCAGAATTGCTACAGACCTTGGCAGGAGGGATAGCAAAGATAGAGGGCATCAATGATGTCGCTCGTGAACAACTGGCGAAGCAGATACAGAACCGCGCGAAGGAACATGGCACGAGCCTTCCTATCGCCACGATCCGTGAATGGTTGAAAAGCCGTCATAGCTCATCTGTGCAAGCATCTGAATCGATACCGGACTGGGCACGCGATTGGGTTTATGTCACCAGCACCGACAGATTTCTCAACATCCGTACCAAAGAAGAAGTCACTTCAAAGGGGTTTCAGGCGCGGTACAACCGTCTGATGCCTCAGATTAATTCTGCAGGCGACCGGGCACCCGCGGATAAGGTAGCGCTCGACCAGTGGTGCATTCCGACCGTGTCGCATCTGGCCTACCTGCCGACTGCAGGCACGTTCTTTGAAATGTACGGACGCCAGTGGGTAAATACGTTTCAACCCCACTCAGCTCCGGCCATACCGGCTGAACTATCGCCAGAACAGCTGCAGGCAATCCATCTAATCGAGCAGCATCTGGAGGAGTTTTTCGAGAACGAAAGAGACCGCCGGCTGTTCATCAGCTGGATCGCACACAACGTACAGTATCCAGGTCGCAAAATCCGATGGTCCCCGCTTGTCGTCGGCGGAGAAGGCGACGGCAAGTCGCTCTGGTTCAGCCTACTGGGTTCCGTGCTCGGTGCAGTCAATGTCAAATCACTGAGTGCCAGGGTTCTGGAGAGCTCGTTTACCGACTGGGTTGTCGGTGCTGCCGTGATCGCCATCGAGGAGGTGAAGCTACACGGGCACAACCGATACGATGTACTTAACGCGATAAAGCCTGTTATCACCAACGACGAAATCAGTGTGCATCCGAAGGGCAAAGCTCCCTACACGGCGCCGAATACCACGAACTACCTGCTATTTTCCAACCATCTCGATGCAGCGCCTGTCAGCGAGGGGGATCGGCGATTGATGGTTTTGTCTTCACGTATCAGCTTGGCTCAGGCCACAAAGATGACTGAAGACGGCTATTACAAGCGGCTGTTCGGTGCTTTGCGCGACCATCCAGGCGCACTGCGCAAGTGGCTGCTCGAACTGCCTCTCGATCCAGATTTCGATCCGGATGGTCGCGCACCGATGACCGATGCCAAGCGCGAGGCGATCGAGCTATCGCTGGATGATATGACGCGGGATATACGGGACCTGATTCACGATCAAGTTGACGGCGTAACTCCTGAAGTCGTTTCAGTCACTGATTTGACCTCAGCGTTGCAGGGACTGGGACATGAAAAAATCTCCGGCCGCAGAGTGGCGCAAGAGTTGGAAAGGTCTGGATTCCGCTTTGTCGACAGGCGCCGACATGAAGGCCAGCGGCTGCGAATTTACGTACGTCGCGATCTGAACTGGGGGTTCGAGCAGGCGGTGGCGCACTTACAGGCGAGGCGTAGCCCGGACTTCTTACAATAAATTCTGGACTGTGAGGATAAGGGACAGGTTCCGGGACAACGATTTTTCAAAGACGATTGTCCCGCTGTCCCGAATGTCCCGAATAATTCACAGCAGGTGTATTTGGCAGATACCCACAAATGCTGGACTCAGACACTGTGTATGACGAACACAAAACAGCCTGAACACCATTCGGGACACGGGACACGGGACACGGAACGCCTAATGCCTGAAAGCTTGGCCTACGCCGGCACCGCAAGGGAGCGACGTTTCTCCCCCGCTTCACGGCTCACCTTTCTACGAAGGCCCCAATTTTTTCGCGCAGTAAAGAGAATCCCAGCCGATCCGGAGGAAATGCCATGGACAAGACGATGAAAGCTGCCCGGCTGGCGCTTGATGCCTTGCCGCGTTGTGGTGCTCGCAGCAGGCAAACAGGCGCGCCGTGCAAGAATCCTGGGATCGGCAATGGCGGCCGCTGTCGCTTTCACGGCGGTCGAGCTGGTCGAAAGCTGACCCACGGCAAATTCAGTGCCGCGTCGAGGAAAGTGATCGAGCGGATCAATCTTTTTGTTATGGTTCTCCGCTGGCTGCATAAAGAGGCCGGCCTACCCGTTCCTGATGGCACCGCGCTCCGGCCACGCCTGACTGCGGAGAAAGCGTCGAGAGTGCTGGCCGAGATTCGGAAAGAGCGTAAGCGCAAGTAGCGCTTCGTCCCGTGCCACTTCCACGCCTTCGATGCGCCTGTGGCCACGTCAGCCGACGGTCATGCGGGCTGCTAGAGTTTACGGGTCGGTGCGGCCTGCGTGATTCTCAGCGGGTCGAATTAAAGCTCTTGACAGGTACGGTACGGAACACAATATGACACAACCCCATGCACCAGATGGCGGCAGCGCGGGAGGCGCTCGCCTTGCTAAAGCCGTGTGGCGCCAGCTCTAAACGCACTGGCCAACCATGCGAGCGGTCCCCATGCCTGGGGAGCATGCGGTGCAACCTGCATGGCGGGCTATCTAAAGGAGCACCTGCCAAAATCGGCCGGCGAGCGCTAAAACTTCAGCGAATGAGTCACTATCTTTTGCTATTCTTGAAAGCATTGACACTATTGCAAATCAAACATAAGTAACAGGTTGTATAGTGTTGATGGGTACGCCTTCATCTACTCTGCCGGGCATAGTCAGAGTCAGGTTCACGACTTACTGGTTTTTACGGAAGATGTGAATCACTGTTGAGATTAACGCCGCGACGCCATGCTGCTGGTCTGCACCAGCTTGCGGCGACTTCAAACGTGTCCGAGCCGCCGAGAGATTTCCAGGGCGCACTCACGCAGCGGATTAGCGATCCTGCCATCCCATGCGCCGTCGAACGTGGCCTCCGGGCCCATCGCGGTGATACCCAGCACCAAGTGGCCAGATGCATCAAAGACCGGCGCGCAGAATGCATTGATTCCTGGAATGGGCTGTCCGATGGTGCGCGAAATTCCATGCCGTCGCGTTTCGGCGATTGCCTGCTCAACCTGGGCGATGGTGATCTTAACCAGTCCGCCCGAACGATCGCTGCGGCGCTCAATATCTTCGCGGATATATTTTTCAACGACTTTTGGCGGCATGAAGGTCGCAAACAGTCGGCCGGTTGCCGTGTCCACTAGCGACATCACCGTGCCAGTGCGCAAGTTCACATGCAAGGGCTGTATCGGCTCCTCCAGCCTTACGATTGTAGGCCCTAGGTTGCCCCACACCGCCACTGCCACGCTTTGCTCGGTCTCGGCCGCTAGCCGCTCAACTAAAGCTGATGCCTCTTTCACTGCATCCAGTCGCTGCAGCCGTACTAGCCCCAACTGCAGAGCCAGCGGACCGAGTTCATAAGAGCCAGATGCGTCCTGCGTGACGAAGCCCACCTTTAGGAAGCTGACCATATAGGGATGCGCCTTGCTGGTCGTCATTCCGGCTGCCTTCGCTAAATCCTTCAGCGCCATCGGCGCCACATGGCGGGCCAGTTCAACCAGCAATTGGGTGCCGATCTCAAAGGACTGAATGCCGCGTCGTGATTTTTCTTGCATGAGAGGAAGCGTGGACACGTTGAATCTTGAAGTATAGCCTTCCTGACAGGATTGCGATTAAGTTTTACGCGTTCAATAAATTCAAGCGATAAGACTATATCAGAAGTGTTTGACCAAATCAGAGGTCGGGTGTAGAGTCGACGCATCTTGCAAACGGAGGTCGGCATGGAAGAAAAGCGTTTCGATTGCGATGTGCTGGTCGTAGGTAGCGGCGCATCGGGCATGGCTGCTGCGGTCACCGCGGCGACGCAAGGGTTGAAGGTGCTAGTGGTCGAGAAGGAGCCACGTTTCGGCGGCACGACCGCCCGCTCCGGCGGCTGGCTTTGGGTGCCGGGAACCCGGCTAGCGACCGAGCAGGGTATCCATGAGCAACCGGGTGCTGCGCGCACCTATTTGCAGCATGAGGCAACCACGCATTTCGATGCAGCCCGCATAGACGCCTTCCTCGAAAATGGCCCGAAGGCAATTGATTTCTTCACCCGCAAGACTTGCGTGCAGTTCGACATGCCGCCGGTCTTTCCCGACTACCACGCCGAGGCACCCGGTGGTGCGCAAGGCGGCCGCTCGATGGTGGCGCGGCCTTTCGACGGACGCGAACTCGGCGAACGCATCAAATATCTAGCTCCACCGCTGCCCGAGCTGACGGTATTCGGCATGATGCTGGGCTCGGGCAAGGAGATCTGGCACTTCATGCGCGCCTTCCGATCGCTCGAGTCCTTCGTCTATGTGGCCAAGCGGCTGTCGCGCCATTTCCTCGACGTGGTCCGCCATGGCCGCGGCATGAACCTCACCAATGGCAATGCACTCGCAGGCCGGCTCGCGAAGGCGGCGATGGATCTCGGCATTCCGGTTTGGCTGAATGCGCCGGTCAAGCGGCTCAACGTCGAGGCCGAGCGGGTGAGCGGCGCGCTGGTCGAGCAGGACGGGCAGCCCATCCATGTGACGGCGCGCGTCGGTGTCGTGCTCGCTTGTGGCGGTTTCCCGCACGATGTCGAGCGCCGAAAGTCGCTGTTCCCGCATGCGCCGAACGGTACCGAGCACTACACACCTTCGCCGGCCGGCAATACCGGCGATGGCCTACGCATGGCAGAGGCGGTCGGCGCCCATGTCGACCCCACCATACCGAATGCTGCAGCCTGGGTGCCCACTTCGGTGACGGTTCGCCCCGACGGCAGCCGCGGCGTGATGCCGCACTTCATCGACCGCGCCAAGCCGGGCGTGATCGCCGTCAGCCGGCATGGCAAGCGCTTTACGAATGAAGCCAATTCTTATCACGATTTCGTGCAGGCGTTGGTCGCCGAGACCAAAGGCGACAAGGAGATCTTCGCGTGGGAGATCTGTGACCACGCCACGCTGCGCCAGTACGGCATGGGCTGCGTCGCGCCTTTCCCGTTGCCGATCGGCCGCCACCTGAGCACCGGTTACCTCAAGCGTGGCAACAGCGTCGAGGAACTGGCGCGCGCAATCGGCGTCAATCCGGCCACGCTGAAGGCCACCATTGACAGCTTCAACCAGTCCGCGCGTACCGGCCAGGACCCGGCCTTCGGCCGAGGCAGCAAGGCCTACAATCGCTACCAAGGTGACGCACAGAACATGCCGAACCCCTGCGTGCGACCGATCGAGACCGGGCCCTTTTATGCGATCAAGATGGTCATCGGCGACATCGGCACGTTCGCCGGCCTCGCGGTCGACGAGCATACCTGCGTGCTCGACACGAAGCGCCAGCCGATCCGCGGTCTGCATGCGGTTGGCAACGATGCGGCCAGCATCATGGGCGGGAATTACCCGGGCGCCGGTATCACGCTCGGGCCGGCACTGACCTTCGGTTATGTGGCCGGCATGGCACTGGCGAATGCGGCACGCGGCGAGCAGCCGGCAGCGCCCGCTGCGGCCACGGCAGCAGACACCGGCAAGCGGCTGGCGGCGTGAGCATGACGATGCCACCGTCCACCTTCACCCCTGGCCTCTTGGCCGGCCGGCTGGCACTGGTCACCGGTGCTGGGCAGGGCAATGGCCGTGAGATCGCGCTGGGTCTCGCCCGGGCTGGTGCTCGCGTGATCGTTACCGACGTCAATGAGGTCACGGTCACCGAGACCGCGCAATTGGTCGCCGCCGAAGGTGGCGCCGCTTGGGCTTTCCTGCTCGATGTCACACGGGCCGACGACTGCGTGGCGCTCGCTGCTCGCATTGCGCACGAGATCGGTGCGGTCGACCTGCTGGTCAACAACGCCGGTATCATCATCCGTGAAGGCAGCGACAGCCCGCGCGCCGCTGCCAACTGGCAGCGCGTGATGGACGTGAACGTCAACGGCACATTCAACGTCACCCAAGCTTTGCTGCCGTCCCTGCGGTCATGCCGCGGCACGATCGTTAACATCGCGTCGATCGCCGCCTATGCGGGCCAACCGACCACGCTCGGCTATGCGCCGTCGAAGGGCGCCATCAAGCTGTACACGCAGTCACTCGCGGCCGAATTAGCGGGCGACGGTGTGCGCGTGAATGCGCTCGCGCCTGGCGTTATCGAAACACCGATGACGGCGGCCACGCGCGAAAACCCGCAGCGGCTGGAAAAATTCATGTCCCGCATACCGCTCGGGCGAGTTGGCCAGCCGGATGACCTGGTCGGCCCGGTCGTCTTTCTGTCGTCGCCGATGTCCGCCTATGTGACCGGGGTGACGCTGGCCGTCGACGGGGGCTTCCTAGCGGTCTGAGAACAGGGGAGTCACAATCGAGACATCGTAAGCAACAAATTAAACAACAGAGCCGCCGCCAGTGGCCACACAACCAATATTCCTACTTGGGGGGAGACTGACATGAACTTACAACGTACCATCTCCGCCGCGTTGGCGGCCACCGTGACCGCCATAGCCGGCATCGCCTGCGTGGCCCCGGCTGCTTTGGCGCAGACCAAAGAGATCAAGCTCGGTTACAACGGCGACCTGTCGGCGTCGCCGTCGGCGCAGAGTGGGCAGGCCGCCGTGATCGGCATGCAGGCCGCCATAGATGATCTGAACGCGGTCGGCGGCGTGCTCGGCCGCAAGCTGGTGCTGGTGGTACGCGACGATACTTCGCAGCCCCCGAAATCCATCCAGAACATGAGCGACCTGATCGACAACGAAAAGGTCGCCGCCGTCTTCGGCCCGACCAATTCGGGCAATGCGATGGCGTGGAAGCATCTGCCTAACCAAAAGAAGATTCCGGTGATCGGCAACGTTGGCTCGGGCACTGACATCACCAAGCCGGTGTCGGCCGGCGCGGACAACTATATGTTCCGCGTCTCCATGGTCGACCGCGAGCAAGTGGTTGCGCTGATGGCCTATGTGAAGAAGAATGCGGCGAAGTCGAAAGTGATCGGCCTGATGGCAGAGAGTACCGGCTACGGCCAGGGCGGCCTGAAGGACATGGAAGAGATCGCCGCTCTGCAGGGCATCAAGCCCGCTGCAATCGAGCGCTTCGGGGTCGGCGATACCGACATGACCTCGCAGCTGAACAAAATGAAGTCGGCGGGTGTCGATACCGTTGTCGTTTGGGCGCAGGGCACGCCGATCGCGCAGCTCGTGCGCAGTATGGAAAAGATCAACTACTTCCCGGCGATCCTGACCTCTTGGGCCGCCGACAACGTCACCTTCTACGACGCCGCCGGCAAAACCCTTGCCGAGAAGCCGCTGTTCATGCGCACTGTCGACGAGAATCGTCCGCCGGCGCAGCAGAAGCTGTTCGAGCGGGTCGGTGGCAAGCTCAAGGGCCCTAGCGCCTTCTCGTTCGCCGCCCATGGCTATGATTCGGTACTGCTGCTCGCGCAGGCAATGAAGCAGGCCAACAGTACCGACGGTCCGGCAGTGCGCGCCGCGCTGGAAGACCTTAAGGTGCCGGTCAACGGTGTGCTGAAGACCTACAGCAAGCCTTTCTCCAAGACACAGCACGAAGCGCTCACCGCAGGCGACTTCGTCTGGACCAAATGGAAGAACGGCAAGCTCGCTGCGTATAGCGACCCGATCATCGCCGGCTTCACCGCCGCCGATTTCAAGAAATAAGAATGAAGACCGGCGGCGCACCGGCTGCGCCGCCTGGAGGAGAATCCCATGGCCCAGGCTTTATTGCAGGCGCTCATCAGCGGGCTTGCCGTCGGTGCCGCCTATGCGCTGGTCGCGCTCGGCTTCAGCGTCACCTTCAGCACCACCCGCACGCTGAACTTCTCGCATGGCGAGTTCGTGTCCGCCGGCGCCTTCGTCGGCATGAGCGTCCTGTTCCTCGCGCTGGGCAAGCCAATCAGCGAGACCTCGTTCGGCGCCGACCTGCCGGGCAGCGGCGCGCAGTTGCTAGCGCTGCTGGCCGCCCTTGGCATCATGGGCGCGCTCGGCTGGCTTCTGTATTTGGTCGGCGTGCGCCCATTCCGTGACCACACCGGCATGGCCTGGGTAATGAGCACGCTAGGCTTCGGCGTGATCCTACAGAGCATCGGCCTTGCCATCTGGGGGCCGAAGCCGGTGTTCGTGCCGGCGCCGGTCGGCGACGAGATACTTCGTATCGCCGGTGTCGGCGTGCGGCCGCAGGAGTTGCTGACGCTGGCGGTTGCGGTGGCCATCATGCTGGTGTTCGATCGCGTGATGCGCACCACTATGCTCGGCAAGGCTATGCGCGCCGTTGCGCACAGTCCGGCCAATGCGAGCCTGATGGGCATTAACGTCAATGCGATCATGATCGGCGCCTTCGTCTTCAGCTCTGCACTGGCCGGCCTGTCCGGCTTCCTGCTGGCGCCGATCGCGCAGGCATCGCTATTCATGGGACTGTCGGTCGGCCTGAAGGGCTTTTCCGGCGCCATGATCGGTGGGCTCGACAACCCGCGCGGCTGTGTGATCGGCGGCTTCCTGCTCGGCGTACTTGAATCGATGGTCAACCTGTGGCAAGCGCAATGGCGCGAGGTCGCTATTTTCGCATTAGTGATCCTCGTGTTGGCATTCAGGCCGACCGGCCTTTTCGGCACGCGGCGCGTGGAAAAAGTGTGATCGCCATGCGTAAACCCTTCTTACATCCGATCGCGGTGCTGCTGCTGGCCGCGCTGCTGATCGCGCTCGCCGGCTTTATCGACAACGATTACTACCTGCGCATCGCCTTCACGATGTGCACTTTCTACCTCTGCGCTGCTGGCATGAACGTGCTGGTCGGCTTCGCTGGCCAGAAGTCACTCGGGCAGGCCGGCCTGTTCGCGGCGGGCGCGTATGCAGTGTCGCTGCTGACCACGCGCGGCGACCTCGACCCCTGGCTCGCGCTGCCGCTTGCAGCGGTAGTCGCTGCGCTGTGCGGTGTGGTGATCGCGCTGCCGTCGCTGCGCGTGAAAGGTCCGTATCTCGCGATGGTCACGCTCGCCTTCGGCGTCGTCACCGAAAAGCTGGTGTCCGAATGGACCGAGGTGTTCGGCGGCGCGCAGGGCCTGTACGGCATCAAGCCGCTGACCTGGAACGGCCAGCCATTCAGCAGCGTGCAGTGGGTCGGCTTCGGCATTGCGCTGTGTGCGGTCACGCACCTGCTGCTGCGCAATCTGCTGACCGGCCGCTTTGGCCGCGCGCTGCTGTCGCTGCAGGCCGACGAGATCGCAGCCTCGTCGGTTGGCGTGCGGGTCTACCGTGCGAAGGTGATGGCCTTCGTGGTCGCGGCCGTCACCTGCGGCATTGCCGGCGCGCTGGTGGCGCAACAGAATCAGTACATTAATTCCGATTTCATTCATTTCAACCTGTCGATCTTCATTCTGCTGCTGGTCTTGTTCGGCGGCTCGGGCACGCTGGCCGGCCCGCTCGTCGGGGCGATCCTACTGACTGCAATCGACGCGCTGCTGTCGCGCTGGCCGGCCGTGCAGCATTTCATCTATGGTGCCTTCCTGCTGTTCGCGCTGTATGTGATGCCCGGTGGCGTAGTCGGCCTGCTCAGCTCTTTAGGGCGTCGCCGTGCGACGCGTGCGCCGGCGCAATCTGTGAATAGGAGCCCATCGCAAGAGGTAACGTCGCTGGCGCTGTGCGAAGGCGGTAGCGGCGAGCTGCTCGAAGTCAGCGGCGTCTGCAAGGCCTATGGCGGCGTCAGGCCGGCGCAGGACGTGTCTTTCTGCCTGCAGCGCGGCCATATCCACGCGCTGATCGGGCCCAACGGTGCAGGCAAGAGCACGATGATCAATATGCTCAGCGGCGTGATCCGTGCCGATGCCGGTAGCATCCGGTTCGGCGGCCGCGACATCAACGGCCTGCCGTCGCATGCGATCTGTAAGCTCGGCATCGGCCGCACCTTCCAGAACCTGCGGCTCTTCGGCCAGCTGTCCGTGCTCGACAACGTGCTGCTCGGCCACCATGTCCGCATGCGCAACGGCTTCTGGGCGTCGCTGTTTGCCTTGCCCGGCGCGCGCCATGCCGAGCAGGCGGCGCGCACGCATGCGCTGGCGCTGCTGCAGATGCTGGACCTCGCGCATCTCGCCAGTGCGCCAGCCGGCAGTCTCGCCTATGGGCTGCAGCGCCGGGTCGAGCTGGCGCGTGCGCTGGCGACGCAGCCTCAGCTGCTGCTGCTCGACGAGCCAGCCGCGGGGCTGAATCCGCAAGAGACCGCCGAGCTAGGCCAACTGCTGCTGCGCATCGGCGAGCGCGGCGTCAGCATCCTGATGGTCGAGCACCATATGGATCTGGTGATGTCGGTGTCGGACCACGTCATCGTGCTCGACTATGGCGTCAAGATCGCAGAGGGCACGCCGGCCGTCGTGCAAAACGATGCGCGCGTGATCGAGGCCTACCTCGGCGTCAGCGAAGAAACCAGCCACGCCCAGGCGTAAGAAGAGGGACCTATGTTCAAACTCCAGTCCGTCCGCATCGCCTATGGCGCGATCGAGGCCGTCAAGGGCGTCGATCTTGAGGTGAAGGCCGGCGAGATCGTCACCCTGATCGGCGCGAACGGCGCCGGCAAGAGCACGCTGCTGAAGGGCATTGCGGGGCTCGAGCCCGTCGCTGCCGGCCAGATCTTCATTGATGGCGCCGATTGCACCACGGTGCCGGCGCACCGCCGCGTCGGGCTCGGCGTCGCCCTGTCGCCCGAGGGACGCGGCGTCTTTCCCGACCAGACCGTGCGCGACAACCTGCTGCTGGGCGCCTACCTGCACGGCGCTGTGGATGCGCGCACCGAGGCCGCGCTGCAGCGCGAGTTCGCACGCTTTCCGCGCCTGAAGGAGCGCGAGCACCAGCTGGCGGGCACGCTCTCGGGCGGCGAACAGCAGATGCTGGCGATGTCGCGCGCACTGATGAGCGACCCGCGCCTGCTGCTGCTGGACGAGCCGTCGCTGGGGCTGGCGCCGCTGATCATCGCCGACATTTTCCGTGCGATCCGCGCATTGCGCGCGTCCGGCCTGACTATCCTGCTGGTCGAGCAGATGGCCAACCAGGCATTGGCCGTCGCCGACCGCGCCTATGTGCTCGAGGGCGGGCGCATCACCGCCGAAGGCTCTGGCACCGAATTGCTGAACGATCCGAAGGTACGCGCCGCGTATCTCGGCACACATTGAGAGAGTAAGAATGATTGTCCGCATCGAATTGCTGCAAAAGGCGCACGGCCTGACTGACGACGCCTTCCTGCGCCATTGGCATGGGGCCGTCGCCGAGCGGACCGCGCAGCTGCCGGGGCTCGTGCGGCATGAGCAGAACCGGGTGATCGACCATGCGCAGCGCGGCATTGATTACCAGCGCGGTCCCGAACAGCTCGACGGCCTGTCGGTATTCTGGTTCGCAGATGAGGCGGCAATGCAGGCGGCGCTGGCCTCCGACGCCGGGCGCTCAATGGCTGAAGCTGGCAACGCGTGCTTCGGCAGCCGGCGCGCGCTGGTGATCGAGCCGATCGAAGTGATCGCGCCGGCGATGGGTCGCCCACTGCTCAAGCGGATGTCCATCTTGCGGCGCCGCGCCGACATCGCGCCGACGGTGTTCCGCCATGAATGGGCCGAAGAACACGCGCGGCTGGTCAAGCGCATCCCGGGCGTGCGGGGGTATCGGCAGAACCATGTGGTCGCGCGCGAAGCTCCGGCCGGCCAGCCGGTCGATGAAGCGGCATTACCGATCGATGGCATCGTCGAGCTGTGGTTCGACGATGCGGCCAGCCTGGACGCAGCGTTCGCATCGCCGCAGGGCGCGACGCTGATGATGCACGCACGAGAATTCATTGCCGAGATCACCACTTTCCTCGTCGAGCGGCGGGTAGTTGTCTGATCCCGCTTCCGATTCTATGAGCGGCCAGCCATCGCCAGAGAGCGAGGTCCCCGTCAAATCTCGGCGCGGCATTCAGTCGATCGAGATTGGCGGCCGCCTGCTGGTGGCGCTGGTGGAAGAGGGGGCGGCCATGCGGCTCGGCGACCTCGCGCGCAAGGCCGGCATGCCGACCACGAATGCGCACCCTTATCTAGTCAGCTTCACGCAGCTGGGGCTTGTCGAACAGAACGAGCTTACCGGTGAATATGAACTGGGCGCGCTCGCTCTGCGCCTCGGGTTGGCCGCGCTCGGACAGCAGCGAGCGATGCAGCTGGCCATACCGCAGGTAGCGGTGCTGTCGTTGCAGATTGCGCATACGATCGGGCTGTCGATGATGGGCAGCCGCGGGCCGACCATCGTGCACATCCACCGATCCGGCCATCCCATCCATGTCAACATGCAGACCGGCACCGTGATGTCGGTGCATACGACCGCGACTGGCCTTGCGTTCGCCGCCTTCCTGCCGCCGAGGCAGGTCGACCAGATGGTCAGCAGCGAAATGCGCGCGCGGCCGCAGCCGGTGGTCGACGGTTATGCGTTCGACCGCGACAAATTCGACCGCACGCTGGTCGAAGTCCGCCGACAAGGCTTGTCGCGCGTGCGGGGCGAACCTATCCCGGGCATTAGTGCAATGTGTGCCCCCGTGTTCGACCAGAATGGGATCATTCAACTCGGGATCACGGCGATCGGCCCGTCAGGAACGTTGGATGTTAACTGGGACGGCATGGTTGCACGGTATTTGCGCGACTGCGCCGATCGTCTGTCTCAGTCGCTAAACGTTGTGACATTCTGATAGCTACATTTATATTTTTTCAAAACCTAATGTTCAACGTCGGTGCTAGTTCAACGACGTCGCCTAGCTCTTCAGTGGCGGTCAAAAGTGCCTCTGACCTCCCTGCCAGCTCTGGCCTTGGCAAGGAGGTAGGTTGTTCACGAGGATGTTAGCCTAGCTTTCTAGCCAAGTCCGCTGCATCGGGATGGTAGTACCGCTTCAACATATGAAGGCTCTTGTGACCGGTAACGGCAGCAAGCTCGATCACATTTGGCAGTTGCTTAGCCAAGGATGTTGTTGCGGCGTGTCGAAGATCATGGAAGCGTAAGTCAACAAGCCCAGCGCGCTTCGTGGCTTTCATGAACGCCGCCGCAACAGTCTGGGGCTTCAGGGGGAATACTTGTCCGCAAATGTTTTGAGGAAGGCTGTTCAGCACTGCGATGGCCGCCGACGATAGGGGAACTGACCGCGCTTCGCCGTTTTTGGTCAGGGGTAGGTGAGCTACCCTTGTTGTAATGTTGATGTCCCGCCACCGTAGTCCAAGCAATTCGCCACGGCGCATCGCTGTCTCCAGTGCGAACTCGACCAATGGCATCATCCATGGGTTCACTCGGCGCGTGGGCCGGGGTGTCAGCGCGTCAAGTAGGCTTGCACGTTCATCTGCAGTGATAATTCTTGAGCGACCTCGCGGTGTAGCTGGTTTGCGGACAAGACGTACCGGATTGTCCGCCTTGATGCCCCACTCGCACCGAGCATGGTTGATGATGCTCGACAAATAAGCAAGCTCACGGATGACCGTTCCGCTAGCAACAAATTTTAGTCGCCGGTCGCGGAATTCGGCGATCCGTGCAGGGGTTAGTTCGCTCACTGGCAACTCGCATATAGAGTTGCGCTGTAGTGCCTTCAGCCTGATGCTGTCGGCCTCCGCGCTTTTCATTAGCGGAGTGACCTCGGCAACATAGCGTTCCACAAGATCACCTAAGGTAGTTGATCTATCAGTACGCTCGTCCGAGAAGTCGCCTTTGTCGATTCGAGCTTCTGTCTGCCTTGCCCAGCGTTCCGCCTCGGCCCGGCTGTTGAAGGTCTTGCTTACTGGCGAATGTCCAAGGCGAGCTATGCGTGCTTGCCACTTGCCATTGCGATGTCTGAAAGTAGCCATCTTTTCTGTCTCACTAGGACAGAATTAGGCCAAGCACAAATCTCCTGCCTTTTACTTGGGCAGGGTTGGAAGCCGATGTTAGTACCTACTACTCCACCTTCCAGCTGCCCGACTTCCCGCCATGCTTCTCCATCACGCGGATGTCCGTCATCACCATGCCGCGGTCGATCGCCTTGCACATGTCGTAGATGGTCAGCAGGCCGACCTGTACCGCGGTTAGCGCTT
>JACCDS010539770.1_pt1 | contig 21565 bp, 11 predicted proteins | sample 7446441 | NCBI WGS metagenome assembly JACCDS01 (sample SAMN15323445, study PRJNA562643) | freshwater metagenome | isolation source: river surface water | place: USA:Blue River Watershed | collected 2017-08-17 | reverse complement strand
GCGGCGACCTGCGCGCGGAGGGCGGCTTCGGCGCGGTCGCGGCGGGCGGCGAGGTAGGGGCTGTCGACCTCGATTTCGGGCGGGAAGGGGAAGTCGTTGTTGAAGCCGGCGAGCTCGGGATTCTTGGTGTAGCCGTAATCCGAATACACGCCCCACTGCTTCACGTCGGCGAAGAAGGACTGCAGTTCGTAGAAGTCCTTCGCCTTGATCGGGTCGAATTTGTGGTCGTGGCATTCGGCGCAGCCGAAGGTGCTGCCGAACCAGGCGGCGGCGACGGAGCGCACGCGTTCGGCGCCGTACTTCGCGAGGTATTCCTGCGGCTGGGCGCCGCCCTCGCGGGTCATCATGTTGAGGCGGTTGTAGCCGGTGGCGACGCGCTGCTCGGCGGTCGGCGCCGGGAGGAGATCGCCGGCGAGCTGTTCGACCGTGAAGCGGTCGAAGGGCAGATTGCGGTTGAAGGCGCCGATGACGTAGTCGCGGTACGGGAAGATGCGCTGGTTCTGGTCGCCGTGGAAACCGACGGTGTCGCTGAACCGCGCGATATCGAGCCACCAGACGGCGAGACGTTCGCCGTGTTGCGGCGAGGCGAGCAGGCGGTCGACGGCGGCGCGGTAGGCGGCGTCGGGATCGCGGGCGGAGGCGGCGACGAAGGCATCGACGTCGGCCGGCGTCGGCGGCAGGCCGGTGAGATCGAGGGAGAGGCGGCGCAGGAGGGCGGCGGGTTCGGCGGCGGGCGACGGGGCGAGTTGTTTTTCCGCGAGGCGGGCCTGGACGAAGGCGTCGATGGGATTGCGGATGGCGGATTGGGGATGGCGGATTGAGGGAACGGCGGGGCGGACGAGGGGGGCGTAGGCCCAATGCGGTTCGTAGACGGCGCCTTCGGCGACCCAGCGGCGGAGGAGCTCTTTTTGTTTCGGCGTGAGCGTCTTGTGGGCTTCGTCCGGCGGCATCGGGTCGAGGGCATCGGTGATGCGGAGGATGATTTCGCTCTCGTCGGGTTTGCCGGGCACGATGGGCACGACGCCGTTTTTCGTGGGCTTGAGGGCGTCGTCGCGGAGATCGAGCCGCAGGCCGGCCTCGCGGGTCTTGGCGTCGAAGCCGTGGCAATGGAAGCACGTATCCGACATGATGGGACGGATATCGCGGTTGAAGGAGAGCTTCGGTTCGGCGGCCCCGGCGAACGCGGCGGGCAACAGGGCGGAGGCGGCAAACAGGCAGCGCAGCGAGGTGGTCATGCGGTGGAGGAAAGGGTGGCGGAAGGAGACCCGGGCTGAAGCTCCGGGCTACGTGGGCTACGCGATGAAGCTGTAGTCGTAGGGCGCGCGCATTTCGCGGCGCACGTAGCGGTTGGCCTCGCCGGCGTGGGCGCCGACGAATTTTTCGGCGGCGCCGTCCCAGGTGAGACTGCGGCCCGTGCGCAGCGAGATGGCGCCGAGGTGGCACATGGTGGCGGAGCGGTGGCCGGTCTCGACGTCGCAGATCGGATCTTTCCGCGAGCGCACGCAGGCGAAGAAGTTCTCCACGTGGTTTTTGCTCTCGTAGAGGCGGACCGCGTTTTCCGGCAGCGGCAATTTCAGGATTTCCGGATCGCTGGCCTTGATGCCGTCGCGATTGACCCAGATCCAGCCGGCGGAGCCTTCGAAACGGATGCCGTTGCGCTGGCCGTCGGCGTTCACCTTGGCGCCGTAGATGCTGTCGTCGCGGGTGGTGAAGATGTTGAGCCGCGTGCCGTCGGCGTAGGTGTAGTTGACCTCGTATTCGCTGATGGCGTCGTAGCCGCCGGGAATCGGCGCGGCGAGAATGCGGGACGCGACTTCGCGCGGGGCGACCTGGCCGATGGCCCAGTAGGCGATGTCGTTGTGGTGGGCGCCCCAGTCGGTCATGGTGCCGCCGGAATAGTCGTACCAGAAACGGAAGGTGCGGAGGCAGCGTTCCTTCATGTACGCGACCTTGGGCGCGGGCCCGAGCCAGTAGTCCCAGTTCAACGTTTCGGGAATGGCCGCGGTTTTGAAGGGACCCTCGCGCAGCCCCGCGGGCAGCCAGACATTGGCGCCCTGCAATTTGCCGATACGCCCGTTGCGCACGAATTCGCAGGCCTGGCGGAAACGCTGCGAGCTGCGCTGCTGCGTGCCGGTCTGGAGAACGATGCCGCTTTCGCGCACGGCGCGCACGAGCACGCGGCCTTCGTCGATCGTCAACGTGAGCGGTTTCTCGGCGTAGACATCTTTGCCGGCGCGGGCGGCGCCGAGGTTGACGAGGGTGTGCCAGTGGTCGGGCGTGCCGTTGACGAGGACGTGGATATCGTCGCGTTCGAGCAGGCGGCGGAAATCGGACACGATCTCCGGCTTGCGGCCGTCGACGGCGAGGCGGTCGGCGGCCTTGGCGGCCTGGGCGGAGTCGACATCGCAGACGGCGAGCACGTTGCCGTGGGCGGCGGCCATGAGGGCGACGTTGGTGCCTTGGCCGCCGCAGCCGACGAGGGCGATGCCGGGGCGGTCGTTCGGCCCGAGGCGACGCGCGGCGCGCGGCATCGGTTTCAAGGCCGGACCGGCGGTTTGGCAGCCGGCCAGACCGGCGACGACGGCAGCGGCGGCGCCTTGTTGCAAAAAGGCGCGGCGGGAGAAGCGGGGTGTCTTCATACGGGCGAAAAAGGGGACGCGGCCGGGGCGGACGGCGGGGAAAATGCGCTGAGCAAAGCCGGACGCAACGTGGGTGGGACGATTCCGCGCGTCAAAGGCGATCTAGGTGGCAGGCCGACGCGGGCGTTTCTTGCGGTCCGCGGCCGATGTGTTCAGTTCCGACGCACCGCCATGGCCGATTCCCCTTTGCCCCGACTCCGTCTGCTCGCCACGGGTGGCACCATCGCGGGGGCGCAGACCAGTCCGGCGGAGCGCGGCTACCGGGCGGCGGCGTTTTCGATGGAGGCGTTGCTGGCGGCGGTGCCGCAGGTCGCGGCGCTGGCGCGGCTCGAAGTCGAGCAGGTGGCCGCGCTCGGGTCGCAGGACATGGACGAGGCGACGTGGCTGAAATTGGCGGCGCGCACGCAGGCCGCGCTGGACGACGACGGCATCGCGGGCGCCGTGATCACGCACGGCACGGACACGATGGAAGAGACGGCGTTTTTCCTGAATCTCACGGTGCGGTCGGAGAAACCCGTGGTGCTCGTCGGTGCGATGCGGCCGGCGACGGCGATCAGCGCGGACGGGCCGATGAATCTGTACAACGCGATCGCGGTCGCGGCCCAGCCGGCGGGGCGCGGGCGCGGCGTGCTGGTGGTGGCCAACGACGAGATCCACTTCGCGCGCGAAGTCGCCAAGACCAACACGACGCAGGTCGGCACGTTTCGCGCCACGCACCGCGGGTTGGCCGGATTGGTCAACGCCGGCCGCCTCCATCTTTACGGGCCGCCCGTGCGCCGGCACACGTTGCACTCGGAGTTCAGTTTGGCCGGCGTGACGGCGCTGCCGCGGGTCGAGATCGTGTATGCGTACGCGGGCATGGGGCGCGACCTCGTGGACGCCGCGGTGCGGGCGGGAGCGCGCGGGCTGGTGATCGCGGGCGTGGGCGACGGCAACGTCGGCGCCGCGGCGCTCGCGGCCTGCGCGGAGGCGGCAAAGGCGGGGGTCGCGGTCGTGCGCGCGTCGCGCACGGGCGGCGGCGTGGTCGAGCGCAACATCGAGATCGATGACGACGCGCTCGGGTTCATCGCGGCGGACGAACTCAACCCGGCGAAGGCGCGCGTGCTGCTGCAGCTCGGGCTGACGCGGACGCGCGAGCCGCGGGCGCTGCAGGAATTGTTTTTCACGTATTAGGCCCGGCGGGCCGGGCCGGTTGAAAGGTGAAGGTTGAAAGTTGAAAGATCGGAACCAAGGCGACGAATTGCCGAAGTCCAAGGCGCGCGGCCGATCCCGTTTTTCCAATTTATGAATTTTGCTGAGCTGCCGATCCGATGAGTGCCACGGTTTTCACGTTGCCCGTTTGGTTCGATCTCGGGGCGGTGTTTGCCTTCGCGCTCACGGGGGCGCTGGCGGGCATCCGGCGCGGGTACGATATCGTGGGTGTATTCTTCCTTGCGCTGGTGTCGAGTATCGGGGGCGGGTTGATCCGCGACGGCGTGTTCATCCCGAGCGGGGCGGCGACGCCGTTGCTCACGGATGCGCGTTACATCCAGGTAATTGTCGCGGCGACGATCACGGGCGCGCTCTTCGGAAAGCACGTGAAACGGTTTCACCGCGTCGTCGCCCTGATCGATGCGCTCGGGCTCGGGGCGTATGCGGCCTTCGGCACGCAGAAGGCGTTGCTGGCGGGGTTGTCGGTGCCGGCGGCGGTGCTGGTCGGCGTGATCAACGCGGCGGGCGGCGGTTTGCTCCGCGACATCATCGTGCGCGAGGAGCCGCTCGTCTTCAAACCGGGGCAATTCTACGTGCTGACCGCGGTGGCCGGGGCGGTCGTCTTCGTTTTCCTCAGCGTGCACCTGAACCTCGAACCCACGCCGGCGGCCTTCGCGGCGATCGCGTTCACCTTCGTTTTCCGGGTGCTCACGATCATCTTCAATTGGCGCACGGCGGCGGTGGCCGCATCTGAAACGAAAGCGTAGCTTTCGTTTCAGATGCGGAGCGCGGAGCGCGTTTTGAGTTTTGGGTTTTGAGTTTTGGGTTAGAGAGACCGCTCGGAGTTCGGAGTTCGGAGTTCGGAGTTCGGAGTTCGGAGTTCGGAGTTCGGAGTTCGGAGTTCGGAGTTCGGAGTTGAGGAAAGGGAAATTGGGAATTCGGAATTGCTCCCGATTCAGCGTTTCCGGTTTCCGGTTTCCGCATTCCGGTTTCGGAACATTCCGCAATCCGCGATCCGCAATCCCCAATTTTATTTCACCGCTTCGGGTCCGACTCGTAGCCGCGTTCGGTCCGGGCCCATTGGGCGAGGGTGAGGCGGTGGATCTTGGCGTTGTGGCGAACGTCGACGGGGAAGACGGGGCGGAAATAGAAGATCTTGATGCCGGCGGTGTGCGCATGCGCGGCGCCGAGGGCGCGGAGTTCGCGGGCGAAGGCGCGGGCCTCGGCCGAGGTCGGTTCCGGGGCCTCGACGACGAGCGCGGCGCGCAGGCGGCCCGGTTCGCCGACGCCGATCAGGGCGCAGCGCGTCACACGCGGATGCCGGCGGAAGACCTGTTCGCAGGGCTCGGTGTACAAGGTGCCCGCCGCCGTCACCACGCGCTCGGCCTGGCGGCCGCAGAACCAGAGGCGGCCGGATTCGTCGCGGAAGCCGCAATCGCCCAGGCGATGCCACAGGCCCGTCGTCGCGCCGGGCGCGGCGGCGATCTTCGCGCGGGCCGTCGCCTCGGGTTGGGCGTCGTAGGCTTTGGTGACCACGGGGCCGCGCACGATGAATTCGCCGATCTCGCCGGCGGGGACTTCGGTGAAATCGTTTTCCGTGGCGATCGGTGCATCGGTGACGGCGATGACCTTCACGTCGACGCCCGGCACGGGCCGGCCGACGCAGGCGCCGCGGACGGAAGCGGCGTCGATCTCGGCCGCGGACACGGAGGCGACGGGCAACGCCTCGGTCGCACCGTACGGGCTGTGCAATTGGCCGGAGGGCAGAAACGCGCGGGAGCTTTCCCAGAGTGCGGCGGGCACGGCGGCGCCGGCGCAGAGCACGCGGCGGAGCGAGGGCAGCACGATGTTTTCCCGCCGGCAATGGTCGCCGATTTTGCGCCACAGCGTGGGTGAGCCGAAGGAGTTGGTGACGTTTTCCTGGCGGATGGCCTGGACGATGTGCGCCGGGTTGAAGGCGGCGGGGCGGCTCGGATCGATTTCCGGCACGACGGTGGTCATGCCGAGCGCGGGATTGAAGAGCGCGAAAATCGGCAGGAGCGGCAGGTCGATTTCGCCGGGCTCGATGCGGTAGGTTTCGCGGATCAGGCGGACCTGCGCGTCGAACATGCCGTGTTCGTAACGCACGCCTTTCGGGGCGCCGGTGGATCCCGAGGTGAAGAGAATGGCGGCGAGTTCGTCGGCCGCACTGGCCGCGAGCGGAACGGCCGACGAGGGCGTTGCACCGGGGACCGAGAGCCGCGCGGTGAGCGAACCGCTGGCGGCGACGCGGACCTTGACGGAACGGAAAGGCCCGCGGAAAAGCCGGCTGATCAGGCGCGCGAGCGGAATGCCGACGAGGGCGGACGGCTGGGAGCGCGCGACGCAGGCGAGGAAACTTTTCCGGCCCATGCCGGGGTCGATGACGACGGGGACGGCGCCGATCCGGAAGAGCGCGAAGACCGAGGCGATCAACGGCAGGCCTTGGCGGACCATGACGAGGGTGCGGTCGCCGCGACCGATGCCGGCGGCGGCGAGGCGCGCGGACCAGGCGGCGACCTCGGCGTCGAGTTCCGCAAAGTTCAACGCGAGGTAATCGATGTCGCCGCCGCGGGAACGTCCGCGCGGGACCTTCAGCGCCGCCCGCTGCGGCTGGGCCGCGGCCATGAGGCCGAGATGGCGGGCGATGTTGGCGTTGGGGACGGACATGATGGCCGCGGGAGTGACTCAGCGGCGGCCCGCGGTTGAAAGGTGAAAGTGGCGGGACCTTTCCGCGGCGCGGCCCGCCCCGGACACTCCGGCCGCTCAGCTGACGATGCCGAGGGGCTGCGCCGTCTCCCAGGCGCCGCGGGTGAAATCGGGAATTTCGAAGGGCATGCCGCCGTCGGCCACGGAGGCTTCGCTGAGCGGGCCGACGACGCTCCACGCCGCGGCGTCGTAAACATCCTGGTCGAGCGGCAGGCCTTCGCGCAGGCATTGGATGATCCGGTAACGCATCACGAAATCCATGCCGCCGTGGCCGCGGGCGGTTTCGCCGAGATTTTTGGCGACATCCGCGACCTTGGTCCAAAGCGGATGTTCGAACTCGGCGCGGTACTTGGCCAACGCCTCCGCCGAATCTTCCCAGGTGTGGTCCTTGGGGCTGCGGCCCTCGATGTAGACGCGGTCGGGGAAACCTGAATACAGCCCGCGCGTGCCCTGGATCAGATTGTGCCGCGAGTAGGGCCGCGGGCTGGTGGTGTTGTGCTGGAGCAGAATCGTGCGGCCGCGGGCGGTCTTGATGATGGAGGTGTTGATGTCGCCGCAGACATAGTTCGCGGTGCGGCGGGGATGGCCGGCGGGGAAATTCTTTTCCGCGTAATCGGGCAGGCCGAGCGACGGGCTGCTGAGGGAAACGATCCGGGCGAAACGGTCGCCGCGGTTGATGTTCATGTACTGTGCGACGGGGCCGAGACCGTGGGTGGTGTAGAGGTTGCCGTCGCGTTTCTCGTGTTCCGGGATGCGCCAGCTGCCGGTGCCGTGGACGAGTTGCTTCGACTGGGAACGCAGGTCGTGGAGATACGAGGCCTCGCCGTGGAGCAGTTCGCCGAAAACGCCCGCGCGGCACATGCGCAGAACCATCAGTTCCTCGCGGCCGTAGTTCACGTTTTCCAGCATCATGCAGTGGCGCTGCGTGGCCTCGGCGGTGTCGACGAGCTGCCAGCATTCCGCGACCGTGATGGCGGCCGGCACCTCGATGAAGGCGTGTTTGCCGGCGCGCATGGTCGCGACGGCCATGGGCGTGTGGTCGCGCCACGGCGTGCAGATGAAGACGGCGTCGAGATCGTCGCGCGCGAGCAGGCGCTTGTAGTCCTCGGGACCGTTGCCGAACGCGGCGGGAGCGGGCTTCTTCGCTTTCGCGACGTTATCCAGGGCGCGCTTGAGACTCGGGGCGTGCGGGTCGCAGACGGCGCGGACCTCGCAGCCCTCGAGGGCGAGCAATTCGCGCAACGTGCCGCCGCCGCGGGCGCCGAGGCCGATGACGGCGCAGCGGACGAGGTCGAGCTTGGGAGCGCGCAGACCCATGACGCTGCGGCCGGCGCGGGGCGGCACGGCGGGAGCGGCCGGCGCGGCGCCGCGGGCAGGAGTGCCGGCGAGCGCGAGCGACGCGGCGCCGGCGGTGGAAACGGTCTTGAGGAAATCGCGGCGGGAGAAACGGGCCATGGCGGGGGCGGGGTTCAGGGTTGGGCTTTCGGCAATTGCGCGCGGACGGCGGCGACCACCGCGGCGGCGAGGCCGGCGGAGCCGGCAGCGGTGAAATGGACGTTGTTGGGCCGTTGCCAGGCGGCGAGCTGCGGCAGCACGGCGGCGTGGAGGTCGTTCACGGCGACGCCGAGTTCGCGCATGACGCGAACGGCGGCAGCGTTGTAGGCGAGTTCATCGCGGGCGACGCGGCCCTGGGATTTTTCCGGGACCGGCGTGGTGGTGGCGAAGACGAGTTTCGCGCCGGTGCGGCGGAGGCGGGCGACGAGTTCGCGGAGATTGGCCTCGTAGGCGGCGACGGGCGCGACCTGTTTGCCCTGGTCGGGCGGGACGTATTTCCCGGCGGCGTCGAGGTACTTGAGGTCGTGGAGGCCGAAGTTGAAGTGGATGACGTCCCACTTTCCGGTCCCGAGCCATTTGTCCAGCGAACGCAGGCCGCGGGCGGTCTCGCCGCAATTTTCGGCGGGGCGGTGGACGTTGGCGGCGCCTTGGAGCGCGGCGCGGACGCCGAGGGTGTAGCCGATCGAGATGGAGTCGCCGAGCAGGAGCACGCGGGGCAGGCCCGGCGTATCCACAATCTGGGCATACGCGGGATCGGGGGCTTTCGGGGCGGCGGCTTTTTTCTTCGGCGCGGTTTCCTGGGCGAGCGCGGCGGTGCCGAGGACGGCACCGAGGAGCAGCATGAAGAACGGGGATTTCATCGGGGGTAAAGGGACGGGGCCGCACGGAGCCGGAGGCGGACGTCGGCGGGACGACTTACTCCATCCGGTCCGCGCGGACGGCGCCGCCGGGACCGCCGGCCGCGACGTCGGGGGCAGGCGCGGCGGGTTTCGCAAAGATCGAGGCCCAGACGCGGGAGACGTAGTCGCGCAGATCGTCGAGCACGACGTAGAAGAGGGGGACGATGAGGAGCGTGAGCAGCGTGGAGGCGACGAGGCCGCCGATCATGGTGCGGCCGAGCGGGGAGTAGGCCATGCCGACGACCTTGGAGGTGCCGACGGCCATCGGAATGAGGCCGCAGACGGTGGTCATGGTCGTCATCATGATGGGGCGGAAACGGTGTTTGCCGGCCTCGACGAGGGCTTCGAAGCGCGGCTTGCCCTCGGCGCGGAGGCGGTTGGCCATGTCGACGAGGACGATCGCGTTGTTCACGACGACGCCGACGAGAATCACGATCCCGATGCGGGCCATCATATCGAGGGGCGTCTCGGTGAGGTAGAGCGTCCACACGACGCCGAGGTAGGCGAAGGGCACGGCGATGATGACGGCGAGGGGCAGGACGAAGGATTCGAAGAGCAGGCCCATCAGGAGAAACACGAAGGTGACGGCGAGCACCCCGGCGAATATCATCGCTTTTTCCTGTTCCGAGGCGTCGCGGAATTCGCGGCCCTTGTCCCAGCGGTAGCCGCGGGGCATTTCGAAATCGGCGAGGGCCTTGTCGACGGCCTCGAAGAGCCGGCGCGAGTCGGCGCGCGGGGCGCGGGCGGTGATTTGCAGCATGGTCTGCCGGGCCTCGCGGCGGATCTGGCCGAGGGTGCGGGAAACGTTGAGGTCGGCGATCGTCTCGAGCGGGACCTCGATGCCGGTGTCGGTGCGGAAGGTCATGCTGCGCACGTCGTCGAGGCCGGCGCGGTCGGCTTCGCCGAGTTGGGCGAAGATGCGGAGTTCGCGGCCGTCGGGGCCGGGGAAGCGGCCGACTTCCTGGCCGCGCATGGTGTAGCCGATGCCGCTGGAGACGGCGCGGGGGTCGACGCCGAGGCGGCGGGCGCGGTCGCGGTCGAGCTGGACCTGGAGTTCCTGGCCGCCGCGCTCGGAGTCGATGTCGACGGCGACGAGGCCGGGGATGGCGCGGAGGCGGCGGACGACTTCCTCGGCGAGGCCGAGCAGCGTGCCGGTGTCCTCGCCGTAGAGGTTGACCGACATGCCGGCGTCGGGGGTGCCGCCGCCGCCGGCCGCGCGGCCGCGGTGGACGATGCCGGCGGGCAATTTGAACTTCTCGCGGAAGTCGGCCTCGATGTCGTTGCGGTCCATGGGCGGCGCCGGGGGCGCCCAGCCGAAGAGCCCGCCGACGCGGCGGACGAGATCGGTGCGGATGAAGGAATTCCAGCCGCTGACGTACCATTGGGTGCCGGCGTTGTCGCGGAGGCGGATCTGGATGCGGCCGTTGTTGTAGGAAAAGCGGGTCTCGATGCGGTCGAAATTGTAGCGCGCGGCGTTGGCGGCGAGGAAGGCCTCGACCTCGGTGAAGAAGGCGTCGGCGCGTTCCATCGAGCCGCCCGAAGGCAGTTCGAAGAAGAACCACATCGTGGTTTCGCCGCTGCCGCCGAGGCCGCCGGTGGGCATGCGGATCTGGCTTTGCGCATAAGGGAGCGTCCACATCGCGCCGACCACGACGATCAGCGCCTCGATGCGGTGGGTGAGCGTCCAGCGCAGCGCGGTCTCGTAGCGGTCGCGGACCCAGACGAAGGCGCGGAACTCGGCGTGCTGGTGGCCGCGGGAGAGCCGCTGCGCGGCGAGCGGCACGAAGACGAGGGCGATGAAGAGCGAGGCGAGCAGCGAGGCGATGACGGGCAGGCCGAGGCGCAGCATCCAGAACGAGAAGTCGCCGCCGCCCTTCATCAGAATGAGCGGCAGAAACACCACGATCGACGTGAACGTGGACATGACGACGGCGAGCCCGACTTCGCCGGCGCCGAGGATCGAGGCGCGGGTGGCTTCGACGCCCTCCTGCCGGTGGCGGTAGATGTTTTCGACAATGACGATGGCGTTGTCGACGACCATGCCGACGGCGAGCAGCAGGCCCATCATCGTGGCCATGTTGAGGGACCAGCCGGTGAAGAAGAGGACGATGATCGTGCAGAGCAGCGACAGCGGGATCGAGAGCGTGAGGATCGCGGTCATGCGCGGCGCGCGCAGGAACAGGTAGATGATGAGCGCGGCGAAGATGCCGCCCCAGAGCCCGGACTCGGTGAGGTTGTCGATCGACTGTTTCACCTGCACGCCCTGGTCGAAGAACACGTTGAACGTCATGCCCGCGAGTTGGGGCACCTTTTGCAGCTCGACCAAGGTGGTGCGGACCTCGCGGCTGATGCGCTCGATGTTGCCGGTGGAGTCGCGGGTGACCTGGATGCCGACGGCGGGCTGGCGGTCGACGCGGTAGACCCATTCGCGGCGCGGCGGCCGAAACCGGACGAGGGCGACATCGGAGAGGCGCAGGCGGCGCTCGGGATCGACGATCAGCGAGGAGAGATCTTCGAGGGTGGCGAACTTGCCCATCGAGCGGACGTAGATCTTGCGGCCGCCGTCGAAGACGTAGCCGCCGGAGATGGCGAAGTTCTGGTTGCGCAGGAGGCCGAGCATGGCGCCGACGTCGATGCGGTGGCTGCGCAGGCGGTCGTCGAGCAGCTCGATCTGCACCTCGCGGGACTGGGTGCCGTAGATCTCGACGTTGCCGACGCCCTCGATGCGCTGGAGGGCGGGTTTGACGAAGTTGTCGAGACGGTACGAGGCGTCGTCCATGCCGGGAGGCACGGCGGCGACGAGGTTCATCATCGGCTGGTCGTTCTGGTCGTAGCGACGGACGTCGATGCGGTCGATGTCGTCGGGCAGCGTGGGTTTCACGCGGTCCATGCGGTCGGTGATCTGGGCGTAGGCTTCGCGCAGGCTGGTGCCGGTCTGGAATTCGACGCGCACGTAGGCGCTGCCGTTGCTGGAGTAGCTGGTGAGGCGTTTCACGTTCGGCACGGTGCCGATCATGTCCTCGATCTTGCGGGTGACCTTTTCCTCGACGTCGCGGGGGGAGGCGTTGGGGTAGCGCGCGGAGATGTGGAGCTGGTTGCCCTCGTAGCCTTCGGGGAAGAGGGCGAGCGGGATGCGCTGCAAGGCGATGATGCCGACGACGAGGATGGTCGCGAGGACCATCACGACCGTGACGGGCCGGGAAACGGCGAAGCGCGGGATGGCGTACGCGGCGGGTTCGCGTTTCCGGTCGGCGGGATCGTCGGCGGGATTCATTTCGCGAACGGCGCGGGCTCGGCGCCGGCAGGCGTGTCGGCCGCGACCGCGGGCAATTGCGGGCCGCGTTTGCCGGGGAAGAGGGAGTACAGCGTGGGAATGACCACGAGGGTGAGCAGCGTGGAGACGCTGAGGCCGACGATGACGGTGATGGCCATCGGGGCGCGGATTTCGGCGCCTTCGCCGAAGCCGAGGGCCATCGGCACCAGGCCGAGCACGGTGGTGAGCGTCGTCATCAAAATCGGCCGCAGGCGGGCGCGGCCGGCCTCGGCAATGGCGACGGAAAGCTCGAGCCCGCGGTCGCGCAGCGTGTTGATGTAGTCGATGAGGACGATGGCGTTGTTCACCACGATGCCCGCGAGAATGATCAGGCCGAGGAAGACCATGATGCTGACGGGGATGTTGCCGAGCCAGAGGACGACGATCACGCCGACGAGGGCGAGCGGGACGGTGACCATAATGAGCAGCGGCTGCAGCAGGGACTCGAACTGGCTCGCCATGACGATGTAGACGAGGAAGAGCGCGAGACCGAAGGCGAGCAGCAGGCTGTTGAGCGAGGTCTGCATTTCCTTGTTCTGGCCGGCGATGACGTAGGCGAAGCCCGCCGGGAATTCCATCGTGTCGAGGGCGGTGACGATGTCGCGGGAAACGGTGGCGAGGTCGGCGTCGCGCAAATTGGCGGTGATGAGGGCGGTGCGCTGCTGGTCGACGCGGCGGATTTCGCTCGGGCCTTCGTTGATCGTGAGATCGGCGACGGAAGCGAGCGTCATGGGGACGGCGCCGTTGGGGTTGACGATGAGGTTGCGCAGTTCCTCGATGCCGAAGCGGTCTTCCTCGCGGAGGCGGACGACGATGTCGATGAGTTGGTCCTCTTTGCGGAATTCGGTGGCGGTGCGGCCCTGGACCTTGTTGCGGACGAGGTCGGCGACGGTGCGGAGGTTGAGGCCGTACTCGGCGAGGCGGTCGCGTTTGTAGACGACCTGGATTTCCGGGTGGCCGGACTGGAGGGTGGAGCGTACGTCGACGAGGCCGGGGACGGATTCGGCGAGGAGCGTTTCCGCCTCGCGGCTCAGGCGCTTGAGCTGGTTGAGATCATGGCCGCGGATCTCGACTTCGATCGGATTGCGGAAGCTGAAGAGCGTCGGGTACGAGACCTCGATCTTGGCTTCGGGCAAATCGACAAAACGGGCGCGCACCCGGTCGATGAGTTGAGGTTCCGCCTGGGCCGGAAGGCCGGCGCGGAGCCGGACGGCGAGGCGGGCGGTGTGTTCGCCGGCATCGATCGAGGTGCTGGCGCCTTCCTCGGCGCCGACGGTGAGCGAGGTGCGCTCGACCTCGGGCTGGTCGCGGACGACGTCGTCGATGCGGCCGACGATTTCCGCGGTGCGTTCGAGGGGCGTGCCGATGGGCAACGTGACGTCGAGGTTGAATTCGCCCTGGCTGACCTGCGGGATCAGCTCCTGGCCCAGGCGCGGGACGAGCACCAACCAGCAGAGGAGAAACGCCAGCATGGATCCGCCGAGCACGGCGTAACGGTGCCGCAGCGCCGCGCCGATAAGCCCGGGATAAACGCCCTGGATGCGCTGGTAACCGGCCTCGAACCAATCGAGACCGCGGCCGGCCGCGGTGCCGCCGACGGCGGAGCAGGCGCGGGACAAACCGACGACGGCGACCGCCACTGCGAGCAGCACGGCCATCGCCACCGTGCCGGCGAGGCGCAGCACGATCTCGATCGCCGCCCGCGCCACGCTGAAGGCCAACGGGACCGCCCCCGGAACAAAGAGAATCGCCAGCCACCACCAGGGCTGCACGACGAACCAATGCCAGACGGCCAAAGGGAAAGGTTTGAGCGGCGCGAGCGCCACCGAGCCGAAGGGGACGGCGGCCGTCGGCGGAACCGTGACGCCCTGCCGGGCCCAGAGGACGGCGCCGAGCGCGAGCGCGGGCAGCACCAGCAGGCCGAGCCAGCGGCCGCGTTTGGCCGCCAGCCAGTGCCAAGTCCGGGCAAGTCCGGTCGCAACGGTGCCCGGGGCGGAAAACACCAACAGCCCCGGCCACAGCCGCGCCCCGGCGACGGGCCCGAGTCCGTCGGCCTCGGCCCAGGCGACGAAACGCGACCAGCCGGCCAGCCCGGCCGGCTTGAGCCAGCGCAAGAGCGGCAGCACCACGATTGCCAGCACCAGCCCGAGCGTCACGGCCACAGCCTTGACGACGGCCGCGACCAGCACCGCCGGAGCCCAGCCCAGCTTTGCCACCGTGAGGCCGGCGTAGCGGAACGGCTGGACCCACGGCGTGCTCCCGGCAGCCGGCGGCGCGAAGGCGAGGAACCCGCCGCCGAGCAGGCGCTGGCCGGCGGCGACGGGGGCGTCGAACTTCCGCGACGCCAGCATCGGGATCAGGAACAACGCCGCGCCCAGCGACGCGAGCAGGGAGAACACCACCGTCAGGGCCATGTCGCCGAACACCTGGCCGGCGACGCCTTCGACGAAGACGATGGGCAGAAACACCGCGACGGTCGTGAGGGTCGAGGCGCCGACGGCCATGCCGACCTCCTGGGTGCCGCGGACGACGGCGGACATGAGGTCGTCCCCTTCTTCGCGGCAGCGGAAAATACTTTCGAGCACGACGATGCCGTTGTCGACGAGCATGCCGACCCCGAGCGCGAGCCCGCCGAGCGAGATGATGTTCAGCGAGACTCCGGCCATGTACATCGGCGCGAAGGTCGCGACGATCGAGATCGGGATGCTGAGGCCGATGATGATCGTCTGGACGACATTCCGGAGAAACAGGTACAGCACGATCACCGCGATGACGGCGCCGGTCACGGCGTTGCTCTTCACCTCGTCGATGGACTTGCTGATGAAAACGGATTGGTCGGCGAGCAATTCCACCGTCGCCCCGGGCGGCAGCTGCTGGCCGATGAAGTTCGTCATCGCGCGGCGCGTGAGCTGGTCCTGAGCGGCCCGGCGGGCGCGCTCGATCTCGGCCTGGGCGGCGGCCTGCGCGGCCTTGCGGGCCTCAAGCTGCGCCTCGGTGCGCTGTTTCTCGGTCTTGGGGGTCTTTTTCTCGGCCGCGGGGCGCTTGCTGTCGGGCTTGCCGGCGGCGATGGCCTGCACGTTCAGGCCGGAGGAACCGGCCCCGCGTTTCCCGACCTTGCCGGAGGCGTCGGCTTGGCCGGTGCCGTCGCGGTCGCGTTGCAGCCAGGCCTGCTGCTCCGGGGTGCCGAAGAGCGCGTTGCGGACGGTTTCGGCGACCACGACGATATTGGCATCGGCTTCCTTGAAGATCTCGATCTCGACGCTTTCGCGGCCGTTGACGCGGGTGATGACCTCGCGGTCCTTGTGGAAACGCGAGACGGTGGCGATGTCGCGGAGGCGGATGTCGACGCTGTTGTTGCTGCGGGAAACGATGAGCGCGCCGATCTCCTCGATGCTGCGGAATTCGTTCAGCGTGCGGATGACGTACTCGGTCTGGCCTTCGCGCAGATTGCCGCCGGGCATGTTGACGTTGCCGGATTGGAGGCGCTGGCCGATCTGCGTGATGTCGAGCTTGAGGTTCGAGAGTTTGCTTTCGTCGAGGGCGACGAGGAACTCCTCCTCGAGGCCGCCCTTGACCTGGACGGCGGCGACGCCGGTGAGCGATTCGAGGCGGCGCTTCACGTCCTGCTCGGCGATGTGGCGGAGTTCGAAGAGCGACTGCGGGCCGGAGAGGCCGACGCGGAGGATCGGGTCGAGCGACGGATCGAAGTGGAGCAGCAGGGGGCGTTGCGCGCCCTCGGGCAGGCGGAGGCGGTCGATCTTTTCGCGCACCTCCTGCGCGACGAGGTCCATGTCCGTCTTCCACTGGAATTCCAGGGTGACGTCGGACTGCCCGGCCTTGGAGACGGAGCCGATGGAAACGAGTTTGGGGATGACGCCGAGCTGCTGTTCGAGCGGCCGGGAAATGACGCTCTCGATTTCCTCCGGGGCCGTGCCCGGATAGACCGTGCGGACGGTCAGCGCCGGGTAGCTCATGTTGGGCATGAGCGTGAGGGCGAGCCGCTGGTTGGAGACCCAGCCGAAGACCACCACCGCCATCACGACCATCAAGATCGAGACGGGCCGCGTGACGGTGAACGAATAGAAGGAATCGGCGGCCCGGAACTTGGGGGGACGGGAACTCATGCGGCGGCGGGAGCGGACGGCCGGTGCGCGGTCAGGACTTCTTGGCCGCGGGCGCGGGCGTCACGGCCGGCTCGGGCGTCGCCCCCGACTCGGGCTGGAGCGGAATGGGCGCGAGGGCATTGACGGCGCGGACTTGGGCGCCGTCCTTTAGGCCGTTCTGGCCGACGACGATGATCTCGGTGCCGGGTTCGATGCCGGCGACGGCCTCGACGTGCTGCGGATCCTCGAAGCCGATCTGGAGTTTGCGCTTGGTGGCGACGTCGTTCTTGACCGTGAAGATGTAGCGTTCGCCGCCTTCGTAAACGACGGCGCGTTTCGGAATCAGCACGGCCTGTTCGCGGGTATCGGTGATGACGCGCACGCTGACGAAGAGGCCGGGGGGCAATTCGGCGGGACGGTCGCCGCGGACGCCGACGGTGACCTTGAAGGTGCCGCTTTTCGGGTCGATAACGGGGCTGATGCGTTTGACCCAGCCCTTGAAGACACGGTCGGGCAGAAATTCGGAGGTGACGACGGCGTTTTGGTTGATCGCCACGACGGAGAGGTAGCGGCCGGGGACGAAGACCTTGGCGACGACTTCGTCGAGTTTCACCATCGAGAAGAGTTTCGAGCCGGTGGCCACGCGGGCGCCGACCTGGGCTTCGCGGGTGGCGACGACGCCGTCGAAGGGCGCGCGCACCGTCGTGTAGGAATGGCGGAGCGTGGCGCGTTCGAAGCGGAGGCGGGCCTGCTCGAGCTGGTAGGATTGGTTCTCGTAATCCTGCTTGTTGATCAGCTTGCGCTGGTACAGGTCCTCGGTGCGGGAGAAATTGCGCTTCAATTGCTCGTAGTTGGCGCGGCTTTCGTCGGCATCGATGCGCATTTCCGAATCTTCGATTTTCAGCAGCGCCTCGCCGGCTTTGACGATGCGGCCCTCCTCGACGAGCAGGGCTTCGACCTGGCCGGTGGTCTGCGGGTAGATGTCGACCATGGCCTCGGTCTCGAGGGTGGTGTTGAAGGAAAGGAAGGCGGAAATCGGGCCGCGGGCGACGACGGCGGTCTCGACGGGGGCCTTTTCGATCGAGCTGAGCCGGTTGCGCTCGCGCTCGGAGTCCCCGGATTTGCGCACCGGCGGCGCTCCGGGCGCAGGAGCCGCCGCGGTCCCGGCCGCCGGGGCGGCCGCAGCCGTGCCGCCGGCCTGAGCCGGAGGGGGCGTTTTGGCGGCGGGCGCACCGGTCGCCGGCGGGGTCGCCGCGGACTTGGCCGGAGCGTCGGCGGGAGCGGAACGGTTGCAGCCGGAGACCACCGCGATCAGGAGGACGGCGGCGACGGACGGACGGAAAGAAAAGGGCAGCACAGCGAAAGGAGTTGGACGGGGAAACCGCTCCGGCAGCGGCACCGAGAACGGGTTCTCAAGTAACCGACGGGATACGTCAAAGGTTTCGGCGAAAAGGACCAAAAAAGAGCACGCGCAGGACCCCGGCGACCGGAACCAAGCCCCCCGCGCCAGCGAGACGAGCCGGCGCGCGATGCGTTACACGCGAAGTGCGCGGGCGGAAGGCGGACGGACGGTTTTCGGGAGGACAGGATGGACAGGAACGGGGCGGAGGATGAACCGGAGGATGTCGCTGGTTCACGGCAGGTCACTTCGGGCCTGCCTTTTCGGAAATCCCTCTCCTGTTTCTCCCGGATCGATCCATCAGGTCGATCCTGTCCTCAAAAACCAAAGCGTCCGCCGCTTCCCGGGTGCCGGAATCGCCGTGGCCTAGGCGGAACGAGATCGGTCTCTCAACTCTCAGCGCTCAACTCTCAACTCCGCCATCCCGGATCACGGATCGAGATCGTACACCTCGACGAGGGCGCGGCCGATCGTGCCGCCGACACCCGAGGCCACGGCGGTGTAGGCGCCGGGCGGGAGGCGGACGAGCACGGCCGCATCTTTGCCGCCGGCGGGCAGAGCGAAGGCGCCGGCCGAGGCAAACGCCGCCTGCAAGGTCGCGGTCTGGCCGCCGTCGCCCCAGTCGTTGTTCGTCGCGACGGCGAAATCTTTGCCCAACGGGAAAATCGTCAGCTGCGGGTCGGCGAGCGCGCCGTCGACGTTGAAAGGAGCACCGCTCAGGGCCGGGCCGACGGCGCGGATGAGGAGGAGCTTCGGTGCCGTGCCGCCGATCACAAAACCGGGGGTGAGGCCGTCGGCCGTCACGGCGCCGAGCGTGGAGACGTTGATCAATCGGACCGGGGCGGCGAGGCCGTCGGCATCGTAGATCTCGGCGAGGGCGGTGCCGGCCGTCGCGCCGCCGGCGGGCGTGATGCTGACGGTGTAGCCGCCGCTGCCGGTGACCCGCAGGGACGCGAGGGCGGCGGCATCCTTGGAGCCGCGGGTGAGCGCAAAGGCGCCGACGGAGGCGCTGCGGGCCTCGAGGGCGACGACCTCGGCCGCCGGGGCCGTGCCCCAGTCGTCGTTGGCCAGGATCACGGTGCTTTGGCCGAGGGGAATGACGTCCATCTTCGGGTCGGCGAGGGCGCCGCTCACGCCGAAGACGCCGAGCGTCGGGCCGACGGCGCGGACGACGAGATTCTTGGTGCCGGTGCCGCGCATGACGAAGCCCGGAGTGAGCGGTTCGCCGGCGCGCACGCTGCCGCGCGTGGACACGTTCACGAGCCGGCTCGTGCCGGGCACGCTGACGGTGAGAGCGGCGGCCTCGGTGACCGTGGTGGCGCCGCCGGAGGTGAGCGCGACGGAGTAGAAGCCCATGTCGCCGGCGGACGCGGCGGGAATCGTGAAGCTCGCGGCGGTGGCGCCGGGGAGGGCGACGCCGTCCTTGCGCCACTGATACGTCAGGGCGGCGGGGCTCTGCGCGAGCACGCTGAAGGTCACGGCCGTGCCGGGGGCGACATGGCGCGACTGCGGCGGGGTGACGATGGCGATGCCGGCGGTGACCTCGACGGCGAACGTGGCGTCGGCGATGGCGTTGTTGGTGTCGGTCGCGCGCACCGTGATCGTGGCGGAGCCGAGGCCGAGGGGGGAAACGGTGAGCGTGCTGCCGTTGAGGATGACGGTGGCGACGGAAGGATTGGAGCTCTGGGCGAGAAACGTGATCACCGAACGCGCCGCGGGCGGGTAGACGGGGATGGCGGCGACGCTGTTGACGACGACCATGTTGCGGACCTCGACGCTGCTCTGGTTCGCGGCGACATCGCGCAACGGCAATTCGCTGAAAGCGGTGCCGTTGATGTTGAAACGCGGCAGGGCGGCGATGGCGTCGACGACATTCATGCCGGCGCCGAGCACGCGGGCGAAGACGGTGAAACCGCCGTTCTGGTTGTCGAGGTTGGCGGAGTTGTCGCCGAGGTTGACGAACCACTCGCTGGTCGCGCTGTCGGGATTGCCGCCGACCTTGGCCATGGCGACGGTGCCGCGGAGATTGGAACGGCGGTATTCGTTGCGCACGGCGGCGAAGACCGGGATGTGCTCGAAGGTCGTGCGGGCGAAGTACCCGCCGCCCTGGATCACGAAATTCGCGACCGAGCGGTGGATGATCGTGCCGTTGTAACGCTCGGAGGCGACGTAGGCCAAAAAGTTGGCTTTCGAGAGGGGCGTGTCGTCGAAGAGCTCGAAGTTGAAACGCCCGAGCACGGTGTCGAGCTGGACGACTTGGCCGGTCACGCCGGGCAGGCCGAAATGGTTGCGCAGGTCGACGGTGGCGGCGGCCCCGCCGACGAGCAGCGAGCGCGCGGGGAGCGGCGCGGTGACGGTCGGGACGGTCTGGGCGCGCAAGGCCGGCAGCAGCACGGCCACGAGGAGCAAGGCGGAGGCGAAACGGCGGAGGGAACTCACGGCGGGAAAGATCACGAGTGTTGAACCCGGAGCGACGGCGAGGCCAGTCCCTTTGTTCCGGAAAGCTCGGCGCCGGCTCCCGCGCGGCGGGCGCCGGCAGTTGAGAGGTGAGAGTTGAGAGACCGATCCGCAACCGACGGAAAGTCTTCGTAGACCACAGGAGTCCCGGACCTGGGCCCGTTTCTGCTCTCAACTCTCAACGCTCAACTCTCAACTCCCCCTACACATCAATCACCGGCGGCGAACCCGCGCCGCCGCTGCGCACGATGCCCCAGCGCTCGCGCGTCGAGGCGGTGCCGCAGTGCAGGCAGGGAATCGTCGGCTGCACGGACGAGCAGTGCGGGCACACGCCCTGGGTCGAAAACGGATCGAAGCGGTTGCCGCAGGCGCCGCAGGCCCAGATCGGGCCGCCGGGCGGACGTTCGCCGCATTCGGGGCATTTCACGCCGGCATGGCGCGGCAGTTTCTCGAGCTGCAGCAGGGCCTGCGCGTGGCGGAAACTCGCGAGGCATTGCGAGGCGAGAAAGCCGCCCATCAGCAGCACGAAGAGCGCGCGGTTGGGATTCGACCAGATGAAATAGGCGGCGATCACAGCGATGCCGACGAAGCCGGCGATCGTGGCAAAATAGAGACTGCGCGCCCGCCCCACCCCGTACCACAGCAGCGACCGCAAAATCTGGCCGCCGTCGAGCGGGTAGACGGGGAGCATATTGAAGATGAGCAGGCTGAGATTGATCCAAAAGAGCGCCCCCAAAAATATCCGCACATCGACGGAGGCGTCGCCGATCTGGAACTGCGTCCGCGCCCACATCGCGCCGTAAATCACCGGGATCAGCAGCACGTTGACCAGCGGTCCGGCCGCGATGCTCCACAGTTCGGCCCCCGGCCGCGGCGGCGGTTGCACAAAGGCCACGCCACCGAGGGGCCACAAAATGATTTTGTCCGCCTTGCCGCCGGTCTGCCGGCACGCCAGCGCGTGGCCGAATTCGTGCAGCAGCACGATGACGAAGACGGCCACGTACTCCGCGATCTTCCAGCCGATCGACGAGTACGGATTGCGCCGCACCGACAGCTCCACCACGGCAAACAGGAACCACCACCAGTGCAGGTAAACTTGGATCCCGAAGATGCGGAAAAGCGGAAACGAGCCGGATGACGTAGGCAGCATCGCACCCAGCAGGCCGCAATCCCCGCCGCAAGCCCACCAAAAACCAAGCCGGCGCCAGCGAGTGCGGCGCGGCGTCACCGCATCGCCGCGGGTTTGTGACGAGCGCAACCTTGCGCCGTCGCCGTCGCGCCGCGACGCTCCCGCCTTCCCCGCCATGCTTCCCCGCCCCGTCGTTGTGTCGTTCCGCGGTGCCGTGCTCGCGGCCCTGTGCGCCTTGTTGCCGTGGTCCGGTTTCGCCGCCACGCCGCCCGCGACACCCTCGGCCCCCGCCCCCGCCGCGTCCGCGCGGTTCACGTTCGCCGCCCTCGGTTGCATGCCCTACGGCCGGCTCCCCGGCAGCCAGGAGGGCTTC
>JACCDS010455904.1_pt1 | contig 21566 bp, 15 predicted proteins | sample 7446441 | NCBI WGS metagenome assembly JACCDS01 (sample SAMN15323445, study PRJNA562643) | freshwater metagenome | isolation source: river surface water | place: USA:Blue River Watershed | collected 2017-08-17 | reverse complement strand
GCTTCAGCGCAGAATATCAATGTCCGCGAGCCCCCGAAGGGTGACCTTTTCAGCAGTGTTTCTCTGCGTTAAACAGAAAAAGTGGATTCGCGGCAAAATATAGGGCTTTAGCAGTCAGCGCGCGCATCGTATTCACGCGACCGTTGATGCTGCCTCACCCCGACATCCGATGGAAAAAGCCATGAAAACCCGTCTCCCCGGTCTTGCCGCCGCGCTGCTGATCGTATCGACTGCCCAGGCACAGCTGCCGCCGCCGGCACCTTTGCCCAAGGACGGTCATTGTCCTTCGGCGTATGTCGCGCAGGGCAACGAGTGCATCCCGCAAGCCGGCGCAAAATTTGCAACGGCAAAATCCGGCGAGTGTCCGGAAGCGTATGAGCAGGATGGCAATTATTGCGTCGCCACGCCGACCGCTAAGCTCGCGATCCGCCGGGCGGCGATGAGCTGTCCTTCAGGATATGAGCCAACCGGCAATTACTGTTTGTCGAATAAATAATTATTGCCGATTGAGGATAATCCAGCCCTGTCGTTGCTGTGATGGCAGCCCGATCGATTCGCTCGTCCGGACAGATTCCTGAGTGCTGATTTCCTCTTGCCGGCTGATCGCGACATGGATGCTGTCGTTCATTCTGACGAAGAAATGCTGCGCCTTGCCACGCTGCGTTCGCTGAATATTCTCGATACGCCGGCTGAAGAGCGTTTTGATCGTTTGACGCGACTGGCATGCAAATTGTTTGATGTGCCAGTTGCGGGGGTGTCACTGGTCGATGTCCATCGGGCCTGGTTCAAATCTTGCGCGGGCGGGGACCGAATTTCGGTGCCGCGCGATATCTCGTTTTGCACCCATGCGCTGGACGCCGGCGACGTGCTGCTGATACCGGATACGACGCAAGACCCGCGATTCGCGGACAACCCGCTGGTGGTCAACGATCCGAAATACCGTTTTTATGTCGGCTGCCCGCTGAAAATGAGCAACGGCACCGCACTCGGCACGCTGTGCCTGCTGGACACACGGCCACGCAGTTTCGATGCCGATGATCTCGTCTCGCTGCAGGATCTGGCTGCGATGGCGGCGTTTGAGCTTAACGCGCTATCGATGGCCAGTACCGACGAGCTGACCGGCCTGTCCAACCGGCGCGGGCTGACGGCGCTGGCGCAGCAGGCACTGTCCATGGGCTACCGGGCCCAGGCTCCGGCAGTCCTGCTGATGTTGGACCTCGATAACTTCAAGCAGGTCAACGATACCTTCGGCCATGCCGAGGGCGACGCGGTGCTGAGGGCGTTTGCAGGTTTGCTCAAGCGGGTTTTCCGCTCGTCCGACATCGTCTCTCGCTATGGTGGCGACGAATTTCTCGTGATGTTGCCCGGCACGCACCCGAACGACCTGTCCGCCGTGCTCCGACGTTTTCATGAAAGCCTGGACGCACTGAAACTGAGCCGCGAGCTGGCGCGCGGCTATGCCATTGCCTGCAGCATCGGCACGCTCCACATCGATCCAGCGCAGCGCAAGCCGCTGGATACGCTGTTCGCCGAGGCCGACGCGCTGATGTATGCGGCCAAGGCGGCCCGCCGTCGCTTGGTGCAGGCCTGAGCCTTCAGCGCGACAGCGCTGCAGCATGGTGCTGCAGGTGATCGTCGATGAAGCTCGCGACGAAGTAATAGCTGTGGTCATAGCCCGGCTGCATGCGCAGTGTCAGCGGATGGCCGGCTGCGTACGCAGCCGATGCCAGCAGTTCGGGTTTTAACTGTGCATGCAGGAAGCTGTCGTCCGTGCCCTGATCGATCAGTAGCGGCAGTCGTTCGCCGGCGCCGCCGATCAGCTCACAGGCATCCCAGTCTTTCCATGCCGCTTTGTCGGCGCCAATGAAGCGCGACAAGGCCTTCTCGCCCCACGGCACGACAGACAGATGACAGATCGGCGCGAATGCCGATACCGCGCGATAGCGGCCGGGGTTGCGCCGCGCGCACACTAGCGCGCCATGTCCGCCCATCGAGTGACCGCTGATACTGCGCCGATCCGACACCGGAAATCCCGCCTCGATCAGCGCCGGCAGCTCGTGCACGACATAGTCATGCATTTTGTAATGATGCGACCACGGTGCCTCGGTCGCATTCACATAGAAGCCGGCGCCCAAGCCGAAATCCCACGCGCCGTCCGGATCGCCCGGCACCTGTGCGCCGCGCGGACTGGTGTCGGGGCAGACGATGACGAGACCCAGCTCGGCGGCCATGCGCTGTGCGCCGGCCTTCTGTGTGAAGTTCTCGTCAGTGCAGGTCAGGCCCGACAGCCAATACAGCACCGGCAGTGACGCTGATGCCTGTTCGGCCTGCGGTGGCAGATAGACCGCAAAATGCATGTCGCAGTCCAGCACGGCCGACGCATGACGGCAACGTAGCTGCCAGCCGCCGAACAATCGTTGACGGACAAGAATGTCAAAGGTCATTGCGTCAGCCCTGCGGTGCAAAATGAATCACAGTGCGGATGCTTTTAACTTCGTGCATCAGCTCGAACGCGTGATTGATGTCCTCCAGCGGCATCGTGTGCGTGATAAAGGTATCGAGCGGGATCTCGCCCCGCTGAGCCTTCTCGACATAGCCCGGCAGCTCGCTGCGGCCTTTGACGCCGCCGAATGCCGAGCCGCGCCACACCCGGCCCGTGACCAGCTGGAAAGGGCGCGTACTGATTTCCTGCCCGGCGCCGGCCACGCCGATGATGGTCGATTCGCCCCAGCCCTTGTGGCAGCACTCCAGTGCCGAGCGCATCAGCTGCACATTGCCGACGCATTCGAACGAATAGTCGACGCCGCCGTCGGTCATCTCAATGATCACCTCATGGATCGGTTTGGCGAAGTCATTCGGGTTGATGAAATCGGTCGCACCCAGCTGGCGTGCGACAACGGCCTTGTCGGGGTTGATATCGATGCCGATGATGCGCGATGCCTTCGCCATCTTTGCACCGATGATCGCGGCCAGCCCGATGCCGCCGAGGCCGAAGATGGCGACCGTCGCGCCGGCCTCGACCTTGGCTGTGTTCAGCACTGCACCAATGCCGGTCGTCACGCCGCAGCCGAGCAGGCAGGCCTTTTCCAGCGGCGCATCCTTCGGGATTTTTGCCAGCGAGATCTCCGGCAGCACCGTGAACTCGGAGAACGTCGAGCAACCCATGTAGTGATAGACCGGCTGGCCGTTGTAAGAGAAGCGCGTGGTACCGTCGGGCATCAGGCCCTTGCCCTGTGTTACGCGAACCGCCTGGCACAGATTGGTCTTGCCGGACGTACAGAATTTGCACTTGCCGCACTCGGCCGTGTAGAGCGGAATCACATGGTCACCGACGGCGACCGAGGTCACGCCCTCGCCGATCGCTTCGACGATGCCGCCACCCTCATGGCCCAGGATCGCCGGGAAAACGCCTTCCGAATCCTGTCCCGACAAAGTGTAAGCATCGGTATGGCAGACACCGGTCGCAACAATCCTCACCCGTACCTCGCCGGCCTTCGGCGGCTCGACATCGACCTCGACGATTTGCAACGGCTGGTTGGGGGCGAAAGCGACGGCGGCGCGGGATTGGATGGGCATGGGCTCCGGAAAACTGGGCATTGGGCAAAAATGGAGCGGTGAGTATTTCAAATCCGATTCATCCAATAAATGAAAAGGTTTTGATTTCAGAATTCCATTCTTTGGACTACAGTCGCGCTCCGATCAAATCATCCCTGCTGCGATGCTGAACCGCCTCGAAATGCTGCGGATCTTTTGCGCTGCCTCAGAGGCGCGCAATTTCAAAGAGGCCGCAGTCCGCCTCGGCATCTCGCCGCAAGCCGTGACGCGCGCTGTGCAGGAGCTCGCGTCGCATGTCGGTGAAGTGCTGTTTCACCGCAATACGCTGCGGCACATAGCCCATGCGTGCGCACAGAGGGGGACGGCATGCAATGGACCAGTCGCCTGTTTTCGTCTTCCCCGTCGGACATTGCCGATGGACTGGCGTCGATCGTGAGGCAGAACATCGACTCGCTGAAGCAATGGCATCCGCAGGGCGAGCACGCCGTGTTTTTCGAGGCACAGGCGCGCGAGTTCATTCAGTCCCATTTTCCGGCCGAGGTCGTGCGTGCGTTCGACACGCTTCGGCCTTATGCGTACAAGGCCGATCGCGCGAGATACTGCATCCTCCATCAACGTGGCGGCATCTCTGCGAACCTGTCGTATTTTTTCGTGAACCCGTTGCCAGTCGCGCCGGACCGTATCGTCATCTTCCGCGATTTCTTTTGGTCGTCACCGTGGGACACCAGTAATGGCATGATCGCCGCGCCGCCGCGCCACAAGGCCTTGCAGCGTGCGATCGAGATGGTTTGCGAGAATATCCGGCGGGGCTACTATGGGCCAACCGCGCTCTATACCACAGGACCGGCGTTGTGGGGCAAGGCGCTGGCATCGACCTGCGATCCAGAAGAACTGATCGCGGGGTCGGCCGTATTGTTCGATAGCGCCACAGTTCGAATGTCGCTGCCGGAAGTCGCACTGCCGGCCGGCAGCAAGCTGCATTGCCTGGTCTTGCACAAGAAAATCGTCCCCATCAAGCGCAAGCCGGTAGGCGCCCCAGGCCTGTCCAGCCTCGGCGTTCGGGGAAGCGACTCGTATGCGCAGCTCTGGAAACAGCGGGGCATTTATCGTGCGCCTGGCGACGAGAGATAATCTGCCGTGCCCCGATTGTGAGGCCTGTCTTTGGAAGAAGAGGATCGATATGGAAAACACACCCGTCTTTGAGCTGTATGCGTACTGGCGTACGTCCGCCACGTATCGCGTGCGCGTGGCGCTTGGCCTGAAGGGCCTGCGAGCGGACGAGCGCTTCGTTAACGTCGACGCCGGTGAGCACCGGACAGACGCGTTCCTGAAGATCAATCCAATGGGCGCGATACCTGCGCTGGTGGCGCCAGACCATGCGCCGCTGACGCAGTCGCTGTCCATCCTCGAATTTCTCGACGAGCTACAGCCGCAGCCGCCGCTGCTACCCTCGGATATCTACGCGCGTGCGCGCGTTCGTTCGATTGCGCAGATGCTGGCAGTGGACACCCATCCGCTGATCACGCCGCGCGTCAAAAAGCATCTGATGGGCGCGCATGGTTTTGACGATGCCGCATGGCGCGCATGGCAAACGCAATGGTTCACCACCGGCCTGCGTGCTGTTGAGCAGCGGCTGGCGTCCGACCCCGAGACCGGCCGCTTCTGTCATGGCGATACGCCGACGATGGCCGATATCTGCCTCGCCAGCATCCTTGTCGTCATGCGTGTCTTCAAGATCACTGTGGCAGATATTCCGACGATCGACAGGATCATGGCCGCGTGTGAAGCGCTGGAGGCTTTTGCCAAGGCCGACCCGATGCGACAGGTCGGTGCGCCAATAGCCAGCTGACGGAACTGGCCGCAGCAACAGCAATAGCGAGCAGGCCAGATCTGCCCGTGCCTGCTCGCTGAATGCGCGGCGGTCGTGGCGAACGATGGCTGCGCGTGGGGGCGCGCCACAGCGCCGGTCGACACCCAGAAACAAGGAATGAGAAACATGAAGCAGCTGACGCCTGGCCTTTTACTGACGGATACGGCCACGGGACTGTCTTATCGACTGATGCAGCCACAGCCGCCAACGCCACAGCGCTGCCTTGTGCTGTTGCACGGGGTCGGCAGCAATGAGTTGTCGGTGGCGCGCCTTGCGGACGGCGTTCGCCATGGAACGCTGGTTGTCCTGGTGCGCGGCACCTGGCTCATGGGCGGGGAGAGCTTCGCGTGGTTCGAGGTGGAGTTTACGCCCAGCGGACCGCGCATCGCCTGGGAGCAGGCCGAGCAAAGCCGCCAAAAACTCATCCAATTGCTGTCCAAGCTGCGAGACTACTATGGCGTCGCCGCCGACCAGACCATTATCGCGGGGTTCAGCCAGGGCGGAATCATGAGCGCGGCCGTCGCGTTGACCTCGCCGGAATCCGTCGGTGGTTTTGGTTTGCTGTCAGGACGCATCCTGCCGGAGATCGAGCCGCTGCTGGCTGGCAAAGAGCGGCTGGCCAGTTTGTCGGGTTTCGTCGGTCATGGCGAACTGGACCCGAAGCTGCCGGTCGGCTGGGCGCAAAGCAGCCACGATACCCTGGAGAAGCTGGGCGTTCGGCACACGTACAGGCTCTATCCGATTGGGCACAGCGTTAGTGCACCGATGCAGGCGGATTTTGTGCGATGGCTGTCGACGGTATGGAAGCCCACGGAAGTGCCGCCGGAGGCGTGATCGATGGGTGCGTGCCGATGGCGACACGTGAACCGCATCCCATCATCCCATCTGTCGCGGCAAAGCCAAAATGAAAAAGCCGTTGATCTTTTTTTAAGATCAACGGCTTAGTGAAACTTTTGGTGGTGATAGGTGGAATCGAAGAGCTTCCGACCAATCTTGCCAAGCCTTTGATTTCTCGATGGTTTTGCAGCTGTTTGGGTGTGATATTCGATCTTTGTGCATCACCTTTGTGAAGCACGAATTTGCGAAGTTTATAGCATCTGGTTGATGGGGGTTGACGAGAAATGTGACCATCCCGGCGGCGCAGAAACAAACAAGGCCATCATAGGATGGCCTTTTGTTTTTGTCGGAATTGAGACTACAGCGAGCGCTCAATCCATGGACACCGCCACTCGACTGATCTAACGGGTTAATGCAGAAGATCCCTAAGCGGGCTGCCAGAAATATCCCCGATCCCCGAATGTTTTTCAGCTTGATGGGCTCAAACCACTTGAAAGCAAAGCATGTCATTGAGCTCGTTATTCTGTCAGTTTTGTCGGGTATGCGATCAGCGCTACCCAGTCGCGTCCTCAAATCATATTTGATCGTTCAATGCCAATATGGAGACGGGGTTGGATTCGGCTGCGACTTGTTTTCCTGCCGAACTACTTGGCTTGGTGAACTCTGTACATTGCCTAGAAAATTCGGTAGTGCACAACCTCAGCTTTGGTTTCCAACGTCGGCAGGTTTAAGATTAGATTTATAACCAATATATTGTGCTTGCTCGTGCAATATTTCCCGAGCCATTTAAGAAAGAACCAAGAAGAATGCCAGGACCGCGTGACCTGCTGAAACAACTCTTCGGGTACATCGAAGAACAACTCAAGGATGTGGACCCACGAGGCTATCACCTTAACAAGATAAACGGGTTCAAGCTCAACCCAGAGGACCTGCGCCAGCTGCCAGGCATTGAACTGGACCTCAAAACCGAAGGCGATCACATTTGGTTCAAGATTGATCGGCTTGAGGCGACCCAGCCCCCGCAGATCAGCGACAAGACGATGAATGGGCTGATTAACGTCAGCAACCAGCCCAACGGGCCGGCACCCAGCGCAGACGATGCGGCCATCTTGCATCGCGTGGACTTGATGGCTGGAGCCGATGCCCCCCCCGAACAACGGCAGCAAGTTGAAGAGGAAGTGCGCGCTGAGACCGCCGAGGTCCTGAAAAGCTACGGTCCACAGTGGCAACGCTGGGCGCAAGTCGAAACCCTACGCCGCCGCACCATCGGTCTTTATTCGGACATCTTTTCGCTGATCCGCATCATTTCATCGACTGAGACCAGCAAGCCAATCGAGTTTGTCTGTGGCATGGGGGTGTCGGCCTGGCGCATCGCAACCGAAGGCAGCGCCGTCAACTTTCAATACCCCTTGCTCAATCACCCGCTGGAGATCACGCTGAATTCCAGCAGCATGGCCATCGAAGTGCGGCCCAGGGCCGTCGAAACTCGGGCCGAGCTGGATGCACTGATCGCCTGCGGCATCAATGGTGCGGCAGAGGTGGAAAAACAAGTCCGCCAACACCTGGCCTATCAAAAGGATCGTCCAGTCACGCCGTTCGACACGTCCAGTTGCCAGGATGTGCTGAAGCTGATTGCCCGCAGTCTGGACAGCAAAGGGGTCTACCTGGAGCGTGGTGACACCAATAATTTCCCTGAGCCTGGCGAGCAGCTGGTGGTCAGTGAATCGTGGCTGCTCTACACGCGGCCAAAGAACAATAATTTCCTGGTGGAAGACCTGCGCCGGTTGCAGGACAACCTCGATGCGGGGGTTGAAATCCCCGGTGGCCCGCTGGCTTTGGTTAGCCCCCCCTCAGATGAGATGGTGAAGTTTCAGGCCGTAAACTTCCGTGGCATTTCCAGCCGTGGCGATGGTAGCTCAGCACCCCGCGAACTGTATTTCCCGTTGCCATACAACCAGGAACAGGTGACGATCATCCAGCGCCTGGAGACCTCCAACGGCGTCACCGTCCAAGGGCCACCAGGCACCGGCAAAACCCACACCATCGCCAATATCATTTGCCACTACCTGGCCTCGGGAAAGCGCATCCTGGTGACCTCCCGGGGAGAACAGGCATTGAAGGTGTTGCAGTCCAAAGTGCCGGAAGAGCTGCAGCCGCTGACAGTGGCTTTGCTGACCAATGATCGGGAAGGCATTCGGCAATTCCAAGGCTCGATCGAGGCGATCCAGCATCAGGTTTCTCAGCTCAACCCCGAACAGGCATTACTCGATATCGAGCGCTTGAATCAGTCGATCGAACGCACCCATTCGGAATTGGTCAACATCGATCGTCGGGTCGATGAAATTGCCGCCAGCCAGTTGGCTGAGATAGAAGTTGATGGCCAGCCCATGCGGGCCCAAAAAATGGCCGAGCTGGTGGTGTCAGGCCAGGTGAAATATGGGTGGTTTGACGATGCCCTGTCGTTGCAAGAGCAGCACAAAGCAGGTCTCACGGACGAAGAGGCCAATGAACTGCGCCGGGCTCGCCGTGTTCTGCAGGATCGTCTGGTCTACGTGACGGCGAAGGTGCCGCAGGCGCAGACGCTGCCCTCCATTGCCGAAGTGGTTGAGCTGCATGGCATCCTGTCCAAGATCAAAGAAATTGCCAATGCCGAGGAATCGGGTCAACTGCTGCCACTCAAAGCCATCACCCAGGAAGTTTTCGACAAAGCAAAAAGCCTGGTGGCCCTGATCGATGAATCGCTGGACATCCTGCGTGACATGGAAGCGGGCGAGTCCGAATGGCGTCATTCTCTGCGGTTGAACCTACGACAAAAAGACAACGCTAGCGAAATCGCTGCCTTGGTGGCGTTGTTTTCCGAGGTTGAAGAAATTGCCGAGGCCCGGTCTCAGTTCCTGCAAAAACCGGTAGACCTGCCCATGCAACTGTTGACCTCCAGTAAGGTCAAGGAAGCGGTGCAAAGGGCGGCGCAGACAGGCAAACCGTTAGGAGCCTTCAGCTTTGGCAAAGGTGATTTGAAAGAGCAGCTGGCCAGCATCAAAGTTAACGGCCTGGCTCCCAGCACCACCGATGACTGGTCTCAAGTGGATCGGTTTTTTGCTTTGGGTGAGCGTCTGATTTCTTTCAGCACCCGCTGGAATCGTTTTTCCGACGTGCTCAGCATTCCGGTGGTAGGCCAAGACATCAACAATCTGCGGGCCGTGGAAAAAATCGCGGTCGGTGCCAAGCGAACACATGAGTTATGCCTGCGGCTGGAAGTGGCTATGCTGCGACTGGCCGAGGAAGTCTTTCAAGATGCGCCGCAGACTTTGCTGCTAGGCAATTCAAGCCACCTCAACCAGGTCAAGAGCTACCTGCAAAGCCACATCACCAAAAACAAATTGGTTCACGCCTCCAGCCAACTGGTGAAGTTGCAGGAAAAACTGGCGAACTGCAGTGGCCCCATCACTGAAAAATTACGGGTCTTCATCACCCACGAATTGGGCAACGAAGCGCTAGAAAGCACTCGCATCGCGTCGGCTTATGGTGAACTGCTCGAAGAATTGCGCAGTATCGCCGGCCATGCGCAGGACATTGCTGTGGTCAACGATTTGACCAATCGGATCGCGGAAAACGGCGCCCCAAAATTTGCCAATCGCTTGCGCACGCAGGCTGTATCGCAAACGGGCGAGGATCGGGCATTCCCTTCCGATTGGCGTCAGGCTTGGACCTGGTCACGGCTGCGCAGCCATTTGGAAGCGATCGAGGCCCGTCAAGAACTGATCGACATGGCCCAGCGCCGCACTACTCTCGAAATTGGTCTGTCACGCCTTTACAAAGAGGCGGTGGCCAAACAAGCCTGGCTGGCCACAAAACGCAACGCTACCCCCAAGGTGCTGCAGGCTCTTGCTGGGTATGCAGTGGCAATACGCAAAATTGGCCAGGGCACCGGTCCGAACGCTTTCCGCTACCGACGCGATGCGCAGTCTGCGATGCTGGAGGCGGCCGGTGCCGTGCCGTGCTGGATCATGAGTCACTCCAAGATTTCCGAATCAATGCCGCCGAACATTGGTGCGTTCGATTTGGTCATCGTCGATGAAGCCAGCCAATCAGACTTGTGGGCGCTTCCGGCGATCGTGCGCGGTAAAAAAATCCTAGTGGTGGGCGATGACAAACAGGTGTCGCCCGATGGTGGTTTCATTTCCAGCGGCAAGGTCAATGATCTGATGACGCGGTTCTTATCCGATCAGCCGTACAAAGAGGAAATGACACCCGAGAAATCGCTGTATGACTTGGCTGCTCGCGTCTTTGCTGCTCAGCAGGTCATGCTGCGCGAACATTTTCGCTGTGTGCAGCCGATCATCAGTTATTCGAATCGAGTGTTTTACCGCGGTGGTATCCAGCCACTGCGCATTCCCAAGGCTTCCGAGCGCATCGATCCGCCGCTGGTGGACATCATGGTCGAGGGTGGCATGCGCGACAAACAAGACCGCAACCATGCCGAGGCCGAAGCCATCGCTCAGGAAATTGGCATGATCTTGAATGATCCTCAATTCGCCGGTCGCACAATTGGCGTGGTGTCTTTGCTTGGATTCGACCAGGCCAAATTGATCGACAGCATGGTGCGCGACCAATTTGATGCGGGCGAACTACAGCGGCGTGAGTTTGAATGTGGTGATGCGCGGACCTTCCAGGGCAGTGAACGCGACATCATTTTCTTGTCCATGGTGGTCGATCGCACTAGCGCCAAAGCGCTGTCTGGCAACATGTTCGAACAACGGTTCAATGTGGCGGCCAGCCGTGCCCGCGATCGCATGTACCTGGTGCGCTCCGTCAAAGGGAGTGAGCTGTCTGAAAAAGACCTCCGCTTGTCTTTACTGCAGCACTTTGACAAACCAATCGTGATTGACCAGGAAGAAAATGCTCAGCTGATCGACCTTTGTGACAGCGAGTTTGAAAAAGAGGTCTTCACTTTGCTGACCGGCAAAGGCTACAAAGTGACGCCGCAGGTCAAATCTGGAGCCTATCGGATCGACATGGTGGTCGAGGGCGCTGGTGATGCGCGCTTGGCGATCGAGTTGGATGGAGACGAGTACCACGGGCCCGACCGATGGCAGCATGACATGCAGCGCCAGCGCATCTTGGAGCGAGCCGGCTGGGTGTTTTGGCGGTGCTTCGCGTCAACGTGGACGCTGCGGAAAGATGAAGTGCTGGAAGAGTTGATCGCGTACCTGACCGACTTGAATATCCAGCCGATCGGGGCTATCAATTCAATCCCAAGCCTGGTGGAAAAGCGGACGTGGAAACGCGCTACTTATGACGATCGAGCTTCACAAGAAGTTGAGGCTAGTCGCTGAACCTCTCCCAGTGACCATGTGCCTCCCATCGGCGCCTTGATACCCAACTCGTTCAGTCGAACGACCATTGCCCGGCGGCTCAGACCCTGCGCCGCCATCCCTTCAAGTACGGGACGAATCCGCTGACGGAACTCCTCTGCTTTCTGCTGGCGCTGTTCGTTGTTGCGCTTCAGGTTCGCGGGACCCGTCGCGCCCAAAACTACGCCACGGGCCTTAGCAGCCGCCAGCGCTTCTTTTGTCCGCTCGCTAATCCGTTTTGCCTCGTACTCCGCAAACGCTGCCATCAGGTGAATCGTCAGGTCGTTCGCCTCGGGCATGTCGCACGCGACGAACTTCACGCGACTCTCCATCAGGCCCGACACGAAATGTACGTTTCGAGCTAACCGGTCGAGCTTGGCGATCAGCAGCACTGCACCGCTCTTCCTGCATGCCTCGAGCGCCAAACGAAGCTGTGGACGCTTTTCCAGAGCGTTAGCACCCTTCCCAGTCTCGACCTCGACAAACTCGCCTACGCTCGTTCTGGTGCGTCCTGAGAGGTATTGCTCGACGGTTGCTCGCTGTGCATCCAGCCCGAGCCCAGAGATGCCCTGACGCTGCGTGCTGACGCGGTAGTACGTGATGAATTGCTGTTTCTCCATTCTTCCTTCCCTGTGTCCAAATACAAGGACGTTCGTCCTGTGCGTGGACAGAAGGTAGGACGGGCCGCTCTTCCCGCCAAGGCAGTGTTGCGCCGGACACGGAAGTCGCCGATTACCCTTGACTGGTAATTGGCGTCTTGATCTGGTTTTGATGTGTTACATAGATATTGAAAATTTATAAATAAAATCACCTCTACCGGTTGCATCATCACTGCGTGTCAGGTTTGTCGAAGTAATCGATACCGGGATGCTGTAACGGATCGATTCTGGTGTGCTGTAGTAAACTTTGGGGGCTCGAAGCAGCAATCCTGCTTGCATGTTTGCTGTAATTTTCCGCCAGAGATTTTCCTCATCCCTGAGCAGAAGTCCTAAAAGGATTCGAGGTGCGCGAAGGTAGTCTGGCCGTCGTTCCGGTGCGGCAGCGGCACTCCTTATACAAAGGCGCATTTCGCCGAAATTACGGAGCGCCAAGCTCTAGCAATGCCGCATGCGTGCGGGAATTCGGCGCTCCGTTCTAATAACTATCTATCCAAATTTACTTATCCTTCATTTCTGCCTTCCACCTTCTTGCCAGCTCACGCAAAGCATCATGTGCGAGCGCATTCAGCTTCAGGTCTGCTTGTGTACACCGAGAGAAGCTCCGGTTCTTTCCATGATGGGCCATTCGCGGGCGACGCTCCCCGACCTGCGCCGACGTCAGCATCGGTTTCGCGAGGTACAAGGGCAGCTCGGTCTTCAGCTGGCGGTATTTGAAGTAAGCCGCGAAGCTTTCGAACCGATACTCCCGCCAATCGTTGAACAGCAACTCAGGAACCTTTTCGCCGGTCAGCGTGAATTCCGTCCGCGCACGCTGTTGAGCAAGCGGCAGGAACGACTGACCGTCCGTCTGCTTAACGTAGATGTGCTGCCGCTCGGCGTCCGTGCGGTTGCCGATGTAGATGTTGTAGCCGTCGGTGACCAGCCGACGAAGCTGGTCAGCGGATTCCAACGCATACGAGCCGTCTCGCTTCGTTTTGCTGGCTCGACGATTGGAGGACACGAGCTTGCAAGCCTCGCGGTAAAAACGCGAGGCCATCTCCACCAGGTCATCGAAGCTTTCGTTGCGCGAGTACGCATCGAGGGCAATTTCGATCCCCGTCACCGCTACCGGCTTTGCCAGCGGGTGATCCACCGTCAGCCGCTCGAGGCGTGCGTTGACCTCCGCCCAGCTCGACGGAGATTGAATTTTTACGGTGAACTCGACCCCAGCACCACCAGCACCGGGATCATCTGACTCCGCAAACTGGACATCCAGACGCCGCCGGACGGTCTGGAAGTTGGTGGGCTTGGTCAAGACGATCTTCAGCTCGATCCAATCCACCTCGGCACGAAAGCGATAGCGGGAATAGTCGGTGAACTCATCGACTCTACCCACCACGGACAGGACGGTTTTGGCGGTAGTGGTAACCGCGGCAGTTGCAGAATGCGTCGTCATTCGGTTCTCCTTTTTGCTTTGCGGAGAACGAACGCTATCAAGCCGCTTTAGGCGTTTCAAGGGTTTGAATGGGAGGAATTAAGCCCTGCGACTCCCTGCAGTTGGCACGACTAGCGAAGGACGGTGTCCAGAATGCCGACCAGCACGCCAAGACCTTTCTCGATCCCTTCCACCGATAGTCGCCTGTGGTTTTGCTTCAGCTTTTCATACCGCTCGGCTTCGGCGCCGGCATAGCGTCGCCCAGACAGCGCTTCGGAGATCTCGCTTGATATGCCTGCGTCACCGAGCGCCATCTTGAAGTTATGCCGCATCGAATGGAAGTAAGTCTGGCCGGGGAGTACGAATCCTCTCTCCGCAACTTCCGCGAGCTTTCTGAGCTCGCGTCCACCCCATTTCGACGCATGGTGACTCCATTTCAGGACAGTGCCGACGCCGGATTTATCTTGATGGGGCGTCCATTCGCGTTCAAAGGGACGTATGAAGCCGGCTTTGACTTGGCGCAGCAAAAAATCTACGAAGCCGTGCCGAACGAGGGTCGAATGAATCGGAAGCCGTCGCCAGCTTGCAATCTGCTTCATTGATTTTCTGGTGACACCGTCATCGTCGGCATTCTCATCGAACTGGAAGTACCAGATGTCATGATCGGCATCATGCAGTAGATCAGTCTTAAGGTTTACTTGACAAAGTTCTTCGATGCGGCAGCCGAGGAAGACCGGTGCGACTGATATCCAGAACTTGTAGGGGTTCTTTTGGCGATACTGCTTGGCATTTTCGAATATCGTCTGCAGCTGCTCCAGAGTGAATGAATATCTGTCTTCAGAGTCAGGAGTACGCTTGCGAGGGATTTGCGTCTTGGTTGTTAACGCGGGATAGCCGGCCCTGGTCCGGTGCCAGTTCAGCACGGTAGCAACGGTTGACATGTACAACCCTTGAGTTGTCCGATTTCCGATGGTCTTGGTCACGTGATCAAAGTAGGCGGTTAGTCGAACTTGATCGATTTCGAGAACGTCGGTGTCTAGACCGAAATAGTCCATCGCATGGTTGAGCTTACTGCGATAAGTTCGTAGGGTTGAGGCCTTGGCTTGCGATTTTTGGTAGTAACTCTCGATCGCGTCACACAAGCGTGTGCACGGGCTAGGGGGCGCTAATGCTGAGCCTGAGGGTGTACCTGAGCCGATCGATTCGGCGAATGCCTTAATGTGGGAGTTGATTCGCGCCGCATCATCGTCTGGCGATACGTCGCTGATCTGGAGGGACGGAAAGGCACCGTCTTTGCCAAAGTCGATGCTGATATTGTAGTCGAACCTGATCTCGCCAGCGTTTCCGTTCTTTTTCGCCATCGCTATCTGCAGGAATAGAGCGTCAGTGTGCGCGGCAAGCGCCCGCCCGCGAATCATAGCCAAGCGAGGATTGCTTGTCTGCAGTGAACGAGTCAGGATGGCTCTGCCGACGGTTAGGCGAGCGTAGGCTGGAACGCGGCGACGGAAGTAATACGTCGTTCCGTGGCGGGACTTGATGAGGAACTTGCCGGACATGTGTAGCACCCTTGTGCATCACCCAGCAGCAAAACCGCAATAAAAAAGCCGCTGATCTCAATGAAATCAACGGCTTAGTAATACTTTTGGTGGTGATAGGTGGATTTGAACCACCGACCCCAGCATTATGAGTGCTGTGCTCTAACCAACTGAGCTATATCACCACGAAGCCCGGCATTATGGCCATGGATTGCGATCGTGTCAACCGGCATTTTTCCGGAGGGTGTCCAATACTTGCGCAGCCGCGTCTGTTGCGAGGCAATCAATGACGATGCGGTCGTTCATGCTGCGCAGCCAGGTCAGCTGTCGCTTGGCCAGCTGGCGGGTGGCGGCAATGCCTTGCTCGCGCAGCTCGGCCACGCTGATGCGGCCATCCAGATAGTCCCAGGCCTGCCGGTAGCCTACGCAGCGGATCGAAGGCAGGCCGAGGTGCAGGTCGCCGCGCGCGCGCAGGGCCTGCACTTCATCGAGCAGCCCGGGGCGGGTGGCCAGCATCTGGTCAAAACGCTCGGCAATCCGTGCATGCAGCACGCTGCGGTCGGACGGCTCCAACGCGACCGGCAGCAGCGTGAACGGCAACGCCGGCGGCGCAGATTTCGCCAGCAACGCCGACATCGGCTGCCCGGTCAGCAGGATCACTTCGAGTGCGCGCTGCACGCGCTGCGTATCGGTCGGCTTCAGCCGCTCGGCCGTGACCGGGTCCAGCGCCTTCAGCCGCGCATGCAGCGCAATGATGCCGTGCCGTGCGATCTCCCTGTCGATCTGCGCGCGCAGTGCCGGATCGGCCTGCGGCAAGTCGTCGAGGCCATCGCGCAGACCTTTGAAATACAGCATGGTGCCGCCAACCAGCAGCGGGAGTTTGCCGCGTGCGCGGATCTCGTCCACCAGCTTCAGCGCGTCATCGCGGAACTGCCGCACCGAATAGGATTCGCTCGGATCGAGGATGTCGATCAAATGATGCGGCACCGCCGCCAGCTCGTCGGCCGTTGGCTTCGCGGTGCCGATATCCATGCCGCGATAGACCAAGGCGGAATCGACCGAAATGATCTCCGACGGTATCTGCCGTGCGATCTCCAGGGCGGCCGCCGTCTTGCCCGAGGCGGTCGGGCCCATCAGGGCCACTGCCAGTGGCTTGCTCATGCGGGCAGCGGCCGTTTTGCGATCAGCCGCACTGACAGAAAATTCAGGCTGCCCAGCACGGCCGCCATGATCGCCAGCGGGTACAGGGTGCCGTTGTGCGTTGCGCCGACAATGCTGCCGACGACGAAGGCAAAGGCCATCATGATCGCGCCCATCAGCCCGGCGGCGGTGCCGGCCTGTCGAGGGAAGGGCGACACCGCGCCGGATTGCGACACCGGGAAGTTGATGCCGTGCGCGACCATTGCAAAGAACATCGCAAGCACCACCACCGCCCAGTGCCACAGGCCGAGCAGCGTCGCAGCAAGGAAGTACAGTCCCGCCGTCAACGAACACGCGGTGCCGATGCGCAGTGCCTGTTCGCCACTGATGGATTTCAGCAGCCGGCGGCAGATCAGGGTGCCGGTCATGTAGCCGGATACGCCCAGTCCAAAGCAGTAGCCGAACCACTGTGTCGGCACGCCCAGCACCTTGATCAGCACGAAGCTCGAGCCCGAGATGAACATGAAAATGCCGCCATACGACAGCGCGCCCGGCATCACATTGAGCCAGAACTCGCGCGAGCCGAGCACCAGCCGGTAGTTGGCAGCCAGACCACGCAGGTTGGTCGCATCGGGGTTTTTATGCTCGTTGGTTTCGGGCAGGTGCAGGATGCAGGCCGCCAACAGGCAGGCGGAAAACACGCCCAGCGCGACAAAGGCTGCGCGCCAGCCAAAGGTCACTTGCAGGTAGGAGCCGAGTATCGGGCCGACGATCGGCGCCAGCGAGATCCAGGTGCTCGCGCGCGCAATCAGCCGTGCACTGTCTTGCGGCGCGTAGCCGTCGCGCACGATCGCGCGCGACACCATCACTGCCGCGCAGCAGCCCAGCGCTTGCAAAAAGCGCGCGGCAATCAGCAGTTCGATCGATTGTGACAGCCCGCACAAGGCGGTCGCAGCAACATACAGCGCCAGCCCGGTCAACAGTACCGGGCGCCTGCCATAGCGGTCCGATAGCGGCCCGACCACCAGTTGCGCGCTGCCGAAACCGACCACAAACAGCGACAGCGTCAGTTGTACCGTCGATACCGGTACACCGAAGCCGGTGGCGAGGCTGGGCAGCGATGCCAGGTACAGATCGGTCGACAGCGGCTGCGTCATCAGCAGCGTCGTAATCAACAAAAACAGCGGCGACTGCGCGAACTGCGGCAGCGGAGAGATTGTCATCGTTATTGCCCGCGAAGAAAAAGCTTGTCGAGATCGGAAAGCGCCAGCTGCACCCAGGTCGGGCGGCCATGGTTGCACTGGTCGGAGCGTTCGGTTGCTTCCATCTGCCTCAGCAGCGCATTCATCTCCGGTACAGTCAGTTGCCGGTTGGCGCGCACGGCGGTATGGCAGGCAAGCGTTCCGAGCAGCTCATTACGGCGCTCGACCAGGAGGCGCGAGCCGCCGAATTCGCGCACGTCGCGCAAGATGTCGCGGGCCAGCGCCTGTGCATCGCTGTTCTTCAGCAGCGCCGGTATCGCGCGCACCGCCAGTGTCGTCGGCGACAGGGCCGCAATATCGAAGCCGAGCGCGGCCAGGGTATCGACATGCTCTTCGGCGGTGCCGACCTCGACCGGATCGGCATGGAAGGTCACCGGGATCAGCAAAGGTTGCAACTGCACGGTGTCGGCTTCCAGTGCCTGCTTGAACTGCTCATACAAGATGCGCTCGTGCGCTGCATGCATATCCACCAGCACCAGCCCCGCACGGTTTTGCGCAAGCACATAGATGCCATGCAGCTGCGCGAGCGCAAAGCCGAGCGGGAAGGCATCGTCGTCGCTCGCCTCGGCGACCGTGCGCTGTGCCGGGAACAGCGACGCCAGGGTGCCTGACTCGGCAGCGGGCGCAGGTTCTGCACGCATCGTATCGGCAAACATGGCGCCGTACGTGGCGCGCTCTTGCGCCACGCCGAACGAGGCCTGCCGCATAGGCGGGTTCACCCAGGGCAGCGGGCTTGACGGACCCGCCGACAGGCCGGCGGCCGGTGCGGGCGTCTCGCCCTGCGCGGTGGCTGAGGTGCGCGCCAGTGCGCGGCTGACCGCATGGAAAACAAATTGATGCACGGCGCGGCTGTCGCGAAACCGTACTTCGATCTTTGACGGATGTACGTTCACATCGACCAGCGCCGGATCAAGGTCGAGCTGCAGCACATAGGAAGGAAAACGGTCGCCATGCAGCACGTCTTGGTACGCAGCGCGCACCGCATGCGTAAGCAGCTTGTCGCGCACGAAGCGGCCATTAACGTAAAAATATTGTGAATCTGCGCGCATGCGTGCCGCCGTCGGTAGGCCGGCAAAGCCTTGCAGGCGCAGCGGGCCGGCTGCCTCTTCCAGCGGCAAGCGGGCGCTGGCGAATTCATCGCCGAGGATCTGTGCGCTGCGTTGCGCGAGCCCGCTTTCCTGCCAGTGTTCGGTGGTCTTGCCGTTGTGGGTGACGGTAAAGCGCACGTCGGGGCGCGCCAAGGCAATGCGGCGCACCACCTCCACGCAATGGCCGTACTCGGTCTGTTCAGATTTCAGGAATTTTCGTCGTGCCGGCGTATTGAAATACAGGTCCTGCACGTCGATCAGCGTGCCCTGCGCGCCGGAGGCTGGCTGGGTCGATTGCGGGTCATGTCCCGCGACCGACCACGCATGCGCCGCGTCTGCGGTGCGCGAGGTCAAGGTCAGTTGTGCGACGGACGCAATCGACGCCAGCGCCTCGCCGCGAAAACCCAGCGTCGTCACATTCTCAAGGTCATGGAGATTGGCGATTTTTGAGGTCGCATGGCGCGCGAGCGCCAGCGCCATCTGGTCCGGCGGAATGCCGCAGCCGTTATCGGTGATCGCAATCCGTTTGACGCCGCCGGCTTCGAGGCGAATCGTCAGTTGCGTTGCGCCGGCATCGAGTGCGTTCTCGAGCAGCTCTTTCACCACGGCAGACGGTCGTTCGATCACCTCGCCAGCGGCGATTTGCGAGATCAATTGATCGGGAAGCTGACGAATAGTGCGATGGTCGCTGACGGGAGTGCTCATGGCGCGATTATACCGAGCCAGGGAAGGCCATTTCTCAGCGACGACCGACAGAGGCCGCGTGTATCATCGGCGCTTTGTCACTCGCACCGACCTGACGGCGTCCTCATGGAATTTTCTCAATGGCTCGATCTGATCCTGCATGTCGACAAGACGCTCGGCAGTTTGCTCGCAGTCTATGGGCCGCTGGTCTATGCGGTGTTGTTTGCGATTGTGTTCGCCGAGACCGGGCTGGTGGTGTTTCCTTTTCTGCCCGGCGATTCGCTACTCTTCATTGCCGGTGCATTCTGCGCCAATGGCCTGATGAGCGCGCCGCTGCTGATCGCCTTGCTGGTGACGGCGGCCGTCACGGGCAATACCGTCAATTACCTGATCGGCCGCGCGATCGGCACGCGGGTGTTCACGCGCGACTATCGCTGGATCGACCGTTCGGCGCTGGAAAAGACCCATGCCTTCTTTGAGTCGCACGGCGGCAAGACGATCGTGCTGGCGCGCTGGCTGCCGGTGATCCGCACGTTTGCGCCGTTCGTTGCCGGCATCTCGTCGATGGGTTTTGGCCGCTTCCAGATGTTCAATATCAGCGGCGCGCTGGTGTGGGTCGCGGTCTTGGTCATGGCCGGCTATTTCTTCGGCAACATCCCCGTCATTCGCGACCATTTGAATGCCATCGTGCTGGTCGGGGTCGCCGCGGCGGCCGGGCCGGTAGCGCTGGCTGCGCTGCTTAAGCTGCTGCGTAAATATTTCGCCAGGAAGTCCGGCTCCGGTACCTGAGGCCGGCGGCGATCAGGTGACGCGATTGCGCTTCAGTGTCGGGTGCTTCTGCAGATAGCGAATGATCCCGCGCATCAGCGCGTCGGCCATCTGGTCCTGATATTTGTCGTCAGTCAGCTTCGCTTCTTCTTCCGGGTTTGAGATGAACGCGGTCTCAACCAGGATGCTCGGAATGTCTGGCGCTTTCAGCACCGCAAAGCCAGCCTGTTCCACATGCGGCTTGTGCAGGCGGTTGATGGTGCCGATTTCGTTCAGCACATATTTGGCCAGCTTCAGGCTGTCATTGATCTGCGCGGTGGTCGACAGATCGAGCAACACGCTCGCCAAATGAGGATGCTTGTTGCGGATATTGATGCCACCGATCAGGTCGGCCGCGTTTTCCTTGTTGGCGAGCCAACGTGCTGCGGTCGAGCTCGCGCCTTTTTCGGATAGCGCAAAGACCGACGAGCCGCGCGCTGTTGGCTCAATGAAGGCGTCCGCATGCACGGACACAAACAAGTCGGCCTGCACCTTGCGCGCCTTTTGCACGCGCACATGCAGCGGCACGAAGTAGTCGCCGTCGCGCGTCAACAGTACGCGCACATTCGGCTGCTGTTCCAGCCTTGCCTTCAGGCGCCGCGCGATCGCCAGCACCACGTCCTTCTCGAAATTGCCGCCACGGCCGATGGCGCCCGGATCCTCGCCGCCATGGCCGGGGTCGAGGGCAATCGTGATCATGCGGGTGAAATCGCCCGGTGCCATGCCAGCTTCCGGCTCGGCTTTGCTGGCGGATTCTGTCGGTGCGGCGGGCGTGGCAGGTGGAGAGGGCGCACGCGGTGATGCAGCAGTTGCAGGTGTGCCCGGCGAGGTCGGGGCGGTGGGCACCGGGGTACCATCCTTTTGCAGCAGATCGGCAATCGGATCGGCCGGATGGGCCGGATAGAGATCGAACACCAGGCGGTGCCGGTACTCGCCAACGGGCTCGAGCGAAAACACCTGCGGCTTGATCTCGTCCTTCAGGTCGAGCACGATGCGCACCACGCCCGGCCGGTTCTGACCGATGCGCACCTGCGCGATATACGGATCGTTCGGCTGTATCTGCGCGACCAGGCTTTTCAGCTTGGCATCGAGATCGACGCCTTCGATCTCCACCACCAGCCGGCCCGGATCTTTCACCATGAAATGGCTGGCCTTGAGCTTGTCGTCCGTCTCGATCGTCACGCGTGTGTAATCGACCGCCGGCCAGACGCGCACGGCCGCAATCTGCGCAGCCAGTGCGGCGCGCGAGGTGGCAAGGGACAACAGGAGGGTGGCGCCGGCTTTGAGTACGGTACGGCGCGAGACAGAAGCTACAGATTCGGGCTGAGATGCAGTTTTTCCAGACATGATGCGCCCAGATC
>JACCDS012089490.1_pt1 | contig 21582 bp, 23 predicted proteins | sample 7446441 | NCBI WGS metagenome assembly JACCDS01 (sample SAMN15323445, study PRJNA562643) | freshwater metagenome | isolation source: river surface water | place: USA:Blue River Watershed | collected 2017-08-17 | reverse complement strand
GCCGGCGCGGTCAGCGCCGGGCCGTAGCCGTACGCGCAGATGAAGGTGTTATTCATGTTGCCGGCCCACGCGACATGGCGCAGCGGCATCAATACCTGGCAGGCGCTGGCGCGGACTTCATCGGTCATGCGCGAAAGCAGGCCGCGCGAATCGACGAAGCTGTAGTTCGCCTCGACCGCCTCATGCTGGCGCGCGCGGGTGATCGTCCAGTTCGCGTAGTAATACTGACGCGGGTCCTTCAGTACGTACCAGTCGGCCAGCTTGAGCTTGGAGCGCGACGCGTCATAGAGCTCGTGTTGCGGATCCCAGGTCGGACGATAGTGGAAATTTTGCGAAGTCTGCATGCCCAGCGTCGCTTCCTGATAGCGAGTCGCCGGCTTGTCGCCGCCGATATGCTTCGCAACGTGGGTGAAGGTATTGCGGGCCGGCTTGATTTCCTTGGCCTGCAGGTCAATGCTCGTCATGGTTGTCTCCCAGCTTGGTGCCCACTTCCTCGGCGAGGAATTGCACTTTATTTTTTAAACAGAAATCGTTGAACATGTCCTCGGGCAGCGCCAGTTCAACGCTCATGTCGGGCCAGCCGACCGAGTATTCGAACAGCACGAAGCCATTCGGCTGCCGCGCGGTAACACGGACGTAACGACGGGCCATCGTGGCGGCGTCGGCTTCCAGCGCGACCGAGTCGTCGCCCAGGGGCTTGGAGTTCATGGTCAGGGTGCTCATAATTGAGTTCATTGCCTTATAACAAGTCATCCGTCTGGCTGATAACTCTATCGCAAACAGTGTGCCAGCTGCGCAGAGATTTGATCTGAATCTCGATAAAACCTTTTATTCGCTTGGATTTGCTGGAACAAATATTCTTCAGAACCCTCGTGCTTTTTTGACGCAAGGCAGCAAAAATGACCGAATGGCGGCGGAAACTTCACGAAATGATAAAGTGCCTGCTTGGCAATTTCATCATTTCATCAAATGGCCGATTTGATTTCTTGAAATAAACAGCTGCACGATCTCTCATTTTTATCGATAATTTGGACATGGTCCCCGAAAATACCTTGCCGATGCCCAGTGACGCCGATTTGCGCCGGCTGATCCATTTCTCCGCCGGTGACGGCCGAATCTGGCTGGCAGGCCACCGCATGGTGCTGCTCCATCTCGGCGCGCTGGCCGGACTGCGCAAGGAGTTGATCCAGACCATCGGCATTGAGCAGACGCGCCGCGTGCTCAAGCGCGCCGGTTATGAATCCGGCGTACGCGACGCTACCTTGGCGCGGCAGGTGCGTCCGGGTGGGGATTTGTTCGAGCAGTTTGCGGTCGGCCCGCAATTGCACATGCTGGAAGGCGCGGTGCAGGTGACGCCCGAGTACTGCGAGATTGATATTGAGGCGGGTACCCATCACGGCGCCTTTCGCTGGGACCACTCATGGGAAGTAGAGACCCATGTGCGCGACTTCGGTCCGCAGACCGATCCGGTGTGCTGGATGCTGATCGGTTATGCGTCCGGCTACACGACGGCCTTCCAGGGCAAGCAGATCCTGTACAAGGAAGTGCAGTGCGCCGCCTGCGGACACAGTCATTGCCGCATCGAGGGACGTCCGCTGGAAGACTGGCCCGATGCGGAACAGTTGATGGAGGATTACCGCGCCGATTCGCTGCTGGTGCGCATCGAGGATTTGCAGGCCGACCTCGAGAGCCTGCGCGTGTCGCTGCAGCCCTCCGACGACCTGGGCGAACTGATTGGCCGCTCGAAAGCTTTCGAAAAATCGATAGGGCTGCTGCGCAAGGCCGCTGGCACGCAGGTGACGGTGCTGCTGACCGGCGAGACCGGCGTGGGCAAGGAGCGCTTTGCGCGCACGCTGCATGCGATGAGTCCGCGCGCGGACAAGCCTTTCATTGCGATCAACTGCGCGGCGCTGCCGCACGACCTGATCGAGAGTGAACTGTTTGGCGCAGAGAAGGGCGCGTACACCGGCGCCGGCGCGGCGCGCCCCGGGCGCTTCGAACGGGCCGACGGCGGCACGCTGTTCCTTGACGAACTCGGTGAGCTGCCGCCATCCGCGCAGGCGAAGCTGCTGCGCGTGCTGCAGACCGGCGAGGTCGAGCGGCTCGGCGCCACGTCGGTACGCAAGGTCGACGTGCGCGTGGTCGCTGCGACCAACGTCGACCTTGAGGCGGCGGTCGAGGCCGGACGCTTCCGTCGTGACCTGATGTACCGGCTGAACGTGTACCCGATCGGGATCCCGTCGCTGCGCGATCGCATCGAGGACATCGAGCCCTTGGCCAATCACATGCTGCACAAGTTCATGGCGCTGCATAACAAGCGCGTGGCCGGCATTTCGGATCGCGCATTGGACGCAATGCGCAACTACCCGTGGCCGGGCAATGTGCGCGAACTGGAAAACCTGATCGAGCGCGGACTGATCATCACGCCGCCGGGGCAGATGGTCGACGTTGACGACCTGTTCGCAGTCGCGCCGGCGGCGCCGCAGGTGACACTGTCCGAGAGCGGCGAGCTGAAGCAGGCGATGCCGGCCGACCTCGACAATCTGTACGACGAATTGCAAAAGCGCGGACTATCGCTGGAGGCGCTGGAAGATACCCTGATCCAGCAGGCGGTCGATCGTGCCGGCGGCAACCTGTCGGCGGCCGCGCGTGCGCTCGGCCTGACCCGCCCGCAGCTGTCTTACCGGCTACAGCGGATCAAGGACCGCTGAGCGACATCGGAGTCATTCGAATGGCAAAGAAATCCTTCATCAATCTGGTCGATGCCGGGCAGGAAGCCTCGGGCTATCGCACGCTGATCGAGCGTACTTACGGGCAGTTGCGCGAAGACATCCTCGATGGCAAGCTCGCGCCCGGCGAGAAGCTGCTGGTCGAACACCTGAAAGCGCGCTATGAGGTCGGCGCCGGTACCGTGCGCGAGGCGCTGTCGCGGCTGGTCAGCGAGGCGATGGTGGTCGCCGAGGGGCAGCGCGGATTTACGGTCGCGCCGGTCGGTATCGACGACCTGATCGACGTGACCAATGTACGCGTGGCGGTCGAGACCGATGCGCTGCGCGCGTCAGTGCGCAACGGCGACGATTTCTGGCGCAACCGCCTGCGCCTGGCGTTTGAAAAATTATCTTCGCTGGAGCAGCCGCTGCAGGACGAGAACGTACGGCGCTGGGAGCAGGCGAATGCCGATTTCCACGAGGCGCTGCTGTCTGCCTGCGGCTCGCCGTGGGCGTTGCGCGTGGTGCGTCAGCTGACCCAGCACGCAGAGCGTTATCGTCGCTTCTCTATTGGCCTGCACACCGGACGCGACGTGCACAGCGAACACCAGCAGATCTTCGACGCCGCCATGGCCGGGCAGGATGCGCGCGCGGCGCTTGCGCTGGAATCACACATCCGAATGACGCCGGAGCTGATCATCGACGCGGTCCGCAACGGCAGGAAACTTATCCCTTCTTCTTGAAAGGCACGCATGAGCAACACCACCGAATCGCCCGAGATCGGGCGCAGCATTGATGCCGGCGGCATCAAGGTCAACTATCACGACCATGGCAGCGGTTTTCCGGTGCTGATGATCCACGGCTCAGGCCCCGGCGTATCCGCGTTCGCGAACTGGCGTCTGGTGATTCCGGAGCTGGCAAAGCAGCGCCGCGTGATCGCGCCGGACATGGTGGGCTTCGGTTTCACCGAGCGGCCGGCCGGGTTTCAGTACACGATGGAAAACTGGGTCAGGCAGGCGATCGACTTGCTGGATGCGCTGGGTCTGGAGCAGGTCGATCTGGTCGGCAATTCCTTCGGCGGCGCGCTGTCGCTGGCGCTGACCATCCGTCATCCAGAGCGGGTGCGGCGTCTGGTGCTGATGGGCGCGGCCGGTGTGTCTTTCCCGATCACCGATGCGCTCGACGCAGTATGGGGCTATGAGCCTTCATTCGAGAACATGCGCCGCATCATGGACGTTTTTGCGTACGACCGCGGCCTGGTGAACGATGAGCTGGCGCGCCTGCGCTACGAGGCCAGCATCCGTCCCGGCTTTCACGAAAGCTATGCGCAGATGTTTCCCGCACCGCGCCAGCGCTCGGTCGATGCACTGGCCAGCAAGGAAGAGGATATTGCGAAGATCGACAAGGAAACGCTGATTGTCCATGGTCGCGACGATCTGGTGATACCGCTGCAGAACTCGGTACGGCTATCGCAGCTGATCTCGCGTTCGCAACTGCACGTGTATGGCCGTTGCGGGCACTGGACCCAGATCGAGCATTCGGCGCGTTTTGCGCAGCTGGTGTCTAACTTCCTGGCTGAAGCTGGCTGATGGTTTGGCGGGTGGTGGGCAGAGCGTAGCGAAACCCACCACACCCCTCAGGCAATCCTGAATATCCGCCAGCCCTCGCGCGACTTCCGCAGCGAGAACTTGCACGCGCCGCCACGCCGCTTCGCGAACTGTATGGCAGCCACGCGGGCGCTTTCCGCGCGCCTGAAGTCATTGATCAGAATGCTGTCGCCGACGAACATGTCGCGGAAAGGGTAGGACACGCGCTCGGCCGGCTGTCGCTCTTCCGATGCCTTGTCGATCACGAACATGGGGTTTCTCCTCTGCGCTTCATGCGCGAAGAGTCGACTCCGCAGCGGCAAACTTTAGCCGCAGACCCGTTTTGTTGCCTTGTCGGCAATCCGGCGGCTAGGGTTTCCAGCGTTTGAACGCCTGCGCGCCGATCGGCGTGTATTTCTGGCGCGAGCCGAAGCCGATGACCTTCGGGTAGACCGGCACGTAGCTCCAGTCCTCGCCCTGAGCGAAGAAGCCATCAGCCCACGCACCGCACACCACGCCATCCTCGCGCAGGTAGGGCTCGCGTTCCGCGAGTTGCTCACGAAACTGCAGCAGCAGCGCTGCACGTCCCAGCTCGGCTTCGTGCGTAGCTGCTGCACGGTCGCCTTCACGCTCGCGTACATACAGCTCGGTGAAGATCGCGACGCCCCTCCTGAATTCCGTGGCCAGCTTCGCATCCTCGGTCAGGGTGTCGGCGAAGACGCTGAAGATCGCGGAGCAATGCAGGGCCTGCTTCGCGAGCCGGGACTCAGGCGAGGCTTGCGCCGGTGAAGTTGCGATGGCGAAGAGCGCTAGCGCCGCGCAGGTCAGCTTGTTCATCTGCTTGTCTCGTTGTCCGAAAGTGGCCACGCGCGGAACAGGCGTCGCCAGCCTGCATGGTAATCGATGTATCGGTCGGATCGGGAGCCTTTCACAACTGACCATGGCAGAGGCAAGCAACAACCAAGCAGACGAAAAGCTGGCCGTTTACAGCAGGTAGCTGCCGGCCAGCGTGAGGACCTTGCCGCCGGTGCTGATCTTGAAGCGCGCGATGCCGGCGCTGCGGGTCGTGTTCACGCCGCCGAGGTCCAGCTGCCGTATGCCGCGCGCCTTCAGCTCCTCGATACCTTTCCACAGAATCAGGTTGTGCGCATGCAGGTCGCGGCCTTTATCGGAGGTCCAGCCGATGTGATAGATCGCGGAATGCCCGTGGATCAGGAACATCATCGCCGCGATGCGGTCGCGGCCGGCGTCGGCGCGCAGGGTCAGCATGGTGTTCGCGCCCTGCGCACGGCTGAGTACGTAGCGCTCGAAGAAGGCCGGTGGCAGGCCGTCCAGCCCCTTGTCTCCGCGCTGCGCCATCTCGGCATCGAGCAGCCAGCGGAACTGGTTTGGCTGGGTGCCGACGCGCTGTATCGACAGGCCCGCGGCTTCACTGCTGACCAGACGATGTCGCCAGCGGCGCTCCAGCCGGGCGCGCAGCTCATCCATCGTCGGATTCAGGTCGAGCATCACGGTGGACATGCCGGTCATCACGCGCCGCATCGGCGACAGGCCATTCGCTTCGCCGGCCGCCTGTTCCGGCGTGACCAGCATGAAACGCAGTCCCGGCAGCGGCAGCGACTGTTTCATCGCCTTGCAGGCGTGCGCCTTGTCGTTTGCAGAAACTGCCTGCAGCCACACCGGCCCGCGCGAGCACAGCGCGACCGAACCGATGCGCCCGAAGCGGCGCACGATGAATTGCGCCTGCGCCAGCGGCACGCCATCGCTTTCGACGCGTGCGCGCAGTACCGGCACGCCGAGCGCCAGCATCGCACTGCCATACGCCCAGTCCTGCTGCAGCGATCCGAGCGTCGCCGCATGGGCGGCGTCCCACGCGGCGATGTCGTGGCTGCCCCAGTGCACCTGCATTCGATTAGAATCAGCCGCCATCAACCACTCCGGAGCGCCGCATGCCCGTCAGCCAGAAGGCGCCAAGACGCGAACGATCCGAACCGTCCGTCATGGGACACCGGCTGCCCGAGCCGCGTCTCACGCCGTGGGCTGCGTTCTGGGTATTTGTCTACTTCGGCCTGCCGGTGCTGGCATTGGGCCTGCTGATGGATACAGTCGTTCAATGGATCTCGGGCCGCTGTGTCGGCCTCTGGTGTTATTTCTGATGGCGCGATTCTAACAATCGTCAGGCCCCATCGTGGAAGTGCGGACAGATCCGCCCGGCATGGCGCAGTAGAGCCGCCGCCTTGGGCTTCCGGAAATTTTTGACCTGCATCAATCAATAAATTTTTCGGCAGTGGGACTATCGCGCGTCCCTTTCTCGCACGAACACACGATGACTGCCACGGCCGCCCCTTTACTGTTGGATGACTTTCTCGCGCTTGCGCGCGCCAGCGGCCTGCGCCCGCTGACATTGGCGGGGCGCGATCTGATCCCGGTGGTGCAGGGCGGCATGGGTGTCGGCGTGTCGGCGGGCGGACTGGCCGGTGCGGTGGCGCGTGAAGGCGGTATCGGCACCGTGTCATCGGTCGACTTGCGTCGCCTGCATCCGGACCTGATGGAGAAGACCGCGCACCTGCCGAAGACGCCGGCGTCGAAGCCATTGATCGATGCCGCGAACCTCGGAGCGCTCGACCGCGAGATCCGGGCGGCGCGTGCGCTGGCCAGCGGCAAGGGTCTGATCGCAGTGAATGTGATGCGCGCATTGAGCGAATACGAGGCGTATGTGAAGCAGGCGTTGGCCAGCGGCGCCGACGCCATCGTGGTCGGCGCGGGGCTGCCGCTTGACCTGCCCGAGCTGGCGAAAGATCACCCGAAGGTCGCGCTCATTCCCATCCTGTCGGATGCGCGCGGCGTACAGCTGGTGGTGCGCAAGTGGCAGAAGAAAGGGCGTTTGCCTGACGCGATCGTGATCGAGCATCCGCGACTGGCCGGCGGCCATCTGGGGGCTGCGCGCGTCGATGACCTGAACGACACGCGCTTCGATTTCGAGGTCGTGATACCGCAGGTGCTGGAATTCTTTGCGAAGGAAGGCATCAGTATTCCGCTGATCGCGGCCGGTGGCATCAGCTCGCATGAAGACCTGGTGCGGCTGCAGGCTCTGGGTGCGTCGGCCGTACAGCTCGGCACCGCGTTTGCAGTCACGTTGGAATCGGATGCCGCGCCCGAGTTCAAGCGCGTGCTGGCCGAGGCCAGGCCGGAAGACATGGTCGAATTCATCAGCGTCGCCGGCCTGCCGGCGCGCGCGGTGCGCACGCCCTGGCTGGACAAGTATCTGCGCATCGAGAACAAGCTGAAGACGGTTGCGCACGCGAAGGGCATCTGCAACATGGCCTTCGACTGTCTCGCGCATTGCGGCCTGCGCGATGGCAAGCGCGAGATGGGCCAGTTTTGCATCGACAAGCAGCTCGGTCATGCGCTCGACGGCGAGACGCAGAAGGGGCTGTTCTTCCGCGGCGCGGGTGAGCTGCCCTTTGGCGCCGAGATCAGGCCGGTCAGGGATCTGCTGCAATGGCTGCTGGGTGCGCGGCGCGCCGACGTCTTGCCAGCTGGCGTTTGATTCGTTGTCAGGCGGTCGGTGGTTGAGTCTGCAGCAGTTTCACCCGCTGCATCTCGCGCAGCACAGACTGCGCGTCCTGATCGCCCCGAATCGGCAGCAGATAGGCATCCGGCACCGGCCCGCGGTGCCGCCACAGTACCTTGCCGCCGACCATCCACATCTGTAGTTGGCGGCAGTCGACTTCCCACAGAAAGCCCTTGCCCGGCAGCTCGATATCTGTGCCGGCATAAGGCCGGAGCACCCGCACGAGCAGGCCGATGTTGTGCAGGTGCTCGGCACGTATTACGAGCGCGATATCGCCCGGCTGGCAGCGCAGTGTCATAGTGTCCTCCTGTCGCCTTTGTAACGCTGCTGCGGTCTGGTTCATTTGCGCTTTGCCAAGCGGGCTTGCATCCGGCGTCTTGCTCCGCGAAAATTCGTTTCAGTACACCCCCTGAACGGATCCCCTGATGTCGAATCGGATGAAGCGCCTGGCCGGACTGCTGCCGGTCACCCTGGTCGTGGTCGCGCCGCTTGCGCAGGCCGGCTGGGTGCCAGTCACGACGCGCGCAGGCGGTGCACAGGCCGAACGGTTCCGGACTTACATTGACCCGACTACCGTTGCGCGCCGGGGTGAAAACGTGACCGTGCGCGTGCTGGTGAATTACCGCGAGCGCAGCGAAGAGGGCATGGCGTCAGCGGTGGGGGTGAACGAGTTTGACTGCCTGAACGATCGCATGCGCAGCCGTACCGTCAGTGGCTACGGCGAGCCGGATGGCAAGGGCCGGTTGATCCGCGAATTCAAGAACATCGGCGCCTGGAATAATGTGCAGCCGGGCACGACCAATGAGGCGCTGCTGCAGAGCGCCTGTGATTTCTATCCTCAGTGGTGGTCGGAGTAAGGGCGGCAGATTGCGCAGTTAATGCCGGCGCTCAGCTTTCGCTGTCGGTACCGGCCGAGCGGCTGTCGGCTTCCATTTGCTGCAGGTTGTCCAGCGCCTCCTTCTGCTCGGCCTTCACGCGTGCGATGCGCTCAGCCAGGTTCACGCGATAGGTCTGCACCCGAATCGTTACCGGTTCAGCGGCAAGGGTCTCGGCGGGGGCGGCAGTGTCTTCGCTGGTGCGGAGCGAGGTGGTCTTGCGTTCGGCATCTCGCCGCGGCGGCAATCCGGAACTGTCGGAGATGCTGCGCTGTTCGACGGGGCCGCTGCGTCGCGTTGATGCCGGCGTTTCGCCGTTCGAAAAGCCATGCGCAGGCAAGCGTTTCGAACCATCGCTGCGGAATACTTCAAAGGGCAGCGGGTAAGGCGGTGCCTTGTCGGAGGAATCTTTGCTCATGAAACGGGGCGGTTGATTTTTCTCAGCTTAACCGATTAAGCTGGCCTCCGGCTGTTTCGCCGGTACTTGATGAGCCTTTCTGAAAGAGACAAACGATGGACTCCCCGACCCCCGCGCACACGCTGAAGCTCGAACGCACCATCGCGGCGCCGCGTGACAAAGTCTGGCGTTGCTGGACCGAGCCCGACTTGCTCAAGCAGTGGTATTGCCCGCGTCCGTGGCGCGTGGTCGAGGCCGAGCTTGACGTGCGGGCTGGCGGACGCTGCTTTGTGGTCATGCAGGGGCCGGAGGGGCAGCGCGTACCTCTGCCTGGTGTTTACCTCGATGTGGTGCCGGGCAAAGGGCTGGTGTTCACCGATGCTTTCGAGTCAGCCTGGATACCATCGGCCAAGGCTTTCATGGTTGGCGAACTGCGGCTGGCGGATACGGCGGACGGCCGTACCCATTACCTGGCTTTTGCGCATCACTGGAGCGCCGAGGATCGCGACGCGCATGAAAAGATGGGATTTCATCATGGATGGAACGCCGCCGCCGATCAGCTGGAAACGCTCGCGCAGTCTTTGTAAAAATCAGGCGTCTTACTTGCCGCAAGCGAATCGCCAGCCGCCGGCGCCGCCCGGATTCTTCGTCAGCTTGTCGACCGAGCCGGGCGTATTGACCTGACCGATCATGCTGCCCCGGGCCATGCGTTCCGCGTACATGGTGTAGGACACGATTTGCGTCGTCTCCGAGCGGCAGTTGTACTCCTTCAGGATCTTCATCGACAGCATGCCGCGCGGCCCCGGGTTGCGATACGACTGGATTTCCACGATGCGGCGCAGGTCGCCATTGACGGACAGCGTCGAGGAATCGGAATACACCGTGGTTCCGCGAATGTTTTCAAACACTTTGACCATCTCGGCCTGCGATGCGGTTGTGGCGCCCAGCAGGGCGGCGGAAATAATCAGGGTTGTCAGCTTCATCGTGAAGGGCAGGCTCAGGGTGATGGGTTCCATGCTCATTCTAAACCGCGTGCGGATAATCATCGTTTCGACTGCATTAAAATGGCGCCGGTGATGGCCTCTCGCGCTGCTTGAGTATCTTTCACGCCGGAGGCGAGCGAATCGTGTCACCATTTGCCGCCCCATTTTTCGCCTCACATCCAACAGAAATCACACGGAGACAAGATGTCGATCGTTAGCCAGCGCGCGCAAAGCCTCGGAACCGAGAACGCGTTTATCGTCCTTGCGGAAGTCAACAAGCTGATACGCGAAGGGCGCGACATTGTGTCGTTCTGCATCGGCCAGCCGGACTTTCATACACCGGTGCATGTGCAAGACGCGGCGGTCAAGGCCATTCGCGAAGGTCGGCATGGCTACACGCCATCGGCCGGCATTGCCGAGCTGCGTCAGGCGGCTGCAAAGGAAATCGCGCGCACGCGCGGCATAACGGTCGAAGCCGATGACGTCGTGGTCGCGGCCGGCGCCAAGCCCTTCATTGGCTACACCATTTTGTCCGTGACCGATTACGGCGCGGGTGATGAAGTGATCTATCCAGTGCCCGGCTTTCCGATCTATGAATCACAGATCAAGGCCAACGGCGCGGTCGGCGTGCCGGTCTTTTTGCGCGAGGCGCGCAATTTCAGCCTCGATCCGCAGGATCTGGCCGCAAAGATCACGCCGAAAACCAGGCTGCTGATCCTGAACTCGCCGCAGAACCCGACCGGCGGCATCATTCCTAAAAAGGACATCGAGGCCATTGCCGCCATCCTGCGCGAGCATCCGCAGGTCTGGGTCTATGCCGACGAGATTTACGGCCGCCTGATCTATGACGGCGAATTCCATTCCATCGCATCCGAGCCCGGCATGCAGGAGCGTACCATCATCTCTGACGGCCTGTCGAAGACCTATGCGATGACGGGCTGGCGCCTCGGCTATGTCGCCAACCGCAAGCTCGCGCCGTATTTCACGACCTGGATCACCAACACCGAATCCTGCGCATCCCAGATTACGCAGTGGGCCGGCGTCGAAGCGCTCGAGGGGCCGCAAGACGAGGCCGAGCGCATGCGGCAGATCTTCCACAAGCGGCGCGACCTGGTGGTCGGCCTGCTGAATGAGGTGCCGGGCGTATCGTGCAAGTCGCCGGGCGGCGCCTTCTATGCATGGCCGAATGTGACCGAGGCATGCCGCATGACCGGCTGCAAGGATTCGGAAGAATTCCGCAAGCGCCTGCTGAACGAAGCCGGCGTTGCGGTATTGGCCGACATTCACTTCGGCCCGCGCGCCGAAGGCGAGGGCCAGCACATACGCCTGAGCTACGCCGCCTCCGACGAAGCGATCCGCGCAGGCGTCGGTCGCATTGCCGACTTTGTGCGCAACAACGCACGCTGATCCAGATATTCAAACAACGGAGACCAACATGGCTGTACAACAGGACAAGGTGGCGCTGATCACGGGCGCAGGCGCCGGCATCGGTAGGGCGACAGCGCGCGCGCTGCTGAACGCAGGCTACAAGTTGGTGCTGACCGGGCGCAATCTGGACAAGCTGCAGGCCGCCATTGCCGACCTTGGCGGCAATGACGCAAATGCGCTCGCCGTGTCCTGCGATGTCGGCGATCCGGTCAGCGTGAACAAGCTATTTGAAGCGATCAAGGCGAAGTTCGGCCGGCTCGATGTGCTGTTCAACAATGCCGGCGTCAGCGCACCTGCGGTGCCGATGGAAACGCTGACCTACGAGCAGTGGAAGGCTGTAGTCGACACAAACCTGACCGGTCCTTTCCTGTGCGCGCAGGGCGCAATGCGGATGATGAAAGAGCAGACACCGCAGGGCGGTCGCATCATCAATAACGGTTCAATTTCGGCGCATGCGCCGCGCCCGATGTCGGCGCCGTACACCTCGACCAAGCATGCGATGACGGGCCTGACGAAATCGATCGCGCTCGATGGCCGTGCGCACAGGATCGCGTGCAGCCAGATCGACATCGGCAACGCCGCCACCGAGATGACCGACCGCATGGCCGCTGGCATCATCCAGGCCGACGGTTCGACCAAGGTGGAAGACCGGATGGACGTCAATCATGTCGCTGATGCTGTGGTGCAGATGGCGAATCTGCCGCTGGAAAGCAATATACTTTTCATGACGATCATGGCCACCAACATGCCTTACGTCGGCCGCGGCTAAGCGTCCGCTCTCCCGGAAACCCTGCGTTCGCAAGGGTTCCGGGAGCTTGTCGGCTTGATCATGGTCAAAGGCTTGTGCGCCGCACCAAATATTTCTTGACATGTAGTTTTCGTATGGGCAGACTCCGGTTTGACGCATTGCACAAGAAGTTCCAAATTCAATCGCACACGGAGAGTCCTGCCATGAACATCGCCATCGATCAGCTGTCCAAAGCCACCAAGAGCCAAGCCGAAGCCCAGCTTCAGGCGCTGTCGTCCATCACCGAAAAAGCCATGCACGCCGTGACCGAGCTGGCTGAGCTGAATGTCGCTACCGTCAAGGCTTCGCTGGAAGACACGTCGGCGATCGCGCAGGAAATCCTGACGGCGAAAGACCCGCAGGCCGCCTTCATCATCGTGCAGGCGCAGGCACAGCCGGCCGCAGAGAAGGTGGCTTCGTATGGCCGTCACCTGGCCGCGATCGCGACCAAGACGCAGGCAGAACTGGGCAGGGTTGCGCAAGAGCGCCTGGCCGAGACCACCTCGCACTTCAATGCGCTGGTCAACGACCTGAGCAAGGCAGCACCGGCGGGCAGCGAGCCGATGATCGACATGTTCAAAGGTAATCTGGGCCAGTTCAACTCGCTGTTCGAGCAGTTCACGAAAGCCGGCCAGACCGCCTATGACCAGTTCCAGTCGCAGATGAACGAAATGGGCAGCCAGTTTGGCGTGTCGGTCAAACCCGCCAAGGCCAAGAAGGCCACGGTCGCTGCGTAATTCGCTTCGACCCTCAGGACAAAGGCTGCTTCGGCAGCCTTTGTTTTTTTGTACGCAGCAAGCAGGCCTAGTGTGCTCGGCTATGATGGTCGGCACTGATTTTTTGCGGACCCAAGCATGATCGCGCTGATCGAAGCCCGCCGCGCCGGGCTGCTGTCCCGTTCTCACTGGCTGCCGAACATCGTTGCCGGCATCGTCGTCGGCGTGGTCGCGCTGCCGCTGGCGATGGCGTTTGCGATCGCGTCCGGCGCGCGTCCGGAGCAGGGCGTCTATACCGCGATCATTGGCGGTGCACTCATTGCCGTGCTGGGTGGCAGCCGCACGCAGATCGCCGGTCCGACCGGCGCATTCATCGCGATCCTCGCCGGCATCACCGCCAAATACGGAATCGGCGGACTGCAGGTGGCGACCCTGATGGCCGGCGCCATGCTGGTGCTGATGGGGCTGGCGCGTATGGGTGGCGTGATCCGGTTCATTCCGGCGCCGGTGGTGGTCGGCTTCACTGCGGGCATCGCCGTCATCATCTTCGTTGGCCAGTGGAGCGACTTCTTCGGCCTGCCCAAACCGGAGGCTGCGCACTTTCATCAGAAGCTGTGGCATCTGATTCAAGCGTTGCCGCAGGCTCACCTGCCGACGCTCGCGCTGGCGGCGCTCGGGCTGCTGCTGGTGCTGTTCGCATCGCGCGTTCCGGGGCTGGCCCGCGTGCCGGGCCCGCTGGTCGCGATGTTGGTCGTCACCGCAGTGCAGTCGCTGCTGCAGCTGCCGGGCGTGGCGACCATAGCCTCCGCATTCGGCGGCATACCGACCGGGCTGCCTGACTTCGCGTGGCCGGCCCTGTCGCTGACGCAGGCGATCACCCTGATCGGGCCGGCATTCACGATTGCGATGCTGGGCGCGATCGAGGCGCTGCTGTCAGCCGTGGTCGCCGACGGCATGGCCGGCACCCGCCATGATTCGAACCAGGAACTGGTCGGGCAGGGCATAGCGAACCTGATCGTGCCGCTGTTCGGCGGCTTTGCCGCGACCGGCGCGATCGCGCGCACCGCCACCAATATCCGCAATGGCGCCACCAGCCCACTGGCCGGCATCGTGCATGCCCTGACGCTGGTCGCGGTGCTGCTATTCCTCGCGCCGCTGGCGGCCGACATTCCGCTGGCGGTGCTGGCCGCCATACTGTTTGTCGTCGCGTGGAACATGAGCGAAGTGAAGCACTTCGCACAGCTGCTGAAGACTGCGCCGCGCGCCGATCGCGTGATCCTCCTGATTACCTTCCTGCTGACGGTATTTGCCGACCTCGTGGTGGCGGTGAACGTCGGCATGATTCTCGCGATCCTGCACTTCCTGCGCCGCATGTCGGACGCGGTCGAGACGCAGCCGGTCGGTGAGGCCGAACTGCAGACCGAGCTGGCGCGCGATGGCCTGTTCCCGCTGCCGAGGGGGCTGATGGTCTATGAGATCGCCGGCCCGATGTTCTTCGGCGCGGTTGAAAATGTCGAGCGCGCGCTGGCCGGCATACAGCGCGACCCGAAGGCGCTGCTGATCCGGCTGCGCCGCGTGCCATTCATGGATATCACCGGCATACAGACGCTGGAAGCCGTTGCGGCCAAGCTGCGCCGGCGCGGCGTGGCGGTCGTGCTGTGCGAGGCGAACGAGCGGGTCGAGGCCAAGCTGCGGCAGGCCGGCGTGATCGACGACGGGCGCGATGGCGAATATGCGCAGACCCTGACCGATGCCGTACGCAGCGCTTGCCGGCAGATTGCGCCGGTGCCGGTCGCCTAGGGCCGGCCGGCGCAAAAAAATCTGCCGTAGCGCGATTACAGGATGGAAATATATCTATAATCGCGCGTCTCCCACCTAATCCCTTTCCCGGTGTTTCGATCGACGAGCAGAGCAGACTATTTGCCCGGACTGGATGGCATACGTGCCATCGCAGTGCTCGCTGTCCTCCTCTATCACCTCGACATCAACGGCTTCTTCACGGCCGGCTTTCTCGGCGTCGACCTGTTTTTCGTGCTGTCCGGCTTTCTGATCACCGCGCAGCTGCTGCGCGAGTTCGAGCGCGACGGCACGATAGCGCTGCGTGATTTTTACGTCCGGCGTGCGCGCCGCTTGTTTCCTGCCGTCGCGGCCTTGCTGCTGGTGGCTGTGCTGGCCGTGGAGGTCTTTGCGCCGGATGCGATACGTCGCACGCGCGGCGACGTGTTGCCGGCGATTTTCTACTTCTCGAACTGGTGGCAGATTTTCTCCGAGCAGTCTTATTTCGAGATCGCCGGCCGGCCGCCGCTGTTGCAGCACCTGTGGTCGCTGGCCATCGAGGAGCAGTTTTATATTGTGTGGCCGCTGGCGATGCTGGCCTTGCTGCGCCAGCGCTGGCGCCTTCGCCTGCACTGGATCGCGCTGGGCCTGATGCTGCTGTCCGGCGTCTGGATGGCCTGGCTTGCTATCCTGCGCGGCTACCCTGACGCAGCCGACCCGAGCCGGGTCTATCTGGGCACCGACACGCACGCGTTCGGCCTGTTCGCCGGCGCGGCGCTGGCCGCGCTGTGGGACCCGCGCAAGCGACTGATCGCAGCGCCGCCGGTCGAATCGCCAACGGCGTCACCGTGGGGGCAGGCGCCGGCGTCGAAGATTGACTGGCTCGGTATGTCTGCACTCGCCGCCTTGCTGGCGGCGATGCTGCTGACCGGCGAGGCCAGCCCCTGGCTGTATCGTGGTGGCTTCATCGTATTCGTGCTGCTGGCCGCCGTGCTGCTGTTCGCAGCCACGCAGCCGCAGGGTTCGCTGCCACGCCTGCTCAGTGCTGCGCCGCTGTCCTGGCTCGGCAAGCGATCGTATGCGCTCTACCTGTGGCACTGGCCCATCTTCGTGCTGCTGCGCCCCGAGTTTGAGCTGCCGGACCATCCGCTGCTGCAGGCGGCGCTGAGGCTGGTGCTGACGGGTATCGCCGCCGAACTGTCGTATCGCTATGTCGAGCAGCCCATTCGCAGCGGCGCCTTGCTGGTGTGGGCGAAGGAATGGCGCCGTGCGTGGCTGTCCTATGTGGCGGTCGGTTCCGGACTGCTGGCGGCGGCGCTGCTGGTGGTGGTGCTGCGTCCGGCGCCGCCGGCCGTCAATGGCATTGATACCGCCACGGTTACGCCGAACCCGGAGGGCCGCTCCATGGACCAGCCGGTGGCGCTGGCGCCGTATCGGACCCCCAAGGCCGCCTGCGGCCGCTCCGTCTCTGAACTGTCGGACGCACGCCAGCCGCCGCTGATGACCGTGATCGGCGACTCGGTGCTGCTCGGTGCGTCGGACCATTTGCTGCGGCGGATTGACGGCGTCGAGATCGACGCGGCCGTCGGCCGGCAGGTCAAGGGGGGGCTGGCCAGGCTGGCCGACCTGAAGTCGCGCCGTGCGCTGGCTGATACGGTGGTGATTCATCTAGGTACCAATGGCTTCCTCGGCGAGCGGCCGGTGCGGGAATTGCTGGCACAGCTGAGCGACCGCAAGACTGTCATCCTTGTGAACGTGAAGGCGCCGCGCCGCTGGGAACGCCCGAATAACACGATCATTGCGCAGATCAGCCGCGAATATCCGAATGTGCGGGTGCTCGACTGGCATGCGATCGGTCGTCGGCATTCGGATTATTTCGCAGCCGACCATGTGCACCTGTCAGGCAAGGGCATCATCGTGATCAGCTCGGAGATATCACGCGCCAGCGGCGTTGCGAACGGGCGCGCGAAGGCGCCGCGCCCGCTGCGCGTCGTTCCCTGTCGCTACTGAGATGCTGATCGGATCACGATCATGGGTGGTGGCGGTCGCGCTGCTGGTGCCGGGCGTGCCAGCGGCCACGGCGGCGGACGCGCAGGAGAGCGTCCGCCACTTCAGCTTCCAGAACGGCAACCAGACCGACGAGCTTCGCTGTCCGACGCGCGCGCATGCAGCGCCCGCACGCGGCGTCGCCCATGACGAGTTCGAGCCGCCGGACGCGGAAGAACTCGACCAACTCGGCATCCGGCTGGTCGCACCGGCGCGCGCAGCGCCGATGCAAACGGTGCCGGCAACGGCGGCTGAGTCCATTCCGCGTCGCATCGCGATCTGGGGCGACAGCCATCTGGCGGCGGGATCCTTCGCTGCCGAGCTGAAGCGGATGCTTGCTACGCACGGCGTGAAGCCTCGGTCGCCCTTCATCCCGCTGACCATGGGCCGTGCCGGCGTGATACTCCCGCTGCGCCGGCATTGCATGGAGGCGTGGAAGTCGGAGCTCGCCCATACCGCGCGCCAGCCGATGCTGACGACCGGCATAGGCATGAACGTGCTGCACGGCGAACAGGACGCCTACTTGTGGCTGGACCTGCGCAACGAGGCCGGCGAAGCCGACGTGCACAGTGTTGACCTGTACTACCGGGCGACGGCGGAAGAAGGTGGCATCGCAGTCAGCATCGATGGCGGCCCCGAAGGACGCGTCGCGCTGACCGCAGACAGCGCTTCCGGCATGATCACGATCCGCGGCAGTGCGCCGATCTCGCTGCTGAAGATTCGCGTGCAGCAGCAACCGGTGAGCTTGCATGGCCTTTATCTGAACTATCGCGAAGCGCCGCCGGCCGTGCTGGACGCGTTCGGCATTCCCGGTGCGACCGCACGTTCATGGCAGCAGGTCGACCCGGCCAGCTTCAGCCAGTATTTCCGGGGCCATGGCTATGACATGGTGATGCTCGAATTCGGCACCAACGAGGGCAATGCGCGGCCTTTCGATGCCGCCGGCTACCGGCGCATGCTAGACGAGGCGCTGCACAATCTGCGCACCGTGTTCCCGGACGCGCGCTGCGTTCTGATAGCACCCGGCGACCGCGGCGTGCTGCTGCCGAAGTCGCGCAAGTCCGGCTCGAAGAAAAAGGGCAACGCCCGCCAGCGGCGCCCGGCAGTCGATTTGCTGCACTTTTCGCAGGTCCATGACGCGATATTCCGGACCCAGAAAGACATCGGCGCGCGCCATCGCTGTGATGCTTGGAGCATGCAGGCCGCCATGGGCGGGCAGGGCGCGGCCTATCGCTGGCTGCTGGCGTCGCCGCCGCTGATGGCGCGCGACCTGACCCATTTCACTTCGCGTGGCTACCAGCGCCTGGCGCAGGAACTGGCCGACAGCCTCGGATGGAAGGAAGGCTTGCCTGCACCCGGCGCCGGCGCGCGCTGACAGCAGGTCGCGCGCTCAAATGCCGCATAAATGCTGCGATCTCGCCGGCATTTGTTTTCAGTTTCGCTATTCGGGAATGAAACCTGACGTCGATTAAAGCTTGACGTCCCTTAATTTCATTCAATACACTCCGCGATTGACCTTTCAGGAAGATATCTTTTTGATATCGGCCGCGCTCCCAACCCGCATGTTCAGACAGACACAAATTGCCTTGCTGTGCGCCAGCCTGCTGGCTGGAATTGTCACGCCCTCCGTGGCGCTGGCCAATTCGCAGCCGGTCGAGCCTGTCATGGCGGGCGAGAATGGCGTCGAGCCTGGCCAGGATACCTGGGCGCCGGTCATGCCGGCCCTCGGCGTGGGCGATGCCGACTTCCCGCTCGATGCGTCGCTGTTCGAGCATGCCGACTTGTGGGACCGTATCCGCAAGGGCTTTGGCATCACCGACCTGAACAATCCGTTGGTATCCAGCCATACCGCTGTTTACGCGGCGCATCCGGCAGCGCTGGTACGAATCGGCGAACGTGCATCGCGTTATCTGTTTTATGTCGTGCAGGAACTGGAGAAGCGCGGCATGCCGACCGAGCTCGCGCTGCTGCCGGTCATCGAGTCCGAATTCAATCCGCAGGCGTATTCGCGTGCGAAGGCCGCGGGCATGTGGCAGTTCATCCCGAGTACCGGCCGCGCATACAACCTGAAGCAGAACGCCTTCCGCGACGAGCGCCGCGACGTGGTCGCCTCGACCAATGCTGCGCTCAGTTACCTGCAACTGTTGTACGGCAAGTTCGGCGACTGGCAGATTGCGCTGGCCGCCTACAACTGGGGCGAAGGCTCGGTACAGAAGGCGATGGCGCGTGCGCGTGCCGCCGGCAAGCGCACTGATTACAACGGCCTGTCCGCTTTCATGCCGGCCGAGACCCGTCACTATTACCCGAAGCTGCAGGCGGTGAAAAACATCATCGCCGTGCCCGCGCAATACGGCATCAAGCTGCCGGCGGTCGAAAACCAGCCTTACTTCACGTCGGTGAGGAAGACGCGCGACATCGACGTCAAGCTCGCCGCCGAACTGGCCGAGCTGCCGCTGGAAGAATTCAAGGCGCTGAACCCGCAGTTCAACCGACCGGTGATCACCGGCAGCGCCGACACCCATATCCTGCTGCCACGGCTGAACGCAGAGAAGTTCAGGGAAAACCTGTCGAGCTGGACGCGTGCGCTGTCGAGCTGGACCTCGCTGAAGATCTCGGCCGCGCGCGAGCGTATCGAGACCATCGCAGCGCAACTCAAGACCACGCCGCAAGTGATCCGGGAGGCAAATGCGATCCCGCCGAACATGCAGCCCACTGCCGGCTCGACGCTGATCGTGCCGAAAACCGGTCTGGAGACCGGCGAGATCGGGCAGGAGACGGCCGACAATGCGGTGCTGGGCCTCGTACCCGAAGGCGGTTCCCGCCGCCAGTGCGTTCGCGGCTGTGCCGCCGGCCGCGAAGTCCGCGCCGTCGCGCGCGGCCATCAGCGCCGCCACAACCGCTGAATCCCTCCCTAACCGCGTTGTCAGAAAAGCCAGTGTTCCTTTCTGGCACTATTCCAATTACCATAAGGTTTTCGTATTGCGTCGCCGGCAATCGGTGATGTCCTTTCTGCGAGGACGTTTTGGCATTGGATGAGCATTTTCGCAAGTACCGGGCCTGGATTCCGGGGGTTCTGCTGATCGGCGCACTGAGCGGCGCGATGGCGAACACCATTGCGGCAGAGGAGCTACCAAAGGACAAGGTACGGATCTCGCAGTCGCGCAAATTCCCGATGCCGATTACCTCAGTCGTCGGTGCGCTGCAGGAGCGGCTCGAGGAGGCTGGTGGCAAGTGCTACATCACGGTCTCTTATTATCCGCCGGGCGAGGGGCATAACACCGGTGTGGGCAACTGCAATTTTGCGCTGTCCGACGAGCCGACTCCGCTGGAAAAGATCGCGCGTGGCGCCAGCTTCATCCCGCTGGTTGGCGCGGCGCTTTCGTGGGGCATCAGCACCAAGGCCGATCTTGAGAAGGACAAGGCGAGGGATAGCTTCGTCAGCGTGATCCGCTTCGAGGCGATCGGCCATTCGAAAAACGAAACCATGCTGCGTGTGCGCGCATTCACCAGTCGTCAGCGCATGATCAGCAACGAGGACTACTACAAGGAATTGTTCCAGAAGATCGCTGAGGCTACCCAGGCGCATGGGGAAGAACTGACGGCGCAGGATATCGACCAGTAAGGCCCCGTCAGGCTCGCTGTCGCATCCAGCGCAGCATCGCTTCAAAGATCTGTTCGCGGTTCAGTTCGTTGAAGTTCTCGTGGAAATTGTTCGGAAAGTGGTGCAGTTCCAGCCATTGCGCGGGAATGGTTTTCAGCATTTGCAGGCTGGTCTGCGCATTCGCGAGCCGGTCCTGTCCAGCAACCGCCGCAAACACCGGATGATGCCAGCGGCCGAGGTCCTGCTTGAGTGCAGCCTGCGCATCGAGCAGCGCGCGGCCAAAGCGGAAGCTGGCCTCGGTGCCGCGCAGTCTTGCCTGTTCGTCAGCCCGAATGATATCGACGATCGCGTCATCATGCGTCAGCCATTCAGTGAAGCTCTGCATAGGCACCTTTGCAGTCGGGAAGAATGCAGCGAGCAGACGCGACAGCTGTATGACAACGGGCGACACCGGGATCGCATTCGCAAAATACGGCGACGACAAAACGATACCGGCCACCGCAAACGGATCGAGCCGGCCTGACAGTTCGAGATGCGCGGCGATCAGGCCACCCATCGAATGTCCGGCAACGAACAGCGGCACGCCGGGAAACTCGCCGCGGGTCCATGCCAGCATCTGCTCGGTATCGTCGAGAAACACCTCGAAGCTGGCGACATCGATACGCGACTTGCTGCCATGCCCGCTCAGGTCGAAGCTGACCGTCGTCACCCCGACATCACGAAAAAACCGCCCCACGGTTTCGTAGTCGCCGGAATGCGCCATGCCGCCATGGATGCCCAGGATTACGGCCGACGGTTCGCGTGTCTCCCACAGGCGCGTGACGCGTGTGGTACTTCCGGTCGTAAGCTTCAGCGCACGGTCTGCGGAAAAACTGATTGCATTCATCTGTGGGCGGCTTTGTCTGTCGATATCGAACAGAGATTACCATTTGAAAGCCATTACGACGGCTTTCAAATGGTATGAAGGTATTCCACCACCCCGTTCAGAACAGGCCGACGACCTTGCCGGTCTCGTCGATGTCGATCTTCACTGCGCTCGGCACCTTGGGCAGCCCCGGCATCGTCATGATGTCGCCGCAGATCATCACGATGAACTGCGCGCCGG
>JACCDS011800219.1_pt1 | contig 21603 bp, 23 predicted proteins | sample 7446441 | NCBI WGS metagenome assembly JACCDS01 (sample SAMN15323445, study PRJNA562643) | freshwater metagenome | isolation source: river surface water | place: USA:Blue River Watershed | collected 2017-08-17 | reverse complement strand
GCCGCTTATGAGGCATCGGCCAAGAAGCAGTGGACGCAGCCGATTGGCTTTGCGCACGCGCTGTTCGAGGTCGCTGCCGATGCTTTGAAGCGCAGCAAGTCCGTCAAGGCCGGCGAACTGCGCGATGCCGTGGCGGCGACCCAGCTCAAGACTGTCGTCGGCGAGGTGAAGTGGGGTGGCCAGGGCCCGTTCAAAAACGTCCGCAAGACCCCGCTCGTGCTCGGCCAGTGGAACAAGGGCGGCAAGTTCAAGTATGAGCTGACGGTGGTGAACAACCAGACAGCGCCGTCGATCCCGGCCGGTGGCAAGCTGCACCTGCTGAACCCGTAAGCATTCGTCACAGCACAGGAAGCACGATGGCACTACTCGCCTTAAGGAATGTCAGCAAATCCTATGGCGCTCTGAAGGTCACCGACGGCGTATCGCTGTCGGTGGCCGAGGGCGAGGTGCTTGGTATTCTCGGCCCCAACGGGGCCGGCAAGACGACGCTGTTCAACCTGATCTCCGGCGACGTGAAGGTCGACGCCGGAGACGTCGAATTCAAGGGCGAGCGCATCAACGCGCTCGCTCCTTTCCAGCGCTGCCGCATCGGTATCGGCCGCTCCTACCAGGTGCCGCAGCCGTTCGGCCACATGAGTGTGTTCGAGAACCTCGTCACCGCCGCCTGTTTCGGCGCGCAGGTGCCGGAGCGGCAGGCGTGGGAGATTGCCTGGGACGTGTTGCAGAAAACCGGCCTGGCGCGCTTTGCGAATGATGCGGCCGGTGGCATGACGCTGCTGAACCGCAAGCGGCTCGAGCTGGCGCGCGCGCTGGCCACGCAGCCGCAGCTGCTGCTGCTCGACGAAATCGCCGGTGGCCTGACCGAGCATGAGGCGCATGAACTGGTCGATGAACTCAAGCGCATCAAGCAGGAAGGCGTGACGATGATCTGGATCGAGCATGTGGTGCATGCACTGCTGTCGCTTGCCGACCGCCTGCATGTGATCAATTTTGGCAAGACGCTGTGCTCGGGCGAGCCGCAGACGGTGATGCAGGATCCGGAAGTCCGGCGCGTCTACATGGGACTGGAGGCCTGAGATGTTATTGCAGGCGAACGCCATTACCGCCTCTTACGGTGACGCCCAGGCGCTGTTCGGCATTGACCTCGGGATCGCGGCCGGCGAAGTGGTCGCGCTGATCGGCGCCAACGGCGCCGGCAAATCCACTTTCCTGAAGGCGCTGACCGGGCTGCTGCCGCCGGCAGCCGGCGTGATCCGGTTCGACGGCACGCGCATCGAGCGCATGGACGCGGCCGACATCGTGCGGCTGGGCATTGCGATGGTGCCCGAAGGACGGCGGCTGTTTCCTTCGCTGTCGGTCGAGGAAAACCTGCAGATGGGCGCGCTGTCGCGCCGGGCCGGAGCGTGGCACCTCGAGCGGGTCTACCAGCTGTTTCCGATCCTGAAGGAGAAGCGTCGCCAGCCGGGCACCTCGCTCTCCGGCGGCCAGCAGCAAATGGTGGCGATTGGCCGCGCGCTGATGAGCAATCCGCGCCTGCTGTTGTGCGACGAGGTATCGCTCGGGCTGGCGCCGGTGGTGATCCGCGAGATCTATGCGGCGCTGCCGAGCCTGCTGGAGGATGGCATGTCCTTGCTGATCGTCGAGCAGGACGTGCAGCTTGCGCTGCAGGTGTCTTCGCGCGTGGTATGCCTGCAGGAGGGCCGGGTGTCGCTTGAGGGCCGGCCAGCCGAGCTGACGCGCGAGCAGATCAGCCAGGCCTATTTCGGAATCTGAACCATGATCGACATTCTTCTGCAGGGACTCTTGCTCGGCGGCGTCTATGCGCTGTTCGCGCTGGGCCAGTCGCTGATGTTTGGCGTGATGCGCCTGACCAATACGGCGCAGGGCGATTTCATCATACTCGGCGGCTTTTTCGCGATCAGCCTGGTGGCGGCGACCGGGCTGTCGATCGGCGTGGCGCTGCTGCTGATCGCGCCGGCCGCGTTTGTGTTTGGCTATCTGCTGCAGCGCTATGTGCTCAATGGCACGCTGGGCCGCGATCCGTTGCCTTCGCTGGTGGTGACCTTCGGGCTGGCGATCATTATCCAGAACCTGCTGCTCGAGGTGTACTCGGCCGACCCGCGCTCGCTCGACGCCGGCGCGCTGGCGCTGGACAGCCTGTCGTTCGGTTCGACCACGATCGGCTCGCTGCCGCTACTGACGCTGGGCGTGGCGCTGCTGGCCACCCTCGGCCTGCAGGCACTGTTTACTTTCACCCCGATCGGACGTTCGTTCCGGGCGGTGTCGGACGACCAGGAGGCGGCGCGGCTGATGGGCATTCGCCCGGGGATCGTGTATGCGCAGGCGACCGGGCTGGCGTTTATCCTGATTGCGATCGCCGGCACGCTGCAGGCGATGCGCACGACGGTGTCGCCGAGTGACGGTCCGCTGCTGCTGCTGTTTGCGTTCGAGGCAGTGATCATCGGCGGCATGGGCTCGTTCTGGGGCACGCTGCTGGGCGCGTTGCTGCTCGGCCTGGCGCAGCAGATTGGTTTCCGTTTCGATCCGGGCTGGGGCATCTGGTTCGGCCACCTGACTTTCCTGTTCGTACTGCTGGTGCGGCCGCAGGGACTGTTCCCGACAACGAGGTAAGCATGAATTCACCACCGATGGCGACGCGCACAGCGGCCTTTGAGGTTGTTCGCAGCAACCGCTTCTCGACGCTGCTGCCGCTGCTGGCAGGTGCGGTGGTGCTGTTCGCCGCCTCGCTGCCGTACTGGGGCGAATCGAGCTGGATGCGCGAAGTCGTGGAGATCAGCTGCTATTTCCTGTTTGCGATGATGTGGAACCTGCTGGCCGGCTATGGCGGCATGGTGAGCATCGGCCAGCAGGCCTTCTTCGGTTTCGGCGGCTATGTGATGCTCATCCTGGGCAACGAGGCCGGCGTGAATCCGTTCGTCGCCATTCCGATCGCTGCGGCAGCGACGGCGCTGGTTGCCTGGCCGGTGTCGTTCGTGGCGTTCCGGTTGCAGGGCGGCTATTTCGCCATCGGCACCTGGGTGATCGCCGAAGTGTTCCGGCTGTCGTTCGCCAACTTGCACTGGGTCGGCGGCGGCTCGGGCACGTCGCTGATTGCGCTGCGCGAGATCGAGAAGGCGGTGCGCGAGTCGGCCACCTACTGGATTGCGCTGGGCTGCGTGGTTGCGGTGATCGCCGGTGTCTATCTGTTCCTGCGCTCCAAGCGCGGCCTCGCGTTGCTGGCGATTCGCGACAATGAGATGGCGGCCTCGTCGCAGGGCATTGATGTGCGTCGCATGAAGCTGGCGGTCTACCTGATCGCGGCCGGCGGCGCCGGCATGGCAGGTGCACTGTATTTCGTGAGCAACCTGCGTATCTCGCCGGACGCGGCCTTCTCGGTGAACTGGACGGCGTTCGCGATTTTCATGGTGGTTATCGGCGGCATCGGCCGCATCGAGGGACCGATCGTCGGCGCGCTGCTGTTCTGGTTCCTGAACAAGTTTTTCAGCGATTTCGGCAGCTGGTACCTGGTGGGACTGGGGGCGATCGCGATCCTGGTCACGCTTTTCTTTCGCGACGGGCTGTGGGGCGCATTGCATCGCCGCTTTGGCTGGTCGCTGTTCCCGACCCACCGTTTCCTGAAAGTGAGAACCCGAGATGCGTAACCTGACCGAAGACAACCTGACTGACGCTGTGCTGGCCCGGCTGGACGGCTGCACCGACCCGCGGCTGAAGCAGGTGATGGCCTCGATGATTCGCCATCTGCACGCGTTTGTGCGCGAGGTGGAGCCGACGCCGGACGAGTGGTTCGCCGCCATCCGCTTCCTCACGCACACCGGTCAGATCTGCGATGACCAGCGGCAGGAGTACATCCTGTTGTCGGACACGCTGGGGGTGTCGATGCTGGTGGACGCGATCAATAACCGCAAGCCGGCCGGCGCCACCGAATCGAGCGTGCTGGGACCGTTTTATGTGGAAGGCGCGCCCGAGTGCCACAGCGGCGCAGATCTGGCGCCGGGCGATGGCCCGGGAGTGCAGGTCAGCGGATCGGTGCGCGCCACCGACGGCAAGCCGCTCGGCAATGCCATCCTCGATATCTGGCAGACCGCACCGAACGGTCTTTACCATGTGCAGGACGGAGCGGCGGCCGACTACCACCTGTGCGGCAAAGTGCCTGCCGAGGCCGACGGCAGCTATCGCTTCCGCACGCTCAAGCCGGTGTCGTACGCGATCCCCGACGACGGCCCGGTCGGCCAGTTGCTGGACAAGCTGGGACGACATCCTTTCCGCCCGGCGCACATCCATTTCATTGTGTCCGCGCCCGGCTACAAGCCAGTGGTGACGCAACTCTTTAGCGAAGGCGACGACTACCTCGAATCGGATGCGGTGTTCGGCGTGAAGAATTCGCTGGTGGTCGATTACGAACAGGTCGGCGACGAATGGCAGGTCCGCCATGACTTTGTGCTCGAGCCCGAGGCCTGAGGAGCGCGCCATGTTCTTCCTCGTACTGGCCACCGACAAGCCCGGCATGCTGCAGGTGCGCGCCGAGGTTCGGCCGATTCATGGCGCCTACCTGCGCAATCCCCATCACCAGGTGAAGGTGCATTTCGGCGGGCCGACGCTGACCACGCGCGGCGAGGCAATGAATGGCACGTTGCTGGTGGTGGAGGCACAGGATATTGGCGCGGTGTCGGAGTTCGTTGCCGACGATCCGTATTCGCAGGCGGGCGTGTTCCAGTCGGTCGAGATTCGTCCGTGGGCATGGACGATGGGTGTGCCGGTCAGCGGCGTTTCCGCGGAGGCGGTGAATTGAACTGGCAGGATCACCCGGACAAGCCGGCCGACGGCACCCCGTTGTGCGCGCTGGCCGAGGTACCGGACGAGGGCGGGCGCGAGGTGGCGTTTGGCACCGGCAAGGAGAATTTCCGGGTGCTGCTGCTGCGTCGCGGCGAGCAGGTCTGGTCTTACCTGAATTTCTGTCCGCATTTCTCATTACCGCTGAATTACGAGCCGCAGACCTTTGTCACGCTGGACGGGCTGGTGATGTGCGCGCATCACACCGCGTTTTTTGATTTTTCGGATGGCCGATGTGTTGACGGGCCGTGCATTGGCGACGGGCTGGTGCCGCTGCCGACCTTTGTGCGCGGTCACGAGGTGTTTTTCGGCGAGCCAGGCTAGCCGCCGGCGTGAGGCTCGCGGTACGGCCGTCTCCTCCATTAGAATCAGGGCCTCAGCGTCGAATGGAAACATCCGCCATGACGATTCCGGACGAGTTGGCAGATCACCCCGCGGGCACACGCTTTCTTGCGTATGCGCCAGCGCAGATGCCGGCGTTAATTGAGCGAATGGCGGTGCAGGCGCTGCCCTTGCTGGCCGGCCGCGACAAGCTCGCCGTCGTTGGCGTATTGCGGCGTGGCGCACCGCTGGCCGACCGGCTGGTCGATGTCCTCGCACAGCGCTACGGATTGCGTGACTTGTTGCGGCTGGACCTGAAGATCAAACGCTATGCCGACGACCTGCGGCTGCTGCATCCGCAGACCGAGTTGACCGAAAGTGCAGGGCAGGGCGAGATCCGCCTCGATGGCTATACGGTGCTGCTGGTCGACGATGTGCTGTACACCGGGCATTCGCTGTTCAGAGCGATCGACTGGCTGAGCAAAAAGAACCCGCGCGCCATTCATTGCGCCGTGCTGGCGCACCGCAACGTGACGCAATTGCCGCTGCAGGCCGACGTGGTCGGTGTGCATTTGCAGGTGGCTCCGGGCGATGTGGTCGAATGCCATGTGCCGCCATATGAGGCGCAGTTCAAGATCGAGTTGCTGAGGCTGCATGATGCGCTTTGACGATCGCGAGGATGCGGCGCGGCAGTTGGCGCTGCGGCTGGCCAAGAATGCGGCCGATCACGCGCTCGTGCTGGCGATCCCGCGGGGCGGCGTTCCGATTGGCCGGGTGATTGCGGACGCGCTCAAGGCCGAACTCGATGTGGTGCTGGTGCGTAAGATCGGCGCGCCGTTCAATCCGGAATTTGCGGTCGGTTCGGTCGGCGAGTCCGGCGCGGTGTATGTGGCGGACTATGCGGCACGCGCCGGCGCGGATGAGGCTTATCTGGCGTCCGAGGCCGACCGCCAGCTGGCGCTGATCCGGCAGCGCCGCGCGCAGTACTCGGCGGTGCGGCCGGCGCTTGCCGTCACAGGACGGTCCGTCATCCTTGTCGATGACGGCCTCGCCACCGGCGCGACAGCGCGCGCGGCGATCCGGGAAATTCGCAAGCAGTCACCGGCGCGCCTCACATGCGCGGTGCCGGTGGCATCGGAAGACGCTGCGGCAGCGATCGAGCCGCTGGTCGATGCACTGGTGTGCCTGTACATACCGCAGGATTTTGACGGTGTGGGGCAGTTTTACCGCGATTTTGCGCAGGTGGAGGATGCGACGGTAGCGCGCCTGCTCGCACATGCCTGACAGCTGCCGTGCATTCGTCTCATTCGTGGTTCTGCCCTGCCGGCCGGCGTGACTGCGCGCGCCGCTCGCTGACGCAGGCCATGGTCTTGTCCCAGAACGCCGCGCCACTGCCGCCGTAGCGTGACGGCAGCCGCATCATCTTGCGGTGGGTCTGCGCGAGCGCACGCTCGAGTGGTTCGTTCATCATGCCGAGCCGGTCGAGTTCCAGATAGGCTTCGCAATTAGCATCGATTTCATCCCGGGTCGGGTCGGTCGCATGCGCACACTCGTGATAAAAAATGAAATCGAGCATGTGCGGATCCTTTTCCCGGATCCCCTTGACCGTGACCTGATCGAAATAGATCACCGGCCAGCCGTCCTTGTCAGGCCGCACGACCGCGGCCGCACCGCCGAGTGCCGGATGGCGGTCGCCGCTCTCGCCATGACCCAGCCATTCCACCGGCACGACCCGACGCTCGCCGTGTTGTTCGATCACGCACTGCACTTGCACGCCATCGGAGCGTTGGTAGGCGTTGGCGAGGTTCGCTATGGCGGCCAGCATCAGCAGCAGGGCGCCACCGGACAGCCACCCGGCGCGCAGGGCGCGGGCGGCGCGGGTCGACAGCGCCGGCGCGTCACTTGCCGGCGTTGGCTTGAAGGGAGCAGGGAGTTGCATCGGCAGCCCGGTCGGAATTTACCGGCAGGCGTTTTGGCCGCCCCAGTTGCCGCGGGTGACTTCACCATCGAGTTTGAGCGGCCGGAACCAGCCGCTTTCGCGCGAGTCGGCAAATTTTCCGGTACCGCCTTTGCGCGTGTAGCGGCCTTCCATTTGCCCGCGTGCCTGGTTGAATGCATAGGTCAGCACGTCGCCGTCGGTATCTTCAACGGCGCACAGTCCGTCAGCCTCGACGGTTTTGTCCGGATAAATGACGGCACCGCCGGTGCATTGCCCGGACAGGTTATTGAATTTCGAGCCCTCGGTCGCGTTCATCTGGGTCGACGAACGGAAATGGACGAAGCTGGTCTTGTTGCCCATGTCGACGGTCGAGTCGCCGATATCGACGCTGGTGTATTCGCCGCACTGGTCTTCCTTGGCAACGGCATTCAATGACAGCAGCAGGAGTGCCGCCGGCAGCAGGAGGGATTTCATCGTGGGGTCCTCGTTTTTATGATCATGATGTTCGGCGACACGGCAACCGATGAATAAGTTTGCCAGTTTCCGCGCGAATTTGCCGCGGACGGCTTCTTGATATTTTTTCGATAACCCGCCGGGCGGCGGCAGAACAGCGCTTAATCAAGTGCGCCGGTCAGGCCAGGCGCGCTTGATCAAGCGCAGACGCGATTGCGGCCGAGTCGTTTGGCTTCGTACATCGCCTTATCGGCGCGTGCGAGCATGGCGGCGATATCGGTTTCGCCGGCTTGTTGAATGGTGACGCCGATGGATACGGTGAATTTGACCGAGCGGCCATCGTCGGCAGGGATAGTGGCGGCGGCCAGATCCTCGCGCAGACGATCCAGCAGCAGTCTGGCGCTGGCCAGATCCGTGTGTGGCATCAGCAGCGCAAATTCCTCGCCGCCGATACGGGCAACGATATCGATCGAGCGCAGGTTCGCCATGAGGATGTTTGCGAGCGATATCAGCAACCGGTCGCCCACCGCATGGCCGAATTCATCGTTGACCCGCTTGAAATGGTCGACATCGAGAATGGCCAGCGCAAATACGGAGTGCAGGCGCGCGCCCCGGTCGATTTCCCGGGCGGCCAGTATGTTGAAATGACGCCGATTGGCCAGACCGGTCATTGAGTCTTTGTTAGAGAGCTCCTCCAGCCTTTGCTCGAGTTTTTTGCGCTCACTGATATCGAAGACGATGCTTCGGCTCATGGCCGGCCTGCCGCTCGCATCGTAAATCAGCGTTGCATTGACGACGACCGCCTTGGTCGACCCGTCCGAGCAGATCAGGCAAAACTCCACGTCTTCAACATGACCATCCGCCAGAAATTTCGGGAACATCTGGCCGAACAGGATTTTCCCGGGTTCGGTGATAAATTTCGTGAACGGTTGACCGAGGACTTCATCGCGGGTTTTGCCGAGCCAGTCCAGTTCGGTTTGATTGATGCGGACGATGCACCCCTTTGAATCGAGCGAATGGTAGCCGCAGGGCGCGCGCTCATACAGGTCACGGATCTCGTTCTTTTCGGACATCACCTGGTCCAGATAGTCGGCAATCCGCTGCTCGCTCTCCACGATGTCGCAGAAGCCATGGTATAGATCCGAGAACTCGGAGACGCCGACGGGAGGAATGGCGAAGGTCGCAGCGGGAGTTCTGGAGCCGACAAGGTCCTCGAGTTTTTTCGCCTGCTTGGCAACAAAGTGTGCGGCGACGAATGCCGCACCGATGCCGACCGCTGCGGCACACAAGCTCATCAGGAACAGGATCAGCATGGTGCGGTGAGACTGGCTGTGCAGAATCCGGTCAGGTACCGCGATGGACGCATGCCAGTCGCCGTTAAATACCGGATACACCACCGACGTGATGGCTTCGCCCTCGAGTGACGTCCCCTTGTAGACCATGCCGTCCTTGCGCTGAATGGCTGCGCGGAAGGATGGGCTGGCGGGTTTGCCAACATAGGTGATTGCCGATACGGAACGCGCAATCAGTGTGCCGTCCCGATCGGCGATCGCAGCCAGCCAGTCTGCAGGAAGGTTTTGCTGTCGAATGAGCTCGTCGATCGATGCTGTCGACAGGATCATGCGCAACACATTGGTGACCTTGTCGCCCCGCAGGATCGGCACTGACACCGCGACGCGGTAGCCCTTGGCGATCGGCACCAGAAAAGGCCCGGAAACGTTCGGCCTGCCTGATTCGAAGACTTCACGAATGAAGGCGGGGTAATTGGCCTCGAATGTCTTTTCGCCGTACGGCAGGCTTGTGACGAATAACAGCTTGTCTGTCGCGTCAGTCAAGGTCACGGCAACGTAGCTGGGATTGGACTGGACCAGCCGCCTCGCGTGCTCATAAAGCGCGGGCCAGTCGCCGTTGCGCGCACTCGGACTGTGGCCTAATGCATATAGCGCCTGTACCGACACGGTGAGGCGCTCGTTGGTGACTTGCGCGATCTGGCTGGTGCGGTAATTCAGCTCGGCTTCAATTAGTGCCTGCTCTTTTTCGCCGATATGAACCAGCGCGAAGATGAAAAAGATTATCAGCGGCAATAATGCCGACGACACGGCGATAAGCGACCACGTTCTTATCTTCAGCGTCATGAAGAGATGTCGTTGTTACATTTAAAATTGTTTTAAAGTAAAAAATTGCTCCTGACAAGTAATATCGACGCTGACAATCAACTGATGATTGATCGGGTTTTATTGGTGAAATAACGTTTCCTACAGGGCGGCATTGACGAGGCATTTCCTTGTGCCGGCATGCTTTGGCCGTGCAGGTCGGGAATAAATTGAATCGGAATAGTGGAGACTGAATGCCGAATGCCGAATCTCTGATGGCGCGACAGTTGTCCCGCCATCGCATGCTGCCGGGCGGGGCATCAACCCCAGCGACGCACGCGACCGGTATCGATATGCACGAATTGCTCGTGCGGGTAATAACCGACGCCACCGGCTTGCAGTGAGCGTGCCGCATCGCGCAGTTCAGCCAGCGGCACGCCGGGCAAGCGCACATCGATTGCCTTGCCTTCCGTATGCAGGCTGCGCCTGGCCACGCCACCGCCGCGTGAATTACGCAGATGAAGGTTGGTTTCCGGACAACGGTAGCCCGAAATCACTTCATACGCCGGCAGCGAAGCGCTGCCCAACGCCAGCCGTATCTGATGCAGTACATCAAATAGCTGCGGATCCATCTGGCCTACCGCGCCGGAATAATGATCGCGCAGGAAACGATTGAGTAGTGACAGGGACTCGGGCAGAAAATCGCCATCGACCGCGTACACCAGGCTCAGACGCTCGCGGGTATGTGCGTGGTTGAAAGCGAGTGACCGGCGCCCCGGCACGCCGGCCAGCGGGGCAGTGCTGGCAACGGGCGTGGACTCTGATGCGTGCGCCAGGCTGCCGGCTGCGAACGGCAGGGCGATGCCTGCGGTGACCAGCCGGGTGCTGCGGGTCAGAAAGTGGCGGCGGTTTGTACAAGCAGCTGTCATCGGTTTACCTTAATCGGAAGCCTGCAGATTGCCAAAGTGGCGGCGCCGGGTCTTGCTGTACTCCTGCAGCGCGATTTTCAACTGGTGGTCATGCCCGTAAATGTCCGGGTAAAAATAGATGGGGCCGCCCCCTTGTTTCACAATGGCCGTGCCGTAGGCAATCACCACGGTGACGGGGTTGTTGAGCCGGATGGTTCGGGATTGGCCCGCCTGCATCGCTTGCAGAATCTTTTCCCGGGTCCACGCCGGCTCGTCCTGTAGCACATATGCTGCCAGCGCCAGTGGATTCTCGACCCGGATACAGCCATGGCTGAGGTCGCGCCGGTTCTGGCGGAACAGTTCGACTGCGGGCGTGTGGTGCAGGTAGACGCTGTCGCTGTTCGGAAAAATGAACTTGATATTGCCCAGCGCATTCCTGGGCCCGGGCCGTTGCCGCAGTCGTGCATCGCCGCGCAGTACGGCTGCCAGCAGTTCGTCGCTGAGTTGCGAGACGACTTCGCCGGAACGGGTCACGAACTCGAAGCCTTCGCGGTCAAAATAGGCCGGATCGCGGCGTAACCTGGGCACGAGTTCTGAATTCGCAATCGACTGCGGCACCTTCCAGTACGGGCTGAATTCGATCTGGCGCATTTGTTCGGCAAACAAGGGTGTGCGGGTATTCAGCGCCTTGCCGACGATAACGTTCATCTGCAAGCGCACCTCGACCCGGGCGCCGTCAATGTCGAGGCTGCGTAAAACGAACTCCGGCAGATTGACCAGCAGCATCCGCGATGGCGTCATCAGGGGTGTCCAGCGCAAGCGCTCCATGGTCAATTCAATCTGCCCGACGCGCGCTGCCGGTGGCACATTCAATTGCGCGAACGTGGCCTTGCCAATCACCCCATCGGGCATCAGGCCGTGGCGCGCCTGGAACTGCCGTATGCCATCGACCAGTACTCCCGCATAAAGCGCCGGCGCCGTGACCTCCGGTGCCACGTCGCCGAGCGATACCAGCCTGGCTGCCAGCACCGCCGTACCGGCATAGCCCTGGCCGGGCACGAGTTTTTTGCCCGGCAAGGGCGGCAGCGCGCTGGCCCATGAAGGATCATTGTCCAGTGCGCGAAAGCGTGCGAGCCAGGGTTTCAAGGCCGCATAGAGCGGAAATCGCGGCGTCGCCGCCCGGACGGCCGTCGCAAGATTCCCGGCATCCAGCGCTGCTTTCAACAGGGCCTGTTCGTCGAAGGTCTTGGGTGGCGCTTTGAAATTCGCATAGACCGCCGCCGGATCGATTCGTCCGTAGCGCAGATCGTGCAGATACCGGCGCATTGCATCCTCCAGCGCACTCGCCAGTGCCGACTGTGCCGGTGCGGATAAGGGCTCGCCGTGTGTGGCTTGGTCGAGCGCATTCGCCAGGCCGGAAGCGGCATAGTCATCGGGGTTTAATCCGTCGTCGCCGGCCTGCTGCAGAATCCGCACGGCTTGCTGCGCTGACGGCGACGGTCTTCCCTGCAACAGCCAGGGTCCGGCGGTATCGCCCGCCGCTGCTGCCGCGCCCGACAGCAAAAAAATTATCAGCCCGCAGGCCAGCAGGCGTCGGCCCGGGCGTGCTGCAAAACAAACCTCTGGCATGAACCACTCTCGCAATGTTCTCAGCCACATTGTGCCGCAATCGTGCAGCCGGCTCGCCAGCGACGACCCCCTATGGGCAAGTGATTGGCTTTATTGTAAATTGGGAAATGATTGGCTATGTCCACGTAGGGCAACTTGGGTTAGGCTGACGGCGTAGTCTGCGTCGGTCAGAGGCGATACCGAACTGCCGGATCGATGCCCGTGTTTGCGGTATTGTCGGCAACAACAAAATGCAGATCAGGAGGAGACATGGCATCCCCATCCATCGAACCGGGGCGCGGCCCGCTGCCGCCGTTCGCTGTTTTTGCGCTACTGCTCGACGGTGCGCGGGAAATGCGGTCCACCGGTTTTTACGGCGTTATCTACGGAATCGTTTTTGTGCTGATGGGCTATGCCATCGCTGAGCTGTATCAGCATGTGTGGCAGCTGACGATGGGGCTGACGGCCGCTTTTTTCCTGATGGGTCCGTTCGTCTGCTGTGGTATTTACGATCTCTCGCGCCAGAAGGAGCGGGGCGTGAAGCTTAATTTCCTGGCATCGCTGACCTGCTGGTTGCGCAACTGGAAAGCGATTGCATTCTTCGCCGCTATTTTGACTTTCTTCATGATCGTGTGGATGCGCGTTTCGGTTGTCCTGTTCGCCCTGTTCGCTACCCACAATTACCCGCAATTGACCGACATGATTCGCAAGATCGTTTCGATGGATAACATCGAGTTCCTGGCGGTCTGGTCGGCCGTGGGATGTGTGTTCGCCGGCCTCGTGTTCGCGATGTCGGTGGTGTCCATGCCGATGATGCTGGATCGTGGCGCGGACACGATCGAATCGATTGCCACCAGTGCCGTCACGCTGTGGAATAACCCCGGAGCCATGCTGGTGTGGGCGCTGTCGATCACGCTGCTGATCGGTATCAGCCTGCTGTTTTTTCTGCCATTGCTGGCCATTACGGCACCGTTGGTCGGGCATACCACCTGGAAGGTCTACCAGTCGCTCGTGCCGGCGCGCGTGCCCGTGCTGCGTGCCGCTGAGGACGGGGCAAACCTGCAGAATGACTGGTCTTGAATACAGCCTGGTCCGGCTTGATGTTGCCGTTGTCGCCGACCCGGCTTCGTCAGCCAGCGTCAATCCGCTGCTCTGCGGGTCGACATTCACTCAGGAGCCGTTAGCGCCCTGCCCGCAGGGCGCGGTAGCCACCCGCATTACTTGAACTCGAATTCGACCCATTCCACCGGCTCTTTGCCGCGGTTGCTCACGATGGTGGTACGAGCGGCTTCGTTGAAAGTGAAATGCGCCGGCGCCATCAGGGTATCGATAGCGGCCGCATCGGAAAACTGGTCGGCGATCAGGCCCGGTGTCAACGCTACGCGCAGACTCGGGCCGCGAATCGTGACAGGCCCGAGTGATTGCCCCGGCTGCAGCATGATGCGGTACGCGCGTACGCGCTCGTTGTCGAGCACGGTGGTGAGTCCGGGCTGGTCGGGAATCGGCGGCTGCGCGTTGCCGCTGCTGGCTCGTGGTTGCAGCAGTTCGATGCCGATCGCGCGAAAGGTGCCCGGGCCGAGGTTGATGAAGCGGTGCGTGTAGGTGCCCTGCGTGGACGCACTATAGAAGCCGACCAGTCCGCGCATGATCGGCATGTCTTTCTGTTCCTGACCGAATACCTGGTTGCGCAGCGTGACGCTGGTGACCATCAGGTACGGATAGTCCAGTGCATGCGCATGGAACAGCGTGCGTTCCCCTTCGGGTATTTCCACATCAATCACGCGTACCCAGTCATTTGCGAGCTTGGGCACATGGCGCGGCTCTTCGTGGGCGGGTACGACGCGCTCGTCGCCTGCATTCGCCGTGAACGGCAGCAGCGCAAACAGACTGGCGGCAAGAAGGGCGGCTGTGCGCATGGATCTACTCCCGAAGATTTGAACGGTTTATTCTACACATCGATGCTAATTATTAGGCCGAACAGCGGTAATTCAGTCGCAGCTGGCGCGCCGCGAGAGATAATGGGCAATTCGGGCTGCCCGACAACCCTACCTAACCATCGGAGAAGGCAATGGATCGCGTGTGGTCATTTCAGTCGTGCCGGTGTTTGCGCTGGCTGTGTAAGCTGCTCGCACTGGCCTGCCTGGGCACGGCGCTGTCTGCGGTTGCCGCGCCGTTGAGCGGCGAGCGGAAGATCATGTTGTCGAATGCTGCCGGCGAACAGCACCTGATCGGCCGTGTGCGCTTCACCGCTGCAGGCGACGGGCGCAGCAGCTTCGAGATTACGATGGAAAATTCGCTGCAGGAATATTTTCTGGCGATGCGTCCGTTCCTTTGCCTGACTGGACCGGTGCAGCGTTTGTGCTGGTTCCCGGTAAAGAATGAAGCGGCGCTGGTCAGTGCCAGCGACCTGCTGCCCCTCGAGTATGCGCTGATGTTCATGCGTACCCGCACGCATGACTTGCATGTGAATCCGTTCAACGGGCTGTATTACAAGCTGCAGCTCGACGGGGAGCGGGTGGTCGGGCGACTTTACGAGGTGGACATGGCACCTTTCATCGCGCCGGACATCCTGCCGGTCGAAGAACGGAAACGTCCGCTGAAGGCGGCGGATTTCTTCGAGGCGGATCCCGGATCCAACTGGTTGCCGGTGATGACGATCGAGTGAGTTACCGGCATTTTCCGGGGAGGTGAGCACCATGTCAGGATCAGTGGCATTGGCGCCGCGTTTGAAGTAAACGGGCGGGACGAATTCCACCTTGATTATATCTGCCGATTCTTCCGCGAAATTAAAAAACGCGAAACCTGATCCGACTGCCATGAAAGAAAAAATTCGTTCACCGGAAATACGGGAAGTTCAGTTAAGGAAAACTGTAGCCAAACATCCAGGCGATCTGAAAGCATGGGCGCAGCTATTTAACGTGGTTTATGAGCAGAGAAATTTGAAAGAGCTATCGCTGCTAATGCGCAGGCTGAATGAAATTTTTCCAAAAAATATCCAGGTTTTAGAGTTTTGTTTAAGCATTCAACTGCTGGCGCATATGATGCCCGAAGCTTTCAGCACAGCCAGGGAATTGGACAAGCTCGGAGCCCTGGATCGGATAAAATCAGAAAACGATGTCTATTACCTGCGATCGATCACTGGCTGGGCGGCCGGGACTGAGCGATCAAATCAACTTGATGAAACCGAATGTTTCATCCGGAAATTTAATGCGCCAATATTTGATGAATTTGCCGGTAGTTCGGTTGACGTTGTATGTTACCTGCAGCATAAATTCCATCTTTCAATACAGAAGAATATCGCTTTACATCTGCGGGAAATGGGCTTTGCAGTGGTATTTTCAGAGTCGGAATGGGTGATCAGTGCGCTCAGGCCGAGGATTCTGATTACATCCGAGGCCTTGTATGGAAGATTGCAACCGATCAGGCAGCTGGTTCCGGATTGCCTGATTGTGAATACCCGGCATGGCCTCGGCGACAAGAACCACGCAGCCATCGGAGCGTCACACGCTGACAGGATTTGTGTGTCATCGGAGTCTATTGCGGATTTGTTTGCCGATGGCTACATGATTGCGCGTGAGAAAATATGGGTGACAGGATTTTCTCAAATGGATGACGTGTTTGCTGATTCAAATTCGGCATCTGCCAGGGAAATAAATAAGGGCAAGACGGGAAAAACCGTTCTGTTTGCTCCGACTTACAACCTCACCCTGAGTGCGGCGTTTCTTCTCAAAGATGAGGTCGTGAAAAATATCAGGGGTGATGATTCAAAAATAAATATCATAATCAAGCCCCACCCGCATTTAATAACCAAATCACCGGAAATCATCGAGGCATGGGCGCGCGAAGCATCAGCGCATGAGCATGTGCATCTAGAACTTGATCCGACAGTGAACGTCATGGGTCTGTTCAGTCAGGCAGACCTGATGATCTCGGATGTTTCCAGCGTTGCGCTGGCATGGTTTGCAGTAGATAAACCATTGATTTGTATTGTCGATGAAAATGTTGCCAGCGAGTCATTGCATTACGCATCGGAAGGAATCGAGTGGCAAATGTTGAGATATGCTCGTACGATCAATGACCCTGCCGCTCTGTCAACTGCGGTCGTAGCCATGCTGAATGAAGAATTCGCCAGTCAGAACAAACGACGTGAATTTTCAGATTTTCTTTTTGGGAATTTGCGGGATGGCAGAAGTTCTGTGCGGATAGCTGAGAAAGTCAGGGATGTTCTGCAGCAGGCTACCCAATGATTCGAGTGTATGCGAAAGGTGTGTTTGATTTGGTCCACGTAGGCCATGTGAATTTCCTGCGTGAGGCCCGGGCGCTCGGCGATTGGCTCACAGTCGGGGCATCCCCTGACGAGCGTGCGGCATCGCTGAAAAGACCGCCGGTATTCAATGTTCACGAGCGCGCCGCAATGCTGGCGGCAATACGATATGTGGACGAAGTGATTATTGACGGCCCCAGGAAAATCACCATGGAATTCATGCGGGCCAATAATTTCCAGATCTATGCATTTGGCACGGAAAATGAGCAGGAAAGGCAGTTCAGGCTTGATGATTGCGCGGAACTGCCCAAAGCGATGATCGTTGAGATTCCATATACACCTGGTATCTCGACGACCCGGATTATTCAGTCTTTGCGCCTTTGACGTTGCGAAACATAAAACCGCAGCAGATGGGCCTGCAGCGTTTCGTGGATATTCATCTGTTGCAGAAACTCCATGCGCTGCCGCCAGGCATCCGAACTGTCATATCCGCGCGCCGGCGGATGTGTTGCTATTATTGATGAGTCTACGGTAATCAGTTTAACTGAATGAAATGCAAATGCGCAGAACAAGTCACTGACCCCCCGGGTGGCTATATTTTTTGTTTAATCGGTGAGCCTCATTCTTTCGATTACGGGCGCTTGCCAGCGCCGTCCGGTCTGGGCAGTCACAATCGTCATGAATTACCACCATCATATCGGCATGGCAGTTGGTGATACAGGCATTGAATTTGTCGCCCCAGAGAAAATAGTTCTGGCGTGATATTAAATTGCAACTGATATCCAATGGCAAATCCCGATCGGGATCGTAGTAGACAATAAAAATAGTCTCGAATTGTGTTTCCAGTTATCTTGCGATACGGATTGCATTCGCATGCTGGCTCGTATATCTTCTTCCAGTCGATCCAGTCGGTTATGGTGAATGGTCGGCGTCGATTTTTAGTGTCGATTGTGTTTCATCAAAAGATTTTAAAATGAATTCAATATTAAAACAAAAAAAGCAGGAACAGTTGAGACATTTTATGTCCGACCGGTGCGATATTTCAGTTGCAGCAGTGCCTGGTGTTAGATTTTGTGTTTGCAGTACACCAAGGTCGGGATCGACGCTGTTGTGTAACATACTAAAATCAACAGGTCTGGCGGGTGTTCCTGATGAATACCTGAATCCCTTGTATATTGAGGCATGGACGAATAATGACAGGCCAGAATCATTTGTTTTCAGTCAGTATATTGCCAATCTGGAAGCGCGCCGGACCAGTGCCAACGGTTATTTCGGAATAAAAATCCACTGGCGCCATCTTGATCTGGGTTTCGGGAAGGCCATGCAATCGTCTGTGTCGAACCCATTTCTGGCGCGCTTCGACAAATTTATTCTAATTGTGCGAAAAGATAAGCTGGCGCAAGCCATTAGCGATTTTGCAGCTCGACGGACCGGTGTTTTTCACTCCGAGCACGAGCGCTATCTTGATGGTCAGAGCCTGGTGGAATTTGATGAGGTGAAAATCACAAAAACCATTTGTGACATTCTGGCGGGCGAGCAAAACTGGATCAATTATCTGACACGTAATAATTGTGAATACCTTACGATCGCTTACGAGGACCTGGTCGATAATTATAATGAAACCATCCGGCAGATTTTCGAATTTTTAGGACTCGATATAAATATTATTCCAGATGTTCCTGACACCCGGATGAGTCGCAAAAATTACGCGGAAATCAGGTCTGCCTGGATGCAAAAGCTTGGATTAAGTTAGCCGCGCTGCTTGGATGTTATCGGACCATTACGATTGATCCTGCAACGCCAGAACCTGTTGCAACTCAAGCCGAAATCCGCCGGCCTGCTTGTCGCCGATCAGGATGCCGATTTCCCGGGCCTCGGAGAACATGAGGGGGCTGGCAGCTACCGCGCGCCCGCGAAATGCCGCTTCAAAATCCTGCGGCCGAAACTGATGCGTTTGCCACTGGCTGGACGCAACAAAATGGGATCGATAAAGCGGCGCGCCTGAGGACAGCTCGGTGCGAATCAACAACTGGTAGCGCTTGCCGTCGCCGCGTGCCCTGAGTTGCAGGGTAGAGGCGCCATCCGGGAACCTTGCCGGGCAGCGCAGGGACGCAAAGCCGCCATTGTTTTCCAGCGAGACCATGCCTTCGAACACCACACCGTCGGGTGTGGCAGTGAAGCGCGAATTCGATCGGCCACCCATCACGCCGTCATTCACCACCCGCAGTTGCAGGGCAATATCGGGATTCGTAAAATTCATTGTCGCTCCGGGACTTTGAGCCAGCAGATCCCTCGAAATCAAACCGGTGCTTCCGAGCGCGAGTATGACCAGGCAGGCTCGTCGCGAGTAAGCTTTCGACATACGTTGTCCTCACTGACACGATCCAATCAGGTTGATCAGGCTGGTGTCAATGCGCGGCCGACCGCAAAGACGATGGCCGGGAGCAGCCTGATCATAGGCGCCAGCCGTAACCCAGGTAAATTACCGGGGTATAACGACGTTCCGCGATCGGGCTGTTGGCTTGCGCATCGGACAGGCGGTTGATGCTGGTCCCGAAGAAGAACGCGCCGTTATTGCCAACCAAATACAGGCCGCTGAGGCCCGCTGAAAAACCGACTCCTGCGCCGACCTTGCGCGGTAGTCCATCCACCGACTCCGATGCGCGCATGCCCCAGTAATAATTATTCATCGCGGCATTCTGCCAGTTGGCACTTAATAGCCCATTTAAGCGGAAACCCTGTTCGGTAATCAACGGACGGATGAACTGCATCTGCGCGACCTGGCCATTGCTGCGACCGGTCACATCAAATCCGTACTCAAAGTTGAATACACCGGCCGAGGTTGTCCAGCGCAGGTTGGGGCCGGCATCTATCGCGAACTCGCGGTCGGCCATGCCGGCCGTTCGCGGATTATCGTTCGCGTTATAACCAAATCGTGGCTCCGCATACAGCCCGATACGCAGCGACCGGTCTTCCGAGGTATAGCCCCAAATGCCGGCTTTAAGACCCGAAACGTAAGCCACATTGCCCCAGCTGTACTGCACCACCGGCAGTGGCATAACGCGCAAGTTGCTGCTGCCGGGCGTTTGCGGGAAGGCGCCGATTCCCAGGCCAAAGAAATTACTTCCCGACGGGATGGGTTGCTGCGCCTGCTTTTCAGTCATGGACTGGGCCGTCGCAACCGAAACAGGCAACAGGCAGCTCAGTAGCGCTACGCCGGAAAGGGTTCTTTTCAATGGATTCATGGTCTATTCGGGCCGCAAGTTGATTTCATGAGTGCGTTTCATGGTCTGTGGCGACCATCCGTTCGGGCGCTGACATCGGACAGGATACTTGACCCGGCATGACCATGCCGCGCTAAGGGATCCATCCGTGCCGCAGAAGACGCCGGCGAACTGCACAACGCAGTCGCACCTGATGAATCAGCGGCAGTCTTTATTTGGCATCAGATTACCGGATTTTCGGATGGTTCGCCGCGCCCGGCTGGCCTGCTGTGATTATGACGACCGTCGTCCGACCATCGATGACCTGCAGGCGAATCTGCAGTGAATCGGCCCCTGTGTTTTCCGGATTTCGATGGCATCAACATCGAGATGCATCTGAGTACTGCCAGTTACGCGGCCTGCAATTAAGATGCAGGAATCACAGGCTCAGGCCTGTACCGATTTTTCCAGTAGCAAAGCTCCATCGGACCTGGTCGGGATTCTGGCTCGGTCAGGGCGGTCACCTCAATGGGTTTTGATATGACTCTCTTCAAAAGAAGGCAGCAGCCGGTTCATCAGATCGAGCTTCGTATCGTCAAGCTTTCGGAATTGTTCAATTCGATGGATCCGACGCCGTTTCAACACCGAAATCTTGATGTCGATGCCGAGGAGTTCCTCGAAACCTGGGCACTGGAGTTCCCGCAGAACAGTCATTTCCAGATCATTGTTCATATCGAGCAGATGCCGAACGAAGACCCGACCGCACGCGTTGCCGAGGTAATCCACAATTATTTTGGATACAAATCGGTACGCTCAAAGAGAAATTTGCGCCTGCTTCTGCTGGAGGGACGCGCCAGCCTGCTGATCGGCCTGCTGTTCCTCGCTATTTGCCTGATTGGCGCGGACCTGCTGGCTGCAAGCTTTGCAAGCAGTACCTTTGTCAAATTGCTGAAGGAGAGTTTGCTGATCGGCGGTTGGGTCGCCATGTGGCGTCCGCTGCAGATTTTTCTTTACGAGTGGTGGCCGATTGTTCGACGTGGTCGCATCTACCAGAACCTGGGACGCGCCGTTGTCCATGTGAGGCACTAGCCCTGTATCGGCGTATTCCGCTGATCAGTGCACGGCAGTCCCGTCTTGATTTACAGCGTGTCATTTTCTTGCGCTGGGTCTTTTGAACGCCGGCCCGACATGAAGACCGGTCATGAAATCCGGCTTTTTCAAAAATATTGCAAAGCCTTGTCAGGATTTGATCGTCTGGTACGACTAAGTCAACCTGTACGCTGTGTGGACGCACTAATACGAGGATAAGGCCATGAATATCAAGACGATTGCAATCGTTACACCAACGATTGAGCGTGTAATCCAGATTGCGAAGCAAGCACGGGCATCTGGAGAGACGAAGATAGCTGCAGTCGGGCGTGTCCGAATTTTTGTGTAAACGGGTTTGAGACTAGCACTGGGAGATTCGCTCTCCGAACTGCGACGTTCCCCCGTTTTCAGTAGCACGGCGGTTTAGAGTCCGGGGTTAATGTAACTGACTTCTGGGCAAGCGTTTTTGCGTAGGCGGCAGGGGTTAAGCCGCCGAGAGATTTTTTCGGTCGCTCCTCGTTATATTCACGGCGCCAAGTATCGATAATGGCTTTGGCATGGCGCAGACTGGTAAACCAGTGCTCATTCAGGCACTCTTCGCGGAAGCGACCATTAAACGATTCGATGTAGGCATTCTGATTCGGCTTGCCGGGCTCAATGAGAAACAGTTGAACGCCGCGCGCATGCGCCCAAGACAGCATGGCCCGCCCGCAGAATTCTTTTCCATTGTCGGTTCGGATGGCCTTGGGCAGCCCACGTGTGTTGGCTAGCTCGTCAAGAATACGGGTGAGGTGCTGACCGCTCAGCGCTCGCTCAGAAATAATCGCCACCGCTTCATGCGTTGCGTCATCGACGATGGTGAGATTCTTGATCG
>JACCDS010743561.1_pt1 | contig 21604 bp, 17 predicted proteins | sample 7446441 | NCBI WGS metagenome assembly JACCDS01 (sample SAMN15323445, study PRJNA562643) | freshwater metagenome | isolation source: river surface water | place: USA:Blue River Watershed | collected 2017-08-17 | reverse complement strand
TCGCCGAGAAGCTGCTGAAACAACTGCGTCAGCCGGTACAAATTGATCAACACAGCTACGAACTAGGCGCCAGCATCGGCGTCAGCCTGCACCCGCGCCACGGCCAGGAACTGGCCGAATTATTAGAAAAAGCCGACAGCGCCATGTACCAGGTCAAACAACATGGCCGCAATGGCTATCGCCTATACAACGGCGACGAACGCCGGGGCTAATGCACCGGCATGCGCTTACCAATGTGCGCCACGTGATGGATGTACGGCGGCGCGTTGCTTGCCGTACCTACGATCTTGTTTGGGCATTTTGGTTTCACTGATGTTCGTCATGTGATGGATGTACGGCGGCGCGTTGCTTGCCGTACCTACGATCTTGTTTGGTCATTTTGGTTTCACTGATGTTCGTCATGTGGTGGCCAGCGGGCGTTGCTTGCCGCACCTACGATCTTGTTTGGGTGGTAGGTACGGCAAGCAAAGCTCGCTGGGCGTCACACGCCGTACGTTAGAGGCTCAGCCCCCGGCACTGCCATAAAGCCCGCAATGCTGTTCCAGTTGCGGCAGGCGTAAATCCTGCTGCGGATCCAGCGCCGGTGGCGGTGCGATACCGTTACCCGCACCGGCTTGTTGCAACAGCAACGCAGCGTTTTGCACCAAACCTGGAATTTGCAAAGGTGCTGCCAGCTGCTGCAGGTGCTGCATATCAGCCGGCTGCAAAGGCCGTGCGGCCTGACGCAGCGCCTGCAGCAACGCTAGATAGTTTTGTAGTTCAGCCGGCGCTTTGTCATCAATGCTTTTGCTGATACCCGCGGCAAAACGGTCAAACGCCGGCCAGTCTTGCTGCGCGACCACCACTGTCAATAAATTCAGCGAAGCCATTTGCAATGAATACGGTTCCTGCAGCTGGGTATAGCCATACATCGCCTGACGTAACCGTGCTAATGCGGGCTGATACTGCTGCTGGCGCCACAACACCAGCCCGAGATTGTTTTGTAGCAAAGCCACCAACGCCGCTTGTTTATATAAAGTCGCCGCCGTCAGGCTTTGTTCGAAATGGATTTTGGCTGCAGCAAAATCGCCTTGCATATAGCTGATTTGCCCGAGGCTCATGCCGACCCGCGCTTGTTCGATGGGCGGCAAATCAAAGCGGGCACTGCATTGATACCAATAAAACGCCGCCGGATATTTCTGCTGCATAAAATTGACGAAACCAGCTGCAAGCAACAAATCGGTTTTACTCAAACCAGCGGACAGCAGCTGGTCAGCCTGCCGCAGATTTTGTTCGGCCTGACTAAATTGCTTCAATCGGGTGTAAGCACGCGACGCCAGTACCAGCCAATCACGCTGATGCCAGGCCGGTGTACTGCTCAGTGCCGGCAACTGCAGTTCAAACAGCGCCACAGTTTCCGCTGGCTGCGTCAGCGCCGCCGCCCGGGCTTTGTCGAAGGCGTCCGTCGCATTGGACGTACTGGTGTGAAGCAGCCACACGGCTAGCAGGATTTTTTTCATCGCCCCTCTGCATCTGAAAACGGCATGGCTTCGTGTAGACATTGTGTCTCTCGGCTGATTGCCCGTCGCTGTGCTGAAAAAATAGCAGAGAAGTTAGCCTACTGGGCAACAGCATCGAGTTCCGTTAATGTGGCAGCATTGCAACCCAGCAGGACAGACAGATGCACGCAGTGACCGGAACCTGCCGTTGTGGCGCAGTCAGTTGTAACATCCAGCTATCGCAAGCGCCAGGCAGTTACGCACCAAGGCGCTGCGATTGCGATTTCTGCACCGCCCGCGCTTTGCTGTACCTATCAGACCCCAACGGCCAGCTGCGCATCAGCGCCAACAGCGCACTGACCCGGCTAAAACAAGGCTCAGAGCAAGCCGAATTCCTCGCCTGCAGCAAATGCCAAACCGTCGTCGCCGTCTGCTATCGCGAAGCAGAGATCAGCGTCGGCGCCATCAATGCCAGCCTGCTGCAACCGCAACATCCCTTCGCAGCAGCCGTGACAGTGCAACCGAAGTTATTAGCGGCAGACAGCAAAACCGAACGCTGGAAACAGCTGTGGACGCCGTTGGTGGTGGAGGAGGGCTGAGGGGAATCGCTGAGTTATTCTGCTCATTAAGTGAGTGGATTGGTGCCCTTATTTTTCAAAAGCCCTGATTGAAAGTGCATTTTGCGTGGCTTGCATACTGCCAACCGGATTGCAGAGTTTGGTGAATATTGGTACAAAAGCGCCAGCCCGTTGAGGGATCTACAGGGAAGCCGACGAACAAAACGTTAGATATCTGCCATCAGGGCGCCGCTTTACTCGCAGAGCAATAGCTGGTGGCTGAGAATCTGGGCAAAAATCGGTTCGGTTAAGTAGTTGCCGTTTGAGGAGTTTGTGTTTGATGTTTAAAACATTCAGTGTTCTGTTACTGATCTTTTTGGTCAAGGCGGCAGTTGCAAGTGATTTGTCACAATCCGAACGGGTTGAGTTACGGACGCAATTATTAAACCCCTGTCCTACTGAAGACGTTTGGGCTCAGCTATTGGCCGAAGGGCAGGCGCAGCAGAAACAAGCACCAGCTAAACTGGCACAGCTGTATCTGACGCAAGCAGAATGCGAGATGTTTAAATCGGCTGACCTGCTCGCGGCGAATATTGCCAAAGCCAAACCCTTGTTCGATCCGCAGCGAACGCCCGATTTGTACGTGTACTCACAGATCCTCGAAAGTTTTTATCAATATACCTACCGTAATCGCGCTGAAGAAGCCATCGCCATATTGGAGAACTTGTCTGGCAACAAGGCGCTGCAGGACGATTTGTACTTGTACATCGGTTATCTGCAAAACCTGTTGGATTTGTATTACCAGCAGCATGCCTATGAGCACATTCCAGAGCCATTATTTAGATTTGCCCAAAAGTTTGAGAAAAATCAGGGGAAGCAAACTGAACAAGCCGGAATGCGGGTTCATTTTCTGAGTGAGTTATCTACCCTTGCAGGCAAGTCTGGTGATGTTGAACAAGCGAAACAAGTATCGATGCAGATGGTGGACCATCTCCGGCAGTTCGATCAGACATTTAATATCGCAGTCGTTTACGCCAATCTTTCTAACTTAGATTTTTTGCCCTTTGCAGAGCAGGTCGATTTTGCCAAAAAGGCGTTGATAGAAGATCCAAACGTCTATTGCGCCGACCGGCTAAAAAAGATGATTGAGCTCGCAGATGCACAGAACGGAAAATTTAGCGCTGCCGAAGCAAGCCCCTCAGCCGAAGTGGAGCAGGGAAAATCGGACTGCGCCGTTAGCTATTACTACTATTCGGCACGGATTTTTTTGTTAAAACATGATCTTGATGCGGCTGAACGCATGGCAGGTAAAGCAAGCATGGTGGGGCGTTGGCAGCATGCAGATTTAATGCAGCGTATTCATCGTGAGCGGGGGGAATTTGACAAAGCCTTGGCTGCAGCTGAAAACCTGATGCGACTTCGCGAACAAGCAGCCGAAAACGCGCGCCGCTTGATGAGTGCTAGCTATCAAGTTCGTCTCAAGCTTGCGCAAGATGAAGCTATTGCAGCTGAGCAATTAAAACAAGCAGAGCTGTTGGAGGCCTCGGAACAAAAAGCCAGCTTACGTTTTTACCTGTTGCTGACCATCGCGGTAGCAGGTTTTGTCGTTGCAGCGGTGTTGTCGCTGTATCTGGTGCGTAGTCGTCAATTGAGTACAAAACTGCAGCGCCTGTCAGACACGGATCCACTGACCGGCCTATTAAACCGCCGCGCCTTTTTGCGCCAGGCCGAGCAATTAAAACTGTTGGCGCAACGTCAGCAGTTCCCGCTGGCACTGGCGCTGATTGACCTCGACTTCTTCAAACAAATCAACGACCAACACGGCCATCAGGCCGGCGATGCGGTGCTGCGCGCTTTTGCCGATGCAGCCAAGGCCACCTTGCGCCAAACCGACGTAGTCGGCCGTTTTGGTGGCGAAGAGTTTATCCTGATGACGTCGCAGCAAAATGCTGACGCGCTCGCGTCACTGTTACAACGGCTGCAGCACTGCTTTAAACAGATGTGTTTGCAGGATAGCCAAATCGGTTTTAGCGTCAGCTTTTCTGCCGGCACTGCGGCTCTGAACATACAACATGAAATCAACGATGAGCAGGCCATCGAGGAAGCGATCCGTCAGGCTGACGAACAGCTGTACAGAGCCAAGGGCAATGGTCGGCAGCAGGTTTGTATGGCAGACATCTGTGTGCCATTGCTGACGATGGCGTAGGTTTCAAAGCGATACACAGCGTTTTCTTGAAGTTATTGAGCCTTATTGCGCTAAAGCCCTGATTGGATGTGCATTTGCGGGACCTGCAGTTTACCAATCTGATTGCAGAGTTTGGTGAATATTGGTACAAAAGTGCCAGCCCGTTGTGGGATCTACAGGGAAGTTGATGAACAAAACGCTGGATATTTACCATCAAGGCGCCGCCTTATTTGCACAGCAATATGATGCGCTGAGTTTTGTGCAGGTGCATCAAAGCTGGCAGCAATTTTGGCCTGACAACGGCATGGTGCTGGATATCGGCGCCGGCAGTGGCCGCGATGCCTTGTAGCTGGCACAGCGTGGCTGTCAGGTTATCGCCGTCGAACCTGCAGCGGATTTATTGCGCATCGGACAAAGCAAAACCGCTGAGCATTCAGTATCAAGAGTGCAATGGCTCAGCGACAGTCTGCCTGAACTCAAAGCCTGTTATCAGCTGAATCTGCAATTTAATACCATCCTGCTGAGCGCCGTCTGGATGCATCTGGTGCCGTCCGAGCGCGAACGTGCTTTTCGTAAAATTGCCAATTTACTCGCTCCTGGCGGGCGCTTTGTGCTCAGCCTGCGCTTTGGTGAATTCAGCGACGGCAGAGTCGCGTATCCGGTCAGTGTCGATGAAATCGCAAAACTGGCCCGGCAGTTTGGTCTGGTGCTGAGTTTTGTCAGCGCGCTGACCGCAGATAGCGCAGGCCGCACCGGTGTGCAGTGGCAAACGCTGGTGCTGGAACTGCCCGACGATGGCAGCGCTAGCCTCAGCAGAATTCGCCATATCGTGCTCAATGACAGCAAATCCTCAACCTACAAGCTGGCGCTGCTGCGCACTCTGGTCAGGATCGCCGACGCGCATCCGGGCGCAGTATTGGACCGGCAAGACGGCAAAGTAGCGATTTCGCTTGGCTTGGTCGCGCTGTATTGGATCCGCTTGTTTAAGCGTCTGGTCGACAACAATATTCAGCAAAATTCGGACCCGGCCAAAGGTTTGGGTTTTGTTACTGAGCGCGGCTGGCAGGCATTACAACATCTGACCGCCGACGATTTCGCGGTCGGAACCCTATTTACCGGACCCGACGCCGAAGCGTTGCAAAACCTATTCAGCGATACGCTGAAAACCATCAAAGACGGGCCTGTCACCTATATCTGGCAGGGACAAAAAGACAACCAGCTATTCAGTATGCAGCGGCAGAAAACCCAGCGGCAAAGCACTGTATTGATCGATAAGCCGTTTTTAAATAGTTACGGCCATTTTGTTCTGAGTGAATCGATGTGGGACTGCTTCCGTGTCTACGGCTGCTGGATTGAACCTTTGCTGGTGCAGCAGTGGGTCAGCGAAATGCAAAAGTATGAACTGAACCGGCAGCAAGGCCTGACACTGGATACCTACCACCATCACCTGCGCTGGCTCGACCGGCAACACGATACCGGCTATGTCAGGAAGAAAGTAGAAGCGCTGCGTGGTGCTGGGCATGACGTTCGCAGTGTATGGAGCGGCAAACCGCTGTACAGCTACGACATCGACCATTGCCTGCCATTTAGTTACTGGCCCAACAACGATTTATGGAACCTGCTGCCCGCCAGCTGCGAAGAGAACCGAACGAAAAGCGACCGCTTACCCAGCCAGTCCAGGTTGCACGCCTCGCGCAGCCAAATCACCGAATGGTGGCAGCAAGCCTGGCACAGTGAAACCGAGCAAAAAAGGTTCTTTGTCGAAGCCGCGTTGTCCCTACCCAACATCGCCTACAACTGCACAGATTTCGACGCAGTATTTGAAGCACTGCAGTTCCAGTCGGCAGGGATTAAACAGCGGCTGCAGGTGGCGGAGTGGTAGTTCCGATATTGCTATTTTGTGACTTATAGTCCGTAGCATTATAAGTCACATCTGTTGACGATATAACCTTGAATCATAAGGGATCTGGTTATGCGTCAAGACGCTTTATTGCTTTTTGGAATGCGGGTGCGTGAATTACGTGCTGAAAAGGCAATTAGCCAAGAAGAGCTTGCTGCCTTAACTGAGTTAGATCGTACTTATATCAGTGGTATCGAGCGAGGTAAACGAAACCTCAGTCTGAAAAATATTCTTAAGATTGCCTCTGCTCTTAATGTCACCGCAAGCCAGCTCTTAGATATTAAGGGGCTGGTTTGATGAAACGTTCATTTTATAGTGACAATGTTTCAACTTTCTTGTCTACCAGTGCTGACGCAATTATAGGTCAGCTAGCCCAAAGCCATAGCCAGCATTTGGTTCAACAACAAACAGGTGCTTGGTTTGAACAAATTCAGATACTGAAAGAGCAGCTATTGGAATTGCCTGATGATGCATTTTTGTTTTTTGAGTTTGTGATACCTAGGATGGGGAAAAGAGTTGATTGTGTGTTGGTCGTTCAAGGCATTATTTTTGTATTAGAGTTTAAAGTTGGCGCTTCATCTTATCTTTATGCCGATCGACAACAGGCCGAAGGCTATGCGTTAGATTTAAAGCATTTTCACCAAGGTAGCCACGACAAACCTATTATCCCCATATTGGTTGCAACACGCGCTAAAGATGCTTTTTCCAACTACACATTTGATAATGAGCAGGTATCAACAGTTGTTTGCCTGCCGCCATGTAGTTTGCGAGCTTTTTTTGCCGATACGATTTTTCGATTTAAACGTCCCCCATTTGATGCGAAGGCATGGTGCTTAACTGCTTATCAACCAACCCCAACTATTGTTGAGGCAGCGCAAGCTCTCTATGCAAAACATAGCGTGGTTGATATTTCACGCTCAGAAGCCGGCGTTGAAAATCTGCATGATACAAGCAAGGCATTATTTGATTTAATCCATCTTGCGAGGAGAGAGCACAGAAAAATTATCTGTTTTGTTACTGGGGTCCCAGGTGCTGGAAAAACTCTGGTTGGGCTCAATATAGCGAATCAACATTCTAACCACGAAGATTTAGAATATTCAGTTTTTCTAAGTGGTAACGGTCCATTAGTCGCCGTTTTACAAGAAGCATTAGCTCGTGATCAGAATCAGTCTGATCCGCAGATAAAAATGGCTGAAGCACGTCAAAGGACTCGGAGCTTTATTCAAAATATTCACAAGTTTCGTGATGAGTATCTAAAAGACCTGACGCCTCCTGCAGAACATGTTGTCATTTTTGATGAAGCACAACGCGCATGGGACTTAAAACAGACGGCAAATTTTATGCAGCAAAAACGCGGTATCAGTGATTTTTCTCTGTCTGAGCCCGAGTTTTTGATTTCTGTAATGGCGAGGCATAAAGATTGGGCGGTAGTTATTGCATTAATCGGAGGTGGTCAAGAGATCAACACAGGTGAAGCTGGCATATCGGGCTGGTTTGATGCCGTACTGAAGAGTAAAGAAAACTGGGAAGCTTACTGTTCACCAAAGTTGTTTCAAGGCGAGTATGTTCGCGATGAACTGACGATGGAGACCATATCAAAATTTAAGCAGTTGCCTCCACTGCATTTGGCTACATCGATGCGGTCTTTTCGAGCAGAAAAATTATCTGATTTTGTTCACCACTTGATTGATATGGACTCTGGTAAAGCCTCAGCGGTTTTACAAAGTTTCAAAGATAAGTTCGAAGTGGTTATGACGCGCGATCTCAACACCGCCAAAAAGTGGGTTAGCCAACGGATCAAAGGTGGGCGACGTTCAGGTTTATTGGCGTCTTCGAATGGCATTCGTTTAAAAGCTGAGGGTATTTTTGTTAAAAACCAAATTGAGCCGGAAAACTGGTTTTTAGCACCTGGCGATGATATTCGTTCTAGTCTTTTCTTAGAAGATGCAGCCACTGAGTTTGATGTTCAAGGCCTTGAGCTTGATTGGGCGCTCGTCGCTTGGGATGCTGATTTAAGAATGGTAAACGGGTCATTTGAGCACTGGCGTTTTTCAGGGACTCGCTGGCAAAAGAGAAGCAAAAAAGATAGTCAAAGATATCTTGAGAATGCTTACAGGGTGCTACTGACACGTGCACGTGAAGGTATGATTATTTTCGTACCTAGGGGCGATGTTGACGATGTTACGAGGTTACCAGAGTATTATCAGGGGATTGCAGATTATTTAGAGGACTGCGGGATAACTCTGATTGAAGACTAGCTTAAATATTAGACAGTCAATTAATCGCGTATTTTTTTTCGATAGGCCAGGATTGATCCTGCATATTGCACGTGTAAACGTTTTAATTTGCAGCAGTTTTAGGCTTTTATACAGCCGGCCTTGAGCCTCGACAGGCAGGGTATCTGCTACAACCAAAAAATGAATTGCCGGCATTTGCTCCGCGTTTAGCTGTTCTCAATACCATCTGGCTGTTACAAATTGGACACAATACAGAGTGCTGTGGATTGCTTTCTAGTGGAGCCAGATTGGTAATGTTCGATGTTATCTGCGGGCGGTTTTTGATCGAATTAAGCAGCAACCTGCCATCAATAAGTTCAATTGCTTTGCCTTTTGCAAAAGTTGCTGCATCAGCCGTAAATTCGCCAGAGGCAACAACAAAAGCACCGCTCGCATATTCTGCCTTCATCACACCGTAGATTTCTCTGACGACATTCACCGGTACTTTAGTGCTCTTCCAATGCTTACATTGCACCAAAAATAATTCAGCATTTTCGGCCCGTAACCGCAGATCAACACCACCATCGGCCCGCCCCCCGGTTTCTGCAACTCTATACCCAAGCTCTTTAAAATACTGGCCAACGAGCATTTCAAATTCTGACCATGTGATGCTCGCGAGTGCTTTGCTGGGATCTTCATGAGTGCTATGCCGCACACCATTGAGCAGTGAAAGACGCTGTAACATGCTCAATGCTGATTTCAAGGAGCCAAGAATGATAACTACAGGAATAACGTAACGTGCAATGCTGGCAACTTGATAAACAATGTTGTCAAAAAGATGCGCGACTGGTTGTTTAGGATCAAGTATTGGCGTCACAACATAACTGTTGATGTATAAGTAACTGGCAGGCGCCAGAATTACTCCCAGCCACCATGGTAGTTTACTGAAGATGAAATAAAGATCGTTGAGAAAAGTTGATTGATTACGTCTTGCCATCCTTGAATAAATCCTTTCAAAAATCCATTTAACTTAATGCTGTTTTACGAACTAGCTATCTACCTTTTGAGTTGTATAAATCATTAATATCAAAGATTTGATTCATGATTAGTACCAATAAATAACGAATCAAAAAATGAGTTTCGTAGCTCAGCTCTATGCTTTTTTCGCCACCATATTTTGGCGTGACTCACCACCAAATCTTCGAGACACCTGAAAACAGGCAATGCCATCAAAGGCCAGGATCATCAGCCTTCTTCACTTCAACTAATTTGCCTTTGGCATCGCGCTTTTCGCTTTTTACCGGGCTGACCGGTTTCACTTTACCTTGATAGCTGCCTTTGGCGTCGTAAATGCGTCCGCGTTCGTCGGTTTTTTGCAGTAGCTTGCCTTTGGCGTCATAGCTTTTGCTGCCGGTGGGTGCTGTGACGGTTTTGCCGGTGAGTTTGCCCTTGGCGTCATAGTGTTTGCCGTCTGAGGTGGTTTTGCCCTGGTACTGGCCTTTGGCATTGTAATGCCGGCCTTTGTCGTCGGTTTTTTGCAGCAACTTGCCTTTTGCATCATAGGTTTTGCTGGCCTGGTTTTTATTGGCTTGTCCGTCAGCCATAGCTAGCAGCGTGCTCAATACCAGCAGCAGGCTTAGCGGCAACAACGGTTTCAGCAGCGTTTTTAACAGCAAAGGTTTCATCGCAACTCCCGGGTCGGGTGTTTCATGTTGTGTTGATTCTAGAACGCTGCGGCTTGCCGACCAATACTGTGGTTTTTGTCATGTCTGCAAAGCAGACACATCGCCCTAAAACGCGTGCTTCTTTACTTCTTCTAAGTTATCCACCACGATTTGCTGCGGCTGACCATCTCGCTGTGGTTAATATGCGTTCAATACAATCTTGATGATTCAACTTAAGCTATTTAATTCAGACCAAAGCATCTGTTTTTCAATAACTTCTACAAATCTCATTGCTGTGAAGCCATCCAAGTAGAATGATTTTTTTGCCTCGACTTCATCGCTACCGATGGGATTCAGCAAATGGAACTCGTCTCGAAGAACAACTTCTAGTACCTCACGAGACACCACTAAATAATCGTCAATAAATAGGCCATCAAATTCAATCGATGTATCCACTATCCAAGCGTGAAGGCTTGTCGGTGGACTTGTTAAGGCTAATTCAGCTTTAAGATGGCTCTCTGTTTGTAACTCCTGTAGCACCACCTGTTGTTTGCGTCTTAGTTGCCAACTCGCTTTGCGAAGCGTGTTATTACGATGCAGCCAAATCTCGCTGCGCTGACCACGGACATAGCTGGTTTTCATTTCTATCAGCAGAACAATTCCGTCTTTAGCACAGATAAGGTCGATCTCTCCGACATTAACTTCTAAAGACGCAGGTGGCTCATAACCAACCAACACAGTAAAACCTTTTGCTCTGAGTGTTTCAGCTAGGTTGTTTTCTGCTGCATGGGTCTCATTTTTCAGTTCAGGTCGAAAACGATTAAAACGCCGCAAGTTATTTACCAGCGCATTGAAGTTATCCGTATCGCTGCAAAAAAATGGTAACTGTACGAGATAGTCGCCAAAACGAATAATCGGCTTTTCATGGAAGCGCGCTGTGGTTATTGCTTGATTTGCGTTTTGAGGAAGAAAGTCTTGCACATTGCAACTCCAAAACTCCAGTGCAGCCTTTGCCGCTGCGGGATTACCTTTTGGGTGCTGTGGCGTTTTAAACCAGTCCGCCATTCGGTCAATTTTTTCTGCTGTTGTTGCCCAGGTGATTGGACATTTATTCTTGTTATTTAAAAATCCATCAATCATCAAGTTTGCTAACGCTCTTTCAACGGTATCCCCTTGCTGGATAGAACTTAGCAGAGGTTTCACAAATTGATCTGTGAAATATCCGGACGTTAATTCGATAAATCGCGCACATTCTTGTGCAGTTAACTCGGCATTCGGAGTGAGTTTTTTGGCTGAAGTGATACCAAACAACGTCTCAATTTGGAGCATCGAACGGCATGTTTTTCCTAGCGCTGTCCATACGGCATCCTGTTGTTCAGGTCTCACAGTCATCATCAACTGTCTATTTGAGGTAACTAGCAAATCAATACCGCGATTTAGCCAATAGTTCCACAGCAATTTTGCCTTTTGCCCAGTTCTGTTCCACAGCTGCTCAGAGAAATTACAAGTATCATCAAAGTGATCATTCGAGAAATCGACAGGCGCTAGGGTCGCTACTGTAAACGACCCGATTTCGGCTTGTTGATTTAACAGGTGCTGAGCACAAGCGACAAGTTGGGTCATGGACGACAAAGTTTTTCGCGACTGCAGGCTTCGCTGCTGAATACTTGGCGATGGCGTTAGTAAAGGTGCAAAGTGATAACTGACGCTTTCATTGATAGATTGCACACTCAGAGTTAAATCCGCAGATCGGCTTTGTTTGAATTTATTCCCAAGTACCAGATCGACTAAACCGGAAAAATTTCTAACCTCTCCCTCTAAAACACTCTCAAAATACAACTGCCAAAACACTACACTTGCATAAAAAGTAAACGCAAATGGTGACAAATAGCGCAACCCTTTTTCTGCCGCATTGAGCTGACGCTGAAAGCTAATCTCTTTTGCCACTAATTCATCACAGTGCTTAAAAAATTCAGACCACTCGCTGCCTTGTAAACTGGCTTTGAGTGACAGGTACAATGGACTGTCACTGCACCGAAATAGTTGCGAATGGCGGATAGCTGCACGAAGTAATGGTGGCGATTGATTTTGCAGAGTGAGCATGAACTCCGGGCAAAGCGACACGTCAGAACGAAGTATTTGGCTCAAAGCGAATCGCACAACCGACGTATTTGGCCACAATTCTGATTGATGAAAAAAGGTAGTTTGTGTAATACCAGCAATACGACCGAGACCAGTTGATGTTGCAGGTGCTCCGTTTAGAAAAACGTGAAGTGTAGCCTCTAATGCTGCAGCAAAAGGAGCGGTTTGACGTTCAAAGTAACTTTGGTAAAAAGACCGGCACCTCTGAGAGCCATCTTTATCAGGCTGTTGTTTATTCATAATATTTATAAATCCGCCCTTTTTACCCAAATCTTAGAATCTTTAACAGAGACAAAATTGCTCGTTTCTTCGCTGCACCGACGCTTTAATTCTTATCCATTTCCAATTGAATTGAGTCGTGTATGAAAAGAAAATGCAACAAAGCAGACACATCACCCTAAAACGCGTGCTTCTTCACTTCTTCTAAGTTATCCACCACGATTTGCTGCGCCTCTGGTTTGATTTCCAGTTTGCTGAGGTCGAGGTTTAATTGTTGGATCACATAAGGCACTAAGGCGGAGCGGGTGCGCACGGTATGCGCGCCATCTACCATGCCGTAGTCGTGTTCGACGATGGCGCGTTGGTAGTCGGTCAGGCGCGGATCTGGCCGCAGCACAATGCTGACTTCGGTATTCCAGCGGTGGTCCTGATCTTTCACGTTCGTGCTGGGGCCGCCGGTATCGTTGATGGAGCGAAAGCGGCTTAACACAAAATCGCGGTAGTCGCGGTTTTTCTCGCAGTAGGCGCGCACGTGCCAGCGCAGCGGGGTGCACACCAGCGAGTGCGGCGTGATGATGCGGCTCTCTTCGTCGGGCGACGTCATCGATACATAACCCATATCAATTTTTTCGCCGGTGCGGGCCGCTTGCACTAATGCCCGTAAGATCTGCGGGTCGACATGGCGCATCGGCGAATGCAGCATTTCGGTCTGATGAAAGCCTAAATCGAGCGTACTGAAGTTGTGTGAGATGTCGCGATTGCTGGCCAGCGCCAGCAGGTACTCTTCGGCAATGCCGCGGGTAAACACCGGTTTAAAAGTTGAAGAAGGGCGGTAGCCTTTGAGTTTACGGTCCAGCACCAGGTTGCCGGGGGCGATGTCCTGATTGTATTTATTGATATCTTTGGAGGCTTGCTGGCGCTTGATTTGAAAGCTTTAGCACAGGTGATTGGTCGTCAGCCGCCCTTCCCACAGCGCGATGATTTCAATCAGGCGATAGCGCATCAGTACTTCAAAGCTATAAGGCAAGGCGCTCGCCACAGGCTCAGACATCTCACAGTTCCTTCTGTAATACATTGATAGTCATGCCGAATCTAAGCTGTTCCTGCTTTAAGGTCAATGACAATTGCCGCGGTTGCGGTGGTTGTGGCCGGCAAGTGCTGTAGCCAAATCATACATGAGTAAAAACACAGCTCTGGCGGCGAAAATTTACGCTGTTAGCATGATGGTCGAGGGAAATGCTCTGAGGGAATGGGGCGCTGACAAGCAGTGCAGGACGCATGGCCGGCACAGGGAACGAGGATGTGCCAGTAAGGACCGGCAGCCGGAAAACTGCCGATGTTGGTTCAACAGGATGTGACAGGACGAATACCGGGCACGGATGCCCAACAACCCCGAGTTTTCAAAGAATAAGGGTATATACCCAAAATCATTGGAGATTCGTTCAGTTGCCTGTTGCTGTCATCTGTTGCGCGGCGTCTGTTAAAACTTCAGGGACTGCGGGCAAGGAAGTGGTTCCGCTTAACTATATGTATTTAAATAACTATTTATGATTTCAATTTTGCGATCTGATGTTTTGGCCAAATTGAAAGTGGTGAAACATTAACTATACTCGGCCTACAGGGTTGCTCAGGTAGTTGGTTTCTATGGATAGTTTTAATTCAACACGTCGTCGATTCTTAACGCAAAGTCTTACGCTGGCGGGCGTAGGTTTGGCAGCTGCCAAAGCGCCATACGTGTTTGCAAAAACAAAAACGACTTTGCGGGTGTTAGGCACACACGTCACCTTACAAGAAGAAATAAGACAAAAAGCCATGGCCGATTTGGGCATCCATTTGGAGTTTGAAACCAAAGGCGAAGCGGAACTGGTACAAAAAGCGACAACCTATCCGCATCAATTTGACCTATTCGAGCAGTGGACAGACAGTATCCGCACCTTATGGCAAGCCAATGCCATCCAACCGATCAAAACAGACCGCCTGACTTATTGGAAAGAAATCAACGACATCTCGAAAAAAGGCCGCATCACACCTGAAGCACCCATCGGTGCGGGAGACGCGCCATACAAAATTCTCAACGTCCAACCCGATGGCAGCCTGGGCAGTGAATTCACCGGCAATATCAGCTTTTTACCTTATGTCCATAATGTCGATTCATTTGGCTATAACACCGACGTGATCCCAAAAGGTGTGCCCTATCAAACTGAAAGTTGGGGCTGGTTACTCGACCCCAAATGGCATGGCAAAGTCGCTGTGGTGAACGCGCCAACTATCGGTATTTTTGATTTAGCACTCGCTGCAGAGGCCAATGGGCTGATGACATTTGCCGACATCAGCAATATGACCATTGCGGAAATCGATCAATTGTTTGCCATTCTGATGAAATTTAAGAAACAAAAACATTTTGCCGGTTTTTGGAACTCAGTGCCGCAATCCGTCGACTTTATGACCAGCAAGCGTGTTGCCATTCAAAGCATGTTTTCACCAGGCGTTTCCAGTGCAAATGGGTTAGGGATCCCGGTCACTTATGCCGCGCCGAAAGAAGGCTATCGGGCCTGGCATGGCGTGATGTGTATGTCGCGTGAGTGTCAGGGGGCGGTGAAAGATGCGGCGTATGACTATATGAATTGGTGGCTGAGTGGTTGGGCCGGCGCCTTTATTGCCCGTCAGGGTTACTACATCTCCAATCCCGAGCGTTCCCGCCCGTTGTTATCCGCCAATGAATGGGATTATTGGTATGACGGTAAACCGACTCAGATAGCGCTGAGAGGCACGGATGGGCGCATCTCAGTGCCAGCGGGCGATATCAGAACCGGTGGTTCTTATGTCAATCGATTTAGTCACGTGCGGGTGTGGAATAGTGTCATGGAGAACTATGAATATTCATTAGATCGCTGGTACGAGTTTCTACTGGCATGACAAAATTCGCTCCAAAATTTATCCAGCTTGGCATTATCCAAAGTATTGTTGTTGGATTTTCTCTATTGATGCTGATTCTATTGGTGGTGACAGGATTGCATCTGTCTGGCTTGAAAAAGTTTCATCATTATTTTGATACCTATCAACAGGCCAGTACCTTGTCTCGCGCCATAGCTACCGTCGATAAGGAAATTTCAGATCTGCAACGGCATATTTTGACTTTTAGCCGCGCAGATAGAGTAAATAATATCGATGAAATAAAAGGGCATCATCGGTTAATCATTGCTGAGATAAATAGCATTGTTAGTGAAAGCGCAGGTTATAACGAAGCTGTACCAGAGCAAATCAATAAAATGTTAGCGTTGGTGGTGGGGCTAGAGGAGAAAATTGAAAGTTTACAATCGCAGCAGCAATCGCGTACTGAAATAATTTATGGTCAGTTGGATAGTGTTTACGTTGAACTTGATAGTTTGGTTAATGAATTTTTTATTTCGAATAATAAAAATGGTAGAGCAGTTGCAGCTGATGCTTTATGGTTGATAAAAACTGATGTGACAAATTTTAGTGTTTTATCTACGCGGTATTTTAATAAACACGAATCGTCGGTGAAAAGTAAGGTTTTATCCAGCATTCGTGAGGCGCAAGATAGGTTAAAAACAATTCAATCCCTACCTGGTGGTAATGAAAACAAAGAAATTATTCTACGTATTGAAAATAAACTAGCACAAGCGAAAACTATTTTTAACCAGGCAGTCCAAGCGGACCGCAATTACTCATTTTTGATTAACGTTGTGCTGGCCGGTGAAACCGCAGAAATTAGCGTGCTCTCTGATAGCCTGCGTATTGAGTATCTGGCGAGGCTGGAAGAGTTAATCGTCACTACAGATCAGCAAATCAGTTATCTACAAAAGATCGCGGTTGTGAGTTCTCTGCTCGGGACCATTTTTGCTATCGCCATTGCCCTGCAGATTAGTCGTAATATTCGTAGACCGTTGCAATCAATCACGACCACCTTTAGTCAGTTGGCCAATGGTGAACATGTGTCGGAAATTCCAGAAGCAGAACGGTCTGATGAGATAGGCCGGTTAGCCAGCGCCGCCGATATTTTCCGCCAAACAAATGTACGTACCCATCAATTGCTGGCGCAGACGGAAGATTTCAGTTTTAAGTTACAACAACGTGAAATCGATTTAAAACTCGCAGTGCAAAAAGCAGAAGCGGCCAATCTGGCGAAAAGCCAGTTCCTTGCCAATATGAGCCATGAATTACGCACGCCAATGAATGCGATCCTGGGGATGTTGTCGCTGTTGAAGAAAACGGGTTTAAAACCAAAACAAGCGGACTATGCCGACAAAACGTCTTCTGCGGCAAGGTTATTACTCAGCATCCTGAACGATATTCTTGATTTATCAAAAGCCGAAGCCGGCAAAATGGAACTGCATCCCATTGATTTTAATTTAGATAGTTTGGTCGAGGATATTTCTGACATTTTGTCTACTTACATTGGTGCTAAACCGGTCGTTTTACTTTTTGATATAGGCAATGACGTGCCTCGATACTTGTTCGGTGATCCATTAAGGCTGCAGCAAATATTAATTAATTTGGGCGGCAATGCGATTAAATTTACTGAGCGGGGGTCTGTAGTGATATCTGTTCAGCAAAATATAATCACTGAAGATAAGGTCAATGTTACCTTTACAATTAAGGATTCCGGTATTGGTATAGCCCCAGAGCACCAGAAAAAAATATTCAGTGGCTTTACTCAGGCTGAAGGGGATATCACTCGACGCTTTGGCGGCACTGGATTAGGCCTGGCCATTAGTAAAAACCTGGTAGAGCTGATGGGGGGCACTTTATCACTGCAAAGTCAGGTCGGCTTTGGCAGTGTGTTTAGTTTCTCAATTGATATTCCGCGGTTATCTGCTAGTCAGATTGAAACATTTAAATTAAATCAACGATTAGAAACGCAGGAACATACAGCTGCGAGATTGACTGGCTTACATATATTGTTGGCTGAAGATAATATTATTAATCAACAGATCGCTGTGGAAGTGTTAGAGGCTGAAGGTGCGAAAGTGTCGGTGGCAAATAACGGCCAAGAAGCAATTGAATATTTAATCCAACATTCACGGCCTGATCAATCCGGCGATGTCGATTTGATTTTAATGGATTTACAAATGCCGGTCATGGATGGCATCACGGCCACGCAAAAGATCCGGGCAGAATTAAAACTCAACACTGTGCCTATTATCGCGATGACAGCCAATGCGATGGCATCAGACCGTGACGCTTGTCTTCGCGCAGGCATGAACGATCACATAGGCAAACCATTTGATGCACAGCATCTGATCCAGATCATCTGCCAGTACACAGGACAGTGTGATGTTGCCAACAATCAAACCGCAGCACAGGTCGCCCCATCGCCAGCCGTTAGCAGCGAAGAGCGCGCGGCAACTCACACACAAGATGCAATTTGCTTACAGGACGCAATTGCGCGCATGGGCGGCAATCAGAGTATGTATCTGAAACTTCTGCCTCGTTTCATGCAACAGTTGGATGAATTACCAAACCGGCTGCAAACACTGGCCGCCGCCGCTGATATGGTCACATTCAGCCGTGAGTTGCATTCTCTAAAAGGCTCATCGGCAATGATGGGCGCAAGTGCTTTTTCCAATGAGATTGCCGCTATCGAAAAATTGTTAAAGCATGATCCGCAACATCCTGACGCCCAGCAGCTAGTCGCCAAGGCATTCGAGCTGATTGCGCAATGCAGCGCTGATTTTGCCGTAGTAGCGGCAACATTCGCTGCAGAAAGTGCCTAAAGCGACGGCTATCGCAACCATACATCAAAGTGCTTTGGCAAGGCGTTCGCCAGTGGCTGAGATATCTCACAGTTCCTTCTGTAATTCATTGATAGTCTTGCCGAATTTAGGCTATTCCCGCTGTACGGTCAGGCAACATTGCTGCGGCTGCTGTGGGTGTGGCCGGCAAGTGCTGTAGCCAAATCATACATGAGTAAAAACACAGCTCTGGCGGCGAAAATTTACGCTGTTAGCATGATGGTCGAGGGAAATGCTCTGAGGGAATGGAGAAACAACAAGCAGTGCAGGACGCATTGCCGGCACAGGGAACGAGGATGTGCCAGCAGGGACCGGCAGCAGGAAAACGGCCGATGTTGGTTCGCCAGGACGCGACAGGACGAATACCGGGCAAGGAGGCCCAACCTTCAGTTTTTAGTTCGGATCTACAAAGTCAGAACCTTGCTAATGAACAACGGTATGTCAGGCATTTGATACATCAAACACGGAGCATGAATGTCAAAAACGAAGTTAAGAGAATTTGAAGCGCGCCAGCAACAAGCCATTACAGACAGCGCGTTATTACCTTGTGAAATCAGTTATCTGCTTTATCACGCTGACGTGCTGAATACCGGTTGTCAGCAAAATCCCGGCATGGAAAACGAATATGGTCAGTTGGCGCGCTGGATCAGTGAAAGCGCTGCTACTGATGGCGCGTTGCCAACAGCGGTTAGCTCTGCGCTGACCGATTTATTCACTGAGGAGCTCGCTGCAGACAAAGCCACAGCAGTGTTAGCGGTACTACAAAGCATGGCCGCCAATGAGCTGAAGGCCGCGCGGCAACAGCGCATCGATGCGCTGCATCTGAAGCTATTCCCCGAGTGTTACGACCATCTGTACGACAGCATCGAAGATGCGCGGATCCGCCGCCGTGGACAAGATCCGATGTCGCCTGCATATCAGGCGGCCTGGCAGCAAAAGCGCCGTGAACGTGGCATCAGCGAAACGATGATGAGCCCGCAAACAGCGGCATATGCAGCCAAAGCCTATGCCGACGCCAACTGGCAGCAAGTGATTAAATAACAAACGTTTAGAGGCGAAAGCAGCAAAAAAGCTGGCCGGCGGCTGGCGCTTTGGATAGCCTGTTTTTGGATAGAATTTAGAGCCAGAGGATGGATCATGTCAGAAGTCACCAATGCCAAATACGCTAAAGTTATTGCCCGTATTCAAAGCGGCACTATGTCGCGCGCCGAGCTCAGCAAACTGAAACGCAACGCCGAGGAGAAACTCAAACAAGGTGATGCGGCGGCGCAACAAGTGTTAGATGCAATGGATGTTGCCGTACCGGACGATGCATACATTCTGTTTATGGGATTTTGCCCGGCTGCAGACTTTAATGGTCGCCTCGATATTGAATGGAAAGAAAAAGGCATCTGCCGCTTTGATTGGCCTGACAGCACCCATCAGCAGGAACGCTTTGAGAGTATCTGCAAAGGTGATTTAGTCGTACTGAAAAAGCGGGAAAAATTCGGTAAAACCATGAAGTTATATGGCCATGGCCGGGTTTCTGCATTAGCGACCGATGAACACAACGTACGCTTTTTGCAGATGGAATGGTCAGCACAAAATAACGAGATTGAGGTGCCGCTACTGGGCTGCAACTCGACTGTCGATATCCGCACCATGGACGTGGTGGAAGCGGAGATGCCCGCAGAGTTTTTCCAGTGGTTGCAAGGTTAGGCGTTACAACCAAGGAATGTGTTTCACGTGCAAACTCTGGTCAAAACAGCCAACGTAGCACCCTTATTAACTTTTCAGAGATTGAACAAATGGAATTACCAAATTCAAAAATAATGCAATTAAAACAATTGTTTGCTGACTCGCTTTTGTCTGAATTATTTTCTGTTCGTAAAGAGGATGAGCTCGAACGCTTCTCTTCATTACGGTTTAAATCGAACGATTTGCGGATCAGGGCGATTGAGATTTGGGATAATCCTCAAGGACAGTTTTTCCGTGTTTATCATGGCAGCCAGATCGCGGATGAGGTCAAAATACTGCTTCAGCAGGTTGATGGGTTGTTTAACGCGCGAGGGAATGTGCATGATTTTCGAGGGGATTTCTCGATCATCTGCAAGCAGTTAAAAGAAGTGTTGAGTTCAGATACGGCGCTAGCGGCTGCAAAAGCTAACCCTGTGTATTCGAGAAACTCTGGTTATGAAGGGTTGAGTTTGCCAGACGTCGATACCGCAGATGATACGATCCTTGGGCGCACATTTACGTGGAAGGAAATCTTGGCTATTCACGATGCTGACGATGACAATCTGAAAAAAGCACTTTCGCAAAGTGGTGTTTATCTTCAGCGCTCCGCGGACGGGACCGCTCGTTATGTGGGTTCAGCATATGGAACTGGCGGGTTGCTCGGACGTTGGATTCGGCATTTAGGCAGCAATGGCGACGCCAAGCATCTCAATTTTTATATTCTGGAAAATGGCTATAACAATGTTTTGTTTACCGTGCTTGAAATCACGCCGGTGGATAATGCGCTTTCGGCTGAAACGCGTTGGAAAACAACTTTAGGCACGTATAACGCTGGACCGTACAACGGCAAACAGCTCAACTGTAATTAAGGTCGGTTAAAGCACCTGCATAATGCTAACGCACTGTTTAAGCTAGGAATGTCTGCTGCAGCAAACCCGCATCCTGTAAAAACCAAAGCCCTGCAAATAGTCAGGGCTTTGGTCACTTTGTCGGTCCGACCTCGTTGAACGGGAATGTCTTTGTGAAAACGATCATCACTCCACGTTCTGGATCTGTTTGTAGTTCATTGAGTTTAAGTCGTTAATAATCAATTGGATATATCTTGTTTTGTCTTTGATTTTCAACTGTACCCACCGCCTTACCCACCGCATGAAAAAAACCGATCTCACTCAAGAAGTTTTTGGGGCAGCCGCTTAGAACTCATGAAATGAAATCTGATTCGAGGCGTCTTGTTCGTTTTTGGTATATCACTAATGGCCTATTAGTGAGCGGCTGCTGCGAAATTCCGTTTAATTGATGCCAAGAGCTTGTTTGGGATCGTCCAAAGATACCGTATTGCCCTTGATAACATCAGTGAGTCCGTGCACGGTCGCCTTTACAAACCGCAATTCATCTGAGGTTGTCTCATAATCTTTCAGGTCTTGTACAACAGCTACGTCGCGTCCACGGCTTGTTAGCAGAATTGGGAGGTGGGTGTCATGTGCCCGGTTAACAACCTCTGTGGGGTTGCTCTTAAGATCTGAGAGAGAAATGACATCCCCGTAGAATTTAACCAGCATAACAGTGCCCTCTAGATATGCTGTTGTCGCATGGATGCAGCACAAACTTATTATCGGAAACTTGGATCAGAGTTTAGCAAGACAACGTGCAGCCAGAATTCAAAGATGCCTAAGTTGCAATTAACCGAAAGTCTATGTCTTAACAGGACTAAGTACAAAGAAAAATCAGGCTCTCCGCGTTATAAACGTAAAAATAAATATTTGAGTTGACT
>JACCDS011458137.1_pt1 | contig 21613 bp, 14 predicted proteins | sample 7446441 | NCBI WGS metagenome assembly JACCDS01 (sample SAMN15323445, study PRJNA562643) | freshwater metagenome | isolation source: river surface water | place: USA:Blue River Watershed | collected 2017-08-17 | reverse complement strand
GATCCACGCCATTGTCGCGCGAACCATTTACACCGGCACCGCTGAAGCCAGCCCAATCGGTGTAGTTGGTTCCATTATAGTACCAATAAGGATAGGTAAACAGATTGTTTAATGAGTATGTATTGTCATTAAACTCCTTCAAGTTGGCCAAGTTGGCATAACTCAAATACATATACAAGTAACGATAGTAGTTCGATCCACCGCCTTTCAAATCGATGATGTTACCCGTAAACCAAACTGTGTGGTAATACAAATACAGATAGCAATAAATGTAAGATGAACCTGGGGTAGGCGCTGAAGATGTGTTCGCTTGGAATGTATTGTTACGGATTTCTGCCGTAAAGGTTCCGCTCAATCCAGAATAAATGTAAATGTATTGTGAATTGGAAGTATTACCGGCGATGACATTACCAATAACCTCGTAGTTGCTCAAATAATACCAGTAAACATAGTGATACCCTGTGGTTGAAGTACAAGTATTACCCACGATGTAGTTGCGGTTCAACTTGAAGTTATTTGTGCCGTTGTAATAGTATATATACGCGCTGTAATTGTAACTCACAGAGCTGTTACCTGTGATGATGTTGTCTTGGAATTCATTCCAAGCATAGGTTCCAACACTGCCGTAATAAATGTAAAATGTGTACATATAATAACCGCAATAGTTGTTCGTGGCTATGTTGGCATTACATTTAACACCTGTGGGATAGTAAATATAAAAGTTATAAAAATACCCGGATGTATAATTCTGACGGCATTTATCCGCGGTATTCCCAATGATATCGATATACGATGGATAGTAAATGTAAAAATTATACAAGTAATAATTACTAATCACATTCTTCGCTGTATTCTTGTTGAATGTAGCCTGCGTTGGATAATACACATAGTAGGGATACATGGTTGCAGAGGTACCGCTTGACTGCGCGTTATCAATGATATTGTTCTGGATATCGATGTATTGAGGATAGTAGATATTCAAACCATAGGTAGTACTTGTCGTCGAGAAAATATTGTAAATATTGTTACCCAAAACTTGGGTGCGATTGGTCGTATTTCCATATGCATAATAATTATAAATCATGCTATAGCTCGATAGATTCGACGTTGTTGTAGTCGCTCCAGGGAACGGCAAATCGTGAATGGCATTTCCATTGATTTGAGCACTCCGAGAAGACGAATAGGAATAGTAACTGTAGATTCCGAACAATGAAGAAGACGCCCCCGAAGTTGCATTTGCGCGTGAAATGTCATTATTCACAATTTGGTTTCCGTTGGTGTAGTACTGATAAACGCCATAGTAATAGAAGTTCTTCATCGTACAACCTATGATAGTATTGTTTTGACCAACCGTTGTGTAGTTCGATGAGTTTCCTGTCATGGTCACACCGTAATAAGGACCAACGTTTCCGGTAGCCGTATACATGGAGCAGTTCTCAATGCTATTAAACGATCCAGGCTGGCCGGTTGTTCCCGTAGCAACAGAGGCTGTTGAGGTTGGGCTACTCACCGAAGTACTCATCGCGATGTAATACGCACCCGTAGTTGCACTGGTATTATTGCTCAAGTAAATGTTCAATCCAGAGATTGTATTGTAATCGGATTGGTTGGTGATCCAAATTCCACCGGGAGTAGTGTTGTTGTTTTCAATGGTCATGTTCTTCAACGACATATAGTCTACCCCGTTCAAACGCAATGCAGCGTATGTACTGGTGTAAGTCATGGTTGTGTTCTGTCCATCAATTGTCAGCGTGTTGGTTGCACTGCTTCCTGCGTTCGCGTTCAATGTCACGAATGCGGTACCTATGTTGATGCTCGATTTCACAGTCACCGTTACGGGACCGGAAATTGCCGCCGCGTTCCAAGCCGTTGCGAAAGTTGTCCAACTTTGAAAATTCGTGGCACTAGCCGCCGCCGCTGCATCAATGGTATAACTACCATTCATTTGTCCGAAGGCTACCGCCGACGACAATCCCAATCCGATGAAGAGCACAAGGCTCTTCATCTTCTGGGTCATATAATTCTTGAATTTCATTTTCGTTTTTTTAAAGTGGTGTCTCACCAATTATTGTGTGATTACAATTTTCTTGGTCGTGGTTTCTTTTTGATTTCTGATGTTCAACAAATAAGTACCTTGACCAAATTTGCCCAAATCCAATGTCTGTGAACCAAAGCCTCCGTTGAAGGTGTAATTGGCCACTTTGGCCCCAACAATGTTGGTTACCTCTACATGAATGGGCTCCATGTTGTTCAAAGCGAAGTCCATAGTTACCTCACCTTTGCTTGGGTTGGGATATACCATCACCTGCTCAGACAATGTCAAGTTCTCTTTACCCAAGAAGCTGTTTTCACAATCTGGCGGATACTGAACCATTACAGGACGCAGTACAACCTGGCTCTTGTTACCAGATGGATCGGTAACTTGGTAGTTGATGTAGTAAACACCCGCTCTCCAAATGTTTACATTGTGTCCAATAACCTGAATCAAAGGCAACAATTCTGAACTTCCATAGTAGTTGTCCTCCACAGACACATCGCTCATCGCCCAGAAAGCAGTACCCGCACAAACGTTTACTGAAGTTGTGATGATGGTTGGTGCCACTCTGTCCACCACTTTTACATAGCGATTGCGTACTGATTTGTTTCCACTCTCGTCTGTAGCAGTAAAAGTTTCGGTGTATAGGCCCAAGGTGAAAGGATTCACCTTACCGGTCTTTTCTACACTCACTTTATTGCTCGTGTAATAGTTGTCGTATACAGTCACGGGCTGTGAGCTGTATGGACTATTCACATCGTGAATCACCGTATCCGCAGTATTCAAAGTGATTTCTGGCGCGATGTAATCGTCTACGCGATAGTTCACCACGAATCCTTCCTCAACAGCCGTATTTCCATGAGGATCTACCGCGTAGTAAGAAACGGGATAGGTAGCGCGAACCAATGTATTGACCATGCCATTAAAACCAGGAACCTTGTTTACTGCAACACTTCCGTTACAAGTATCGTAGGCGTTCACAGGGTCTACGAAAAGGCTACCAATTTGCAAATTCACAACGTCTTGGTCTACAATGCGTTTACCGTAAGCATAAATACCCGGTTTCTTGGTATCGACCACATTAACTGTACGTGTTGTGCTGGCAGTGTTGCCTTGGGCATCAGCGACATCATAAGTAAGTAGGTATTTACCAACCACTGAGGTATTTACGGTCCCTGAAATTTTGATTGAGCTTGACAAGTTGCCATCGGTTAAATCGGAAGCCACAGCACCCAATTCGTTGTACACTTCACACTGCTCAACATTTACGCTGCTTCCGCCCAACAAAGTCAATGTTGGAGGGGTCTTATCCAATACCACAATCACAGTACGTGTAACTGGGGTTGCTTCGTTTCCAGCAGCATCCGTTACACGGAAGTTCATGAAGTAGGTACCTGGGGTTGTACAATCCAAATCCGTAGCGATGGTAACTTTATTGGTCAAATCACCTTCTGTAGGATCTTTGGCAGTGTAGGTTGAATAAGCGCTTTCAGACCAACAAGCCGTAGCGTTACTGTTCTTCTCAACACGAACCACACTTGAGCCCAACAACGTAATAATGGGCGCCTTTTTATCGTTGGCCAACGTAATGCCATAATCCTCAAATTCACCCACAACGTTTACACCGCAAGAGGTATTTGCAAAAGATCCATAGCTCACCGCAACACGCATTCGGGTGATACCCTCGAAACAATCTTTCAAATCAGGTACGCGGAATTTATTGCTCGCCTTGGTTGTAGAAATCGCACCACTGTTCAAGATCATCTCGTCATCGGTGAAGTTTCCATCGATATTGTAATCAATCCATGCCTTGAAGTTGGCTGAATTCGAGTTGGTACGACGGGTAGCAATAACAGTATAATAAGAACCATAACTCAATGGGGTGTTGAACTGATCCGTAAAGTCAGTGTATGAAACATCACCCACAGTGGATGGGTTTTCCAACAAACTCACGCTGTCTTGCAACAATTCCACTTTCGAAATTGCCACATCAGAAGACAACATATCCGTTACCGGTGTGCAATATTTAACCGCGATCACATATTTGGTCTTGATCACCTTTTTCTCAGTTGCAGCACGCGTTCCAGCGCTGTTCCAAGCACGCAATGTGAAAGTATAAGCACCCCCTGTATTGAATACCAATTTCGGATTGCGGCTGTTGATATTGGTACCACCTACGAATGAGTAAGTTGCAGGATAAATGCTCCATTCATAGTTCGATGCATAATCGGTTTTGGTCGTAATATCAATGGTCTCTCCCACTTTTGGACGCAAGTTACTCGCCTTAAAATCTACCGCACCGGGTGCAGTTGGCGTAGTTACCGTAATATTTCGACAGAATGTATCCGTACCATTACAGATATTGGCAATCAAACACACTTCGTACGTTCCATCGGTATAGAACGCTGTGGTGAACACTTTTGCTTTTGCGCCGTATCCACTCTGACCGTCAATCATCCAGTCATACTCAACCTGTCCTTGTGCATCCTTAACGTCACCCACAAAATCAATCATGGTACCATTACCCACTTGGGTATAATCAACGGTATATCCAGATTTGGGGTTGGCTACAGGCAACAATTCAGAATCCCATACCGCGATAAATCCACTGTCGTTATTGGCAGAATTCGATTCAAAGGTGATGTACATTGAACCGCTAAATGCTTTGAACGTTGAACCCCTGAACAAATTTTGGTTTACTCCCGTAATACCACCCGCAGGCGTAATTTCTTTGCCCGACGCATCCTGTCCGTCGTAGATGCGCAAACGATCACCGCCATCGCCCAAAGACAATTTCAACTGTTTGAAGTTGAAGCGGATTTCTTTTGCACCGCAAGGGAAGATTTGGAAATAGTCAATGGAAGTCTTACGGTTGTTACCATAATTACCGGTTTTACCACCATTATCATATAAAATACCCCCTTGGTTCGAGGCGATTTTGGATGGACCCATGTAAAACTCTCCTGGAGGAACAACTTCGATGTAGCGACTCTTACAATTCTTGGTCGACGGTCCGATATCATTTTCTGATGTCAAACAGATTTCCCACCAACCCTCTTCATCGAAAGAGAATATTGGGTTTTGGGCAGTACTTGTGTAAACGATGGTTCCCGAAGGTGAGGTTGCTGTCCAATCCCACTTATATGCACCATTGGTGCTCAAATCAAACAATTGACCTTGATAAAATACTTCAACCTGGTTGCTACCTGCAATAAAATCGGCCACAGGTGCTGCTGTAGGCTTTTCGATTTTCACCGATTTCACGATTGAATCAGCCATACCACAGAATTGTTGCTTCAACTTCACATTGTAATAGCCAATATTCGCCCATGAAGCTTTTCCTTTAGCACCTGTTCCCACTACTGTAGTACCGCTTTGGAAAGACCATGTTTGGGCATAGGCCGAATTGGTTGATGTGCTGTTGAAGGTAATGGGCGTTTTTGTGTAGTTTGGTCCCACAGGAACAGCAAAATCAGCAAGAGGCGGATTCACTGCCTTCACATTCACCTCGAAATCCAAAATGTTGCCATAGTTTGTTTGTGTACCACAGCCCTGCGCAGGGGTAAATGTGCTATACATACAACGAACACGTAAGATCGCCTTACCCGCCTTCACTCCTGTACAAGGAATGGATAACGTAGCCGTTTTGGTTGTGTTCACAGGGATAGAACCGAATTGTGCGTTTGACTTTGCGATACATTCTGCTGATGAAAACGTGTTGTCACCATCTAAGTCAATCCAAACACCCACATACTCACTGAAAGAACAAGTATTCTCAATGGTCATGGTGATGTCCTCACCCGGTGTGATGTCCATCACAGCGCCATTGGTCATCAGTTTGTTTGAACTACCTGTATTGGCACAGTTCATTCCCGAAACTGAATACGTGGTACCCGCCGAGTTTTTAAACGAAATAGCCGATAGGTAATCCCCTGTGCAGCCATAAGAGTTGGTTGCGCCGCAGATTTGAGCCTCCGACTGACTCATCCAGCCAGTCAACCCTAACATCAACGCAATCAATTTTGATTTGGTAAATTTAAGATTCATATTCTTGTATGTATATTTTCCATTTTTATTGCACAATTGATATAATGTGTGCAATTTGAAAGCGCAAGTTAAAGAAGTGATGTCAATTAGATAACAGCCAATAAATACTGACACTCACGCAAATTTCTTGGAACGAATCAGCAGTGAAATTATTTTATCATTGTTACAATTTTTTGTAACTAAAATATTTTATAGTTAGATGATGTTTTACTATAATTATTGATCATTTTCTTACACAATAATTCTCGCTATTTTTAGTACAACACAAAAAAGTATCAAACACCCAAATCGACTTGAATGGGCACAACAAATTTCCATCACCCATTGGGTGCGGTCTTTTTTACAGAAGCATGACAAAAAATTGGCTTACTCAGCCCACATCGCGCACAAATGCACCAATACCTCGCTGCTCTTTTCCATGTCCTGCACACTCACATATTCGTGCTTTCCGTGGAATGCCATCTCGCCCGTGAACAAATTCGGACAGGGTAATCCCATAAAACTCAATCTACTGCCATCCGTGCCGCCGCGGGCACTGGTTAACTGAAATGGAATACCGGCCTTTTCAATCGCCTTGACAGCAAAGGCGGAAATCCTTGGATCCAAATCTACCACCTCTTTCATGTTCCGATATTGCTCCGTCACCTCCATGTTCGCCGATGCCCCAGGGTGCTTTGCCACCACCGCATCCACCAAGCCCTGCAATCTTGCCTCGTGTTCAGCCAATTTGGCTGTTTTGAAATCGCGAACAATAAACTGCACCCATGCATGCTCAGCCACCCCTCCCATCGCCACAGGATGCACAAAACCCTGTTTGCCTTCTGTGGCTTCCGGACACCATTCTGCGCTTGGCAGCATCGCCAACAATTCGCCCGCCAATTTCAACGCATTCACCAACTTATCCTTGGCATAACCTGGGTGTGCGCTGATTCCGTAAAAATGCACTTTCGCACCATCGGCACTGAAAGTCTCATCTTCATAACAGCCGCGCTCACCTGCGTCCAATGTATACCCAATTTGGGCACCCAACTTTTCAATATTCACCTTATCAACCCCCCTGCCAATTTCTTCATCGGGCGTGAACAAAATCTTCACCGCCCCATGAGGCAACTCAGGGTGATTCACCATGTGCTGCACAAAATCCATGATCACCGCTACACCTGCCTTGTCATCGGCACCCAACAAAGTGGTCCCGCTCGCCGTAACAATATCGTCGCCCAATCGCTCCAACAAATAAGGGTGCTCCTTGGTGGTAATCACCTGTGATGGATCATCGGGCAACACCAAATCCTGTCCCTGATAGTTCCTGTGCACCAACGGTTTTACGCCCGCACCGGTGCAATCTGGCGATGTATCTACATGCGCACAAAAACACAACACGGGAACCTCTTGATTCACATTCGATGGCAATGTAGCATACACATAACCGAACTCGTCCAAATGGGCATCCGACAAACCCATTTCCAATAGCTCCTTCACCAACACGCGCGAAAGATCCTTCTGTTTCTCGGTGCTGGGTTGGGTTGGACTGTTGGGATCACTTTGGGTATCGATTTGCACGTATTCGCAAAAGCGGGCTTCAATGGATTTCATGGTTACAGTATGATGTTTGTTGTTAATGTTGTTGGGTTTGTTGTTGGTGCGATGGCAAACATCGATTATACCAAGTCGGTGAGACTCATTTCCAAGGCTTTGGCACTCATGCCCGTGCTCTTGGGGTTAAACTGACGCAAACGCATCATGCTTCCGTGGATGATCTGACTCACATCTTTGAAAATGGCCACATCGGTTACCTCTGCATCTTGCTTCATCAAATAACCGAAAACGCGGGCCATCCCACAATTCGCCATGAAATCAGGAATCACCGCAAACTGAGAATCCGCCAGTGTACTGATTGGTCCCATAAAGATCTCCTTATCGGCAAACGGCACATTTGCTCCACAACTCACCACCTCGATACCTGCTTTGCCCATGCGCAATACTTGGTCTTCCGTTACCAAGCGTGATGCTGCTCCCGGAATGAAAATCTCCGCTGGCAAATCCCAAATGCGCTCATTCACTTCCTCAAACGACAACATATTGGGTGCATTCAAGGCGTTGCCATTGCGATTATTGAACAAAGCCACAATCTCGTCGTGACCCAAGCCTTTCGGCTCGATAATCCCTCCCACGCGATCTATGATTCCTCCAATGCGAACCCCATATTTGGTTAGATAGAAAGCCGCAGCCGCAGCCACGTTACCCCAACCCTGAATGATGGCCAACTTACCGTTCATGAATCCACCATACACTTCGTAGTAATGACGCACTGCCTCAGCCACACCCCACCCTGTAATCATGTCGGCAATCGTATAATTTTTCGATAAATCTGGTGTCAATCGCTCATCGGTAATGGGCAACAACACACCTGTCTGTAAACGCGAAATGGCCTTTAGTTTATCCTCTGCGCTGTACGATGTCAAATGTCCATTCACCACCCCTTCTTGCGGATGCAAAATGCCCAAATTCGCCGTCATCGGAATTACCTCGTGAATCTCGTCTACATTGAGATCACCACCGGTACCATAATAGTTTTTTAACAAAGGTCGAACCGCCTTATACCAACGCTCCAACACCCCTTTTTTGCGGGGATCTGCTGGATCGAAATTGATACCACTTTTGGCACCACCTATTGGCGGACCTGCTATGGTGAATTTCACTTCCATGGTCTTGGCCAAACTCTCCACTTCACGTTGATCGAGACCTTTTCGCATGCGCGTACCACCACCGGCAGCACCACCGCGCAACGAGTTGATCACCACCCAGCCCTCGGCTTCGGTTTCACTGTCCTTCCAAGCAAACACGATTTCAGGTTGTTTGCCTTCAAATTTTTCTATCAGTTTTTCTAATTTCACAATGCGTATTTTACGGTTCGATGTATCTTTTTTTGTGAGATGCTATCCCCACTATTTCCCAATAAGCTGACCAAAATCTCCATCCAATGACCCAGCCACCCAATCGTTGCTTGCCCCGGTGGCAGAACTCAAGGTATTGTTCAAATTCTTCACCCGCATGGCTCCCAACAGGGCGAAAATCATGGATTCCTTGTAATTCACCAACTTCGCCTCTGGCACCACCACCTCACACTCGGTTTCTGAGCGCAAATGATCCACCAAGGCTTTGTTGAAAGCCCCTCCACCCGTTACCAACAACTTGCAATCCTCCAATGGTTTCTCTGCAATGGTTTCCAGTGCCTTGCGCACTTGCACCGCGATGTGCATCACCAACGTTTTCATGCGGTCTTCCAATGACAAATCATCAAACTCCCGCACGATGTGCCAAAAGTTCTTGTTGATCCACTCCCGGCCCAAACTCTTGGGGAATGGCTGTTGGTAAAATTCAATTTCATTTAGGGCATTCAGCAAGCTGTAATCAATTTGGCCTGCTTCCGCAATGGCACCATCTTCATCGTATTGCATGTCGCGCTCCCTGGCCAAACGATTCAATACAATGTTACAAGGCGATATATCAAATGCGATGCGCTTTCCCTGATGCCTCGCAGAGACATTGCAAAAACCACCCAGATTCAAACAAAAATCGTAATCGGAGAACAACAAATCATCACCCAAACCCACCAACGGCGCACCCTGTCCGCCCAGCCCCACATCAGCCCTCCTAAAATTAGAAACCACAGGCACTTTGGCGAATGCGTTCAATGTAGCCCCATCACCAATTTGGGCTGTCAACCAACCTTTGGGATTGTGAAAGATGGTATGTCCGTGCGACGCCACCAAATCGGCCGTATACCCAGTTTGCTGAAAAAAGGCCGCAGCCAATTCCCCCAAGTATCGACCATAAAACACATCGGTTTTGGCGTACAATTCTGCATTTTGATACCGCAGCTGACTCAGACGCACGCGCCAAGTTTCGCTGTATGGCACGGTCACGCCTTCCAATATTTCAACCTGCCATCCATTGGCCGATTGATTTACATCACAGAGGGCGAGATCTACCCCGTCCATGCTGCTACCGCTCATGATTCCTAATACCTTCATTTCTCTATCGATTGACGATGACGATATCGTTTCAGTTGCAAAAATAGGAACGATTTGAAGCGGTTTCACCGATAATTTTTGTAACTATGCATTTTCGACCCTTTTTCTATGGAACGCAAACACTTCCTCACCCTGGGCGCCGGACTCACTGTGGGCAGCTTGATGGGAAAATCACCCCTCTCTGTTTCCGCGACATCTACGTCCTCACTGCAGACCGACTGGCTCAACCAATGGCAAGAAAATTCAACCCTTCCATTGCCCGTGGAACCCAACCGAGACGCACCCGAAACAGATGGACCGTATTGGGACTTTATCCGCGGTTTGTTTCCCCTCAATCCCAAAATCACCTTCCTCAACAACGGTACCATGGGCATCACACCCCTGCCTGTTTTGGAAGCATTGAATAAGTCGTTTAGAAACTTGGCAGAAAATGCCGCCTACCCTATGCACGATGGCAGCTTTGAAGAGCAACTCGCCCAAATCATCGGATGCAAAGGCAGCGAATTGGCCATTACTAAAAATGTGAGTGAAGGCGTCAATTTGGCTTGCAGGGCCATTCCCTTGAAAAAGGGCGACGAAGTCATTATCACCCGACATGAACATGTGGGTGGTTGCGCACCTTGGTTGTATCGTGCCAAAACCGAGGGAATTGTTTTGAAGGTAATTGAATTGGGTGGAACCGCGGAAGAAACCCTACAGCGGGTGAAAGACGCCAAAACCAGCAAGACCAAAGTATTGGCTTTGCCACATATTCCGTGTACCATCGGACAAATACTCCCGGTAAAGGAAATCTGCGCCTGGGCAAGGGAAAATCAAATTATTTCGGCCATCGACGGCGCACACCCATTGGGAATGATCGCGTTCAACATCAAGGATATTGGCTGCGATTATTACAGCGGCTGCTTCCATAAGTGGTTGCTAGGTCCAATAGGCACGGGCTTTTTCTACGCTTCTGAAGCAATACTGCCCAAATCGGTCATTCACCACGTGGCCGCCTACTCAGTGGATACGTTTAACATGAGCACTTTACCCCCATCAGTGGGTGAATTGGTACCCAAAACCGCGCGATACAGCTACGGCACTTTCCCCGGTCCGATGTACGATGGTGCGAGGGCGGCAATGAAATTTTATGTTTCGGTTGGACCGGAACTCATCGAAAAGCGGGTGAAACACCTGAGCAAATTATTGATGGATGGATTGATGGAGCGTAACAATCGGGCGAAAGGTCCGAATGGCAAAGATCCCAATGTGGAAGGCAAGCCCCCTGTTTTGTGGAAGATGCATCACAGTCAGGGTCCGATTATGCAGATTTTAACCCCATTGGAGGACATCTCTCGGGGGGCGCAAGTCGGTTTTACCATCAAAGGATTGAAAGAGAACAGTGCCGAACTCAACAACGCAAACCCAAACAATACTGCCATTTCCAAGCCACCTACAGCCTCGCAACGCTTCTGTGATTATGCCAGAAAGAACAGCGTAATATTGCGATATGTAGCGGAAAATGACATCCATTGTGTGCGTGTGTCAACCCATTATTACAACAACCTCAAAGACTTGCAAGTTTTCTTCGATGTGTTGGACGGCTTTTTGAAGGAAGAGGGCTGGTATTGATTGCTTTTTGCGGAATCCTTGGTCCCGAATTCCTTAATTTTGGGGTATGATAGCACAAGCGCAGGAAATCCTTGCTCAGTGGCAACGTGGACAGTCGGACTTCACCCTAACCACCTCGGGTAGCACCGGAGCGCCTGCGACGATTACCCACCATCGCAGCGCATTGGAATGGAGTGCCATCAACACCCTGCGCGCTTGGTACAATCCTTCAGACCCACCGATTCAACTCTGTGTGTTACCCCTGAACAAAGCGGGCGGCTTTATGCAGATAATTCGTGCCGCTGTGTGGCAAACACCCGTTTGGATTTTATCGCCACAAGCCAACCCATTCACTGATGTGAATGCAGCAGTCTTGTTGCATCCCGATGGTTCAGTACAAGCCTTTGAAGATGCTTGGGACAAGTTCAAACCAACGACGGTTTCTCTTACCCCCATGCAGATTGCATTGGTGATGGAAAGTCCTACTACAGCCACTCTCCTGCACGAATTCAACACAGTATTACTTGGGGGACAGGCGCTGTCGGACCAAACAGAACAGAGGCTCATCCAAGAATATCCCAACACCCGATTCATCCATACATTCGGCACCACAGAAACGGCATCGCATTTTGCCGGGCGCGAAATAATCCCCGGTAATTCAGACTACTGCATCGCGCCCGACACCCAAATCCGCACCAATGAAAACGGTGAACTCATGGTTTGTAACCCAACCACAAAAAATCAGTGGCTCACCTTGCACGACAAAGTTCAAATCATTGCACCCGATCGGTTCCGCTGGTTACAACGCAGCAACTTGTACATCAACACCGGCGGCATCAAAGTGGCCGTGGAACCCCTCGAGGAATTCATCGCCCATCAATTACAATGGCCTCTGTACAGCTTTTATTGCACCGGAAAATCCCACCCTGTTTACGGTGAGCAAATCACCTTATTCACCACCCACCATACGCCAACCGAGATTGTTCTGAAAACCCTTTCCAACTTGCCAAGTTTCCAACAACCCAAAGAGATTGTTCGGATCCAAACCATCGCTACATTGCCCAGCGGAAAAATTTACCGCAACCCCAATCCGTAAGAAACCGTTTCAACTTCACCCGGTGCCAACGAGTGTAAGCCAGACTTCGATTCAAATCGTCCATCGCTGTCGACATCATCCGCCCAACCCCACCAGGGTTCTATACAAAAAAATGGTGCCCCCGGCTTGGTCCAAAACCCCACAGCATCCCATTCCCAACAGTAAAAATCAAGCATCGCATCACCCCTTGAATCCAATAGCGTTACCGCATCAAAACATGGATTGTTGAACACGATTGCATCATGCTGAAACAAACCATCGGTCAAAACCAACGCACCTGAAGTTACATCCACCATCTCCGTTTTTCCAGTGTAATACCCGCCTTCTATCAACCTGCGCTCAGCAGAAAAGCCGGTGCGCTGTCCGGCCTGAGAAAACACCAAAGAATGTCCCTCCAATGCACCCCGCAATGCAAAACCCGGATGTCCACCCACCGAATACAACATGTCCACATCGCCCCGATTCTCGGTAATATAATCCACCCACAACACGCTGCCATCGAACCGATATCTCACTTGGAAATGAAACGCAAACGGGTATACCGCCAACGTCTGTTCACTCCACATGAATCCCAACAAAACCGAAGATTCGTTCTGCTCTTCAACAACAAATTTTTGATCCCGTGCAAACCCGTGTTGCCTCATCGAATAGGACGCACCGCCCACGGTGTAAGCATCCCCTTTCAACCGTCCAACGATGGGAAACAAATTCGGCGCCACACGGTTCCAATGGATATCGTCCTTTTGCCACAAAACATTCCTGCCCCCCTTGGTCTTTAACACCTGTAATTCCGCACCCATAAGCGCAATCTCAGCCAACACACCATCGCCAAAAATTTGAATGGTTTCTTGATTCATGGTCGCAAATATAGTCCCCGTCCTTCCTTGCTAAAGAAATCAACCACTCATTAAATACACATCCTTTTTAACCTCATTTCACGAATAAAATGGAAAACCGGATGTATGTTAGCGTGATGATTGTACTGGAAGGTCCACTAAAAGCATTGGTACTCGATGATGAAAAATCAGGAAGGGACATGGTGGGCTATTTCATTGCGGAGAATGCCTCTGACTTGTTTGGTGAGGTGTTTTTTGCGAGCAACATCGACGAAGCGACCCGAATTCTTGAGCGCAGCATTGTAGATGTGGTCTTTTTGGACATTCAACTCAAAGGCGAAATTGGTTTCAATATTGCCCAGATTTTGCCACCCAACACCCATGTAGTGGTTGTGAGTGCATTTCCTGAATATGCTTTGCAAGCCATCAAATTGGAGGTGATTGACTATTTGTTGAAGCCCATCTCTGAGGATGATTTCCTGAAATTGAAGCAGAAAATTGAAAAGCGCATCGATCTTACCAAAAAATCTGAATCACCGGGCCAAGGCAATAAATCCTCACTCATCATCCGCGAAAGCGGGATGAATGTTGTGGTTCCTTTCCAAGACATTGAATATGTAGAAGCTGCTGGGGCTTATTCAAAGATTATCACCCAACAGAAAGAACACTTGATTTCCAAAACATTAAAAGTTTTATCACCATCTTTGCCCAGCCATTTCGTCCGTGTACACCGCTCCTACCTGGTACCGGTTGACCAAATTGCCACGTATAAAAGCAATCAGTTATGCCTCAAAAATGGAAAACAAATCGCCCTTTCCAAAACTGGAAGAAAGGTGTTGCAAGCTTCCTATGGCATTGGTTGATCATTGCGACATTTGCGCAAACACAACCCCAACTTTCTGAGATTAGCAACCGCGACGGACTGCCCACGGCGAGTACACGCAGGGTTATTGAACTTCCCAACGGCAGTGTTTTGGTGGCTACCGATGGTGGTCTCCATTTTGCACCGCAGCAACAGCCCATCCTATCTCAAATAAAAAAAACCATCGGCACCCAACAATGTTGGGATTTACAAGTCGTTGGAAACACCTTGTACGTAGCTACATACAACCAAGGATTGTTCCTTTTCGACCTCCAAAGGGGCAATGTGATCCAACATTTCAATCACCCCAATCTGAAGAAAATTCGTCGTTTCCGCTATGTGCAAGGCCGACTTTTTTGTATCGCACACTACGGGGTATTTGAAATCATTGGCAACAAACTCACATTGAGATTGAGGACAGAACACGACCTCCCCGAAGGCAACATGCCGATGGATGTTTTTATCCGGAAACAGCGACTTCATGTGCTGAATTATCCAGAAAATTTGATTGTTCAACAACAACCGAACGGACATTGGGAAAACTGGAAGACCGTTTTGGAAAAGGAGGGGAAAAACTACCACAGCGTATTTTATAACAACTTATCGTGCTTTCAGACCGATTCACTTTTATTCATTGGGGGTGTTAATTCCTACACGGTTTTGGGGCCAGACGATCAATGGACACGATACACTTTGGAGGCGAAGCAAAAAGAGTCTTGGGCGTTTTGGGACTTTCAAATTCACCGCGGCAAAGTATATGGTGCAGTCTCGAATACAAATGACTTTAACGATGGGTACCTACACCTACACGAGCCCACAACCACGCATTATTATCCCAGACACAATCAATCTTTGTGGTCTATTACACCTTCCAAATTCCGCGATGCCATTTGGGTATCCACTGAAACCAACGGCGTTCACTTAGCCATTCAAGCATCGCAAAATCAATTTGCTCAAACAGAATACAACACCCAGGTTAAAGCCACCGAGCACTACATTGTGCGATACAGCCCTACTTTTCTATCAATAGATTTTATTCCCTCGAGCAAGGATCAATCTTTCAACAAAGAACAAACGAGAAATCTATCGTGTGGAGACCGGATTCGTGAAGTTGCAGAAGTCAATGGACAGCTTTATTTGATGGGTGCCGGGTTTCTGTGGCATTACAACCCCAGCCAGGGAGAATTGAAGAAATTAATCGTTTCTGCAGACTTTCAATGGATGCACAGCAGGGGCGAATTGATTTGGTTATTTAAGCCCTACAACAATGTTTGGATTTTCAACCCGCGTACGAATGCCTTAAAGGATGCCGGCTTCGAAGCCAAAGCCGACTGTGTGAGGAAAGCCAATAACCTTTTTTACTATCACATCATGGGCAAGGGATTCGCCTATATCGATGCGCAGGGCAAGCAACACACCTTACGCTCAAATCTACCCATCAACCAATACACACTCAATTTTGAAATTGTTGAAAACCAATTGATTATTGAAAAAGGAAATGGGTACGATGTGTACCAAATCAATCATCAACAAAACACACTAACCTATACCCATACCCTGAATTTGGTTGGTGCCTTCCGTGACTTTCCCATACTACAAACCCTGAGCAGTGGAAAACGGCTCTACCTATATTCGGGTAATTATTTGTTGGAAATTGGCATTAACAAGAGCAAAAATCCAATCGTACTTGGGCGACAAATTTATCTCGGACAATGGCGAATTCAAGGACCTGTTATTCGAGCAGGAGAACACTTTGTGATCGATCGCGGCAACTCAATACAAACTGTGGAATTCGAGGCCACGCGCAACCCGCGGTTTGAGGTGCAGTACAGTTATAAAAACGAACCACAATCTTTTTTCAGACCGTTTTTCGCGGTAAACACAGAGAAGAATTTCCGAATAACGGTGAATGGTACCCGCTATTTTGATCAGTTGCGATCCATTTATGCTGTTGACATGGTCGATGTAAAAACGGGTAAGAATCAATACGGTTTCTTCCGGGGCGATGCCTATTATTGGATCAATGGTATAGGGCATGGTAAGTTCAACTTAACCATTTCCTTGTATGACCAATGGCGGTCTCAATTCATCATTGGAACAACCGAATTCTACCGTGATTTTCCATTTTGGCTCATGTTGGTTTCATTGTTAACCCTACTTTACTGGGTATTTTACAACCAAGTGCGCACGCAAGAATCTCAACAAAAGAGGATTGCCACGCTGCAACTAAAAACGCTACAATCAAATTTCAATCCCCATTTCATTTATAACAGTATGAGCCTGATTCAATCCCTCATTATCGGATCCGAAACGAAAAAGGCCATCGACGTAACAGCCCGGTTGGCAAAACTCAACCGATTATTTTTATCGAATTCCAACAAAGAGTTGATCATGCTCAAAGACGAATTGGATTTCATCAAGGAATATGTGGCGATGGAGAAAATGCGCTTTGAGAGCGATACCGTTTTTCCGTTCAACATCAATGTGAATACGCGGGTGAAACTAACAGAGTGGCTGATTCCGCCATTGATCATGCAGCCCTTGGTCGAAAATGCCATTAAACACGGTGTCTTGGTGGCCAAAACCGCCTCAGAAATAGTGATTGATATTCAACTGATCAACCCCTCAACAATCCAAATCGACATCATCAATACCCAAGCAAATCCAACAAAAAAACGAAACCACGGTTTGGGCATTGGAAACCAACTCGTCGCAGAACGCTTGGCCATTTTCAACGAACTATATCCCAATCAATTTGAAGCCACTTTCAATTACGGATTCAACGACCAGAAGGAGTACAAATCGACCATCCAAATCAAACAACTGGATGACAAGAAATCCATTTTGTCGCAGAAAGAAGTAAAAGAGCAAATCCTAAAGCCCTTTGGAACTTCCAATATAGGGGGGGGTTAAATAACTTTAAATCAATCACATAGCACCATTTGGATGAACGCCCCATCCTTTGAACCAAATTTGAACACGCTGTTGACCTCAACAACAAAGCATGATCACTACTGCCAAAAACAGCAAGGCCCCAGATTTCTCTGAGGCCTTGATTTTATTGGGTGGAGAATGCCGGAGTCGAACCGGCGACCTCTTGCATGCCATGCAAGCGCTCTAGCCAGCTGAGCTAATCCCCCAATTGGACTGCAAAGATAAGAAGAAAAAATTACTTTTTCTTTCTTGGATTCACCAAACTGTCTTTCGGATACAAATGCGTAAGGCTGTCCATCACACCCTTGGCCCACAGTACCAAACTCTCCCTGTCTGCAGCTTCTAAACGCGCTCCCTCGTGCATCCAAGTATAACTGGCCATGGGCATTTCTTCCTCTTCCACCATCTCAACCGTTTCTTCCATTTTGTGGTATTGTTTCCATGGGCGATATCCAGAAAACTCATTGAAATTCAAATGCTTTTTGCCTTCTGATACATGGTCTTCCAACCACAGACCTACAGGCTGATATTCCGCATACCAAGGGTAGGTTGTCTTGTTGCTATGACAGTCATAACAGGCCGTTTGCAACAGCGTTTTCACCCGGTGCGATGTAGGAAATGCTCTACTGATATCCAAAGAATCCACCCCGCTGTTGTTGGGTGTTACCTCCACCCTTTGTATCGCCAACATTGTGATCAATACCAATACAACGCTTCCCCAAATCAATTTCCTTTTCATTCCTTCAAAGATACAGAACCTTTGTAATCCCCCGAACAACTCCGTCGCTGGCACTTGAACCATCCGGAATCCGCAATAAATGTCTTAATTCTTGATATCCCGACGCTACCTCAGCGCGATGGCTGTTTATTTGCATCAATGCCCCCGACAATCGCTCTGGCGAAACATCCTGCAGATGCTCCTGCAACAGACCGCGATCCAACAATATATTCACCAAGGAAACCCACCGCAATTTCACCAGCCATTTGGCCATGAAAAAGGTAAATCCATTCACCCGGTAAGCCACTACCTGCGGAACACCCAACAAAGCCGTTTCCAATGTAGCAGTGCCACTTGCCACAAGAGCCACACCCTTGTCCTGAAAACTCAACTTCACAGACCCCGTCAAAACCCCATCGCCCAATTGCATCAACAAATGATAAGTTGCACCGAAAAACACTTTCACCGAATCAACATCCGCCTGGCTCAACTGCCCCTTCTCCAATGCCGAAAGTAAAACCTGCCGATAAAAATCTGCATCCAATCCTGGCGCCCCGGCCACCACACAAAAAGCCTTTGAATCGTATTTGCGCGCTGCCACCACAAAATTGGGCAACAACCCATTCACCTCATTTTTCCGTGAGCCCGGCATCAACAGCACCACCCGCTGCGCATCCTCCGCTTCTGCATGTAAATCCACATCCCAACCGCACTGCTCGTGAAAACGTTGCACCGATTGATCGATGGCCTCCAAAATGGGATTCCCCACATACTCCGATGCCATTCCGAAGCGCTCAAAAAACGGCACCTCAAAAGGAAAAATCACATACAACCGATCAATCACCCGCTTCATCGTCTTAATCCTCCCGGTATTCCATGCCCAAGCTTTCGGTGCGATGTAATAATGCACCTGAATGCCCCGCGCTTTCGCCCATTTGGCAATCCGCAAATTGAAACCGGGATTATCGATCAGCAATAATACATCCGGCTTCTCAGCCAAAATATCGGCCTTGGCCTGATCCAAAAAACCAGAGATTTTTCGCAAATTCCGAATCACCTCCCAAAGCCCCATGATGGCCCGCTCCTTGTAGTGGCTCAACAACCGTCCGCCCGCCTCAGCCATCAAATCACCACCCCAACAAACAACATCACAAGGTGCATGCCCTTCGCCCCCCGATACCAGCTTCCGCACCACATGGCTACCATGCAAATCCCCGCTGGCCTCTCCTGCGAGAACAAACACTTTGCGCTTGGGAGTCGGTAAAGTCATGGCATTAAGCGATTATCCTTCGAATTTAAAATCTGGCAAGCTCAATCATCACAGCCCAAATGGTCATCAAAATGGTGCCCAGCAACCAACCGCGGTTGAAATAAATTAACGAGTCCTTCTTAATCAGTAAAAAGAACACCCCAATATTGGCAGCTACACCCAATTGAAAAATGCTGTTATAATACCATTCGAAGTGCGTGATCGCCCACAGAAAGGTCTCCGGCTTCACCCCTTGGGGTATCGCGATGCCCATTCCCAACAAAAGGGGCAAGGCCGATCCAGCCAGCAACCCCATAAGCATATGTACCCAATTAACCTTCATTGCAGCCATCATTAACCTTTGAATTCGTCTAAGCCCCACTGATTCAACTGTGCCATCCGTTGGTGATCCGTTAAGTCAAACATCGTAGGTACTACAGATACAAACCCATTTTTCAACGCCCACTCATCGGTATCCTGTCCGTGATCCATGTTGATGAAATTGCCCGTCATCCAATAGTAGTCCCGTCCAAACGGATCCTTGCGCTGGTCAAACGATTCCTTCCATTTCGCCTGCGCCTGCCTGCAAACCTTGATACCGTTGATTGGACCATCCTCAGGCACCGGCATGTTCACATTCAACAGCGTCCCATAGGGTAAATCATGGGTCAAAACCGAGGTCATGATTTCTTTGATATAGGGTTTTACAACCTCAAAATTGGCATTCCAACTGTAATCGCAAAGCGAAAATCCAATGGCCTTCATCCCATCAATCGACGCTTCCACCGCGGCACTCATCGTCCCAGAATAAATCACATTGATGCTGGAATTGCTTCCATGATTCACCCCTGAAACCATCAAATCGGGCTTGCGCGGCAACAACTTATCGATCGCGATTTTCACACAATCCACCGGTGTTCCTGTGCACTGGTAGGCCTTCACCCCCGCATGAATGTCTACTTCCGTAACCCTGATGGGATGGTTGATCGTGATCGCATGTCCCATCGCACTTTGCGGCTTATCCGGCGCCACCACAATTACATCGCCCAACTGCTTGGCAACGTCAATCAAAGCGGCAATTCCTGGGGCGGTAATGCCATCGTCGTTGCTGATCAAAATCAAAGGTCTGTTGTTTTCCATTTCTACTACAAACCTAGCACTTTTTTATCCCTGTTTTTTCGGTGTACCTTTGCAATATGGTTAACAAGTATGCCCAACGCGGGGTCTCCTCACAAAAAGAAGATGTTCACAATGCCATCAGTCAAGTGAGCAAAGGACTGTTTCCCAAAGCGTTTTGCAAAGTGGTACCCGATGTGTTGAGCAACAACCCCGATGATTGTTACATCATGCACGCCGATGGTGCAGGCACGAAAAGCAGCTTGGCCTACTTGTATTGGCGTGAAACGGGCGACCTATCCGTTTGGGAAGGCATTGCCCAGGACGCGATTGTCATGAATACCGACGATCTACTCTGCGCAGGCGTTACCGGTCCGTTCATGCTCTCTTCCACCATCGGAAGGAACAAAAACCTTGTCCCTGGTGAAGTCATCAAAGCCCTGATCGAAGGCACCGAGAAATTTTGCGCGAACATGCGTGAGCACGGCATTGAAATCCATACCACGGGTGGCGAAACCGCCGATGTGGGCGACTTGGTTCGCACCGTGATTGTGGACTCTACGCTCATCGCCAAAGCCAAACGCAGCGAGATCATTGACAATGCAAACATTGCGGCCGGACAGGTGATCGTGGGTTTTGCGAGTTACGGACAGGCAACCTATGAAGCGCAATACAACGGCGGGATGGGTTCTAACGGATTGACCAGCGCACGACATGATGTATTCGCGAGTCACTACCGCGAACAATATCCCGAAAGTTACGACCACAATTTGCCGAGCGATGTGGTTTACTGTGGCTCGAAGCGATTGACCGATGGCGTTGAAGGCGCTCCTTTGGATGCCGGAAAATTGGTACTATCAGCCACCAGAACCTATGCACCCTTGGTGAAAGCCATTTTCGACGCTTGCAAACCCGCAATCAAAGGGATGGTGCATTGCAGCGGGGGCGGACAAACCAAAGTATTGCATTTCACTGAAAATGTGCACGTTATCAAAGACAATTTGTTGCCCATTCCTCCCTTGTTCCAACTCATCAAAGCCGAAAGTGGCACCGATTGGAAGGAGATGTTTCAGGTGTTCAACATGGGCCATCGCCT
>JACCDS010577692.1_pt1 | contig 21616 bp, 10 predicted proteins | sample 7446441 | NCBI WGS metagenome assembly JACCDS01 (sample SAMN15323445, study PRJNA562643) | freshwater metagenome | isolation source: river surface water | place: USA:Blue River Watershed | collected 2017-08-17 | reverse complement strand
CGTGCCGATGTAGACGCCTTCGACGGACGCGCCGCCGATCTTAATGAGCTCGGCGGATTCCCAACCGTCGGTGCCGACGAAGGGGACAGTAAGGCCGAGGTCGCGGGCCTGTTTGCAGATGAGGGCGGCCTCGGTGTAGTAGGCGGGGACGAAGATGCCCTCGATGCCGGCGGCCTTGATGGCGGTGAGCTGGGCGCGGAAGTCCTTGTCGCCTTCGGAGAACTTTTGCTCGAGGACGACGGTGCCGCCGCCGGCGGTGAAGCGTTCGCGGAAGAATTTCGCGAGGCCGACGCTTTGGGCGGAGGAAACGGAGGAGAGGATGGCGGCACGGCGGATCTTGAGGTCGGCCAGCATGAATTTGGCCATGATCGTGCCGACGAACGGATCGATGAAGCAGGCGCGGAAGATGTAGTCGCCCTTGGTGGTGACTTCGGGGGCGGTGGCGCCGGGCGAGACGAGGGGGATCTTGGCGTTCTGGCAGATGGGGGCGGCCTCGAGGGTGCGGCTGGAGACGATCTCGCCGAGGACGGCGACGACCTTGTCGCGGGAGATGAACTTTTTGACGATGGTGGCGGATTCGCCGGGCTTGGACTGGTTGTCCTCGAGGATGAGCTCGAGCTTGCGGCCGAGGACGCCGCCGGCGGCGTTGGTTTCCTCGATGGCGAGGAGGGTGCCCTGGTGGGCGAATTGGCCGAAGGTGGCTTCCTTGCCGGTCATCGAGGCGAACTCGCCGATCTTGATCGGAGCCTGGGCCTGCAGCGCGGGGGCGGCCACAGCGGCGAGGGCGACGGTGCAGGCGGCGAGGAGGCGCGGCAACAGGGAGCGGGTAAACATCATGGGCAGGGCGGCGGGGGGCCGGAAGGCGCGGACAAAAGGCCAGGGGAAGCAGGTTTTCAACCAATCTGTTGTCGACGGGGAGGGCGGGGCGGAGAGTTGGTTCGGGCGGCGAAGCGCGGAGCGGCGCGGCGACTGCGGAGGGATGCGGAGGGGACGGGGAGGTGGGCGACGCGCGATTGGGCCGGGCGCGGCAGGAGCGGTGGGTTGGGACGGGGCGGCGAGGGCGGATATTCGGCGGATTTGGGCTTGGCGCGGTCGCGACCCGGGACGTTTGATCGGGGCGGCTTGAACACCTTCGACCGGCACCTCCTGCGCGAGTGGTTGCAGATCCTCGCGATCGTGCTGGGGGCGACGTGCGGCCTGCTGCTGGTGCAGGTGATGTATGGGGATTTCCGGGACTTGACGGAGCTCGGGGCGGGCGGCGCCGTGCTGCTGAAATACATCGGGGTGACGGTGCCGAGCTTTCTGTCGGTCGTGCTGCCGCTGTCGCTGCTCGTGTCGTTGCTTTACACCCTCGGCAAGTTGCACCGGGCGAACGAACTGACGGCGATGCGGGCGGCGGGCGTGGGGTTCGGCCGGATGATGGCGCCGGTTTGGCTGACGGGGATGCTGGCGTGCGCGCTGGCGTGGTGGCTGAACACGACGGTGGTGCCGTGGTCGGTCGAGGAGTCGCGGGCGATGAAGGAGGAGCTGGAGTTCCGGGCGCAGTCGGGCAAGGGCCTGCCGGCCGACCGGGTCGGCGCGGTGTTCAACGTCGCGTTCGACAACTCGCTGGAAGGACGGATGTGGTTCTTCAACCGGTATTCGAAGCACACGGACCGCGGCTACGGCGTGTCGGTGGCGGAGCTCGATTCGCGCAAGCGGGACCGGCGCCGGATCACGGCAGCGGAAGCCTGGCGGGACCCGCAGCGGAGGGCGTGGGTGTTCGTGCGCGGCCGGGAGCTGACCTACGACACGGAGAGCGGGGAGACGATCGGCTCGGTGTATTTCGAGGAGAAGGTGATGCCGAATTACCGGGAGGACCCGGAGTTGATGCTGCTGATCGACCGCAAGCCCTCGCGCCTGTCGCTGTGGGAATTGCGCGAGCTGGTGGCGCACCTGGAGGCGGAGCGGAGCCCGAAACTGGCCGCCTATGCGGTGCGCTATTACTCGCTGATCGCGGATGTGTTCGGGCCGCTGATCGTGATCGCGATCGCGATTCCCTTTGCGGTGGCGGGCGTGCGGGTGAACCCAGCCGTCGGTGTGTCGAAGTCGATCGGGCTGTTTTTTCTCTACTACGTGCTGACCAGCGCGGCGACGTCGCTGGCGACCAAGGGCGTGCTGGAACCGGAGGTGGCCGCGTGGCTGCCGCACGCCGGGATGGCCGGGCTGGCGCTGTGGTTCTTCGCGCGGCTGCGCTGAAACCAACGGTGCGGACTCAGCGGCGCCGGCGGGGCGCGGGCCGGGCGGACTTGCCGGGGGCCGCGGCCGGCGGAGGAGGCGGAGCGGGGGACGGCGCGGAAAACGTGTCGGTGAAGTCGTTGACGATGCCTTCGTAGGGGCGGTCCTGTTTGTAGATCTGCAGAATGCGGGCGTGCTCCTGATCGGTGGTCGGGAAGATCTTCGCGGGTTCCCCCGGAAGGAACATCGCGGTGTAGGCGCGGTGGCGGTCGACCATGCGGCGGATCACAAGCATGGGCGGAACATGGCGTGGCGCGGCGGAATTTCCAGCGGCGAGGCCGGAATGCACGAAGGTGCGCGGGTCAGCACCAGTTGAAATTGAAGCTGATGCTGATGCGTTCTTCGGCGACGCGGTTGGCGGCGACCTCGTGGCGAAGCCAGCTCTCGAACAGGATGACGTTGCCGGCCTCGGCGGGGTAGGTGATGTGCGGGCGGTTCTCTTCGCGGGCCGTGGGCAGGCGGGGCGGCGCGGCCATGAAGCGGTCGAGGCGCGGGTCCTCGAACTTGAGGCCGGAGCAGCCGGGCGGCGTGGCGACGTAGTAGGTGCCGCTGATGAAGGAGAGCGGGTGCAGGTGGAGCGAGTGGGCGGCCGTGGGCGGCATGATGTTCACCCAGATGTCGCTGAGCGCGATGGAGCGGCCGCGGAGGTCGAGCTCGAGGGTGCGGGCGAAGGCCCGGACATGGCGCGTGAGCTTCTTCTCGAGATCGGCAAACGTGCTCGAGAACCGGTGGAGCTCGTTCATCGAGGCGTAGCTGGTGTAGCCGCCCGGGTAGTTTTTCTCGGACCAGCGGCGGCCGGCGGCGTCGAAGTCGCGCAGGCGGCGGCACTCGTCGGCAAACTCGGCGTTGAGCCGGCGGCGGGCAGCGGCGGAGGCGACGAGGGGCTCGCAGTAGATGTAGGTCGGGAACCAGGCGCGCGTGGGCATGGCGGAACGGGGAAGTTGAGAGCCGAGAGTTGAAAGTTGAGAGTCAGAACCCGCGTGGCTCAGGCTGCGGTGAGGTTCGGCCGATGACTCTCACGTTGGACTCAGCGGACGCCGCACATGAGCTTCTTCACCCACGGGACGAGGGCGAAGAGGATGAGGGTGGCGACGCCGACCCAGATCGACTGCTTGAGGAAGAAGTCGGCGAGGTCGGCGGGGTTCTCGCTCTTGAATTCGCCCGCGAGCACGCCGGCGAGTTTGTTGCCGAGAGCGGCGGCGAGGAACCAGATGCCCATGACGAGGCCGACGAGTCGCTGCGGAGCGAGCTTGGTCATGGTGCTGAGACCGACGGGGCTGAGGAGCATCTCGCCGACGGTCTGGAGGAAGAAGAGCGAAAGCAGCCAGAGCGGGCCGACCTTGCCGTCGGCGGTGAGCTTGGCGGCGGGCACCATCAGCACGAACGAAAGGGCGACGAAGAAGAGGCCGAGGGTGAACTTCAGCGGGCTCGACGGTTGCTTGGGGCCGAGCTTGATCCAGAGCCAGGCGAAGACCGGCGCGAGGGCGATGACCCAGAGCGAATTCACCGACTGCCAGTAGGCGGATTCGAATTTCCAGCCGGCGATCTCGTTGCGCGTGAGCTTGTCGGCGAAGAGGGAGATGGAGGAGCCGGTTTGTTCGAAGATCGCCCAGAAGATTTCGGCGGCAAAAAAGAAGACGAGGATGGCGGCGATGCGCTTGCTGTCCTGCGACGGGCGGAAGGCGAAGAAGAGGATGAGGGCGATCTGGACGGCGAAGAGGGCGTAGACGATCCACGGGTTGGAGTCGCTGGCCTTCATGGCGGCGATCAGGGCGCCGGAGCCGAGCGCAACGAGGCCGAGGGTGCCCCAAGGGCGGCTTTGGCCGGGGTCCAGTCTGGGGGCGTTGCCGACGTGGGCGAGGCGGCTGCGCTGGAGCACATACACGATCAGGCCGAGGGTCATGCCGACGCCGGCGGCGCCGAAGCCCCAGTGCCAGCTGTGGCGCGGGTCGAGCCCCCAGGCGGTGAGCTGGGCCTTCCAGCCCTCGTTCTGGGCGAGGTAGCCGGTCACGAGCGGCGAGAGGAAGCCGCCGATGTTGATGCCCATGTAGAAAATCGAGAAGCCGGCGTCGCGGCGCTCGTCGGTCGGGCTGTAAAGGCCGCCGACCATCGTGGAGATATTGGGTTTGAGCAGGCCGGTGCCGAGGGCGACGAGGACGAGGCCGGCGTAGAACGTGGAGAGGGAGTTGAACGCCATCGCGAAGTGGCCGCTCGCGATGACGATGCCGCCGATGAGGACGGCGCGGCGGGAGCCGATGAAGTTGTCGGCGATGTAGCCGCCGAGGATCGACAGCAGATACACGCTCATCGTGTAGGTGCCGTAGACGCCGGCGGCCGTCTTGGTGTCGAACCCGAGGCCGCCCTCGGCGGCCGTGGCGACCATGAACAGCATCAAAATCGCCCGCATGCCGTAATAGGAGAACCGCTCCCACATTTCGGCGAAAAAGAGCGTCGTCAGGCCCGACGGGTGGCCGCCGATGCCGCGGGTGTCGTGGTGGGTGTCGGGCGCGCTGCCGGCGGAGGACACAGTGGAGGGAGCGGAACTCATGTGAAGTGTGCCGGGAGGGTGGTTGCGGCGTCGGAGGGCGCAAAGCTGAAATCAGGCCGCGGCCGCGGGATGCGGTCGGATCGAGCGGCGGGCTGCGCGGCAACGGGATTCGGACGAGCGGACGCGCGCCGCGGAGCGCGCCGAGCGGGGAGGTCGAGCAGCGTGCCCGCGGCGGACGCCAGAGCGGGCCGGACGGCGAGCTCGCGTCAGGGCAGCGGGTGCTTGAGCGCCCACTTGGCGTAATGGTCGAGGACGCGCTTGGGATTATCCGTGAACCAGGCGTAGCCGTTGCGGCGCTCGGCGGAGATGGCGTTGATGTCGTCGTGGATCGACTTGTCGCGATCACCGTAGATGGGGCGGTCCGTCTTCAGATCGTAGTAGCGAGCCCAGAGCGGACCGGCACCGGGCGTGGGCACGAGCGTGCGGGCCGCGGCGCCGGGCGGGCGGGTCCATGCCACGTCGCGCAGTTCGGTTTTGCGAAACCACGCGGCGGCGGCGTGGACGGCGCGAACGACGGCGGGAGACGGGGACGGTTCCTCGATGAGAAACATCACGAGTCCGGCGCTTTCGCCGCTGCTCGCGGCGGGCATCTCGTAGTTGCGGGCCGAGGTCGGGGCGAGCGTGAGGGCGTCGTGTTGCTGGCCCCAAACGGTGCGCCGGCCGTCGACGACGAGCTGGCAGGCGAGCAGGCAGGCGAGGCCGCGGGCGGCGGCGTCGGCGGCGCGGGTGCGGGCGGCAGGGGCGATCCAGGCGAAGTCGTTTTGGCCGGCGGCGACCTCGCGCAGGAAGCGGATGATGTTGGTGAAGGCGCCGTCGTTGAACGTGATGGCGTCGTGGTAGCCGCCATCGAGGGGGAAATTCTGGGGCCAGCCGCCGTTGGGGTATTGCGCGGCGAGAATGTAATCGAGGCCGCGGAGGACGGCGGCACGCCAAGCGGCGCCCGTCGGCTCGTCCGCGGCGGCGGCGACGCGGGCGAGGAAGCGGAGTTCGCCGACGGTGGCGTTGTTGTCGAAGGTCCCGATGTAGCTCCACTTCAGGTCGGCGGGCTGGTCGTTGTCGCCGGGCGTGAGAAAGCGGGAAACGTTGGTGTCGGGCGAAAACGCCTCGCCGGGGCGGCGGCGGTGGTCGCCGGTGTTGAAGTTTTTGCTCCAGCCGCCGGCGGGGGTCTGGAAGGAAACGACGTTATCGGCGACGGTGCGGGCCTCGGGGGAGGCGAACCAAGCGGCGGGGCGCGTGGCGTTGAGGCGAGGCGAGGCGCGGTTGGTGACGACGGGGATTTTCTCTTTGATGCCGTGGCGGGCGATTTCGTCGGCGAGGAAGGCCTGGTCGCGGGCGCGGAGCGCGGACGAGCGGGCGAGGTAGCGGGACCACGCGGGCTGGTCGGCGGCGGGCAGCGCGGCGATGCGCTCGGCGGTGAGCGGGGCGGAGGGCGGGTTGGTGCCGAGCTGGGCGGCGACGGCGGTGCAGCCGAGGAAGAGCGTGCCGACGACCGGGGCGCGGAGGCGGCGCAGGAGCGCGACGGTGCGGACGGCGTGGCGGCGGAGAGCAACGGAGAGCGCGGCGGGGTCGGCGTGGGACATGCGGGAAGGGGTGGAGGGCGGCGGAGACGAGCGCAGCCCGGGAAGGTTGCGGCGCAACTCCACGCTTGCCATGCGGCGCGGGCCGAATCGTGGTTGACCGTCCGGCATGAACCCCCCCGCGCCCACTGTCCGCTCGATCGCCCGCGCCCTCGGTCTGTCGCATACCACGGTGTCCGACGCGCTGCGCGGCAAGGGACGGGTCGACCCGGAGACGGCGGAACGGGTGCGGAAGGCGGCACGCGAGGCGGGCTACCGGAGGAACCCGCTGGCGGCGGCGGTGATGTCGGAATTGCGGCGCTCGCGCGGGGCGACGTTCCGCGGCGTGCTGGCGGCGGTGGACCTGCTGGAGCCGCAGCGGCGGGATCCGCGCGGGGCGTTTCACAGCGAGCTGGTGCAGGGCGGACGGGAGCGCGCGACGGCGCTCGGATTCAAGCTGGAGGAATTTGTGGTGGGGGTGGGCGGTCTGACGGTGGCGCGGCTGGACACGATCATGCAGTCGCGCGGCATCCACGGCGTGCTGCTCCTGCCCTCGTGGTATGCGCCGGACTGGTCGGGGCTCGACTGGTCGCGCTACGCGGGGGTCTACACGGATTACGTGATCGAGAAACCGGCGCTGCACTGCGTGTGCTGCAACCATTACCGCTCGATGACCTCGCTGCTCACGCGGCTGAAGGCGCGCGGCTACACGCGGCCGGGCCTCTTCATGGAGCGCGGGCGCGACGAGCGGATGCAGCGGCGGTTCAGCGCGGCGTTCCGGGCGTTCCAGGAAGGCGAACCGGGGATCGAGACGGTGCCGCCGCTGGTGAGCGAGATGCGGCAGCGGGACGAGTTCATCGCGTGGTTCCGGAAGCACAAACCGGACGTGGTGCTCGGGCACTTCACGGAGTTGATCGACTGGATGGAGGCGGCCGGCGCGCAGGTGCCGGCGCAGCACGGATTCGTGAGCCTGAACATGCTCTACAAGACGCGGCCCTGCGCGGGGCTCGACCAGCAGCCGCGCGAGCTGGGCGCGCGCGGCGCGGAGCTGCTGATCGCGCAATTGCAGCGCAACGAGCGCGGCGTGCCGGAGTGTCCGACGTCGACGACGATCCAGGCGCGGTGGGTCGAGGGCCCGACGGTGCGCAAGGCCGCGAAGGCCTGAGGCGGGCACGGGCCGCGGATTTTCGGCGTGCAAGAGCCCGGTCGGCGCGGCGAGATGGCGGCGCCGGTCCGGATGCGCACGGCGCGCGGCGGTCCGACTTTTTCCCCATGAAACTCCCCCTGTTCCTTGTGCGCCTCGCGGCGCTCTCGCTCGCCTGCACCGCGGTCCCGCCGGCCTTTGCGGCCGAAGCGCCGAAAAAAGTCCTGGTCGTGACCGTGACGACGGGCTTCCGCCACAGCAGCATCCCGGTGGCGGAAAAGATCCTGACGCAGCTGGCGCAGGAGAGCGGAAAATTCACGGTCGATTTCGTGCGGCAACCGGACGGCATGCCGAAGGCGCCGAACCGGCCGCGGCCGGGACCGAAGGGCGCGGACGATCCGGCGCACGTCGAGGCGATGAAGAAATTTGCCGAGGCGGAGAAGGCGCACCAGGCGGCGATGGCGGCGTGGTTGCCCTCCGTGTCGAAGGCGTTGCAGGCGCTGAGCCCGGCCAACCTGAAGCGCTACGACGCGCTGCTCTTCGCGAGCACGACGGGCGACGACTTTCCGGTGCCGGACCGGCAGGGGCTGGTCGACTGGGTGGCGTCGGGCAAGGCGTTCATCGGCGTGCATGCGGCCACGGACACGTTCAAGACCTTCCCCGGCTACGTGGGCATGATCGGCGGCGCGTTCCGCACGCACGGCCCGCAGGTCGAGGTCGAGTGCCTCAACGACGACCCGGCCCACGCGGCGTGCAAGCCGTTGCCGGCGAAGTGGACGGTGTTCGACGAGATCTACCAGCTGAAGGATTTCAACAAGGCCAACGTGCACAGTCTCGTGCGGCTGGATTCGCTGATGCTCAATGCGAGCGACATCGCGAAGAAGCAGGGGACGCCGGGCGATTATCCGATCGCCTGGAGCAAGGCGCACGGGAAGGGGCGCGTGTTCTACACCTCGCTCGGCCATCGCGAGGACATGTGGGATCCGGCCTACACGCAGGGTGGGCGCAAGAATTCCCCGGAGGTGGCGAAGCAGTTCCAGCAACACGTGCTCGGCGGCATCCTGTGGGCGCTCGGGCTGGCGCCGGGCAACCCGACCCCCGGCAAGTAAGCGGACGGGCGCGCGGGAGCGAGGGCGGGCCGGCGGAGCGATCCGCCGGCTTTTTTGCGACTCCGGGTGGGTGACCGGGCGCCGTGGGTTACTCGCGCAGGCGGGAATCGATCACCAGCGTCACGGGGCCGTCGTTGACGAGGGCGACGGACATCATCGCGCCGAAGCGGCCGGTGGCGACGCGGTCGGCCCCGGCGGGAACCGCGGCGGCGGTGAGCGCGGCGCCGACCCGGCGGACAAACGACTCGTAGAGCGGGATGGCGACGTCGGGCTTGGCGGCGTCGTTGAACGACGGGCGGGTGCCCTTGCGGGTGCTGGCGAACAGCGTGAACTGGCTGACGACGAGGATGCGCGGCGCGGCGAGCGAGGCGGCGGGCCCGTCGCCGGTGGCGGACAATGCGGGCGCGGCGGGCGGCAGCTGCGCGACGGAGAGGTTCATCTTGCCGTCGGCATCCTCGAAAATCCGGAGGGCACAGATCTTCTCCGCCAACCAGCGGGCGTCGTCTTCCGTGTCGGCGGGAGCGACCCCGAGCAACACGAGCAGGCCGCGGTCGATCGCGCCGACGACGGCGCCGTCGATGGTGACGCGGGCGGACGAGACCCGCTGGAGGACGGCGCGCATGGAAGGCGGATGGCGGGGAGGGGACGGTGGCCAGGCCGGAGCGGGGACCCGATGGCCGGGGCTCCGTCACCTGCCACCCGTCGCCGGGACGCGGCGGCGCCGCGTCAGACCATCGGCACGTGCGGCTCGGTGTCGGCGTCGTAGTTGATGCCGGGGAGGCCGAAGCCGAAGAGTTTCAGAAACTCGGTGCGGTAGCCGGCGATATCGGTCTCGGCGGCGAGGTTCTCGGTGGTGACGCGCGGCCAGATCTCGCGGACGGCGGCCTGGATCTCGGGGCGCATCTCCCAGTCGTCGACGCGGACGCGGCCGGCTTCGTCGAAGACGGGCTTGCGGCCGTTATACATGTGCGTCGCGAACAGGCGGTAGATCTGCTCGATGCAGCCCTCGTGGGTGCCGGCCGCCTTCATGATCTTGTAGAGGATCGAAATGTAGAGCGGGACGACGGGGATGGCGGAACTGGCCTGGGTGACGAGGGCCTTGTTGACGGAGATGAAGGCGCGGCCGCCGCCGTTGAGCTTGAGCAGGGAGTCGATGTGTTTGGCGGCGCGCTCGAGGTCGTTCTTGGCGAGGCCGATGGTGCCGTTCTTGTAGATGGCCCAGGTGACCTCGGGCCCGATGTAGGAGTAGGCGACGGACTGCGCGCCGGGGGCGAGAAGTTTGGCGTCGCTGAGGGCCTGCATCCAGAGCTCCCAATCCTCGCCGCCCATCACGGTGGTCGTGTCGGCGATTTCCTGGTCGTTGGCGGGCTCGATGGTGACGGTGCTGACGAGGCCCTTGTCGGTGTCGACGGTCTTGTTGGTGTAGGACTGGCCGACGGGCTTGAGGACGGACTTGTGGACGGCGCCGGTCTTCGGGTGGGTGCGGCGGGGGGAGGCGAGGGAGGAGACGACGAGATCGACCTGGCCGAGGTCCGCGCGGATCGCGTCGATGACCTGGCGCTTGATGTCGTCGGAGAAGGCGTCGCCGTTGAAGTTCTTGGCGTAGAGACCGGCGGCCCGGGCGGCGCGGGTGTAGGCGATGGTGTTATACCAGCCGGGCGTGGCGGGGCGGCCCTCTTCGGAGGGGCGTTCGAAGAACACCCCGATGGTCGCGGCGCCGGAGCCGAAGCCGGCGGCGATGCGCGAGGCGAGGCCGTAGCCCGTGGAGGAACCGATCACGAGGACCTTCTTCGGGCCCTGGGCGATCGGACCCTGGGCGCGCACGTGGGCGATCCATTCCTGCACGTGGGCGGCGCACCCTTCGGGGTGGGCCGTGACGCAGACGAAACCGCGGACCTTGGGTTTGATGATCATGAGGGGGCGGATGATTTCCGCCGGGGCGGAGGGAGGGCAAGGCCGGTTTTGGGCGCGGGGCCGGAGCCGGCGGGGCCGGCTGAACCGCTGGCGGGCGGGCGGGTTGCGGCGTTTCGGTCTTCGCGGGACGGCGACGGACGGAGCCGGTGCGGGTCAGCGGCGCCGGCGGACACCGACCAGGACAACGAGGGCCCCGAGACCGAGCAGGGCGTAGGTGGACGGCTCGGGGACGGCGACGAAGTTGGAGAGCACGACGCTGTTTGCGCCGAAGGCGCTGCCGCTGCCGAAGTTGACCTGGAAGGAGCCGAGGCCGTCGGTGGTGAAGATGCGGAGGCCGGTGGTGGCAACGTTGGCGAAAGAGCCGGCGAGGGTGGTGGCCTGGAGAATGGTGAACGTATCGGTGGGCGCAATCTGGGCGACGAAGCCGGAGGACACCGTGAGGTCGAGGGAACCGGCGAGAAGGGCGGTGCCCCCGACGCTGACGAAATCGTAGCCGGTGCCCTGGGCGGGGCCCTGGAGCTCGGCGAGAAAGCGCGAGGTGGACAGGAGGGTGAGGTTGCCGGTGACGGCGAGCGCGCCGGGGGAGGCGCCGGGCGAGACCAGGCCGCCGGCGGTGACATTGCCGGTGATGGTGCCCGAGCCGGTGAGGGCGGTGGTGCCGAGGGAGAGGCCCTGGTCGAACGTCAGGGTGGCGCCGCTGCCGAGCGAAACGGTGCCGCCGCTGGAGGTGAAGTTGGAGGTGAAGCGGAGCGTGCCGCCGCTGACGACGAGGGAACCGGCGTTGACGAACGGCACCTGGACGAGCGTGGAGCCGGCGGTCTTCTGGTAGGTGCCCTGGTTGGTGAAGGTGACATTGCCGCCGTAGGCGGCGCTGATCGAGGCGTTGGCGGAATCGAGGAAGACGGCGCCGGTCTGGTTGACGAATGCGCCGCCGTTGCCGGAGCGGAGGGCGCCGTCGCGCCAGGTGATGGTGCCGGCGTTGGCGATGGTGCGCTGGTTGAAGTCGTGGACGTTGGTCGTGGAAATCTCGAGGGCGGCGGTGGAGGCGAGCTGCACGGTGCCCGGACCGTTCCAGTTGCCGCTCGTCCAGGTGGAATTGCCTCCGATGACGGCGGAGGTGGCGAGGGCGCCGCCGGACATGGCGAGATCGCCGACGGTGACGGTGCCGGGGCCGGAGATGGTGCCGCCGCCGAAGGCGAGGCGCGGCAGCTGGAGATTGCCCGAGCCGATGACCAAGGTGCCGCCGCTCACGGTGTAGTTGCCCGCGGCGCCGGAGAAGTTGGCGGTGTCGGCGAGGGTGAAGGTGCCGCCGGAGAGTTTGAGGCCGGCGCCGGCGCCGATGCTGACGGCGGCGCCCGCGGCGTTGCTGCCGCCGGCGGCGAACTCGATCACGCCGGCGTTGACGGCGAGGGTGCCCTGGTTGTGGAACGGCGCATAGTAGTAGGACGTGCCGGCGGCGGACTTTTCGTAGGTGCCCTGGTTGGTGAAGAAGGCGGAGCCGCCGTAGCCGGGGCCGAACTGGGCGCTGGCGGTATCGCGGAAGGTGGCCCCGGCGGCGTTGAGCACGCCGCCGCCGTTGCCGGTGCGCAGGTGGCCGCCCGACCATTCCACGAGGCCGGCGTTGGTGATGGTGCGGAAGTTGAAGTCGCGGACACCGGTGCCGGAGATGGCGAGGGTAGCACCGGCCGGGACGGAGGCGGTGGAGGCGGCGGAGGCGTTCCACGAGCCGCCGGACCAGGTGGAGGCGCCGGCGGCGAGGGTGAAGGGCACGGCGAGCGTGCCGCCGGACTGGTCCAGCCGGGACGGGCCGAAGGAGCCGGCGCCGGCGAGTTCGCCGCCGCTGACGGTGAGGAGCGGGACGCTGAAGGTGCCGGGGATGCTCAGCTTGCCGCCGGAGAGGGTGAAATTCGGCAACGCGAGATCGCCGGAGCCGAAGGTGAGGTTGCCGCCCGAGACGCGGTAGCTGCCGCCGGCATCGACGAGGCCGCCGGTGGTGGCGAAGGTGAAGTTGCCGCCGGCCACGCGGAAGATCGGCGCGGGGTCGGAGCCGGGCGAGGCCTGGGGGTGGCCGATCGTGACGGTGGCGCCGGCGGCGCTGGTGCCGCCGCCGGAGAGGACGAACTCGCCGGCGAGGATGCGGACGGTGCCGGTGTTGGTGAAGACCGCGTCCACCGTGGTGGTGCCGGCGGAGGACTTGGTGTAGTTGCCGCTGTTGGCGAAGGTGGCGCCGGAGCCGTAGGCCGCGTTGATCGAATTGGCGGCGACGTCGTTGAAGGTGCCGGAATTGACGATACCGCCGCCGTGGCCCGACCGCAGCTGGCCGGAGGTCCAGTCGAGGATGCCCTGGTTCACGAGCGTGCGGTAATCGAAGTCGTAGAACGTCGTGCCGCCGATGGTGAGCCGGGCGCCGGCCGGGATGGTGGTCGTGACGGCGGCCGGGGCGTTGGCATTGCCGCCGCTCCAGGTGGAGTTGCCGGCGGCCAGGGTGAGCGGGAGCTGGAGCGTGCCGCCGCTCTGGGTGAGCAAGGTGCCGGTAACGGCGCCGGTGCCCTTGAGCGTGCCGCCGCTGATCGTGAGCAAGGGGGTGTTGAGGTCGCTCGGGACCGTGAGCGAGCCGCCGGAGAGCTGGAGGCGGGGCAGCGAGAGGATGCCGGCGGCGATGACGACCTCGCCGGACGAAATCTTCACTTCGGCGCTGTCCGACGCGGAGAGGAGAGAGCCGAGGGCAAAGGTGAAGTTGCCGCCGGTGAAGCCGAGGGTGCCGCCGGAGCCGACGGCGAACGAGGACCCCGTGGCGGCGGAGCCGCCGCCGGCGAGGTTGAGTGTGCCGCCCTGGATCGAGACCGTGCCGGTGTTGGCGAAGCCCGAGTAGATGTGCGAGGTGCCGGCGGTCTTGTTGTAGGTGCCGCTGTTGGTGAAGGTGAAGTCGCCGCCGTAGGCGTTGTAGAGGGAATGACCGGAGGAGTCGTTGAGCGTGCCGGCGTTGAGGAGAGAGCCGCCTTGGCCGGAGCGGAGGTCGCCGCCGGTCCAGTTGAAGGTGCCCTGATTGACGACGGCGCGGCCGGAGAAATCGTGGACGGAGGCGCCGGACGCGGAGAGCACGCCGTCCGTCCCGACGGTGGTGGTGCCGTTGCCGTTCCAGTTGCCGCCGGTCCACGTGAGGTTGCCGCCGCGGCCGACGGTCTGGCTGCCGGCGAGCACGCCGCCGGTCTGGCTGAGGGCGGCGCCGAGCACGCCGTCGACCGTGAGGGTGCCGGTCTCGAGGACGTAGGTGCCGGGACCGGTGAGGCGGGAGGCGTCCTGCACCGCGATGTTGTCGGAAAAGACGATGTTCGTGGCCGAGCCGGCGGAGAACAACGCGGAGGAGGCGACGGTGGCGGCGGCGTCGAGGCGGAGCGTGCCGGCCGAGACGGTGACGTTGCCGGCGAACTGGGCGGGAACCGCGAGGGTGGTGGTGCCGTTGCCGGTCTTCACGTAGGCGGCGCCGGCGGCGTGGGTGAACGCGGCGTTGCCGCCGAACGCATTGTAGAACGTCGCGGACGCCGTGTCGTTGATGGTGCCTTGATTGGTCAGGGAACTGCCCTGACCGGCGAGCAGGTGGCCGTCGCTCCAGTTGAGCGTGCCCTGATTGACCAGGGTGCGGGCGGAGACGCTCAGCGACGAGGGGGAGGCGAAGGTGACGACCGCACCGGAGGCGACGGTGGTGGTGCCGGCGGAGGCCCAGTTGCCGCCGTTGACCGCAACGGTGGCGCCGGAGGCGAAGGTGTGGTTGCCGGCGAGGGAGCCGCCCGTCTGGGCGAAATTGCCGGAGAAGTTGCCGCCGAGGGTGAGGTTGCCGGAGGCGAGGAGCACCTGGCCGGCGCCGGAGATCACGGCGGCGTTCTCGATCACGTAATGGTCGGAGAACTTGAGGGCCGCGCCGGAGGCGACGGTGGCGTTGGCGGTCGCGGCCAAAGTGCCGCCGCCGCCGAGGTCGAGGGTGCCGGCGCCCACGGTGAGCGTGCCCTGCTGGTTGAAGACGATGTCGACGAACGTGGTGCCGGTGCCTGACTTCACGTAGGAGCCGGTCGGCGTGGTGGTGAAGACGGGGGTGTCGCCGCCGTAGCCGTTGTAGAGGGAACCGGAGGCGTTGTCGCGCCAGACCTGGTTGTTGGTGATGGTGGCGCCGTGGCCGGTGCGGAGGTGGCCGCCGTTCCACTCGATCAGGCCGTTGTTCACGAAGTCGCGGCTGTCGAAGTCGTGCGTGGCGGTGGTCTCGATGTAGAGCGTGGCGCCGGGGGCGAAGGTGGAGGTGCCGTCGGAGTTGAACGAGCCGCCGAGCCAGCGGACGGATCCGGCCGAGAAGGTGTGGTTGCCCGTGATGGTGCCGCCGGAGAGCGTGAAGGCGTTGGCACCGAGGGTGCCGTCGAGGGCGAAGGTGCCGCCGCGCAGATCGAGCACGGCGCCGGATCCGAGGGTCCCGGTGGCGCCGGCGGTGAACGAACCGCCGCCGTGCAACTGGAGGGTGCCGGCCTGGAGGTCGAGGTGACCGGCGTTGTGGAACGGACTGTAGACGAGGGTCGTTTCGGCGCCGGTCTTGCGGTAGACGGCTCCGGCGCGGTTGGTGAACGCGGCGGCGGTGCCGCCGTAGTCGCTGGAGAGGTAGTAGCCGCCGGAGTCGACGAAGAGGTTTTGGTTGTCGATCCCGCCGCCGTTGCCGGAGCGGAGTGTGCCGGCGCGCCACTCGAACGTGCCCTGGTTGACGAGGGTGCGGCCGTTGAAGTCGTGGGTGGAGGTGGTGGCGACGACCAGCGTGGCGCCGGATTCGACGGTGGTGGTGGCCACGCCGGCGGTGTTGAGCGTGCCGCCATTCCAATTGAGGCGGGCGCCGGAGGCGAGGGTCTGCGTGCCGGCCAGGGTGCCGCTGGTGAGGGTGAGATTGGCCAGGCCGAGACGGCCCTGGAGACTGAGCGTGCCCCCGGCGAGTTCGGCAATCCCGGCGCCGCGCAGCGACGCCGCGTCGGTGATCGTGTAGTCGTCGGAGAAGCGGAGGCGGCCGGATTCGCCGACGTTGATGACCGCGGAGGACGACGCGGTGCCGCCTTCGCTGAGGTCGAGCGTGCCGCCCGTGACGTTGACGGTGCCCTGGGTGTCGAAAGGCACGTAGTAGGTCGTGGTGCCGGTGCCCGACTTGGTGTAGTTGCCCGTCGCGGTGTTGACGAACGTGCCCACGGTGCCGCCGTAGTCGTTGGCCAGGTAGGCGCCGGAGGAATCAAGCCAGACGCCCTGGTTCCGGATGTTGCCGCCGTGGCCGGTGCGCAACGCGCCGCCGCTCCATTCCACGGTGCCCTGGTTGACGAGGGTGCGGCCGTCGAAGTCGTGCGCGCCGGTGCCGGTCACGACAAACGTGGCGCCGGCGCCGACGGTGGTGGTGCCGGCGGAATTGAAGTTGCCGGAGGTCCAGCGGAGCGTGCCGCCGCCGAAGGTGTGGTTGCCGGAGACGGTGCCGCCGGCGAGGGTGAACCCGTGGGCGCCGAGCACGCCGTCGAGCGCGAAGGCGCCGTCGGCGAGTTGGAGCGACGCGCCGGCGGCGACGGTGCTGGTGGAGCCGGCGGAGAACGTGCCGCCGTCGTGGAGCACGAGCGTGCCGGCCTGGACGTCGAGGTGGCCGCTGTTTTGGAACGGCACCTGGAGCGTGGAGGTGCCGGCGGCGGTCTTGCGGTAGGTGGCACCCGCGGCGTTGGTGAAGACGGGGGCGGCGCCGCCGTAGACGTTGTAGAGTTGGTTGGCGGCGCCGTCGATCCAGAGGCCCTGGTTCAGGATGGAGCCGCCGTGGCCGGAGCGGAGAACGCCCGCATCCCACTGCACGGTGCCCTGGTTGACCAGAGCGCGGGCGTCGAAATCGTGGGCGCCGGTGGTGGCGATGACGAGGGTGGCGCCGGCGTCGACGGTGGTGGTGCCGGTGGCGTTGAAATTGCCGCCGTTCCAGGTGACGACGGTGCCGGAGCCGAAGGCGTGGGCGCCGGCCAAGGTGCCGCCGGAGAGGACGATGTTGCCGAGCGAGGCGCGGCCGGAGAGGGCGAGCGTGCCGGCGGCGAGTTCGAGGGTGCCTTTGCCGGCGAGGGAACCGCCGTCGGAGATCGTGTAGTCGTCGGTGATCCGGAGGGTGGCGCCGGAATCGACGGCGAAGCGGGACGTCGCGACGGCGGTGCCGCCCGCGCCGAACTCGAGGGTGCCGCCGGCCACGGTGACGTTGCCGGAGTTGTTGAAGACGATATCGACGACGGAGTGCGCGGCGCCGGACTTGGTGTAGGTGGCGCCGGGCTGGTTGGAGAACACGGCGACGGAACCGTTGTAGGCGTTGCTGAGGGTCTGGCCGGCGGAATCGTTCCATTGGCCGAGGTTACGGATCGCGCCGGCGTTGCCGGTGCGCAGCGCGCCGCCGGTCCAGTTGACGGTGCCCTCGTTGACGAAGGTGTGGCCGTTGAAGTCGTGCAGGTTGCCGCTGGCGACGGCGAAGATCGCGCCGGAACCGATGGTGGTGGTGCCGGCGTTGTTGAAGTTGCCGGACTGCCAGGTGACGGTGCCGCCGCCGAAGGTGCCGCCGCCGGCGACCGCCGCGCCGTCGATGGTCAGCGTGGTGGCGCCGACGGTGCCGCTGAGATTGAAGGTGCCGCCGGTGAGCAGCAGGGCGGCGCCGGTGCCGACGGTGGCGGTGCTGTTGCCGAAGAAGGTGCCGCCGCCGTCGAGGCGGAGGGTGCCGGCCTGCACGTTGATCGCGCCGGACTGATAGAACGGCACATCGAACACGGTGGTGCCGTCGCCGGACTTGGTGTAGGTGCCCGCGGCGGTGTTGGTGAAGGATGCGGTGCTGCCGCCGTAGGCGTTGTTGAACCGGTGGGACGCGGCGGCGCCGACGGAATCGGCGAAGGTGCCCGAGTTGGTGATGCCGCCGGCGTTGCCGCTCTGGAGGGTGCCGCCGGACCAGGTGATGTTGCCCTGGTTGACGAAGGTGCGGCCGTTGAAGTCGTGCGTCGAACTCCCGGAGATATCGAGCGTGGCCGCGGCGCCGACGGTGGTGGTGCCGGCGGAGTTGAAGTTGCCGGTCTGCCACGTGAAGGTGCCGCCGCCGAGCGTGCCGTTGCCGGTCACGGTGCCGCCGGCGAGGGTGAGGGCGGAGGCGCCGACGGTGCCGTCGAGGGTGAAGGTGCCGCCGGCGAGGAGGAGCGCGGCGCCGGAGGCGACGGTGGCGGTGCTGTTGCCGAAAAAGGTGCCGCCGCCCTCGAGCCGGAGCGTGCCGGCCTGGACGTCGATCGCCCCCGACTGGAGAAACGGAATATAGATCGTGGTGGTGCCGTCGCCGGACTTGGCGTAGGTGCCGGCCGCCGCGTTGGTGAACGTGGCGGTGGAGCCGCCGTAGGCGTTGTTCATCGAGTGGGCCGAGGGAGCGGCGACGGTGTCGGTGAACGTGCCCAGATTGGTGATACCGCCGGCATTGCCGGATTGGAGCGGGCCGCCGGTCCAGGTGATGTTGCCCTGGTTTTGGAAGGTGCGGGCGTTGTAGTTGTGGGCGCCGGAGCCGGTGACAGCGAGGGTGGCCCCGCCCGGGATGGTGGTGGTGCCGCTCGTGTTGAAATCGCCGGTGCTCCAGGTGAAGGTCCCGGCGCCGAGCGAGTGGTTGCCGGCGATGGTGGCGCCGTCGAGCGTGAGCGCGGAGGCGCCGAGGGCGCCGTCGAGGGTGAAGGTGCCGCCGGTGAGCCGGAGGACGGCACCGGAGGCGACGGTGGCGGTGCTGTTGGCGGAGAAGGTGCCGCCGGCATCGAGCCGGAGGGTGCCGGCCTGGACGTTGATGGCGCCGGATTGGTGGAACGGGATATCGATCGTGGAGGTGCCGTCGCCGGTCTTGGCGTAGGTGCCGGCCGCGGCGTTGGTGAACGTCGCGGTGGAGCCGCCGTAGGCGTTGGTCATCGAGTGGGTCGCCGAGGCGGCGACGGAGTCGGTGAAGGTGCCCTGGTTCAGAAAGCCGCCGGCGTTGCCGCCCTGGAGCGTGCCGCCGTTCCACGTGATCGTGCCGAGGTTGGTGAAGGTGCGGGCGTTGAAATCGTGGTTGCCGGTGCCGGTGATCTCGAGCGCCGAGTTCGAGCCGACGGTGGTCGTGCCGGAGGCATTGAAGTTGCCGGACTGCCAGACGACGGTGCCGGCGCCGAGCGTGTGGTTGCCGGCGACCGTGCCGCCGGCGACGGTGAAATTCGAGGCGCCGAGGGCACCGTCGAGCGTGAAGGTGCCCGACGCGAGCGCGAGGCTGCCGCCGCCGGAGACGGTGGTGTTGCTCCCGGCCGAGAAGGTGCCGCCGCCCACCAAATCGAGCGTGCCGCCCGACACGGTGACATTGCCGGCGTTGAGAAACGGAACTTCGATGCGGCTCGTGCCGGTGCCGGACTTGGCGTAGGTGGCCCCGGCGACGTTGGTGAAGGTGAGGGTCGAGCCGCCGTAGTCGTTGTTGATCTCGGAGCCGGAGGAGTCGTTCCAAGTGCCGCGGTTGATAATCTGGCCGGCGCTGCCGGAGCGGAGCTGGCCGCCCGTCCAGTTGACGGTGCCGGAATTATCGAGGGTGCGGCCGTTGAAATCGCGGACCCCGGTGCCGCTGACGGTGAGACTGGCGGAGGACTGGACGGCGAGGGTGCCGGCGCCGTTGAGGGTGCCGCCGGTCCAGGTGGATCCGTCCGCGGTCAGGGAGAGCGTGCTGCCGGAGCCGCCGGAGAGCGTGCCGCCGCTGAGGGCGATCGCGCCGACGGTGCGGGTGTCGGCCGCACCCAGCGCCACCGAGCCGGCTCCGACGGTCGCCGTGTGGGTGCCGAGCGGAAGCGACGCGCCCGCCACGCCGCCGAGCGCCCAGTTGCCGACCGACGACCAGTCTCCGTTGCCGGACCAAACGATGGGGACCAGCTGGGCGAGTGCGCGCGGGGCGTGGGCGCAGAGGAAGACGGAGGCGAGCACGCAGGCCGCCATCCGACGGTTGAAGGGCGAGCCGGACATGGCGGGAAGGTGGCGGAAGCGCCCCGGACGGGCCACCCTTTTTTGCAATAAATAGGCGATGATTGGCACGCGGGATTCGAACCGGTGCGGCCGAATCCCCCCGGGGGCCGCGCGGAGGCGGGCGACGGTCCGGTCGTCTAACGCCGGCGGCGCCAGACCGAGACCAACACGGTGGCGGCGCCGAGCAGCATGAGCGCCCAGGTGGACGGCTCCGGAACCGCGACGAATTGGGAAAGCGTGACGCCGTTGGCCGTGTAACCCACGACGAAGGAGCCGAGGCCGTCGGTGGTCAGCAGTCGGGTCTGGTCGAGGGCGGCATTGGTGAAGACGCCCGAAAGCGACGCAGCCGAGAGGATCGTGAACGTGTCGGTCGGGGCGATGGTGGACTCGAACCCGGCCGTGAAGGTCAGGTTGAGCGTGCCGGCCAAGGCGGCGTTGCCGCCGATGCTGAGAAAATCGTAGCCGACGCCCTGGGTGCGGCCGCCGAGTTCGATGAGCAGGGAGCTGGTGGAGGCGAGGGTGAGGTTGCCCGTGAGCGTGAGCTGGCCGGGCGAGTTGCCGGGGGCGACCACACCGGCGGCGTGGACCGTGGCGGCGGTGATGGTGCCGGTGCCGGCGAGGGCGGCGGTGCCGAGGTCAAGGGTGCTGCCCGGCAGATCGAGGCTGCCGCCGGTGAGGACGATGTTGCCCTGATTGTTGGTGAAGCCGCCGGTGAAGACGAGGGAGCCGGACGTGACGGTGAGGGTGCCGTTGTTGACGAACGGGACGGCGATCGTGCTGGTGCCGGTGCCGGCGGATTTCACGAGCGTGCCGTCGTTGGTGAAGCTGCCGTTGTTGCCGAAGCCGGCGTAGCCGATGGTGGCGTCGCTGCGGAGGACGAACACCCCGCCGGCGCGGTTGGCGATGCTGGCGCCGTCGCCGAGGAGGAGCGAGCCGGTGCCCTGGAAAACGACCTGCCCCTCGTTCACGAGTTGCCGGCCGCCGCTGCCGCTGCCGCCGTGGTAGAACAACTTGCTTCCGCTGCCGTCGAGGGTGACCAGACCGTCGCTCGCCACGGTGAACTGGCCGCCGCCGGTCCAGCTGCCGCCGGTCCAGAGCAAATCGCCGTGAAGCACCGGGGCGGTGCCGCCAAAGGTGCCGCCGGCGAGCAGGAGGTTGCGGGCGGTGAAGGCGCCGTTGAAGAGGGTCTGGCCCGCGACGATCTGTTTCTGTCCGTCGCCCGTGAAGCGGGTGCCGGTGCCGAAGGTGCGCTGGGCTCCGCCGCCGAAGCGGACGGAGGCGCCGAGGGAGGCGGTGACGGTGCCGCCCTGGTTGGTGAAGGTCTCGTCGAAAACCAACGTGCCGGTGCGGGCCCAAATCTGGCCGGCGGACTGGTTGACGAAGGAGACACCCGCCACGGCGGAATTCCCGAGGCCGGCGCTCTTCTGGAGGAGGCCGGAGTTTTCGAAGTAGCCGGCATTGCCGAAGCCGGCGTAGCCCAGCCCGGCATCCGCGGTGATGTCGAAGGTCGCGCCGGCCCGGTTGTAGAACGAGGCGCCGTCGCCGAACATGAGTGCGCCGGTGCCCCGGAGCGCGACGAGGCCGAAGTTTTCGATCCGGCGGCCGCCGGAGCCGCTGCCGCCGTGATAAAGGTATTTCGCGTCGACGCCGGTGAGGAGCAGGGAGCCGGCGGCGTCGATCCGCGTGGTGCCGTTCTGGAGCATCGATCCGCCGGTCCATTCGAGCGTGCCGGCGACGGCGAGCGTGCCGCCGCCGCCGATCGCGGAATCCGCCGGGAGTTCCAGGAAGCCGGAGACGCCGGTGGTGTTGCCCGTGAACGAGAGGGTCGAATTCGAAGCCCGGATACGGCCTGCCCCGGCGAGCTCGGCGCCGTCGAAGGAAAAATTGGCGCCGAAGGTCAGGACGGCGCCGGCGCGGACGTCGAACGTCCCGCCCGATGCGGTGCCGCCGCCGTTGAGCGCGAGGACGCCTTCCTCGACGACGACGCGGCCGGTGTTGGTCAGCGCGCCCGACGCGACGGTGAAGGTGCCGCCGGAGCCGGCGCGCCGGAGGG
>JACCDS010236000.1_pt1 | contig 21616 bp, 11 predicted proteins | sample 7446441 | NCBI WGS metagenome assembly JACCDS01 (sample SAMN15323445, study PRJNA562643) | freshwater metagenome | isolation source: river surface water | place: USA:Blue River Watershed | collected 2017-08-17 | reverse complement strand
TCAATCGTTGTTGTTGCTTATGTGTAGCGCAAAGGATTGCAAAAATAGACAGTAGTTGCGCATTTGTTGCTCAACAAAATTCTTGAAAGCTAAGCCCACAAGGGTTTCAGACGCTTATCTATCTTTATCGGATCATGTATAGGGAAGTAATTACCTAATTATCTTTTACCACCTTTATACAATCGCACTCTTCCTTTAAAATCCTTTTAGATCCTTCTTTTGTAAAACATTTTGCAAATACACCTTCATCGTACCAATCTTTAAAGGGTTTGCGCCAAATCTTGGAAATAAATCGAAAAGCTTTAGCATCGTACCACATATAATACGGATGCTTAGCTGTTTTGAAATGCGGCAATATGCCTTCTTCCATACGTAATATTACAGATTCGTGTAGTAATAAATATCCATTGTTATAATTATCCGCAGCTGCATAATACTTATTTATACTCCTAATTTTCCTCTTGGTTGCTAATTTAAACAACATGGTCTGCATATCATGAATGTTTGCATATGGATACTTTATAAGTGTTGAATCTTTTGCATACAAATGTTTTAATTCAGGTCTGTTTAACATCCAGATTAAAGAATTATTTCTGATGTCGGGTAAATCTATATGTCCTCCTCCTACGTCAGAATGACTACCAGAAAACCATACTTCTTCTACTATATTTTTTTTGTTCGAATCAACAGTTGCTTGAATTTCTTTGCTTGTTAATAAAATTGGCGTATAAATTCGTGCTCTGTTGTCGTCAAGCGAAACAGCATGATAGGTTTTATTTATATTGCTTAACTGGTTTAAATGCCATTTATTGGGTGCTATAAAGTTCTCCTCTATATCTGGTAAGCCAAATGCTTCGACTGTATCCCATAGTCCTAATAAATCTATTTGGGTCTTATTAGTAGTATCGATTATTATTTTCTTGTCTTTGTTATGATGTCTCTTGTTCCATCTATTTACAAAATCTGTTACATGTTTTCTACGCTCAGCTAAACTTTCGTTTTTTCCTTTATGCTTTCGATATAACTTCCTCACAATTTTTACTTGATGAGTACTATCTATATTATGGAAAGAAGTTAAACCAAATACATAAATCATGTTAGTTACAATTCGAGCATTAAACGCACCTCTACTAAAACCGAAAATATTTAAGGTATTACCCTCTTGATAATTATTAGCAATAAATAAATAAGTTTTAACGCTTCTTCTTTTTATTCCCCAACCTGTTAACATTCCTAAATATTTGTTATTTGCTCCTACACCTTCGATGTAGTATTTTTTAGTAGAGCCTGTATCTAAATCGAATAATTTATGAATATTGGTGTTTTTATTAATTTTTTTTGTCTTTTGATGAATTTTATTGCTGGTTCCATCCATATAAACACTTAATACGTTGGGTTTAATGGCTTGATTGTTTTTTGTTATACTTTGGTCTTTAATGCGACATGCAAAGGTTTGTGAAATCAAGACTAAACAAAAAATATAGACAAAATTTTTCATAAGATTCTTTACAAATAATAGGTTTAGAAAATAGATATAAATTAAATTTACATAAACTTATTAAAATATTGAAAGGTTCTTATTGAGTCGTAATTATGGTTGTTATTACAGTAAAAGTTAGTTCCTTCAATATACCTAACTCATCAAAAAGTTCTTACCTAACAATATCGGTGCTTGGATATTATTGATTGTATTTTTTCAATATTCCAATAAGGAACTCATTGCTAGTTTTATTGTATTTATATCAAGCATCAGTTTACCGCATATACTCATAATGAACAAATTCTATAAATCAGATAGATAAAACTACTTGAACTAGTAATTTAAATCGTTGAAATTCAACTAAATTTATTATACTTTTGTATCATCCTATGAATTACGATGAAAACATACCAATTGAGTTTAATGCTGACAGCACTCAGTATGTTGAACGCTATGGTTTACTAATGCAAGCCAGTTCCGAATGTACTTGCGATTTTAATCTAAGCACCAACGAACTCTATTTAAGTGATTCATTTAAATCGATTTTTGGCATTGAACCCATATCCATTGATCAAAACAAAGCACTTTATATCTCCCTTATTCATCCCGACGATTATCATCGAGTAGATCAGGTTTATAAGGAAGCAGTCGACAGTTCTAAAGAGGTTAATATTAACATCGAATATCGTTTAAAAAAAGGAGATGGTGATTATGCCTATGTTCAAGACAAATTAATCGTTTTAAGAGATTCAACAGGAAAAGCATACCGAATCTTAAATGTTATCAAAGATATTAGTCCAGAATATTTTCATAAACATATTGAGAACATCGAAAGAGAAATCATGGAGCTAAGCATGCAAGATGAAGTTAGCTTACAATTCATTGTTACTAAATATATACAAAATATAGAACAGGTCTTCCCGAAAATGAAAGCATCTGTACTTCGAATAAAAAACAATTGTTTAGAAAACCTAGCATCTCCTTCTTTACCTAAAGCTTACATTGATGGGATAAATGGTTTAGAAATTGGCAATAACAGAGGATCGTGTGGAACAGCGGCTTTTACTAAAGAAACTATTATTGTTGATGATATTGAGACGGATTTTCGGTGGGCTGATTTTAAAGACTTGGCCAAAGAGTATAACTTAGCTGCATGTTGGTCGCAACCCATTTTCAATTCAAAAAAAGAAGTGATTGCAACTTTTGCCAATTATTACCATCAAAAAAAAACACCCAATAAATGGGAAAGTTATTTTATTGATCGAGCACAGAAATTGCTCTCCATGATTTTTAACAAGTTTGAATACATAGATCATCTAAAAATCACGAACGATAAATTTAAATTTGTAAACAGCCTTACAAATGATGCAATATACGAATGGAACATTATCAATAAAACCATTGAGTGGGGTGATGGCTTTAAACGTATTTTTAAACATACGTATGATCACAATATAAGTTACCCAGACGCTCATTGGAATGCGCTTATACATCCATTAGATTTCAAAAGAGTGCAAGATGAATTAGATGAATTCTTATCTAATAAAAACGAAGTTAATTATAAAGCCAATTATAAATTTTTAAAAGGTGATGGCACCTATGCATATGTAGAAGAGAAAGGCCAACTCATAAGGGATGAAAACGGTAGAGCAATAAAAAAGATTGGTCTATTAAGAGACATTTCTGAACAAGCTTTATCTAGTATAACCAATCAATTACAAAACGAAATATCTTTAATATTTAAAGAAAACATTACCTTAAAAGAATCGCTTGAATTATTACTGGATTTAGTGCTGCATTTCAGCAATTATAAAACGGCAGAAATCTGGATATATAACAGCGACAGAGAACACATTAATTTAGTTGCTACAAAAGCTATAAATAAAAACTTTAACCAATTCTTTGAGCAATCAAAAAATCATACACAATTTAATAAAGGAATAGGAATACCAGGACAAACTCTTGAACTTAACAAATTTGTGATATGGAATAACCTTGCTCAAAATGAACGATTTATTAGACTAGAAGCGGCTAAAAATGCTGGATTAAATTCAGCAATAGGAATCCCTTTAAAATACAAACTTAATACAGTTGGTGTAATTATGTTATGTAATAATTCTGATGTTGACGAACATGATCCAATTGTAAAAATCATAGGTTCTCTGACAAGTTTTATAGGGAACGAGATTATTAGAAAACAGCAAGAAGAAGAGTTATTTCTTCTGTTTGAAAGTTCACCCGACATCTTAACCATAGTTTCTACCAACGGACAGTTTTTGAGAGTTAACCCTGCACTATGTAAACTTCTTGATTATACTGAAGAAGAATTAACCTCTACTCCATTTTTTAACTTTATACATCCTGATGATTTAGAGAATACCGAGCAAATCTATAGAGATTCAATAAGTGGTATTAAGAAAGCCAATAATTTTATTAATCGACTTAGAACAAAACAAGGCAATTACAGATGGCTATCGTGGAGTACTTCTGATAAGTTTGGTGACGAAGGATATATATTTGCCTATGCACGCGACATTACTGAAGTTGTAGAACTTCAACATTTATTAAATGCCGCTACTTCTCTAGCGAGAGTTGGAGGTTGGGAACTAGATTTATCTACTAAAAACAATGGTGTATTATATTGGTCAAAAATCACCAAAGAGATCTTTGGAGTAAACGAACATTATGAACCTACCTTACCAGACTTTTATAAATTTTTAAAACCTGAATCTGAATTTCATTTAAAAGAGTCACTTAAAAATTTGATTCAACACCATAAAGAGTTTGATATAGAACTTGAATGTATTACCGCAAGCTTGGAAAATAAATGGGTACGAGTACTAGGTAAGCCAGAATTCATTGGTGATAAGTGTGTAAAAATTTATGGTAGTTTCCAGGACATACATAAACAAAAATTAAACGAATTAACAATAAAAGAATCAGAAAAAAGATATTCAGACATCTTTCATTTAAGTCCTCTTCCCATGTGGGTCATTGATGTTGAAACATTAAAGTTTGTAGATGTTAATAATGCTGCTCTTGAACAATATGGTTATACACTTGAAGAATTTTTAACGATGGATATTGGAAATATCCGTCCTAAATACGATAGAGGAAAAGTGTATGAACTTGTGAAAAAGAACAAAGATATTGATGAATTCGAATATGTCGGAGTTTGGACACATATTAGAAAAAACGGAGAACACATTAAAGCGGATATTCGAAGCAAAGGGATTATCTATAAAAATAGAAAAGCACGACTCATTTTGGCTTCGGATGTAACCGAGCGAATGAAACATCTCGAAGCTTTAGAATTACAAAACAGTAAATTGAAAGAAATAGCATGGTTGCAATCGCATGTAGTGCGTGCACCATTGGCTCGTATCATGGGATTAGTAGATATAATCCTAGATTCCTCGTCTGATATTCAAACTCGCGACAAAGCCTTAGCTTATTTCAAAACTTCAGCAAATGAATTAGACGATATTATTAAAGACATTGTAAAAAATTCTCAAGAACTAAACGATTTCAATTAGTCGGTTTTATAATGCATTACCATTGACTTCTTCATGTATTTGCTAAGAATCATTTGTATGTCTCTATTATGACCGTATTTTTTGATCGTATTTCTTAAATCTTCCACACTTGGATATCCTTCATTGGCATTAAAATATCCGAAACCTTTATACAATCCATTTTCAATACAAACGATTGATTTTTCTCCTTCCTCTCTCCCATTACTAATTAAGAAAAAGCTCTGATTTTGGAAGCTAAAGGTTTTAATGGCCTCTTCTGCCCTTTGGTTGTAATCGTCAGTTGATTCTTCGTTTACGCATGCGCCATTACATTTTTTAATTTGGTAATTGAAACATGGCCCTTTGAATTTGTGTAACTCACATTTCGACAAACATAAATTGTATTTCTCCACTGCTCGTTCGAATATTTTTTTTGCCGCGGTGCTCGAATCAACCGTTGCTAATGGATTTTTATGTTCATCAAATCGATCTACAAATAAGGTAATATACCCTTGCTCATCTATCGTTTGGTAAATACTATAATAAGGTACAGCGCTGCTTCGCTTTTGTGAAGTATTATAAGTTGGTTTTAACTTTTTAATCTCATCCGATTCCAATAACAATGCTATTAATTCAGATCCTGTATTTTCTATGCTGATGTGAGCAATGTCGTTCAGCATTCTTGCCGATTTTTTAGTTTTGTTCGATATGAAATGCTGAAGGATTCGCTTTTTGATGTCCTTACTTTTCCCTACATAAATAACATCTCCAAACATATTATGGAAATAATACACACCAGTAATTCCTTTTGGAATTTTTGAAAGCGCATCTTCTTTAAGTTGTGGAGGTAAATTTTTAGGAATTGGAATGGCTGCATCGTTAATATCTTCAACGATGCTTGCATTGCTTTTCAGAATTCTGTCGAATAATATGGCAGTTGCTTTTGCATCACCTAATGCTCGGTGCCTATTCTCTAAGTTTATCCCTAATTGCTGACATAAAGTTCCTAAACTATACGATCGATAACCAGGAAAAACAGCCCTGCTCATTCTAACAGTGCACAATGTTTTTCGATGATAGGTGTACCCTAAATCTTTAAAGGCAGCTTTTACAAAACTATAATCGAAATTAACGTTATGAGCAACAAACACCGCCCCTTCCGTTAACTCAACTATTTTTTTAGCTACTTCATAAAACTTTGGAGCATCACGCACCATATCGTTACTAATGCCTGTAAGTTGGGTAATTTGATAAGGTATATACGACTCGGGATTAATTAAGGTACTAAATTCTTCTACCACCTCCTGCCCGTTGTGTAGGATAATAGCTATCTCCGTTATTTTACTATTATGTGGGCTCCCGCCTGTAGTTTCAATATCGATGATGGCAAACACTTTATGAATTATGAATTATGAATTATGAATGATGAATTACGTCCCGATAGCTATCGGGATACGAATTATGTATTTATGCTCCGATTGTACTATTATTATAATGGTAAATATAAATAAAATTATCATTAATAGATTTAGTCTAAATGTATTGATTAGTTTGATTTTATAACATATAGCATTATAAAAAAACAAAGCCCCGCATTGCGAGGCTTTGTTAATCTTAAGGTAATAAGAATGAATTCGTAATTCGTAATTCGTAATTCGTAATTCGTAATTCGTAATTCGTAATTATAATTATAATTTTATTGTTTTATAATCTTATAATTTACACTTTCCTTGTCTGTGTTTATTTTGATAAAGTAAAGACCAGCAGGATAATCAATCATTGTAACTTGCACTTTTTGTTGAAAATTTGAATGTTGAAGTTCTTTACCATGTATATCCATCAATATATATTTAGCTGTTGAGGATGTACTGTTTACAATATTTACTATAGTGCTGCTTGGATTAGGATATAAAGTAAATATGGACTTTTTTTCATTAGATATATTAGTTTTAAAATTAGAAACTTCATTAGAATAAACCGAAAAACTTAGATTATTAGGTGAAATCTCAAAACAAGAATCTGTACGTTGTACTTCTATTTTATAAAATGCAGAATCATTAGTTGGAACCTTGTAATCTAATACGGTATCATTCACAGTAGCTATATCGGTATAAATGGAATTCAATCCTTTTTTTAAGACTTTATATCCTATCATATTACCACCAACATATGGTGTCCAGGTTAAATGGCTAAAATTATTTGAATCCACTGTATGAGTTAAATAAATTAAACTATGTATATCACTAAAAGCAGTTCTATTTCCACATTCGTTTACATTGGCCATTTTTAATCTTATCGGCCAACTATTGAAACCAGCTATTGAAATTCGTAACTTTTGTGTACCATCATTTGAAACTGATTGAAAAAACTCATAGCTATTACTCACATCATTATAATAATAAAAATGATGGAACTTTACATCAGTAGAAATGTTCCTATTCCAATAAATATCAATATAGTTATTGCTGCTATCTATAGTTACGGCACAAATATCATCGGATGGTATAAATTTATCTTTTACATATATTTCTATAGTATAAGAAATGGTATCAGGAATTACACAATAATTGTCGAAAGCAATTATTTTTATTCGATAAGGCTCTACACGTATTAAATCACAACTAATTTGTTTGTTCAAAATTGCAGTAGAATTTATAATATTAGGAGTAGAAGAAAACAAGATTGAATTGTTAAAATTTGATCCATTTAAATCATCTAATACTAATTGTATAGAAACTGTTTGTGTACTATCTCTATCATACGTTTTTATTAATGAATCGCCAGAAAGGTTAAACACATCTCCTACCGTAGTGTAATATCGTTTCACATAATTATTTGTTTTAATCGTATCTGGAGAAACAAAAACTGGTTGACTGTTTGTTTTACTTGTAACATATAAAGTAACATACATAGTGTCGTAATAATTTGAAGGGCAAGTTTTGTCCCTTACTATCACTTTAAATTCATAAGGTTTATCACGTATGTGCGAACATTTTGGAGTCCATTTAAATTGACCTTGAACAATTCCTTGTCCTTCTATAATGGTATTTATTGCAGCCTGACCAGTATTTAAAAATCCAATTTCGCCCCATCTGGCTTCGTATGTATTTGGATCGAATAAATTTTCGCCTGGTGAAATATTTGGCATAATAAACATAAACAAAGAGTCCGTTGGATAATCACGTGCAGTAAAGTTTACTGTATATTGATTTGGAAATAAGATTGTATCGGTTAAATGAATATTAGAATTATCTATAGATTGTTCAATTTCAGGTGGCATTTCAGGAGTATGAACAATTTCAATTTGCATCTCTCTTCTTACTTCTCCAATTAGCGTATGAACTCCATTTATTTTTCTGTATTCTTTTACTTTAATGGCTATAACATAGCGACCTAATTGGTTAGGAGTAAAACTCAAAATGCCCGTTATTGAATTAATAGTAATATCAGGTGCACCATCAATAATATTATAATTCAAATTATAACCATCAGCTAAAGGTACTTCATTAAATGGTTGAGTAGATCCGTTATTTAATGGCTTTACTAATGAATAAACCAAAGAATCACCATCTACATCTACTACTTGCATATTAATCGACTGTGGTTTTCCGAGGCTAAAAAAATTCAAGGATTTTTTATTAAATGCAGGAGAACTGTTGAACATTGTTGCTCCAGAATTCAATTTTGGAAAATCCATTGTCATTAACATGGTATAATTCGAAGATTCACCCAAAACATTTTTAATACCGGTATTTCTAGTTGAATTAAGCCCATATATATAATACCCTTGCGCAACAGAAAAACTAGAGCCGTTAATTACAGAACTTTCATATATTCCTAACTCGTGACGTAATTGTGCTTGAGCAGGTGGACAATTTTCGGAATCATATGTTAAATATGTTGTCGTATTCGTTTTGCTTAGTGTTATATTCTGAACAGCTGTATGGTTATCTTTACGAACTATGGTAAATACAAATGATGTGGGCATTCCTGGCCCAACAACATCTCTATAAAAATTTAAAAGAAATTTATATTGACTTGTAGGTGCTCCATTTGCATCTTTAATATTAATTAAACGCATGTCATATCCAATTAAATGCGCAGCAAAGCTTAATTGAGTAATCAGAAGAAATACTACTAATGGAAAAAGTTTTTTCATAGGGTTTTAACAAATTAACTCAAATCTATATTTGAAAAATAAATTAGAGCAGGATATACTTTTAAGAAATAATTACATCATTTTTTCAATATTCTTTCAGTGTGATTATGATTATTTGAAATAATGTGAATTAAATATACACCAGCAGGATAATTACTTAAATTTATAGAATATTGACTAGTAAAATAATCGCGAGCTAGTTCTTTACCATGTATATCCATCAATATATATTCAGCATTCACATTATCTAAATTGTTAATAGTAATTATTGCGTCTGTAGGATTAGGGTAAATACTAAAACTCTCTTTGATAATATTTTCTGTTGATGTAATATTAGTAGTTACTGAATTTGAGTAAACAGTAAAATTTGGACTTGGTGAAATCGTATAACAGACTTCGTTTCTAAGAATCTCTAAAATGTATTCAGCAGTTCCTACAATAACTGTGGTGTCTATTATACTAGTTGCTGTGTTTGGTAATTCAGCAACTAATTCAAACGGACCGTTATTTATACTCCTAAAAAGTTTGTGTTTTTCAGCCTGAGCTCCTTGAATTAAATTCCAACTCAACAAATTGAGGTTGTTATTCACCTTCATTATTTTCAGTATTACATTGGTATGTACGTCACTTGGTACTGTTTTTACACCACAATGTGAACTTGCAACAATTTTATAACGAGATTCCTTATTGGGGTTAAATCCTAAATCGTTGAACTTTAATACTGCTGCTTTTTCTACTTTACCAATGGAATCGTAACTTCCTGTATTTACGTTCTCTCTGTAAATTATGTAGTAGTTTAAATCTACATTCATAATATCATTCCAATATATAATATTGAATGTACTTGAAAAATCAACTGTTACTGCACAAATACTCGGTGGTGTTAATACATTTTCATTGATGTAAAATTCAATTGTAAATCGAGTTGTATCTGGCTTATAACAATCGTTATCATAAGCTTCAATATAAACTTTATATGGTTCTGGTCTATTTAAACTACAATAAGCGGTGAAGGTTAAGTTAGCAGTTGAATTAACTAATCCAGAAAAAGAACTAAATATTAACCTGTCGTTGAAGTATGCTCCATTCGATGGATCTGCAATCATTCTAATATAAACTGTTTGATTTTCATCTTCATCAAAAGTTTTTATTGCATTTGCTCCACTTAAAGAAAACACTTCGTTTTTAGCTAGATTATAACGCAAGACTACATTTTCATTTTGTTTAATGATGCTTGGCAAAACAAACATGGGTGCATTGTTTGGTTTCTTTTTTACATATAAAAAAACCTTTGTAGAATCGTAGTAAGGTTCCGGACAATTATCATCTCTTGTTACTATTGTAAAGCTATATGGTTCATTGCGAACATGAGAACATTTTGGTTTCCATTTAAACTGTGAAACTAATGAACCAACGCCTTGTATAACTAAGTTCTGAGCAAACTGTCCACCAACCAACTGACCAGGTTTGCCCCATAATGCACCAAAAACATTAGGATCTAATAGGTTTTCACCCGGATTTATTCTTGGAAGCAAGGTGGTAGTTAATGAATCATTAGGTGAATCGTTGGCTGTGAAATTTATAATATAATCTTCGTTGATCATTAAGGTATCAATAACGATTCCTTTTTGATTATTTAAGTTATTTGAAACTGAAGGCGGACGAATGTCGCATACAATTGTTTTGAAAATTAAGTCTCTACGAATTTCTGAAATTTTAGTGGGTAAACCGTTAATTTTTCGATACTCATCAACTTTAACCGTAATCAAATAATTACCTGTAATTGTGGGCATAAAACTAAGAACACCATTACTAGATATATTGATATCTGGGCTTCCATCCATAACATTTAAGTTAATGCCGTATCCTGTATTGAAAGGAACTGTTGGGAAAGGATAACTAGGATTTGCATATAATGTAGGCACAATCGAATAAACAATTGAATCGCCATCTGGATCATCAATATCCCAATCAATACTATAGAATTTACCTATGCAATAAATATCTGCAGGATTTTTAATAAACTCTGGACTTGTATTAATAAAATTGTTGGTGAAACCTTTAAATTCCATGTACACAGAATGATTATAGTTTCCACTAGCAATGTTTGTGAGATTAGGTGCAAAATTAAGATCCGAATTAATTACTAGATAAAAATCACTCGGACCTGGAAATGCCGAACTATGAAATGTTCCGGATTCGTATACACTTAATTTTAATCGCTGACTTGCCTCTAGTAAGTAACAATCATCTTTAGGAAAATTAATTACATTGGTAGTGCCAACTTTGGTTAACGTTAAGGTTGAATCTAAGGTGTTAAATACTTTATGATATACATAGGCAGAAATAGTACTACCTGGAGTTAATCCAGGATTTTCAGTATACATTTTAAACCTAATCTTATAAAAATTTGTAGCTAAGCCATTCGCATCTTTAATATTGATGATGGTAATATCATGCCCTACAAAATGGTCGGCAAACAAATCGTTAATACTAGCAATAAGTATTACAAATAAGATTAAGTGTTTTTTCATTTGGTTAGGTGTAGTTAATTAAAAAATAAACAATAACCATACCAAGTTCGAGTGTATGAGTGCATAAGTGCTTGTATGCTCATAATTCACAATTAATTCATAATTTAGTGTATGAAACGTTTCCTAATTACCCTTACTACTACAACATTGCTTATAAATGGGTTATATGCTCAAAATTTAACAAAATATGTTAACCCATTTGTTGGTACTGATGCTCATGGACATACCTTCCCAGGGGCTACTACCCCATTTGGTATGGTGCAATTAAGTCCAGATACACGCATTGATGGTTCTTGGGACGGATGCAGCGGTTATCATTATTCTGATTCTTTAATTTATGGCTTTTCACATACTCATTTAAGTGGTACGGGATGCAGTGATTATGGCGACATAGCTTTTATGCCTGGTTATGCTGATGAGAGCGATTTAGATACGACCAACAAACGTCGTCCACAAAATTTCGTGGCAAATTTCAATCATAAGAATGAGAAAGCCAGTGCTGGTTTTTATGAAGTAAGCATTGATAATATAAAAGTTGAATTAACTGCAAGCACAAGGGCTGGGATGCAACGTTATACATTTCAAAAAGATGGGATTGCGTGCATTAGTTTAAATTTAGGTCATCGCGATGAATTGCTTAGCAGCAGCATCAGCATAAAAAATAAAGGTAAATACCAAGGGTACCGTAGATCCAAAGCATGGGCCGAAGACCAATTAGTATTCTATAGTTTCGAGGTATCTAAAACACCTATGTTAACTCGAACATTTAAAACTGGAAACTCTAAAACAGATGATGTATTGTTTTTATATTTCAGAATAAAAAAAGGTGAACAAATTATAGTAAAAACAGGTATCTCAAGTGTTGATGAACAAAATGCCGACTTGAATTTACAAACAGAAATACCGCATTGGGATTTTAATTTAGTACATCAACAAGCCATTGCTTTATGGGAAAAAGAGCTAAAAAAGATTGAAGTACTTGACCCAAATGAAGTAAATAAGACAACTTTCTACACTGCACTTTATCATTGCATGATCCACCCGAATGTATTAAGTGATGTGGATAAAAGATACCGTGGCCGCGATGGAAAAATCCATCTTACGCTCAGTAATTATTACACTTTGTATTCTTTATGGGACACACATCGTGCTTTGCATCCATTGTTAAATATAATAGATAAGCAGCGTAGTAAAGATTTTATGCTGAGTTTCTTAGCGCAGTATAATCAGAGTGGGCGTTTGCCCATGTGGGAATTATGGAACAACGAAACCAATTGTATGATTGGTTTTCATTCTGTTAGTGTAATACTCGATGCTTATGTTAAAAACGTAATCGATAAAAAATTATTAGCAGAGCTCTACCCTGCTGTAAAAGCTGAGGCCATGAGTAATCGATTTAGTCTTGATAAATTTAGAGATCGTGGTTATTTACAAATTGATGATGCAAGTGAAAGTGTGAGTAAAACATTAGAATACTGCTATGATATGTGGTGTGTATCTGAAATAGCGAAGGCATTAGGCAATACGAAAGATGCAGAATACTTTGGCTCCTTTACTCAAGCATGGCGTAATGTATACGATGTAGAGACAGGTTATATGCGCCCTCGTAAAAATGGCGATTGGTTAAAACCATTTAACCCAACAGAAGTAAACAACCACTATACAGAAGCGAATGCTTGGCAATATTCTTTTTTCATTCCACATTCAATAGATAAACAAAAAAATGTGGTTAAACTTTTTGAAGCCGATAGTAGAACTACGGGCAGAACACAAAGTGATATTACTGGATTAATAGGACAATATGCACACGGCAACGAACCTAGTCATAATTATGCTTATTTATTAGACCATCAGAATAAACAAAAATACATTAGGCAAATTTTAGACAGCCTTTACACTCCTGCACCCGATGGTTTGTGTGGAAATGATGACTGTGGTCAAATGAGTGCTTGGTATATTTTTAGTGCGATGGGCTTTTACCCAGTTTGTCCGGGTAAACCTGATTATGAATTTGGAGTACCAACGTTTGAAACTGTTCGAATAAAACTCGAAAATGGAAAAACGTTTAGCGTTTCTAACTCGAGCAAAGCTAATGTTAGTTACCCTTATTTAATCAATAAAACGAACTCATCTAAAGTTCATCAATCTGTACAAAAACTTCACCAAAGCGATATAAGCTCAGGATCAGAAATTGTATTTACCAATAAAGAACATGTATTAGTTAATAAAATAGAAAATGATGATACTAAAATAAATCTAGTAGCACCTGTGATTTCATCAACAAGACAAGTTTTTAAAGACTTCATAGTTGTAGAACTAAAAATGCCAGATAGAATAAGCGATTCGACCTATGAATATTATTATTCTTACGATTCTTCAACTACTAAATATGCTCAACGTTATAGGAATCCGATTATAATTTCAAATAGCACAAAGTTATATGCATATGTAAAAAAGGCGAATGAAATCAGTCCCTTTTCTTCTGCGACTTACCACAAAATTAATAACCAATGGAATGTTGAGTTAAGAAGTGTATACAATAAACAATATTCAGCCGACGGACCTAATGGAATAATTGACGGTTTACGAGGTAATATCGAATGGAGAATGGGAGGTTGGCAAGGATATCAATCTCAAGATTTTGAGGCTAACATAGATTTAAGAAAAGAAACTATCATTAAAAATGTAAGTGTAGGCTTTTTACAAGACACACGCTCTTGGATACTTTTCCCTCGTCAGGTTGAAATATATACTTCGAATGATGGTACTATTTTTCAATTGCAAACGGTACTCTACAACACAGTACAAGCAAGCGATTACACTGTCCAAATAAAAGACTTCCAAGCAAAATTAAAAGATGTAAGAGCTCGATATGTGAAAATTAAAGCTGTTAATTATGGCTTACTTCCATCGTGGCACCAAGGTGCCGGAGGCGATGCATTTATTTTTGTAGATGAGATTGGTATTGAGTAGCTAGTCTCTAGTCTTTAGTAGTTAGTCATTAGAAAGGCATCTAACTACTAAAGACTAAGGACTAGAGACTATTTTATTATGTCTATCGTTCCACTTTGCGACCTAGCTCTCGACTCTAAGGTATAGAAATACGTTCCTGAACCTAAGCCTTCGGCAGTCCATTCGAAATTAGGATTTGTAGATTCAAATACAATTTTACCCCAACGATTAAAGATGGTAAACTTAAATCCTGGATCGCAATACACCAGGTATTGTTTATCGATTCTATAGGTGTCGTTTTTAGAGTCACCGTTCGGAGTGAAAACATTCGGAAGCGGATTTGTTAAATCGGTGTTAGGTATTATCTTAAACTTAATGGTAAACGATTCTTCCGGAGTTTTACATGGCGGATTTGATGTTACGAATAGTACATTATAAGCACTATCTCGAATTTGATCACAACCTGTTTCCCAATAAAAAGTAGCATTTCCTTCACCTTGAACTTGTGTTTGTTGGAAGCTTGCAAACTTGCCTGGAATAGATCCATATACTTCACTACTAGTAGCAATTAATATGGAGTCGCCTGGCATGGTACTTCTAGAATTTAGATTTAATGTAAACTTCTCTCCTGCTACTAACTCAATCACCGTATCTCTACCCGAACTAAATCTAGGATATAAATCAGGATTGGGTTTTATATATAATTTAAATACATGGTGACTAGAGTCTTTAGGATTTCTACAAGCTTGATCCCAAGTTGCAAAAGTTAAAAGGTATGGTTCATCACGAATTAAACTACAATCGATGTACCATTGGAAATTAGTTTTTACGGTATCTCTACCAAGGCCAACTGCTCTTGCTATGCTTGGTTTTGATAGATTGTAAGGAATGTTGGTAAAAACGGTGTCAATAGTTATAGTCTCTGTTAATCCAGTATCTGTTGCACTAACAATAAAATTATATGTTGTACCAGCATATAATGTATCGACAGTTTCCAGCGTATTTGCAAATGAAAAATTCGGAACTTGGTTAGGTTGTTCTTTAACAGTAATTCTAAATATTAATTCACTTTGTTCCGGATTTACACATTCATTATCTCGTGCTACAACTCTAGCGGTATAATATGCATTCCTAATGTCGGCACAAGCGCTTTGCCAAATAAACTCTGTTCTTGCAGAGTCTTTCCCTTCACTAGGCAAAAGGTATGCAATGTTTTGAACGATGGTTGGATTTGTTATGTCGGTTGTATAATCTAAACTGATAAATACAGAATCGAATCGTTGGTTTGTATCTACTGCATAAATTGGATATTTAAATAATTGTCCGGCATAGATAGTCGTATCAACAAAGTTGAAGGTTGTATTGTCGGCATTCCTGAATTCAGGAGCTGAATTAAAGGGCCCATCAGCATACACATAAATAGTATCGTAATTATTAATTTGAGGACATCCTTCATCAAAAGTTCTTAAGAACAAACGATAAGGTTCTAATCGAATATTAGCACAATTAGGAGTCCAAGTAAATTTTACTTTTAAACTATCTGTTCCACTTAAAGATGTATATGAAACATTTGATCCACCTATGGCTGCCACAGCCGCAAAATCAGAGAAGTCGGGCATTAAGGTTATGTTTTTATATTTATTAATGTAGGTAGCTGAAGTATCGTATAAATAGACAAAGAAACTATCTGTTTTACCTTCGGGTATGCGAACTATATTAGGTGTTTTAGTACTTATATTAACCTTTTTGTTTGGCTGGTCACGAATAAAAATCTCTACATCAAAATAAACGGAGTCTGGTTTTTTACAGTCGTTATCGTAAGCAAAAAAACGAATTTTATAAGGCAATTCTCTATTATCTTCACATTCGGTTTTCCAACTAAAGGTAGCTGTTGAGTTCACCACTTTGGGGTCTGGATTAAAGCTAAATTTAGTATTCACAGCACCATTACCTGGATCAGGAGTATAGTTAATATTTACTACCTGAGTAGAATCTTTATCGTAGGTTCTTATGGTAGAGTCTCCGGCTAATTGAAATGTATCTCCAGCTTTAACGAAGTATCGTTTTACTTTTTTGCTAGGTAATGTATTTACACTAACGGTATCAGGATTTCCTAGATATTTATTAGCAAATATTGGTTTTTCATTATCCTTTTTCTTCACATATAAAGTTACAAACGTAGAATCGTAGAAAGGTGATGGACAAGTTTTATCACGAACTACCACTGTGAATTTATAAGGTTTCTCACGAACATGTGTACATCGTGGAGTCCATTTAAATTGACCAACTACTTGAGCTTGTCCTTGAATAATTAAATTTTGAGCATCGGCACCACCAACTAAAAATCCAACTTCCCCCCATTTACCATTTAACGTACTTGGGTCGATTACGTTTTCACCCGGAGTAATATCAGGTAATATATACATGTACAATGAATCGGTAGGCGAATCGCGCGATGTGAAAGTAGTTACATATTCATTCGGAAAATTTATAGTGTCGATAATGATTTTCTTTTGATTATTATCGTTTTCAGTTACCGGGGGTGCTTCCGGACAAATCACTGTTTCTAATTGATATTCTCTTCGTATTTCTCCAATTTTTGTTGGTACACCGGCTATCTTTCTATACTCTTCTACTTTAAAGGCTACTAAATATTTACCAGCACGTGTTGGAATAAAATTGATAATACCTGTTTTAGGATTAATTGTTAAATCTGGAACACCATCAATAATATTATAAAATAAATTATATCCAGCGTTGTAAGGAATTAAGTTAAATGGCTTCGTATTAGAGCCATCATCAAGAGGTTGTGCCAATGAATAAACTAAGGAGTCACCATCTGGGTCTACAACATTCCAATCGAGTGTATAAGGTTTACCTACACAAAAGAATGTAAGTGGATTTTTCTTGTATTCTGGTGATGAATTATATTGAGTTGGTGTACCAGCACTTAATCGTGGAAAATCCATGGTAAAGGTAATTCCATAGGTCCATGATTCGGGGATTACATTTATGATTCCAAGGTTTCGGCAACATGATGAACCGCTTATGTAATAACCTTGAGGATCGGATAATGTGCCTAAAGTTAATTCTGCACTTTCATATATACCTAATTCAACACGTAATTGAGCTTGAGCAGGAGGACACTCTTCGGGTGGGTAGGTTAGAAAAGTTTGTCCATTAATTTTTGGTGTATTAAATGTTTGTACTTGTGCATTGTTACTATTTCTATAAATAGCAAACGATAAATTGTTTGGAATAGGAATCCCTAAAACATCCCTAAATATTCTTACACGTACTTTATAATTATTGGTCGGCTGACCACTAGAATTCTTGATATTAATTAAACACATATCGTAACCTACAAAGTGGTCGGCGAAAGAGTAATTAATAAAAAGTATAAAAGAGAGCAGAAGTAGGCTGTACTTTTTCATGGATTAGTTTATAGTTGACCAATCAAGCCAAAAAGTATGCCAAAACGAAAATCCCCTATAATTCTGCGTAAGAATCGTTTGTTTCGTATAATTTCAGGTTACAAAGTGTAATGTTTTCAGGGAATTTGTCTATTATCTTATTCTTAATATAGATGAGCATATTTTCTACACTAGGCTCCATTTTCCATACATGAAGGTTCTCCATACCCTTCATGTCGGGGTGTAAATTCAAGTATTCTTCAGATAAAATAAGGGCATGGTCAAAAGGTTTAACTACGGCTTCATTGATAATTTTCTTTAAATCTTTGAAATCTATAATAAATCCTGTTCCTGGTAGATATTCATCGTTATTGGTTGGTATACCTACCGTAACATGTAAAATATATGAATGCCCATGAATATTTTTACATAAGCCTTCGTATCCATGAATGGCATGAGCCGTTTCAAACCTAAATATTTTGGTAACCTTTAACATCCTGCAAAAATAAGATAATTATAAAATTATGCCTTATTAAACTGATAATAACAGATGTTCTATTTCCGATTGCAATCCTTGCCCTTTATCCTTACCATACCAAGTATGTAAGTTTACATGAAACTGTTCTTTGTTAATGGTTTCAGGGTTTGCCTTCCATTCTTTTAAAATTTCTATGGCACCCTGTGGGCGTGGCCCCCAAACAAATAGCTCATTTCCATCTGTATCGAATGAAATTAGTTTAGGAATAGATTTTGTCCCATTAGTCATATAATTATTCATCCACTCTGGGTTATCATCTCTCAATATTATTTTCAATTTTATTTTACCTTCTGAAGCTTCAGCAATGTGAGCAATACCTGGCAATAATTGAGCTGAATCGCCACACCAAGTTTCTGTTATAACTACCCATACTTGATTTCTTTGTAAATCTGAAAGTACCTTAGCTAAAGAATCTGTAAGCTGAAAGGTCTTATTCCAACGCTCCATTCTTTTATAATTAAGTTGAGTGAACTTTTTTTGCTCCTCTGTTTGATCGACACCAGATGTTTGAAATTTCTCTGCTAATTCGCTAGTCCAGGCAAAAAAAGCGTTGTAATTGTAATAATGATTGATTGTTAACATAAATTTAATATTGATGCTCAAAAATAATACTATATAAAGTACTTTTCTGTGATATAAGTACTTGTTTTTAACAAAAAATTGTATACATACGATAGATTATACCTATTTTCACACTGAGCTTAAACAACAACAAGTAATGTTACCCAATTTATTATCATTTAAGTCTATTAAAGAGACTGAATATACTCTTTTTCGAAAAAAAAGTATTGATCAAAACAGAATAAATAGTATTTATTTGTCGGTTGCTATTTTGTGTTGTTATTTAGTGATTAATAGTATTTGGTATTTCTATGAATTAAGCACCAATTTCCCGCAAGAAAAATACTTTTCAAGAAACCTTCGAATTATCACTGTCATTTCAATCTTAAATTTATTTTACAACTTTTTATGTGATCGTTTTGCTTTCTTAAAAAAAGAAATCATTGTTCAAACTATCATCGCATTTATAAGTATTAGCATTTTATATTTAAGTAGCATCAACTCCTACGTTATATCACAGGACCCTAAAAATAATTTAACACCCATCTTAATTGGTGCTATTGCTGTAACAGCTTTGTTTAAATTTAATATTTTAGAAAGCATTATTGTTTATGTTTTAGGATTACTTTTCTTCGCATCTTTATTTTTTGTTTGGAAAAATACCGCGGTATCCTTTGCCTTAAACTTCTCTGCAATATTTAATATTTACATATTGTCATTTATTATTAACAGAAGAATATTTATTGGTTCTTATAATAATTTTAAACAAATACGTCTTATCGAAAACATCAATTTAAATTTAAAAAATGCCCTCCAACAGAAAGATGAAGTATTAGCTATGGTAGCGCATGACCTTAGGGGTCCAATTGGTAGTATAAAATATATTTCAGAAATATTATCTAAAGAGGAAGTTTCGGATAAGGACAATAAAAAATATGCTAATCTTATTTATGAAAGCTGTATAAATGCTGAAGTAACCGTAAATGATATTATTAATATATCTAAAATAAAAAACATATCTGAATCGATTAGCACATTAAACTTAAACACATTAGTTGAGGAAATATATCATTCATTTGCAGCTAACCATAAAGAAAGAAACATCAAATTAAACATAACTGAAGAAGAGAAATCAATACAAGCTTATAAAGATAAATTTGGAAGAGTACTCAACAACTTGTTAAGTAACTCAGTGAAATTTACTCCAGAGGATAAGTCAATTGAACTTCGAGTATATTCAGAATACAATTACCATGTATTAGAAGTAATTGATGAAGGAATAGGCATAAACGAAGAAGAACAAAAACAACTTTTCAAAAAATATTCTGATTTATCACGTAATGGTCTTCATGGCGAAGAAAGCGTAGGTTTAGGATTATTTATAGTAAAAGAACTAGTAGAAATGATGAATGGGACTGTTTCGTATAATGTAAATCCGAATGGTGGAAGTATTTTCAGTGTGAAGTTTCCTAAGCTTTAGGAAACATATTTTTTTGTTCAATCCCCAAACCAAACAGAGCAAAATCATACTTCGCGGGGTCATTTGCATCAAATGTTTTTAAGACATTGCTTAATTCTAATGCTGTATTCCAATTCACTTTTTCAGATGTAATTAACCCTAATTGCATTGAGGTTTTATGTACGTGAACATCAATAGGACATATCAATTGCGAAGGTTTTATTTTTTTCCATATTCCAAAATCTACCCCATTATTATCAACACGTACTAACCAACGCAACAACATACATAATCGTTTACAAGTTGATTTAGACTCTGGACTACTAATATGTTTTTTGGTACGTTCTAAAGAATCGTGTAGACTAAAAAAATTTGATCTAAAATTTATTAGATTTTGTTCGATGGTACTTTCTTGAGGCTCTGCCTTATTGGGAATAAATGCATCTTCTAAACTCTCATGATGTTGGTAATGATATTTTAAAAAATGAATAAAATAGAGTGCGTCAGAATCGTTAAAAGTTCGATGTTTAAATCCCACAATACTTTTCAATTCTGAATCTGTATGTCCCATCACAAAATCATAAGGAGCCATATCCATTCGCATTAATAATTCTTTCGATTTATTGATAATGGTTTTGCGTTGACCCCAAGAAAAAATAGCAGCAAATAATGCTGCTATTTCTATGTCTTGTTTTTTAGAAAATAAATGTGGTATAGATATCGGATCATGTTCAATAAAATCAATACGATTGTATTTATCTACTAACGAATCTAAAAGGTTTCTAAGCTCCGATGAAAACACCTGTTTTAATTGTTAATTGTCAATTGTTAATTTCGTGCCAGTTCGATATTTGCTCTTTGCTCCCAGCTCCTTACTCCCTGCGCCTTGCTCCTTGCTCCTTGCTCCCCGCTCTTAGCATTTTTCAAGTGCTTGCTCAATATCGGCTAATAGGTCTTCAATATCCTCTACTCCTACGCTTAATCGTAATAAGCCATCAACAACAC
>JACCDS011374467.1_pt1 | contig 21617 bp, 18 predicted proteins | sample 7446441 | NCBI WGS metagenome assembly JACCDS01 (sample SAMN15323445, study PRJNA562643) | freshwater metagenome | isolation source: river surface water | place: USA:Blue River Watershed | collected 2017-08-17 | reverse complement strand
TAGACGACTACCGGCATGCCTTTGAGCGGCGCCGCTTGCTGCTCCCAGCGGGCGACGGCCGCCTGCCACCGTTCGAGGAAACTCTTCGCCCTGCTGCGATAAGCAGCCGCCTCCGCCGGATCGAGCTGCGCCATCCGCTCCGCGAGTGCGCTCGCCACCCGGGCGATGTTGCGAGGGTCGAGGTGCACGTGAGGATTGCCCGACGCATGCACGTCCCCCATCGCACGGTCGACCTTCTGCGGTACTTCGATGAGCGGCACCTGCCGCGCCGCCTCGAAATAGCCCGGCTGCGTCGCCTGTATGCGCGCGTTGCCCGACTGGGTCAGCACGAGCGGCAGCCAGCCGACTTCCAGCTCCGCGCCGGTGCACACCAGCAGGTCGGCGCTCCGCGCGCGCGCGATGAGGCTAGGGCGCGCTTCGATGCGATGGGGATCCTGCAGTGCGGTCGTGGCCACGTACACGCTGCCCTTGTCGCCCGTGAGCTCACGCGACAGCGCGCCCCACTCCGGCTCGCAGGCGAAAACGTTGAGTGCCGCGCATGCCGGCTGCGCGAGCAGCATGAGGAGAGCGGCCAACGCCATCCGTTTTTTGTTCATCGTCGTCTCCCGCTAGAACCGGTGCGCGCCGTGCGCACCGAGGCTGTAGATGTACTGGAGGATGACTTGGTTGTCGGTGGCCTCCGCACGCGACTTGTCGGAAGCGAGCTGCAGGCGGATGCGGCTGAACTCCGTCGGGCTCCAGTCGAGCATCACCGTATTGCGCGTCGGATTGTGGCGCGCGAGCAGCGGAAAATCGGCCGCCGTCGCAGTGCCGTTGTTCACCAGCGCATTGGTCACGGTGCCGTGGCGCAATTCGTCGTACCGGTAACCCAGGCGCCAGCGAGGCACGAACTGCCACACGCCCTGCACGTACCAGCCCGACTGCTCGAGCCGCAACCCGTCTGCGGCGGCATTGCTGTTGAACGCGAGCGTGCCGTCCTGCTTCAGGCGGAAGTATTCGCCCTGGAGCTTGAAATTCGTCTGGCTCGCGTTGCCGTTGGGCGCCCACTTCAGAATCCCGTCGAGCGCCCAGAGCCTCGCATTGCCGGTGTAGGCGTTGCTGACGGTCGCCCCGGTCGCGTCGATATCCTCGTACGTGCGGTCGCGCGCGGACGTGCGGTAATGCGAAAGGCCTGCGCGCCAGGCATAGCTCTCGCCGATGTCGCCGCCGATATGCGCGAACGCCGCCGTGCCGCCCGCGCCGTTCTTGCTGCGATCGTTGCCCGGAAACTGATCGCCGCTGCCGACCTCCGCACCGAGCTCGATGTAGGTGTCGGTCGGCGCAATCCAGCGCAATTGCACGCCGTCCTGGCGCAGGCGCCCGCCGAGGAAGGCTTTGTAGGGCAACGGCGCATCCTGGAAATCCCAGGCGTGCGGGTGGACTTCGTTTTGATAGCCGATGCCGGAGAGAAACCGGCCGCCCTTGAGGATGAGACCTTGCGGCAAGGCGAGCGTCTGGAAGTACGCTTCTTCCACTTCGACCGTGTCCTCCGGGGTGAGCGCGAGGAACGCCACGCCACGGAAGTACGGATCGATATTCCCGCTCAAAGCGAGCTCGCTCTCACCGAGCCCGAAGCTGCGCTTGACCGGGCCTACCTCGCCGCCCGAAGGCAGAAAGCCGGTGATGCGATAGTCATTCGGATCCTGCGAGGTGCGCGCATAGGTGCCATTCAGGATGAGCGATACGGCGGGATTGAACGCGTTTTCTGCGGGCACGCGCTGCGCGGACTGCACCGATCGGCTCTCGGCTTGCGCCGCGCTCGCCTGTGCCTGGGTCGCCTTCGTTTCGGCTTCGGTAAGCCGCTGCTCCAACTGCTGTATGCGCTGCTCGTAGAGCGACTTCATCTGCCGAATCTCTTCGCGGATTTTCGCGATTTCGGCATCCTGGGCGTGTACGGGCAGTGCACACGCGAGCGCGGCAGCCGCCGCGACGGTATTGCGTCGAAACATGGGTGCTCCTCAACACGAAAGATAAGGAAGCCGCCGCGATGGCGGCTCAAGGTGTCGTGCGTCAGGAGCGCGCGGGCGGCCCGCGGGAATACGGTGCGAGGAAAGGCGCGACGCGGGTGGTCGAAGCGAGCGCGGCGCTGTAAGCGTGCCCCGCGTCGCTCGCCGGGCAGCTGGGTGCGTTGGCGTGCACGCCGCCCAGCACCTGGCTGTACGCGTAATCGAAGTCGCAGAGCGCGAAGCGCTCGCCGGAGGGCTTATCCTGCTGGCGGGGCGCTTCGTCATGGGCGGTCGCGGGAGCAACTCGCGCCAGCCGATCCTGAACGTGCGAGAGCGCGTGCGTGAGCGCCGCTGCCTGGCCAGCCAGCAGGAGCAGGACGCAAAAGAGCCGGAACGCTATGCGATACATGCTGGAGCGATATGCGCCGTCGTTCGATAATCTGACCCTGCGGAGCCGGGGCGCCGCGAGGGCCGCATATTGCGCCGTTTTTCCCGGGACGGCAAATGCGAGGCGGTTCGGCGACACGCTATACTGGCTTGCGATGCGCCGCCTGTTGATTGCCCTCATCAAGGGCTACAAGCTCGTGTTCTCCTCCTTGCTCGGGACGAACTGCCGCTTCTACCCGACGTGCTCCAACTATGCGCAGGAAGCGATCGAAGTGCACGGCGCCTTGCGCGGCACTTGGCTCGCCGCGAAGCGCATCGTCAAATGCGGCCCCTGGCACCCGGGCGGCGTCGATCCGGTTCCGCCGGCCGAGAACGGATGAGCCCGAACAACAATTCAGTCACAGATCACACAGAGGTAGCCGTAAGCAGGACCACCGGGACAGGATTCCAGCGCACTATCACTGCGGCACAAGAGCGCAATCAACCGGGCAGTTCGTTCCCACCTCTGGGTGATCTCTGGTGTCCTTGCGGCTACGAAGCCCTCACACCCGGCACACCAGTCCCTTGAGATATTCGCTTTCCGGCACGTTGAGCGCGACCGGATGATCCGGCGCCGCGTGCAGCCACCGCTCGATGCGCGCATCGACGCCCGCATCGAGCGCCGCGCCCGCCACGATCTTCTGGAACAAGTCGGGATTGACGCCGCCCGAGCATGAAAAAGTGAGCAGGCAGCCGCCGGGGCGCAACAGCTTCAGCGCGAGCAGGTTGATGTCCTTGTAGGCGCGCGCTGCCCGCTCCGCGTGCGCTGCAGTGGGCGCGAACTTCGGCGGATCGAGGACGATGACGTCGAAGCTGCGCGCCTGGTCTCTCAGGCGGCGCAGCAACTGAAACACGTCCGCCTCGAGCCACTCGATCTGCGCTGCTCCGTTGAGCGCCGCGTTGGCGCGCGCCGCCTCCAGCGCCGTTGCCGAGCTGTCCACCGCGAGCACCGAGCGGGCGCCGCCAGCCGCCGCGTTGAGCGCGAATCCGCCCGCGTAACAAAAGCAGTCGAGCACCTCCGCATCCTGCGCGAGCGTGCGTATGACCGCGCGATTGTCGCGCTGATCGAGGTAGTAGCCTGTCTTCTGTCCGCCGGCGAGCGTGAGCCCGCAGCGGATGCCGTGCTCCTCGATGACCAGTTCGGCGGGTGCGGCTCCCCGCAACACGCCGACCCGGTCAGGCAGCCCTTCCAGCGCCCGCGCGTCGCCTTCCGATCGTTCCCATACGCACGCTGTGCCGGGCAATGCGAACAGCGCATCGACGATCGCCTCGCGCCACCGGTCGGCCCCGGCGGACAACAGCTGCACCACCACGGTCTCGCCGTAGCGGTCGGCGACGACGCCCGGCAAGCCGTCGGCTTCCGCGTGCACGAGCCGCCAGCTGTTGGTGGTGGCGCCGAGATGCAGCGCGGCGCGCCGGGCGGCAGCCGCTGCGATCCGGCGCTGGAAAAATTCTGCGTCTATCACCTCGTCGTCCCAAGCCCAGACGCGCGCGCGGATTTGCGACTTCGCGCTGTACGCCGCGTAAGCAAGCCGCTCGCTCGAGCTGGAATGCACGGCCACCGTCTCGCCGCCTTCGGGCTCGCCGGAGAGGCTCGCGATGGCGCCGGAAAATATCCAGGGATGGCGCCGCTTCAGCGATTTCTCGCGGCCGGGTTTGAGCGTGATCTTGTGCATGGGGGCTGACGGAAGGTGATGAGCGCGACATCGTACAGTGTTTTGCTCCGCAGTGCCGAGCGGACCCCACCGCCCGCTATACTCGCTGCGTGTGTGCACGGGATGATGCGCAATGAAAACAGTGACACTGGCTTGCGGCGAACAGGTGCCGGCTTACGGCATGGGTAGCTGGTACGTCGGCGACGCTCCAGGCGACCGCGCCGAGGAGATCGCAACGGTGAGGCGCGGCCTGGATTTGGGCGCCACCCTGATCGACACGGCTGAAATGTACGGCGACGGCCGGGCGGAGCAGCTCCTCGGAGAGGCGATTGCCGGCCGGCGCGACGAGGCGTTCATCGTCAGCAAAGTCTATCCGCACAACGCGACGCGCAAGGGTGCAGTCGCCGCGTGCGAACGGAGCTTGAAGCGGCTCGGCACCGATCGCATCGACCTCTACCTGCTCCATTGGCGCGGCAACGTGCCGCTCGCGGAAACCCTGGAAGCGTTCACGGCGCTGCAGCGCGCGGGGAAGATCCGGCACTACGGCGTCAGCAACCTCGATCTCGCGGACATGAAAGAGCTGTGGCGAGTCGCCGGCGGCGTGGCGGTGCAGACCGACCAGGTGCTCTACAACCTCACGCGCCGGGGCGTCGAGTGGGACCTGCTGCCGTGGCTGCGCGAACATCGGGTGGCGATCATGGCCTATTCGCCGGTCGAGCAGGCGCGCCTGCTGCGCGACGCCGGTCTGCGGTCGTTCGCACACCGGCATGGCATGACGGCCGCGCAGGCGGCGCTCGCATGGCTGCTGCGTCGCGACGACGTGATCGTCATTCCGAAAACGAGCAGCCGCGCGAAGCTCGAGGAAAATCTCCGCGCGTGTGACATCACGCTCGACGAGGCGCAGTTGCGCGAGCTCGACGCCCTCTTCCCGCCCCCTTCGCGAGCCACGCCGCTGGAGATGCTGTAGACAAGCTTCAACGCCAACGCGCGAAGACGCTAAGAAGACCTTAAGAAAAGCCGCAGCGGCGGCACTTTGTCGAAGGCCCACGACAGCGACGCGACCATCGGCCCGTTTTCACTGCCTTGCTTGGCGTCTGTGCGTCTTTGCGTTTCAGCTTTTCGACGGGCTCTTGCGCCGCGCCCGCGGATGCGCCTGGTCGTATGCCTTCGCAAGATATTGATGGTCGAGGTGCGTATACACCTGCGTCGTGGAGATGCTCGCGTGCCCGAGCATTTCCTGCACCGCCCTCAAGTCGCCGCTCGACTGCAGCACGTGGGATGCAAACGAATGGCGCAGCACGTGGGGGTGGACGTTGACCGTGAGCCCGAGTCGCGACGCCCACGTCTTCATGCGCTGCTGCACCGCGCGCGCGCTCAACCGTTTGCCGGTGCGCGTCACGAACAACGCCTGCTCGTCCACGCCGGCGATCGCGTGCCGCTCCTTCAGCCAAGCAGCCAGCGCTTGCAGCGCATGACGGCCCACCGGCACCACGCGCGTCTTGTTCCCCTTGCCGGTGACGCGCACGGTGGCGTCGCTCGCGTTCACGTCGCCGGGGGCCAGAGCGGTCAGCTCGGAGAGACGCAGCCCCGACGAGTAGAAAAGCTCGAACATCGCCTTGTCGCGCAGTGCACCCGCATCGCTCGCCTCGATCGACACGAGACGGGTCGCTTCGTCCGGCGACAGCGCATGCGGCAGCCGCTTCGCCGATTTCGGCGCACGGATGTCGAGGCACGGATTGCCGGTCGCGCCGTGCTGGCGGGAGAGGTACCGGTAAAAACCGCGCCACGCCGAGAGCATGCGCGCCAGCGTCCGGCCGGCGAGCCCGCGGGCGTGGAGCTTCGCAACGAAACGCCGGATGTCGTGGCTGGTGAGCGCGCTCAAGTCGCGCTCGCCGCATAAGGCGAGCAGGCTGCGGATGTCGCGCTCGTAGCTCGCCGCCGTGTGCCGGCTCATGCGCCTTTCCTGCACGAGCTGGTCGAGATAGCCGCGAAGGAGCGCCTGGTGGCGCTGCGGGACTGCCGCCTGGACGCTCTCGTTCGCGGCTGCGGTCAAAGGTCAGGCGGCCGTCAAGTGGCGCGCGAGAGCGGCGCTCGTCATTTCGCCGATGCGCTTGAGGAACATCGTGCCCATTTCCGGGTAGAACCGCTGCGGGTCTCCGCTTGCGAGCACCACGACCCCGAAAGGCTCCGTATCGCGCAGCGGCAAATACGCGAAAGACCGCAGCTGCGCGCCCGCGTCGCCGAATACGGATAGCGTGTCGACCATGGCGCGCCCGCTGCAGTAGGGTTGCGCGAGGCTCGCCGCGAACTCGCGCGTCGCGTCGCTCGCGCCTTCGAGCCCGGTGCCCGCCACCTCGCCCCGCCACACGCGCACCGCCACGTGAGGCACCGCGAAATCCTCTCGAAGATTGAATTGAACCGCGTGGAGCGCGGCGGCGAGATCGCGCGCGCCGATCAGAGCGAGCGCGAGGCGATGCACTTTTTCGCCGATCGCGTCGTTTTCTTCGCCGAACTCGATCAGCTCGCGCAGCTTGTTCTCGAGCTGCCGGTTTTTTTCGCGCAGCGTGAGGATCTGCCGCTCGCTGATCGGTATCGCGCGGCCGCCGTGCGGATGCGGAATGTAGATTTGCGCGAGCATTTCCGCATAAGCCTCGAAGAACTCGGGGTGCTGCTGCAGAAATACTGCGACGTCGTCGGAATTCATGGTGCTCCCTGAGAGTATCGTGTCGTTATAAATCGATTTCGCCGTGGAACACGGTCTGCGCCGGCCCGGTCATCATCACCGGCGCTCCCGCCCCCGCCCAGGCGATCGTCAGCATGCCGCCGCGCGTTTGCACGGCCACACGCTCGTCGAGCAGGCCGCGCGTAATGCCCGCCACGACGGCTGCGCACGCACCGGTCCCGCACGCGAGCGTCTCTCCCGCACCGCGCTCGTACACGCGCAAGCGCATGCGCGCGCGGTCGACGATCTCCATGTAGCCGGCGTTCACCCGCGCGGGAAAGCGCTCGTGGCGCTCGATGAGCGGTCCCTGGGTGGCAACCGGCGCGCGCTGGACATCTTCGACGAGCTGCACCGCATGCGGATTGCCCATCGAGAGCGCGCTCACTACACACCGCTCGCCGGCCACGTCGAGGTCATACGTCAGCGCGCGTCGCTCGGCGACGAACGGGATGCGACCCGGCTCGAATTCGGGCTCGCCCATGTCGACCGTCACCTGGCCGTCCGCTTCGAGCCGCGGCACGATGACGCCGCCCTTGGTGCCGACGCGGATTTCGCGCTTGCTGGTATAGCCCCGTTCATGGACGTACTTCACGAAGCACCGTGCGCCATTGCCGCATTGCTCGACTTCGTTGCCGTCCGCGTTGTAGATGCGGTAGTGGAAGTCCGTGCCGGGAAGCCGCGCCGGCTCGACGATGAGGATCTGGTCGCAACCGACGCCGAAATGGCGATCGGCGAGCTGCCGCGCTTGCCCGGGCGCAAGCTCGATCGGCGCAGCGACGCTGTCGAGCACCACGAAGTCGTTGCCCAGGCCCTGCATTTTCGTAAACGGAAGCTTCATGCGCGGCGGTCAGCGTTGGGTCAGCTGTTATTGTACGCTGCGGTCAGCGTCGCTCGTTACTCATTCGTCGGCGTCATCGCTCGTAGAATCCGGGCTCTCCCGCAGGCCGCGTCTTGAAGCGCTTGTGCACCCAGAAATACTGCTCGGGATGCTCGAGCACGCATTGCTCGATGAAAGCGTTCATGCGCCGCGTGTCGGCCTCGGCGTCGTCGGTCGGGAAGTTATCCCACGGCGGATAGAACTTCAGCACATAGCCGCGTGCTCCGGGCAGCTGATAGGTCACGGTCGGTATCACGCGCGCGCGCGCCATGCGAGCGATGCGCGAGAGGCCGGTGATCGTCGCGGCCCGCACGCCGAAGAACGGCACGAAAACCGAATCTCGGCTGCCGAAGTCCATGTCGGGCAGATAGTAGAACGGCAGGCCGGCACGCATCGCCTTGATGACGGGCCGTATCCCGTCCTGACGCGAAAAAAGCTCCGGCATGACGAAGCGCGTGCGGCCGTGATACAGCAGCCTGTCGAACACCGGATTCTTCTGGCGGCTGTACACCGAGATCGCGCGATACTCCGCCGCGAGACGGGTGCCGCCCATGTCGAGCCCGACGAAGTGAGGCGCGAGCCAGACCACCGGCTGATTCGCATGAGCGAGCCAGTGCTCCTTGCCTTCGAACTGCACGACGCGCATGACGCGCTCGCGCGAGGACCACCAGATGATGCCGCGCTCGAGCAGGCTGCGGCCGAGTGCCTGGAAGTGCGCGCGGGCAAGCGCGCGGCGTTCCGTGAGCGCCTTCTGCGGGAAGCACAGCTCCAGATTCCTGAGCGCGACGCGCCGGCGCTCGCCGGCGAGCACGTATAGGAGCAGGCCGAAGCCGCGGCCGACCGGAGCCAGCATGGCGAGCGGCAGGAAATGCAACAGCCAGATGAAGCCCAGCGCGAGCCGCGTCAGCATGCGGCCATTGGAACGGTCGGCACTCGTGCCATTACACTCCCCCTTGTGCGGCCGCCTGCGGCCGCTCTTTGGCGCCTGCGGGCACCTTGTACCGGTTGTAGCTCCATAAGTACTGCTCCGGCCGCCGGCGCACGAGATCCTCGATCGCCTGATTGAGCGCACGTTCGTCGAAAGCCTCGACGGCCACCGGTTCGAGATGCAGGACATACCCGGCGCCGCGCGGCAGCCGCTCGGCGAAGGCGAGGACGATGGCCGCGCCGGTCGCCTGCTGCAGCCGGCGCACGAGCGTCATCGTGTACGCCGGCTTGCCGAAGAAGTCCGCCCATGCGCCTTCCCCGGCGCCCGGCGCCTGATCGGGCAGCAGGCCGACGGCTTCCCCTTTTAACAATGCTTTGTAAAGTGTGCGCACGCCGCGTACCGTGGCCGGCGCCAGCCGCGCCTGCCCGCGACTCCTTCCGGCGAGCATCAGCGGCTCCAGCCATGCGAGCTTCGGCGGACGATACAGCACCGTGAGCGGAAGCCGTTGTGCGCCATAGAACGCAGAGATCTCGAAGCAGCCGAGATGCGGTGTGAGAAAGATGATGCCGCGCCCCCCTTCACGCACGCGCTCGACCTCGGCCCAAGTCTTGCTTACGACGAGCCCCGCAACTTTTTCCGACGGGGCGAACCAGATCTTGATAATTTCGACCGCGGCCTTTCCGGTCTCGCGTATGGTGGCACGCAAGAGGCGCTCGTAGTCGGCCTCGTCGCGCCACAGTCCGCTCGAGCGCAGGTTTTCACGCATGCGCTGCGCGTAGGACGGAGACAGGTGGTAGACGAGCCAGCCGACCCCTGCCCCGATGCGATGCAGCCAGGAGAGCGGCAGCGTCGCGAGCGTCCGCAAAGCCGCGGTTGTTATCATTACTGAAGCCCTTAATTCTGTTATTCTATGGCCCTTTTTACGCGCGCAGAAGCACCTCAATGAGCGACTTTCTCTTTACCTCTGAATCGGTTTCCGAAGGCCACCCGGACAAAGTGGCCGATGCAATTTCCGATGCGGTGCTGGATGCCGTGCTCGGCCAGGACAAGAATGGTCGCGTGGCGGCGGAGACGCTCGTCGCCACCGGCCTCGTGGTCATGGCGGGACAAATCACCACCCGCGCCACCATCAACTACGCCGAGCTCGCGCGCGACGTCGTGAAGCGCATCGGCTACGACGATTCCGCGATGGGCTTCGACTACCGCTCGTGCGCCGTGCTGACGGCCTACGACCGCCAGTCGCCCGACATCGCGCAGGGCGTGGACGAAGGCAAAGGCCTCGACCTCGAGCAGGGCGCCGGCGACCAGGGTCTGATGTACGGCTTCGCGTGCGACGAAACGCCTCAGCTCATGCCGATGCCGATTTTCTACGCCCATCGCCTGATGGAGCGCCACAGCGAGCTGCGCCGCGACGGCCGCATGCCGTGGCTGCGTCCCGACGCGAAGTCGCAGGTCAGCGTGCGTTACGTGAACGGCAAGCCGCATCACGTGGACACCGTCGTCATCTCGACGCAGCATGCCGAGGACGTCCAGCACAAGCAGCTTGCCGACGCCGTGATCGAGGAGATCGTGAAGCCGGTGCTGCCGAAGAACATGGTGTCGAAGGAAACGAAGTTCCTGATCAACCCCACCGGCCGTTTCGTCATCGGCGGCCCGATGGGCGACACCGGCCTGACCGGCCGCAAGATCATCGTCGACACGTACGGCGGGTACTCCCGCCACGGCGGCGGCGCGTTCTCGGGCAAGGATCCCTCCAAGGTGGATCGGTCGGCCGCATACGCGGCGCGCTACGTCGCGAAGAACATCGTCGCAGCCGGGCTCGCATCGAAGTGCGAGATCCAGGTCGCCTACGCGATCGGGGTCGCGCGCCCGGTGAGCGTGCTGGTCGATACGTTCGGCACCGGCAAGATCGGCGAAGACAGGCTCGCGAAAATGGTCGAGAAGCATTTCGACCTGCGGCCGAAAGGCATCATCCAGTCGCTCGATCTGCTGCGTCCGATCTATTCGAAGACCGCCGCTTACGGCCACTTCGGACGCGACGAGCCGGAATTCAGCTGGGAAGCGACCGACAAGGTGGCCGCCCTGCGCGACGACGCCGGACTGAAGTAAGACATAACGATTAGTACCGTTGCGCTGAGGGGCGCTGCGACCGGGTGCAAGGCCCGGCCAGGCTCAGCGCAGCGGGATTTCCCGTAGCAACGGCGCCCATTCGAACTTTGAATGGAGACGCACCCATGACTGCCACCGCAGCAGCGCGCAGCGATATCACCAAGGACTATCACGTCGCCGACATGGCGCAGGCCGAGTTCGGCCGCAAGGAAATCAACATCGCCGAGACCGAGATGCCGGGCCTCATGGCGGTGCGCGAGGAATACCAGAGCAAGCAGCCGCTGAAAGGCGCGCGCATCGCCGGATCGCTGCACATGACGATCCAGACGGCCGTGCTGATCGAGACGCTGGTGAAGCTCGGCGCGGAAGTGCGCTGGGCCTCCTGCAACATCTTCTCCACGCAGGACCACGCCGCGGCCGCGATTGCCGCCGCAGGCATCCCGGTGTTCGCATACAAGGGCGAGAGCCTCGAGCAGTACTGGGAGTTCACCCACCGCATCTTCGAGTGGCACGACGGCGGCACGCCGAACATGATCCTCGACGACGGCGGCGATGCGACCCTGCTCGCCATACTCGGCACGCGCGCCGAGAAAGATCCGTCGGTCATCGCCAAGCCGACCAACGAAGAAGAGCGCGTGCTGTTCGCGGCGATCAGGAAACGCATCGCCGAGCAGCCGGGCTGGTATGCGAAAGCGCTCGCCGGCATCCGCGGCGTGACGGAAGAGACGACGACCGGCGTTCACCGCCTCTATCAGATGGAAAAGGAAGGCCGGCTGCCGTTCCCCGCCATCAACGTCAACGACTCGGTGACCAAGTCGAAGTTCGACAACCTGTACGGCTGCCGCGAATCGCTGGTGGACGGCATCAAGCGCGCCACCGACGTCATGATCGCCGGCAAGATCGCCGTGGTCGCGGGTTATGGCGACGTGGGCAAAGGCTGCGCGCAATCGCTGCGCGGCCTCGGCGCGGCCGTCTGGGTCACCGAAATCGATCCGATCTGCGCGCTGCAGGCCGCGATGGAAGGCTACCGGGTCGTGACCATGGACGAGGCGGCCGATAAAGGCGAGATTTTCGTGACCGCCACCGGCAACGTGAACGTCATCACCCACGACCACATGATTCGCATGAAGAACAACGCGATCGTGTGCAACATCGGGCACTTCGACTCCGAAATCGACATCGCGAGCCTGAAGCAGTACAAGTGGGACAACATCAAGCCGCAGGTCGACCACGTCGTTTTCCCGAGCGGCAAGCGCTTGATCGTGCTGGCCGAAGGTCGCCTGGTGAATCTCGGCTGCGCCACCGGCCATCCGAGCTTCGTCATGTCGAGCTCGTTCACCAACCAGGTGCTCGCGCAGGTGGAGCTCTTCACGCGCGGCAGCAACTACGAGAAGAAAGTGTATGTGCTGCCGAAGCAGCTCGACGAGAAAGTCGCCCGGCTGCACTTGAAGAAGCTCGGGGCCCAGCTCACGCAGCTTACGGAAGCCCAAAGCCAGTATCTCAACGTGGACATGAACGGGCCGTACAAGCCCGATCACTACCGCTATTAGAAGCGAGTGAGGGGTGAGGAGTGGCCAGGACTCATCACCAGTTGCACGTGCGGAAGGAAGCGATAGAACTCGTCAAGCACGTCTATAGATGCACCGCGGCCTTTCCACAAGAGGAGCGTTACGGTCTCTCCCTCCCGTTGCGCGGCTGCGCCGTCTCCATACCGAGCAACATCGCGGAAGGCGCGGCCCGCAGCGGCAATAAGGATTCCTGCACTACCTCACTATCGCTCGAGGCTCCCTGAGCGAGTTGGAGACGCAAGTCGTGATCGCCAAGGAGCTCGGATATCTGGACGACCTATCGCCCATCGAGACGCAGATTGACGACGTCTTCGGTCTGCTCGGTGGCCTCATCAATTCAGTGCGGCAGGACATCGAGTAGCGTGCGTCTGTCGCAAAGAGCCTAGGGGCCCATGCCTACCATGACTCCTCACTCCTCACCCCTTACCCCTCACCGCGGCGCGCCCGCGCGCCGCTGCTTCAGTTTTGAATTCTTCCCGCCCAACACGCCGGAGGGCGCGGAGAAACTCGCTGCGGCGGCACGACAGCTCGCGCAGCTCAAGCCCGAGTTCTTTTCGGTGACGTACGGCGCGGGCGGTTCGACGCGCGAGCGCACGTTGAACGCCGTGCTCGACCTGTGCAAGGCGGGATACGCTGCCGCACCGCATATCTCCTGCATCGGCTCCAGCCGCGCGAGCGTGCGGGAAATGCTCGAGCGCTACAAATCGCACGGCATCAGGCATCTCGTCGCGCTGCGCGGCGACCTGCCCTCGGGCACGCTCTTCACCGGCGACTTCCAGTACGCCAGCGATCTCGTGGCGTTCATCCGGGAAGAGTTCGGCGACCAGTTCTTCATCGAAGTGGCGGCGTACCCCGAATACCATCCGCAGGCGAAGAGCGCGCAGGACGACCTGCAGAACTTCAAGCGCAAGGCGCAGGCGGGCGCGAATTCCGCCATCACCCAGTACTTCTACAACGCCGACGCCTACTTCCACTTCCTCGACGAGTGCCAGGCGATGGGAATCACGATTCCGATCGTTCCCGGCATCATGCCGATCGGCCGCTATTCGCAGCTTGCGCGCTTTTCGGATGCATGCGGAGCGGAGATCCCGCGCTGGATCCGGAAAAAGCTCGAAGGGTACGGCGACGACACGAGCTCGATCCGCGCGTTCGGCCTCGACGTCGTGACCGAGCTGTGCGACCGGCTGCTGCAGCACGGGGCGCCGGGCCTGCACTTCTATACGCTGAACCAGGCAGGACTCACCTCCGTCATCTGGCAGCGTCTCGGGCTGTAGATCGCCGGCGCCCATGAAAAACGGCCGCTCGAGAGCGGCCGTTCTTTTCGATCGCGCCGTTGCGCTTACGCAGCGACCTTCGCAGCCTGTTTGCCTTTCTTGGCCTGGGCAGCCTTGGCGTGCATCGACGCATAAGCGCCATGAGCCGCCGCTTCCGCATCGCCGACGTGGACCGGATAGCCCATGTCGTCGAGCACGGAACCGAGCGCCGACAGGCACAGCATGACGTTGTCCGGGCGGCACGAGTAGCCCATCAGGCCGAAGCGCCAGATCTTGCCGGCGAGCGGGCCGAGGCCTGCGCCGATTTCGAGGCCGAAGTCGTTCAGGAGGCGCGTGCGCACTTCCGCTTCCTTCACGCCTTCCGGGCAGACGACCGCGTTCATCTGCGGAATCTGGTATTCCTCCTTCACGAAGAACTTGAGGCCCATCGCTTCCAGCCCGGCCTTGAGGGCGGTGTGATGCCGGGTGTGGCGGGCCCAGCAGTTGTCCAGCCCCTCCTCGCGGATCAGCAGCAGCGCCTCGTGCAGCGCGAAAAGCGAATTCGTCGGCGCCGTGTGATGGTAGGTGCGGGTGGTCGCGCCCCAGTAGCCCAGCAGCAGGTTCATGTCCATGAACCAGCTGTGGATCTTGTCCTTGCGCGCTTTCACGTGCTCGACCACGCGCTCGCTGAACGACACCGGCGAAAGCCCGGGAGTGCACGACAGGCATTTCTGGCTCGCCGAGTACACCGCGTCGATGTTCCATTCGTCGACGAGCACCGGCGACCCGCCGAGCGACGTGACGGCATCGACGATCACCAGTGCGCCGTAACGGTGCGCGACATCGACCAGCGTCTTGGCGTCCGACAGCACGCCGGTAGACGTCTCGGCATGCACGAACGCCACCACACGCGCGTCGCGATGCTGCTTGAGCATGTCTTCGAGCTTCTGCGGATCGACCGGCTGACCCCATTCGAATTCGACGACGACCGGGACTCCGCCGCAGCGCTCGACGTTCTCGATCATGCGGCCGCCGAACACCCCGTTGCGGCAAACGATGACTTTATCGCCGGGCGCGACGAGGTTGACGAAGCAGTACTCCATGCCGACCGAGCCCGGGCCCGAGATCGGGAAGGTAAGCGGATTCTTCGTCTGGTAGACGTATTTCAACAGTGCCTTCAGCTCTTCCATCATCTCGACGAACACCGGGTCGAGATAGCCGATCGCCGGCTGGCTCATCGTGGTGAGCACGCGCGGGTGTATCTCGGTCGGACCGGGGCCCAGCAGCGTGCGCTGCGGCGGATGAAACGAGCTGATGCGTTTGGCGGGCGCGTAGGTGTTCATCGTTGGACTCCCAGTCATGTCGTTAACGAGCAGAGGTTCTCCGTCAGGCCGCGATTTCAGCTTGATGGGTTTGCGCGCAGTCGCCTCGTTCAGCACTTCGAGCGCCGTGATGTCGCCCGCGGTGGCCTGCTCCACTTCCATCGCCCAGCGGGCGGGTACGTAGCCGGATTTCACCCAGTTGTTCACGACCGCCCGGTCGAGCCGCAGACGACGGGCCACCTCGGCCTGGGTGCCGAACAAAGCAACGAGACGTTCAGCGCAGTTCATGCAGCGAAGGTTACCATGACAAGATTAGTTTGACAAAGCGGTGGCGTAGCTAGTCGAGAGCGGGCGCTCACATTAGTATAACGACCCGTCTTTCAATCACTTAACGGCAGACGCAGCCGGTGAAACCGGTGCACATCGGCCACCCACACCACGCCGTCGCCCGCCTGCCCACTGTGCGCGGCCTCGTAGATCGCGGCAATCAGCCTGTCGACCAGTTCGTCCGGCGCGACGATCTCGATGCGGACCTTGGCCGAGTAATCCGTCAGCTCGCTCTTGACGGTGTGCTGCGCAGGCTTGTCCGGGTGATAGCCTGAGCCTTCCGCCCGCGTCACCGTCATGCCCGGAAAATCGGGCATCGCGCGAAACGCTTCGCGGAGCCGCGCAAGCCGCCCGGGTTGTATCACCGCCTTGATCTCCTTCATGCCTCTATCCTCCGCTCCTCGAAATACCGATACAGCACCGGCACCACCACCAGCGTGAGCAACGTGGAGGTCAGCAGTCCGCCGATGACGACGATGGCCAGCGGGCGCTGCACTTCGGACCCCGGCCCCGTCGCGAACAGGAAAGGGATGAGGCCGAGCAGGGCGACCGTCGCGGTCATGAGCACCGGCCGCAGCCTCTGCCTCGCGCCCTGCGTCACCGCGTCCCGCTGGGACAGGCCGTCCTCGCGCAGCTTGCGGATGTACGAAACGAGCACGACGCCGTTCAGCACGGCAATGCCCCACAACGCGATGAAGCCCACCGACGCCGGAACGGAAAGATGCTCGCCGGTGAGCGCGAGACCGAAGATGCCGCCGATCGACGCAAACGGCAGCACGGTGATGATGAGCGCCGCGAATCTCAGCGAATTGAACAGGAGGAAGAGGAGAAAAAAGATCGCGCCTATCGTCACCGGCAGGATCACCTTCAGGTGGCCCAGCGCGCGCTCCATGTTCTGGTACTGGCCGCCCCACACCAGCTGATAGCCTTCCGGCAGCGCGACGCGCGCGCCGACCTCGCGCTGCAGCTCGGCGACGAAACCGCCCAGGTCGCGGTCCTTCACGTTGATGCCGACGACGATGCGGCGCTTGCCGCTTTCGCGGCTCACTTGCGCCGGACCTTCGACCACCGCGATGCGCGCGAGGCTCTCCAGCGCGACCGGCGCCCCGCCCGGCGTCGTGAGCGTGATGGAACGGATTTCGGCGATGCTGTCGCGCAGACGCTCGGGCAGCCGCACGACCGCCTGGAAGCGCCGCTCGCCTTCGTAGATCTCGGTCGCTGCCTTCCCGCCGACCGCCATCTCGACGACGTCCTGCACATCCGCCACGTTGAGACCGCGGCGCGCGATCGCCTGGCGATCGATCTCGATCACGAGGTACTGCTGCCCGCCCACGCGCTCCACCCGGAGATCCCGCACGCCGCGCACCGACCGCGCAACTCGCGCGATCTCGTCGGCTTTCGCCCGCAGCACTTCCAGGTCGTCGCCGAACAGCTTCACCGCGACATCGGAACGCACGCCGGTCACCATTTCGTCGATGCGATCCGAGATCGGCTGCGCCATGACGAGCTGCACTCCGGGCAGCGTGACGAGCTTGTCGCGAATCGCGCCCGCGATATCGTCCTGCGTCCATCCGTCGGGCCATTCGGAGCGGGGCTTGAGCGTCACGATCGGGTCGGCTTCGTTCGGGCCCGCCGGGTCCGCCGGCGATTCCCCGCGCCCCAGCCGCGACACCGCCATGCGCACGCCCGGCACTTCGAGCACGCGCCGCATCGCCTCCTGCTCCATGCGTATCGATTCATCGAGCGAGATGTTCGCCACCCGGTCGATCGCGGGCGATACCGAGCCCTCCTTCATCTCCGGAATGAACGACGTACCGAGGAATGGCAGCGCGGCAATGGCCGCGGCGAAAGCGGCGGTCGCGATGCCGATGGTCTTCTTCTCGTGCTGCAGCGAGCGCTCCAGCAGCCGCCCGTACGCCGGCTTCACCAGGCGCAACAGCCGCGTGTCGTGCTCCGCGCCGCCTTTGAGGGCGTAGGACGCGAGCGCCGGCGTGAGCGTGAGCGACAGCAGCAGCGAAATGGCGAGCGCGATGGCGATGGTGTACGCGAGCGGCGCGAACATCTTGCCTTCCATGCCCTGCAGGGTCATGAGCGGCAGGAAGACGAGGATGATGATGCCCACGCCGAAGATCACCGGCACCGCGACTTCCTTCACCGCCTCGAACACGACGCGCGCGGTGCTCGTCCCGTGTCGCTCGCCGAGCCGCGCATAGGCGTTCTCGACCACGACGACCGAGCCGTCCACGATCAGGCCGATGGCGATGGCAAGCCCGCCCAGCGACATCAGGTTCGCCGAATAGCCGTAGTGGTTCATCACCACGAACGTCGCGAGCGGCGTGAGCATCAGCGTCGCGACGACGATCAAGCTCGATCGCAGGTCGCCGAGGAAGACGAAGAGGACGATGACGACCAGGAAGACGCCTTCGAGCAGCACCTTGGTCACCGTCCAAAGCGCCGCATCGACGAGCTCGGACCGATCGTAGTACGGCACGATCCTGAGCCCGCCGGGCAGCATGCCCAGACGGTTGATCTCGTCCACCTCGGCGCGCACCCGGCTCACGACCTCCTTCGCGTTGCCGGCGCGGAGCATCATGACGACGCCGCCCACCCCTTCCGTGTAGCCGTTCTTCACCATCGCGCCCTGGCGCACTTCCTCGCCGAGCGCGACTTCGGCGACGTCCCGGATGTAAACCGGCGTGCCGTCGACTTCCTTCAGGACGATGTTGCGGATGTCGTCGAGATCGCGCACGAGGCCGATCCCGCGGACGAGATACTGTTCCGCCCGCTGCGGCAGCACGCCGCCGCCGGCATTCGCGTTGTTGCGTGCGAGCGCCTGCCAGACGTCCTGGATGGACACCCGGAAGTAGCGCAGCCGGTCCGGCTCGACCAGCACCTGGTACTGCTTCACGTAGCCGCCGGTCGAATTGATCTCGGCGATGCCCGGTATGGAACGCAGCAGCGGCCTCACCACCCAGTCCTGCACGATGCGGCGCTCCATGAGCTCTTCGCGCGTGAGGGCGCGCTCGCCGTCGTCAGCCCGCTCGAGCGTGTACTGATAGACCTCGCCCAGCGCGGTCGACACCGGCCCCAGCACCGGCGAGACGCCCGGCGGCAGCCGCGAGCCGATCTCGATCAGCCGTTCCATGACCAGCTGCCGCGCAAAGTACACGTCGGTGTCGTCGGTGAAGACGAGCGTGATGAGCGACAGGCCGGGCTTGTTGAGCGAGCGCATCTCGGTGAGACCGGGCAGGCCGGTCATGCCGATCTCCACCGGCACGGTAACGAAGCGCTCGACTTCCTCGGGCGAGCGCCCCGGCGCTTCGGTCGCGATCTGGACCTGCACGTTCGTGACATCGGGAAACGCGTCGACGGACAAGGTGCGGGCGGCGTATATGCCCGCGACGAGCAGGCATGCCGCCAGCACCACGACCACCAGCCGCTGCGTGATCGCCGCGCGAACCAGCGCGTCGATCATGACGATTGCCCTTCGAGCTGGCGCCGGCGCCGCTCGTTGTTGAGGTGGAAGGCGCCTTCGACGACGATCCGCTCGTCGGCGCGAAGCCCGCTCAGGACGACGCGATGGTTGTCGTACTCCTCGCCCAGCGTGACCGGCTGCAGGCGGTAGCCGCCCAGCGCGGGCACGAACAAGAAATCGCCGTTGTCCTCGCGCACGACGGCATCGAGGGGTATGGCGAGGCGCTTCTCCAGCTTGCCCTTGATGATCACGCTGGCGAGCATCGCCGGCTTGTAGCGGCGGTCCGCGTTGTCGAGGTCGAGACGCGCGCGCACCGTCCGCGTTTCCGGGTTGACGATCGGGCTCACGAACGAGAGCCGGCCTTCGACGCGACGCTCCGGCAGCGCGGGCACTTCGACGATCACGGTTTCACCGACCGCGACCAGCCCAGCGCTTTGCTCCGGAATGTCGGCTACCACCCAGACGCGCGACAGGTCGGCAACGAGCGCGACTGCGTCGGCGGGCTGCACCACCTGGCCTTCCGTCACCTTGCGCTCGATGACCGTGCCGCCTACGGTGGCGACGATGTGCGCGACGGAAGTGATGGTCCCCGTTCGGGCGAGGCGCTCGATCGCCGCGTCGCTCATGCCGAGAACCCGGAGCTGGCCGTGCGCGGCATTGAGCTCGGCCCGGCGTTGGGTGAGCTCCGCCTCCCGTCTTTGCACCTCGGCCGAGCCGATGACGTCGGCCTGCAGGAGCTGCTGGGCGCGCGCCGCCGCACGCTCCGCGAGCAGTTGCTCCGATCTCGCCTTGAGGAAAGCGAGCTGCGCGGTGGAGAGATCGGTGCTGTTGAGCGCGGCGAGCACCTGGCCCCGCTTCACCGTGTCGCCCACGGTGATATCGAGATCGGTGATCCGGCCGGCGACCGGTGCGCCGATCCGCGCCATTCGCGTTTCGTCAACTTCGATACGGCCCGGCACCCGCTGCACTTCGCGCACTTCGCGATATGTGGCGGACCCGAGCGCGCTCGCTTTCGCGAGGCCGGGCGTTTCGGCGATGTAAAGGGGATCGACGGCCGCCGCCGGCGCGGGCGTCTCCTTGGACGAACACGCACCGAGCGCGAAAGCGCTCGCGGCGACGAGTAGCAAGCGTAAGCGTGGCATGGGGTGGCAGCCTCAGCGCAGGGTGTAAGGGTCGCGTGCGAGCAGCCGCTCGATATCGAGCTGGGCCGCGACGCGGTCGAAACGGGCCTGGATGTACTCCGCGCGCACCGCGCGCAGCGTGCGCTGCGCGTCGAGCACTTCGAGGAAGCTCCGCTCGCCCGCGCGGTACGCGGCCTCGGCGACCTGGAGCGTCGCCTGCGCCTGGCCGAGCAGGCCTGCCTCGAAAGCGTCGGTAAGCCGTCGCGCGATATTGAAACGCGCGTACGCGCTGTCGAGCTCGCGAAGCAGCTGCGCTCGCTGAGCCTCGCGCTGAGCGCCGACGAGATCGATCGAGCTTTGCGCCTGCGCGATCGGGCCGCTGCGCCGGTCCCACAGCGGCAGGGGCAGCGCCACGCCGACGAGCGTCTGCCGCATTTCCGGGTCGCGCGTCTCGAACACGCGCAGCGTCGGCTGCGGATAGCGCAGCGCGAGCTCGTGCTCGAGGCGCGCACGCGCACGCGCCGCTTCGGCAGTGAGCGTGCGCAGCGACGGGTGGCTTTCGAGCACTTGCGCCTGCAGCACGGAGAGCGGCGGCACGGCCGAGCGCGCCGGCACTGCGCCGTCCGGCTCGAACTCCGGCGGCAACGCGTTGCCGGCCAGGCGCCGCATGAGGGCCCGCGCTTCCTCCAGCCGAAGCCCGGCACTTTCCGCGAGATTGTTCGCGACCAGCGCTTCGGTCTCGGCGCGCCTCAGCTCGAAGCGCGGCGCCTCGCCGACATCCACGCGCGCCTGCACCCGGGCGCGCATGGCCGCGAGCAGCTCGGCGTTTTCCCGTGCAAGTGACAGCTCGGAGGTGCGGCGCAGCGTGTCGTAATACGCCTGGACCGCCTGATACCCGACCTGCAGGCGCACGGCGTCGATCTGCGCGTCGGTGGCCGCGATGCCGGCGCGCGCGGCACCGAGGCGCGCATCGCGTACCGACGGCAGCTCGATGCGCTGCGACAGCGACCATTGATCGACGTTGCCGCTGCCCGCCGGTCCGCGCGACCGCCAAGTGCCGGTCGCGACTTCGATTTCGGGATTGGGATAGGCCCGGGCGATGGTTTCCTCCGCCACGGCGAAGCCGCGCTGCTTGCGCGCGGCGCCGAGCTCAGGGTTGTGCTGTTCGACCAGCTCGAGGTAGCCGGCCAGCGGGACGGGCGTCCCCGCATGCGCTGCGGCAGCCAGCACGAGGCCGCACAGCGCGATCGAAGCTATTCGTTTCATGTTCCGCTCGTGACGTGTACGCGCTCGCGAGGCGCGCGGGGTCGGCAAGCCGGGTCAGCTGCGCGAAGGGCGCAGGGCGCCGTTCATCGCGCCGGGTCGCCAACGTATCGGGATGCGTTTTCGGCGCGCTCGACGCCGTTCACGATCAGTCGGGCGGGGGATGCGGCGGGCGCACGAGCTCGCCCGCAGTCACCGCGGGCTCGAGCGCGGGACACGGGCCGGCAGCGGCGCAGCGTGGGCGCAGCGGGGCGGCAATGCCGAGGTCCGGAGCGCTGCGCTCGTCGCTCGCGTCAGTGAGCTCGGCGACATCGGCAATGCCCGCGCAGCAGGTGTGCGACGCAGGTTCGCTCGATGCCGCAGTCGCGGTGATGAGGGTAACGGCGAAGATCAGTGCGCCGAGGCACGCTTGCAACAGTTTCACGCTGGTGACCGCTGTTCTCGTTCTCGCTGTTGCAAAGAGAGCGCCGGCCGCGGCCGAAGTTCCACTACGTTTTCGTATGGCGGGGAGCGCGGAACATAATGACGCGCGTGACGCGCGCCGTGCGCTCGTGGTCTAGTCTTCCGGATCGAATGCGCGATCGCC
>JACCDS010269545.1_pt1 | contig 21619 bp, 20 predicted proteins | sample 7446441 | NCBI WGS metagenome assembly JACCDS01 (sample SAMN15323445, study PRJNA562643) | freshwater metagenome | isolation source: river surface water | place: USA:Blue River Watershed | collected 2017-08-17 | reverse complement strand
GCCCTTTCCACACTAATGTATCTCCGCTTGTAACCTGAATGACTAGCCGATGAAGTGGTTTAATAATCTTATTCGGCACTTCTTTTTTACTTTCCTCCCAGGCTAAAAAGCCCCCCGCTAAATCATAGACCTGATTGAAGCCTGCGGTTTGCATCAGTTCTAAGGCGCGCTGACTTCGCTTACCAGATCGACAGTACAATAAGTAGGTAGCTGATTTATCCAAATTTGCAATTTGAGCGTTAAAACTATCTGTTTCGAGTACATTATGTAACCTTGCTCCTGTGATATGTCCAGCTCTCCACTCTGCAGGTGTCCTGACATCAACAATAACGGTATTGGATTGAACAGATTTCTTATCAAAGACGCGAGTAGACAGGCTATTTACTTGTGCTATTACAGGTTGTATTAAAAGAATCCAGCCACATAAAAGAACCCATTGAGGAGTGGAAGTAGTTTTTTTCATTGCCTTAAATAGTTGTAGAAATTACAAATCAAAACTGGTATTTAGAAATAACTGATGACGTGAAATCGCGAGGGGATTGATATTATGTCTGCTCCATTGATAACCTAAGCTGATTTCCTGTGGTCCCCATTTTACTTGGAGACCGTTAAAAAATCGATTGTGATCAAATTGTACCAGCTCTTTACGTTGACTAATAAAAAACTCATTGGTAAAATTATAGTTGAGCTTGGTTTTTTTTGTGATGGAGAATAAGGGAACTAACCAGGTATTTTGGATCCGTAGTCTTGTATGAAAAAAGTAATTGGGTTGGTTTATATTACTGAAGCGTAACTCATACCAGGCTCTGTTTCGACTGATTAATTTATTAAGTTGAAAAGTTCTTTGAATGCCATAGGTTGAACGTAGCTCCAAAAAATCCTTTGTTTGGCCTTGAGTGTTTAATATTTCACGTGCGCCGTGATAAGAGAGAGGGCTGGAGCTTAGAACCCATTTCGAGGGAAGTCGAAAATAAATCCAGGGTCTAACAATGGTCAGCATGGATTCATCCAGCAAGTTCTTATCAGTTGTCCAATAATTGGCCTGTCTGCGGTGATGCAACTCAAGACCTACTCCCAATTTGGGTTGAATCCAGTGATTTAGATTCAACCGTATCCAGCCTTCATTACGGTCTTGTGTATATCCAATAATGGATAAGGCCAATAATAGAAGGACGAACCTGAATCGCAGCATTAGGCTAATTTGAGCATGTCGTCCAATCCGCCCCCGTTATAAAGATTTTCAAAACCTTGTTGTTTTAAAAATTGTAAAGCCATACCACTTCTATTGCCACTACGGCAATAAAGAACAATGGGGCCTTCAAATGCTTCAAACTCACTTACTCGCTGTGGTAATTCTTCCAAGGGGATATTGATAGCACCGGGATATTGTCCCATTTCAACTTCCCAAGTACTTCTCACATCAATAATGGTGGTTCCGGCTTGTTTTACGATTTCATTTAAGGTTGACATAGAGTGTAGGTTCAATTTTTAAAGTAGAGTAGAGGGACATACATAATCACTGATCTTGAATTTGCCGCTATCCTTGATAGCCTTGAATCCTCCTTTTACATCGATGAGTTTATCAAAGCCTCTTGCACGTAAAATTGAAGTGAAAATCATAGAGCGGTATCCTCCGGCACAGTGTACATAATATGTTTTATTCTTATCGATTTGTGCCATGCTTTCATTAATCACATCGAGTGGTGTGTTTTCTGCTTGACAGATATGCTCGCTGAGGTATTCGCTTTTTTTCCGCACATCTAATATATCAACGGGTTGTTTCTCAAGGATGGCAGCTAACAAGTCGGCATCCACCGATTGAATTTGATCAATCTCTTTACCGGCTTGTTTCCAGGCTGCAAATCCGCCTTTCAAATAGCCAATAGTGTGATCATATCCCACACGTGCTAACCGTGTAACAACTTCCTCTTCGCGGCCTTCATCACAAACCAATAAAATTTCTTGTTTGATATCGGGGATCATCGCACCAACCCAAGGGGCAAACTGACCGTCTATTCCAATATTGATTGAATTCGGTACAAAACCTGCTGCAAACGTCTGCGGTGCCCGTGTATCCAGGATCAAGGCACCCGTTTCGTTGGCGGCCGCTTCAAAGGCCTCAGGACTCATGGCTTGTTGACCGCGCTCCAACACCTTGTCAATACTTTCATATCCTTGAATATTCATCATCACATTCAAGGGGAAATAGGCCGGAGGTGCTGCTAATCCTTCAGTCACTTCTTTGATAAACTCCTCTTTAGTCATATCGGCACGTAGTGCGTAATTATTTTTCTTTTGATTGCCCAATGTGTCCGTAGTTTCCTTGCTCATATTTTTTCCGCAAGCACTACCGGCTCCATGTGCAGGGTATACTATTACGCTATCGGGCAACGGCATAATTTTATTACGAAGTGAATCAAAAAGATAGCTAGCTAATTTTTCTTGTGTTAAATCACTGGCTACTTTTTGTGCCAGATCGGGACGGCCCACATCTCCAATAAAAAGTGTATCACCCGAGAATAAGCCAGTCGGCGTGCCTTGTTCGTCCAATAATAAATAGCAGGTACTTTCCATCGTATGCCCAGGTGTATGCAAAACTCTTAAGGTGAGTGCGCCTACTTTAAATTCTTGACCATCTTTGGCAATGATTGCCTCAAAGGCAGGGTTCGCATTGGGGCCGTATACGATGGGAGCGCCAGTTTTTTTGCTTAGGTCGAGATGCCCGGAAACAAAGTCTGCATGAAAATGCGTCTCCAACACATATTTGATAGTAGCACCATTACGTGCAGCTTTCTGAATGTAGGGGGCTACTTCACGAAGCGGATCAATTACTACTGCTTCACCATTACTTTCAATGTAATAAGCACCTTGCGCTAAACAACCGGTATAAATCTGTTCAACTTTCATAACACGTATTTTATCTGTACAAATGCAAATTTCGGAAATTCATTTTGAGCGAATGTGATTCTTATCACATCCCTCAATGACCAGCTCCCCAGCTCTCTTTTATCAAGATGTAAAGACCCATTACCAATACAAACCAGCCAAATCCTTTTTTTAACTTGTTCCCATCTATTTTCTTGCTAAGCTGATTGCCCAGGATAATGCCAATCACTGCCATGGTTGTAACAAAACCCAGTAGTGTCCAGTCAATGGATTGTTCGCTTAAATCGCCGGTAAATCCAATCAGTGATTTAGCTGCAATGATCAGCAATGAAGTGCCTACAGCTTGTTTCATGGGTAGCCCTGTCAGTATTACCAAGGCCGGTATGATCAAGAATCCACCTCCTGCGCCAACCAAACCCGTTAATAATCCTACTACAGCCCCTTCGACAAGTATCAAGGGATAATTAAAGGATTGTTGTTTTATTGTATCGATATGTGTAGTCTTTTGATCACGAATCATTGAGAAAGAAGCTGCTACCATAAGAATGGCAAATAACAACATCAGCAATACACTTTTTGTAAGTATAAAATCGCCCCATTGACCGAGTTGAACAGGAATAGCAGGTAGAATCCATTTGCGTGTGGCATACACTGTAATGATAGAAGGTGCTCCAAAGATCAATGCGGTTTTGAGGTTCACCTGTCCTTGTTTGTATTTAGGGAAGGCTCCTATGGCGCTAGTAGTCCCTACAATAAATAGCGAATAGGCGGTTGCTTGTAAGGGGTCTACGCTAAACAAATAAACCAGCACCGGTACTGTTAGGATAGAGCCCCCTCCACCAATCAGCCCCAAAGAAAGCCCAATGAGTAAAGATGCCATTGCCCCGAAGATCGCACTACTATCAAACTGCAGAGAAAGTAAAAGTGTTATCATAGTTGGCAAACCTATTCGGTATTAATAAACAGAAACGTGACCTGAGTCACGCATTTAATTCTATCTTATTTCGATTTAACTTTAAAAGCCCTCGCTGTTCCATTTTCTTGAGTAATCTTGAAATTACCTCACGGGAACTGTTAAGGTCTTCTGCGATTTGTTGATGGGATAGTTCAATTAATTTCTTTCCCGTTTTTTCCTGATATCGTTTCAAATATAATTCCAGCCGTTCGTCCATATTTCTAAAGGCTACGTCATCTACTACGGCAAGTAATTCATCAAAACGACTGCGATACGTTTGGATTACAAATTGGTACCAACTTTTATATTCTTTCATCAGTGTGTCCATGAGCTGGACTGGTAACAAAAGAATTTGTGTATCCTCCTCTGCCCGGGCGGTAATCTCACTGGCCTTTGCTTGGATAGCACAGATCATTGATACAGCACAGGCTTGTCCTGGGCCGAGGTAGTACATCAAAAATTCACCGCCCTCTGGACCCTCTCTGTATATTTTTATTCTTCCTTCCAAAACCAACGCAGTTGATTTAATAAACTGCCCCGTTCGCATGATAGGTTCGCCAGCTTTGAAATCTTTCAATACGGCTTCTTTTTCCAGAAGAGAAAGTAGCGCAGGTTCAAATTGGGGGAAAAGTGCTTTCCAGTTCATTTAGATTCGCTTAAGATGGTTTCCATTTTCATACTTCTACTTCCCTTGATCAGGAAATGGGTGTTGGAAAAATTTTGTGAACGAAACCAATCAGCTGCTTCGCTGGAATTTTTAAGTTGCATATAGGGGTGTGAAAGCTCCCCAAATCCGTCTCCTACCAACACCACTTCTTTCCATTTGTAAGATAGCAAGAGGTTAACTAATTGCTGGTGTTCTTGCATGCTTTCTTCTCCTAATTCTGCCATAGATCCAAGCAATATTACTTTTTGAGCAGCATCCAGTTTGCTAAAATTTTGAATGGCTACTTGCATACTGCTTGGGTTAGCATTATAGGCATCCAGAATAATGGTGTTGGTATTTTTTTGTATTAACTGCGAACGGCTATTAGTAGGTTGGTAGGCCTCAAGTGCTTTTTTTATTTTTTCAGGAGGCACATTAAAATGGGTTCCCACACTCACGGCTAAAAGTACATTGGCTAAATTATAATCGCCTACCAGCTGTGTGTGTATGTCGGAAAACAAGTTTGTATTGTTGTGGCTTGTTTTTTGGATGGACACATTCAAATACGGATTGGCCGACTTAATCTCACCTATCGTCTGTGCATCTTTTGTGCCATAGGTTATCACATTGGTAATACCCTGCGACATGGGGTGTAAGTAGTCCAGATCTTGATTTAAAAAAATAGTTCCGTGGTTCGCCCGAATAAAATCATATAATTCACCTTTTCCTTTTCGTACACCTTCAACCCCGCCAAAACCTTCCAGGTGTGCTTTACCACAGTTGGTTATAATACCATATGTGGGTAAAGCGTAAGTACAATAACCTGCAATTTCCTGTTGGTGATTAGCTCCCATTTCGATCACCGCTATTTCAGCATCTTTTTGAACTCGCAGCAAAGTAAGGGGGATACCAATGTGGTTGTTCAGATTTCCTTGTGTTGTATAAGTTCTGAAATTACTTGCCAGCACGGCGTTCACTAGTTCCTTGGAAGTGGTCTTTCCATTACTTCCGGTGATAGCAATAAAAGGAATATTGAATTGTTGACGATGAAATTTTGCCAATTGCTGTAGTGTAGTTAATGTGTTTTCAACTACAATGGTTCTTTCGTCTACATAGTAAGCAGAATCATCAATGATGGCAGCGGCAGCCCCAGCTTCCAACGCCTGTTTTGCAAATTGATTCCCGTTAAAATTATCTCCACGCAACGCAAAAAAAATACAACCCGGTTTTAAATGTCGGGTATCCGTTTCAACTAGTGGATGTTTTTGGAACAGTTCGTAAAGTGTTTCAATTGGCATAGTGCAAATGTACTCGGACGCGTATAAAAAAACCCTCCGAAGGGGAGGGTTTTCAATATTGCAAGATTGTCGCTTATCGTTTTTGTCTTTTTGTTGGGAAGTATTGTCCGGTTTTACGTTTGTTACCCAGTTCAGGACTACCCACTCGGTTCATTGCACAGCGGAAACCAATGGTGGCGGCAGAAAGATCTTCCTCTAGGTGGCGACGTGCGCCGGGGCTTAGCCAATATGCACGGTCATTCCAACTACCACCTTTGTAAACCTTGGAACGTTGTGGATCTATCAAAGTAGAAGTTCCATAGGCGTATGCAGCTGCGGAAAGTGAGTCTCCATCGAGATAGTCAATTACATTACCCTTCTGGTAGTTTCTTCTGTTGCGTGCATCTGCTTCAGTAACCTCCAGCATTTTTACACGGCCTAATGAGTCGCGTTCGTAACGCGCAGATGGATCAAGTGTAGTAGAATCAGCAACGTATAATTTCATGAACTTATTACCGCGGAAAGGGGCAGGCTGATCATCATAATCCAATGTTGAAAGCGAGCGATAGGTGTCTTCAACCCACTCACTAACATTTCCAGCCATGTTATAAAGACCAAATGCATTGGGATAATATGATTCAACTGGAGCTGTGTAAAAGGCACGGTCGTTCAAACCTCCTGCCACACCCGCATTATCTCCACTTCCTCTTTTGAAGTTGGCAAAAAACTGACCTTGTAAACTTCCTCTCCGGTTTTCACGAAGTCCATTTACATTCTGTGCCCAGGGATATACTTGTTTGTTAGATTGCAATTCTTCTCCACGCTTGCCTTCTTTAAGGCTAGTACGAGGATTTTGGCCAATTAGACCATAGGCGGCATATTCCCACTCCGCTTCAAAGGGAAGACGATACTCAGGACTTACAATCCCGGACTCTAATGAGGGTTGTTGCGGTGCACGACCACGGCTAGCACGCATGGCTTTACCGGGAGGCGCGGTGTAAAGACCTAACAAGTAAGAGCGGGTATTAAAATTATTATCTCCTTGTTGTGCTCCTGGCTTTAAATTGTTTTTATTGATATAACCTTTATCTACCAGCATGGATTCGTTATAACGATCCGTTCTCCATAGACAAAAATCTTTTGCTTGTTTCCAGCTCACACCTACTACAGGATAATAATTAAAGGCAGGATGGCGGAAGTACAATTCAACAGAGGGTTCATTGTAGCTCAACTCACTTCTCCAGACCAATGTATCGGGCAATGCTCCCTCAACAATTTTTACATTTTCTGGGTCAGAGGGGTCAAATATTTTGGAAAGCCAAAAAATGTATTCCCTGTAGTGAACATTGGCAACCTCTGTTCGGTCCATATAGAAAGAAGGCACTGAAACGCGTCGGGGGATATTGTTCCAGTCTCCCATCACATCTTCTTCGGTCTGTCCCATAGAGAAGGTTCCCCCCTCCACGAATACTAGCCCGGGTCCGTTTGCCTGGTCCTTTGCCTGGGCAACCTGAAAACCACCTTTTTCATTGTAGTTCCAGCCCGTTACACTGGACTTGGGAGACTTTTTCGCAAAAATTCCTTTCCCTTTACAGGAGTTCAAAAGCACTAGGCCTGTCAGGGCTAGCAGCATTAAAATTGGACGTCGCATTTGTAGCATACAGCTTCGATTGGTATTGACTAACGCAGGTTTAAGCCGGGATATTGCCCCGGATCTTTATCCCTGATTTACAGGGCTTGCGAATTTAAGCAGTTTGAACCAAATAGCACCCTAGGCCTGTTTTATTTTTTAAAGCCATAACATATTCGTTATCAAACGAATATGAAAAAATTCTTCAGAAAGGGATTTTTTAAAAAAAAGGAATAATTTAACAATATTATTGAAATAGAGGCGTTTATGGTCTGTCAGAGTCTTCTGAAAGGAAGAAATTTTGCGCGGAAGTTGTTCATTATGACTGATTTCCCGAAGTTTGAAAAAAATTCCTTTTTGGAGTGCTTTTTGATCAAAAACGCTATATTTACACACTACTAAAAATTTTCTAATGAGACTAACTGCCTTAAAACTGACTGCCAGCATCCTGCTATTATGTGGTCTTACTGCAAATGTTAATGCGCAGACTGACCCAATCAATGTGGTTACAACTGCCGTTCCTTTCCTTCGTATTTCTCCTGACGCTCGTTCAGGTGGTATGGGTGAAATGGGAGTAGCTACTTCTCCAGACACTTATTCAGCTATCTGGAACGTTGCAAAAGTTGCTTTCAACACATCTGATGCACGTATTTCTGCTACTTACACTCCATGGATGAAGGACCTTGTAAACGATGTTTACCTGGCTTCTGTAACAGGATTCAAGAAATTAGACGACAATCAGGCTTTATCTGCATCTGTTCGTTATTTCAGCCTTGGCAACATTCAGTTCACTGATTTCACTGGAGCTCCTCTGGGAACAGAGCACAGACCTCGTGAGTTTGGTGTAGATCTTGGTTATTCTCGCAAACTTTCTGATAAAAGTGGTGTAGGTATCACTTTGAAATATATCAATTCAGACTTGACTGGTGGATTGACTAACGGTAGCACTACTTATAAGACTGGTTCTTCTGTAGCGGCTGACCTTGCTTATTACCATGATGGTAAAAAGAACGGTACCGGCTTAGCTTGGGGAGCTGTTCTATCTAACCTGGGTGCTAAGATTGCCTACACTAGCAATGCTGATGCTAAGGATTTCATTCCTGCTAACCTTGGTTTAGGTTTGAATTACACAAAAAAATATAATAACACCAATACTCTTTCTTTTGGTGCTGAGTTTAATAAGCTTCTTGTTCCAACACCTCCCGGTGCTGGTGCAACTGCTGCTGATCTTGCTGCTTACAGAAATAAGAGTGTAGTGGGTAGCTGGTTCAGCTCATTGGGAGATGCTCCTGGTGGATTTGGTGAGGAAATGAGAGAAGTTTCTGTGGGTGCTGGTGCTGAGTGGAACTACAATGGTCAGTTCTTCTTCCGTGGCGGTTACTTCTACGAGAACAAAACAAAAGGAGATCGTCGTTATTTCACAACTGGTCTTGGTGTGAAGTACAATGTATTCCATTTCAACTTTGCTTATTTGATTCCTTCTGGTAGTGGTGTTAACCGTAACCCACTTTCCAATACCCTTCGTTTCCAAGTTTCATTTGACTTGGGTGGTAAAAAGTAATTATAGCGTTATACAATTCAAAAAGGCCTCGGATTACCGGGGCCTTTTTGTTTATTTGCACTAAATCATAACTATGTCTTTTCGAATAGGATCCGGAATTGACTTTCATCAGTTAGAAGGGGGTAAACCGCTTTGGATTGGTGGAGTAAATATTCCTCATCATAAAGGGGCAGTAGGTCACAGTGATGCTGATGTTTTGTTGCATGCAATCTGTGATGCCTTGTTAGGTGCTTTGGCTTTGGGGGATATAGGTGAACATTTTCCCAACACAGATCCTGCATACAAAGGAATTGATAGCAAGATTTTACTTTCCAAATGTGTGGCATTGATTCATCAAAAGGGATATCAGGTAGTTAATGTGGATGCTACGCTTTGTTTGGAAGAGCCCAAAATAAGGCCCTTTGTTGCTTCAATGCAGGCTGCAATTGCTCCCCTATTACAGGTTCAGGTTGATGCGGTATCAATCAAAGCAACTACCACTGAAAAAATGGGATTTGCAGGTAGGGAAGAAGGATTGATGGCTCAGGCTACTGTACTCTTACAGCAATCCTAATCTTACCCACTTATCTTTGTGTGATGCCTACTCTTGCTGTTAAAATTATAAATCGTTCCTCCAATCCGCTTCCTTCTTATGCTACAGCAGCATCTGCAGGTATGGATATTCGGGCAGACCTTAAGGAACCCATTCAACTAGGAGTTGGTGAAAGAAAATTAATTCCAACTGGGCTTTTCATAGAATTACCGGTTGGTTATGAAGCACAAGTGCGCCCTCGTAGTGGCTTAGCACTCAAGCAAGGTATTACCTGTCTGAATGCACCCGGAACGATAGACGCAGATTATAGAGGTGAACTTGGTATAATCCTGATCAATCATTCCAATGAGGTTCAAGTGATACAGCCTGGTGATCGAATTGCGCAGTTAGTGGTACAATCTGTTGTGACTTGTAATTGGGAGTCCGTATCTGAATTAACTGATTCCGCACGTGGCCAGGGTGGTTTTGGTCACACGGGAATAAAATGATTATTATGATGCGCGCATTGGTGTTGTTTTTAATGGGCGGTATTTTTTTTACTTCCTGCCGAAGTACAAAAAAAATTCAGACGGCGCTAGTCAAGAAAGACTCCATACAGGTGAATGTACTTTCTGACTTGGAAAGAGCTCGATTGGATTCTATTGTATTTATTAGGGAGCAGTATACCCAGTTGTTATCAAAGCGTATCCAGTATACTACGTTCAATGCAAAATTGGATGTGGATTATGAGGATGGTACAGGTCAACAATTAAATCTCAATGCTCAGCTGCGCATGTACAAAGACAGTCTAATCTGGGCCTCCATTACAGCCATTCTGGGTATTGAAGGATTACGAGCCTATATCACCCGGGATTCTGTTAAGTTATTAGATAAGCAAAATAAAGTCTACATAGCCCGAAGCGTAGCTTATTTAACGGAGGTTACGGCCTTACCCCTGGATTTAAGTTCGCTTCAAGATCTGTTGATAGGCAACCCGGTATTTTTAGATTCCACGTTGCAAGCCTACAGCAAGGGAAATGGGACTATTTCCTTGCAGGGGGCCAATTCCTTTTTCAGAATGCTATTTACTATAGCGGAGCAGGAGAAGGTGTTGCTCAGTACCAAATTAGATGACCTGGATCTTACGCGTAACCGTACTAGTTTTTTAGGCTATTCCGAGTATGACAATCGTACTGGTGTTTACTTTTCCCAACGTCGCAATATTGCAGTTTCTGAGAAAAAGAAGTTGAATGTAGAACTACGTTTCAAGCAATATGCCTTTAATGAAACGTTAAGCTTTCCATTTACTATTCCAAAAAATTATCGCCGCGGTTGACGAATAAAATTTATTTTGCATGGAATCGTTATAGTAAATCCATGCGTGTCAGCTTTTTAGTACTCTTATTGCTTTTGATCACTGCTTCTGTACAGGCCCAGCCGGGTGCGGAAAAGAGTCAATTGGAAAAGGAGCGACAGGAAATACAAAAAGAACTAAAGGAAATTCAAACCTTATATGAATCGGTGAAAGGGCAGACCAAAAAAACGCTTAGTCAGCTCAATGTCTTGAATCGTAAAATTTCCCTTCAGGAGCGTTATATCAATAGTATTAGCCGTGAGATTCGGTCTATCGATGACGATATTTATCTCAGTGAACTTGAAATATATCGGCTCAACCGCCAGTTGGATACACTGAAAGTGCAGTATGCTCGCTCGGTGGCTTATGCATATAAAAATCGAAGCAATTACGACTATGTCAATTTTATCTTTTCAGCCAGTAGCTTTAATGATGCTGTCAAAAGAATCTCCTACTTAAAGAGTTACCGGGATTATCGCGAAAAGCAGGTAGGAACAATTTATAAAACGCAAGAGTTGATCTTGGAGCGACGCAAGCAGCAATTGGTTCGTAAGGACCAAAAAAATGTGGCCCTGGAAACACAGACTAAGCAAGTACAGGAGTTAGCGGTCCAGAAAAAGGAAAAGAATGCAGTGGTTTCACAATTGAAGAGTAAGGAGAAAGAGTTATCTCGACAAATTGCAGAGAAAAAGAAAAAAGATAGGGATCTTCAAAATGCCGTATTAGCAATTGTTCGCCGTGAAATTGAATTAGCTAAAAAAGAAGCGGAGGAGCGTCGTAAAAAAGAAGAGGAAGAAAGAAAGCGTACCGGTGCAACTGTTGTTACTACTTCCACTGCCAAAACCGCTGCTCCCTCTACAACTAAGCCTACTACTAACACGCCGGCCCCAAGCAACGAGGAGCTGTCAGCAGCTGCCAAGCGAACAGACCCTACTCGTAGACCAGAAAGCTATTTGGATCTAAATGCCAAGGACATTGCATTGAATAGCAGTTTTGAAGCCAATCGGTATAAACTTCCCTGGCCTGTAGATAATGGGATTGTGTTATTAAAATTTGGAGATAATAAAATCGAAAATACTTATCTAACTATCGATAATCCAGGCATTACCATTGCAACCCCGAGCGCAGGAACCAATGTGAAATCTGTGTTTGAAGGAGAGGTACGGGGCGTCTATAATCTGGGAGATGGAATGGCCGTTACGATTCGGCATGGAAAATATTTTACCACGTATAGCAACCTCTCTGTTGTAAATGTTACCAAAGGAGCCCTTGTAAAAACTGGACAAATTATTGGTAAGACGGGTAAAGACGATGAAGGAAATGGCGGTCAGATTGATTTTATTATGACCATGGAGACTAAGAAAATCGATCCGCAGGGTTGGTTACGTCGTTGATCAACTTTTTACAAAGCGACTATAAAGCTTTTCGTACTGTGGTATGATGTGATGGATGTCAAATTTACAAGCCTGTTTGTAGGCATTGGCTCGGAATGATTTAAGTGTGCTCTCGCTTTGCAGCAACTGCATTACTTGTTCACTCATCAAATCAACATCTCCCACTTTGCTTAGAAAACCAGTTTCTCCATGAATGTTGATTTCAGCAAGTCCACCTGCATCAGTTGATACTACTGGAACTTTTGCGGCCATTGCTTCGAGTGCCGCCAATCCAAAACTTTCATATTCTGAAGTAAGCAAAAAGACATCTGCAATTGCAAGGATATCTTCCATTTGTTCTTGTTTACCAACAAACAATACATCATCGCTCACGCCTAATTCACGACTTAGATCTTCGGCTGTACTTCGCTCGGGGCCATCTCCCACAAATAAAAGTTTACAAGGAATTTTAGAACGAACAGAAGCAAAAATCCGAACCACATCGGGCACCCGCTTTATTTTCCTGAAGTTGGAAGCGTGTAACAATATGCGCTCGCCAGTAGGGGCGATTGCTTTTCGAAAGGCATCAATAGGTTTACGATTAAAACGCGCAACATCCACAAAATTCATGATCACATCAATTTCCTTATCGATCTTGAAATGCTTAAAGGTTTCCTCTCGAAGATTGTGTGATACAGCGGTAATCGCATCACTTTCATTGATAGAAAAAGTAACAACGGGGGCATAAGTTTTATCGCGGCCTACCAATGTAATATCTGTTCCGTGAAGCGTAGTAATAAAAGGGATCTGTATCCCTTCCTTGGCCAGAATCTGTTTAGCTAAATAAGCGGCTGATGCATGTGGAATTGCATAGTGTACATGCAAAAGGTCTAAGTGATGATTTTTGATTACATCAACCAGGGTACTGGCTAAGGCTGTCTCGTAGGGAGGAAAGTCAAATAGTGGGTATGTTGGTACCTGCACCTCATGATAAAAAATATTGGGAACAAAACGTTCTAGTCGTACCGGTTGCTGGTAGGTAATAAAATGAACCTCGTGATTCTTTTGTGCCAATGCCTTTCCCAGCTCAGTGGCTAATACGCCAGAACCACCAAAAGTCGGATAACAAACTATACCAATTTTCATACGCGTTGTATGGGTCTGCAAAGGTAGGTTATTTAAAAGGAGCGAATCCCTTCAAAGGATTCTTTAACTTCAGGATACTAAATAGGCTTGTTATGATTTTATTCAATCGAATTATACTTGTAATGGTGCTAGTTTTTACTGGAGCTGTTCAGGCTCAGTCTGTTGATTCTTTATTTATTAAAAAACTGGCTGATGAAATTCTATTACACTCGAAGGCATATGAAAACCTTCGTGTCCTGACAAAAAAGGTTGGACCTCGGTTGGCGGGTTCTTCTGGAATGGTCAAAGCAGAAAAATGGGGATTGACTGCCATGCAACAAGCAGGAGCAGATAAATCCTGGATGCAGCAATGTATGGTTCCACATTGGGTACGTGGTGGAGAGGATAAAGCTGGAGCCATAGTGGACTTGGGTGATGGAAAACGAGGACTTTCCTTGGATGTGGTGGCATTGGGTAATTCAATTGGATCGGGTCCTAAGGGTGTGACGGCTCAGGTGGTGGAAGTAAAATCATTCGAAGAGTTAGAGTTAAAAAAGGAACAGGTAAAGGGTAAGATTGTTTTTTATAATTATCCCTTCAACGCAACGTTTGTTAGAACTTTTCAAGCATATGGTGATGCCAGTAAATATCGTGGACAAGGTCCCTCACAGGCTGCTAAATATGGTGCTGTGGGTACCATTGTCCGCAGTATGAGTCATGGAGCTAATAACCATCCGCATACGGGGGCTACTCGTTATGATAGTTTGTATGCTAAAATACCGGCTGTGGCAATTGGTTTAGAACATGCCGATCAATTGAGCCAGTGGCTACAAAAACAAGTGGTGCAGGTTAAATTGGAGACACATGGTTATTTTTTACCCGATACAATTGGTCATAATATCATTGGTGAATTAAAGGGTACTGAATTTCCAGATCAGATTATTACTGTGGGTGGGCATTTAGATAGCTGGGATAATTGCGAGGGAGCACATGACGATGGGGCGGGTTGTGTGCAAACCATTGAGATACTCAGGGCCTTTAAAGCAATTGGCTATCAACCTCGTCATACTATTCGTTTTGTATTATTTGCCAATGAGGAAAATGGATTACGGGGAGGTACTCAATACGCAGCAGAAGCAAAAGAGAAAAATGAACAACACATTTTTGCCTTAGAAAGTGACGCCGGTGGATTTACGCCGCGTGGTTTTGGATTTACGATGAATGAAACTCAATACCAGCGTGTGCTAGGCTGGCAATCACTGATTGCCCCCTACGGCTGTAGTGAATTCAGTAAAGGAGGAGGAGGGGCTGATATTGGTCCATTGAATAGAGCTTTTAATACTCCAGTTGCAGGACTTCAGCCCGACTCACAGCGATACTTTGATTATCATCATGCTCGCAACGATGTATTTGAAGCGGTAAACAAAAGAGAATTGGAATTGGGAGCCGTAAATATGGCGGCACTACTTTACCTGGTTGATCGATATGGGTTAGGACAATAATCCCTCAAGGGCTTTCTTTACTTCGTTGAAAGGAAAGCCTTGCAAGGTTTCTTCCATCCGTGATTTGATTTGTGTGGTGCATAAATTACCCATGCTGCCCTCATGTGTGTGTTCAAGGTTTGTGGGGGCCTCATATGTTCCTTTTTCAATCGCTTCTCCAATCTGCCGGTAAGCATCGCGAAAAGGGACACCCTGATTGACTAGTGCATTGACTGCCTCTACGCTAAATAAATATTGATACTTTTTATCCTGAAGTAATTCTTTTTCAATTTGTATGGAGCTGATCATCAACTCCAGCATGGCAGTGCACTGCCGAATTTGTTCAAAAGCTGGGAATAAATGTTCTTTCAATAATTGAAGATCCCGATGATAACCGGATGGGAGATTGGTGGTCAATAGACTTATTTCGTTGGGCAATGATTTGATGCGATTACAATGCGCACGAACCAATTCAAATACATCCGGATTTTTTTTATGCGGCATGATGCTACTGCCCGTAGTTAATTCCTCCGGAAAAGAAATAAAACCAAATTGTTGATTCATGTATAAACAAGCGTCCATACTAAATCGGCTTAATGTTTCTGCAACACCTGCCAACGCCTGTGCCACCACACGTTCTGTTTTTCCTCTTCCCATTTGTGCATAGACCACATTATAATTGAGATCTCCGAATCCCAACAAGGTAGTAGTATAACTTCTGTCAATCGGGAAGGACGAACCGTAGCCGGCGGCGGACCCGAGTGGATTTTTATTGACAATTTTGTAGGCCCCTTGTAATTGTATACAGTCATCCACCAAGCTTTCCGCATAAGCTCCGAACCAAAGGCCAAAGGAAGAAGGCATTGCCAGTTGCAAATGAGTATAGCCAGGTAAAAGAACATCTTTGTGTTGTTCGCTTTTTTCTTGCAACAACGAAAAAAGTGTTTGAATGGCAAAGACTGTTTTTTCTAACTCCTCTCGTAAAAAGAGACGGATATCCACTAATACTTGATCATTTCTGCTGCGCGCCATATGAACTTTCTTCCCAGTATCGCCAAGTTGTTGTGTGAGCTCCCATTCTATCTGTGAGTGAATGTCCTCCATCTCTGGACGCAAAGGAAAATTTTCTTGCTCAACTTTTTTATAAATTCCACGAAGAGCTGTTAATAATTGTTGTGTTTCAGCTGCTGTAAGTAATCCAACCTCTCCTAACATCTTTGCGTGTGCCAACGAACCAATCACATCAAATTTTGCTAGATACGCATCCATTTCCCGGTCCTTACCTACTGTAAATGTTGTTACAGCGTCAGATGCTTCTGTATTTTTTTGCCAAAGTTTCATGCGTTCAGTTTTGAATTGGTTAGCTGATCAATGAGTATACAGTATAAGTCAACTCCATTTTCTATTTCATCAATACCCACCCATTCGTCTGCACTGTGGCTTCGAGCAGAATTACCCGGTCCCAACTTTAAGGCTGGAAAGGGTAGCAAGGCTTTATCAGAAGTAGTAGGTGAACCGTAATAGCTGAGTTGATTAGCTAGCCCAACTTTTACAAGGGGATGATCCAGAGGAATTAGGGATGAACGAAGTCGGGTACTTCTTGGTTTTAATTGTACAGCAGGTGGAATAACGGATTGTAGAATATCAATCACTTCCTGAAAACTGTATTGCTCGTTAACGCGAACGTCCACTACAAAATGGCAAGAGGCGGGTACGATATTATGTGCTTTATTCTCAGTTTCTATAACCGTTGTACTGCATTTGACTGGTCCTAGTAAAGATGATTTTCTTTCCCAACTAATATTTCGAATGGTCTGTATAGCATCCATTGCATGGTAGAGCGCATTTTCACCTTCCTCACGCGCTGCATGTCCTGGTTTTCCTTGTGCCACTCCATCGAGTACCAGTAAGCCTCTCTCTGCAATTGCCATTTGAAGAAGGGTGGGTTCGCCCACAATAGCACAAGTATGAGGGTGAATATTTTCCTGTAAAAAACAACCTTTGGTTTGTTCAATAAAATTTTTATCCTGTAGTAATGCTTCAATTCCTCCAGTTCCACTGATTTCCTCTTCTGCGGTTGCTGCTATGATTAAATTCCAGTTGCTGCTTTTGGAGGAACTGATCAGAAAACTTGCCACCAGTGCTACCAGGGAAGCACCTGCGTCATTACTTCCTAATCCATAGAGTTTTCCTTCTTCAATAAGGGGAGAAAAAGGGTCTCTAGTGTAATGTGCATTTGGTTTTACCGTATCATGATGCGAATTGAGAAGAAGAGTAGGCTGTAACGGATTAAAACCTTTTGCAATTGCATAAACATTATTTCCAACACGGTATGGCTCAGCTCCCCATTGCTTCAAATATTCAACTAATATAGCAGCAGTTCCTTCTTCCTGTTTGCTAAAAGAAGGGATGGCAATTAAACGTTGCAATAAAGAAACGGCCTCCTGTTTTATGGTTGTACTCTTCATCTTATTTTACTAAGGTTGTACCTGCTTTACCTTGTATTAATTCATGTAGCTTTTCTGCTTTTCCAATAATTACCTGGTTGACTCCTGCCTCCAATGCTCTGAATGCATTATCTAATTTAGGAACCATCCCCGCAAAAATTTTGCCTTCTGCTTTTAAGTGATGGTATTCACCCGCGTTGACACTGGAAAGCAAAGAATCTTCATAGGCAAGATCTGCCAGTACACCTTCTTTTTCAAAAGTATAAAGGAGGCTGGTTGTAAAAGTATTGCTGAGAGAAACGGCTAATTCCTGTGCTAGTGTATCTGCATTAGTGTTGAGTAATTGGCCTTTGCCATTATGTGTGAGTGGAGCAACCACGGGCACAATACCAGTTTTCAGCAGCGTTTTGAATAATTCCGAATTAACTTGATCAATATCACCTACCCAGCCATACTCTATCTGGGTATTTTCTCTTTTGTGGGCCAGTACAGCATTCCCATCTGCTCCTGTCAAGCCTAGTGCATTACAACCTAGTTGTTGTAACTGAACTACTAGCTGTTTATTTAGATAGCCTCCATATACCATCGTTACAATTTTCAGGGTTTCGCTATCTGTAATTCTTCTTCCCTCTATCATTTGTGCGGGTACTCCCAGTTGTTCACCCAGTTGTGTAGCCATTTTGCCTCCGCCATGTACTAATAATTTATAAATGGGTATCCCAGTGTTGGTGGTGGCTGGCAAGTTGGAGAAGAGTTCCAGAAACGCTGTAAGTCTTTTTTGATCATCAATCAGATGACCCCCTACTTTTATAATATAGAGTACCGGTTTATCCATGGGCCTGCAAAAGATTTTTTAAAACGGCTTGCGCTGCCCAAACACGATTGCCAGCTTGCTGATTCACTAAACTTGCTGTGCTATCTAGAATCTGATCACTTAATTCTATATTTCTTCGAACAGGAAGGCAGTGCATGACCTTGGCTTGATTGGTGACAGCCAAACGTTCAGGAGTAAGCATCCAAGACTGGGTGTCACCTTCAGCCATCTTACCATATTGCTGATAACTGCTCCAGTTTTTTACATAGATAAAATCTGCTCCCTCCATAGCCAACTTCTGATCATATACAATACCTGCTCCTTTTGTAAATGTTTCCTCCAGTTCCATGCCTGGTGGATGTGTAATAACAAAATCAGCTTTGCCCCAGGCATTAACCCACTCCGCAAAACTATTGGCTACACATTGTGGCAGCGGTTTAATATGCGGGGCCCAGGTTAATACCACACGTGGTTTTCTGTTTGTAAAATTGGCTGAACGGCTTGTGATATCCTCCTGAATAGTTAATAAATCTGCCAAGGATTGTAAGGGATGTCGAGTTGCAGATTCAAGACTTAGAATAGGAACGCCTGCATACTTGACAAATTGATTTAAAATATTTTCAGCATAGTCCGCTGTACGATCATCTAAACCAGGAAAAGTGCGAAGGGCCAGGATGTCAAAATACTGACCTAAAATCGGAGCTGCATCCTTTACGTGTTCCACCGTAGTTCCATTCATGATCGCGCCTTCTTCAAATTCCATTGCCCAACCTTCTGCTCCTACATTAAAAATGATGGCTTCCATTCCTAATTGTTGTGCTGCAATTTGGGTGCTCAGGCGCGTACGCATACTGGGGTTGAGAAACAAACAGCCCAGTCTCTTTCCCTTTCCTAAAGCCTGGTCTGCAAAAGGATTCTTCTTGTAATAAAGCGCTTGTGCTAGTAACGATTCTATTGAATCAGCATCTTTTACAGATAAAAAATGTTGCATGGTTTAAGATGAAGGGGATTGAATTTCTTGTTGAAGACTAGCTATAAATTTACTTGCATCAGTTTGTGTTAAAGCAAGCGACGGGAGTAAGCGAATTACATTCGGCTTTGCCTCGCCGGTAAAAATATGTTGTCTGAGAAGGAGATTTTTTTTCAACTCAGGCAACGCTGCAGGCACATCAAATCCAATCATTAAGCCACGGCCTCTTACATTTTTCAAATCGGGGATTTGTTTCAATTGTTCGGCGAGCCAATTACCTATCTGTAAGGCATTATTCATTAGATTTTCTTGCTCCATTACTTCCAAAACTGCCAAGGCTGCTGCACAGGCCAAATGATTTCCACCGAATGTGGTGCCAAGTTGAAAATGTTTGGCAGGAATTTCAGGTGCGATTAAAATTCCCGCTACCGGAAATCCATTTCCCATGCCTTTTGCCATGGAATAGATATCCGCGTTGACACCTGCATAGTCATGGCTAAAAAATTTGCCACTTCGTCCGTAACCGCATTGAACACTATCTGCTATGTAGAGAGCGCCGTATTGAGTGCATAGTGCACGTATAGTTTGTAAAAAAGAATCATCAGCCACATGAATACCTCCTACACCTTGTATTCCTTCAATAATAACAGCAGCAATTTCATTTCCTTGTTTTTGAAAACATTCCTCCAGTGCCGTAGCGTCATTAAAAGGAAGAAAGATTACATTTTCTGTTTCATTGACAGGAGCAATATAATTTTTATTGTCTGTGGCTGCTACCGCTAGTGAAGTGCGTCCATGAAACGATTTGGTGAATGCAATAATTTTTTTTCTGCCAGTGTGGAAGCTGGCTAGTTTTAATGCATTTTCATTTGCTTCTGCGCCGCTATTGCATAAAAAGAGTTGATAATCAGGTTTGCCCGTAAGTGCCCCCAGCTTTGTAGCTAATTCTTGTTGTAGGGGGATACGGATAGAGTTAGAATAGAATGCAATTTGATCAAGCTGCGACTTAATACGTTCTACCCAGTGTGGATGTGTGTGACCTATGCTGATCACCGCATGCCCGCCATAAAGATCAAGGTACTCCTGCCCATTTTGATCCCATACGCGGGACCCTTTTGCTTTTACAATGGTAATGTCTTGTAGGGGATATACATCAAAAAGGGGCATGATTAGAAATAGTTTGCTTTTAGTTGAAGTCCACATTCTTCCTCCAATCCAAATAGAAGGTTCATATTTTGAATTGCTTGTCCGGCTGCTCCTTTCAGGAGATTATCAATGATGCTGTGTACTACTAATTTATTACCCTGTTTTTCCAATTGAAGCAGCGCACGGTTAGTTCCTACAACTTGTTTTAAAAAAATAGATTCCGTACTGATATGAACAAAAGGATGGGAGTGATAGTAGTCTTTGAACAGGCTTACGATTTCTTCCAGTTGATTTGAAATAGTAAGGGTTGAACTACAAAATATCCCCCTGGTAAAATCGCCTCGCCACGGAATAAAATGAACAGCGGGGGCTTGCTTGTTCATAGATTGACCTAGTGACTCGTTAATTTCATCTAGGTGTTGATGTGTTAGTGTTTTGTAGGCTTGAATATTATTTGCGCGCCAACTAAAGTGTGAAGTAGCTGCAAGTGTTTGCCCCGCACCGGTGGATCCTGTGATTCCTGTTGTATATATATCGGTCAACAAACCAGCCTTTGCCAAGGGTAGTAAACTTAATTGAATGGCCGTTGCAAAGCATCCTGGATTTGCAATCGCAGTTGCATTTTTTATTTGTTCTCTATTCAATTCAGGTAAACCGTAAATAAATGTTCGATTTCCTATTTGATTATTATTTTTTAGTCTAAAGTCATTGGTCAGGTCAATGATTCGAAGATGATCAGGTAGTGAAAGTTCTTCCAGTAATTGACGAGATTCGCCATGACCCAAACAAAGAAAAAGTACATCTACTGCTGTATCGATACTTTCTGTAAAATAAAGGTTGCTAAGTCCTGTGAGATCTTGGTGCAGTTGACTTACTGCTTTTCCCGCATTACTACGGCTATGGACAAAGCCGATCTCTACTGAAGGATGAAGTAGTAAAAGTCGAAGCACTTCTCCTCCGGTATAACCCGCTCCACCAATAATGCCTGCTTTAATCTTTTTCATGACCTGTTTGTTGAACACGATGATAAATGCCAACTTGATTACCAAATATTCGAGTAAATCCACGCACATCCTGCCCCGTAAATCCGGTGTTCATCTCTCCATATTTTCCAAACTTACTGTTCATCAGATCAAAAGGACTTTCTATTCCCGTAACCTGAAATCGGTAGGGGAGTACTTGTACAAATACTTTTCCTGTTACTTGTTGCTGGCTATTGGTGAGATAAGCTTCTATGTCGCGCATAACCGGATCTAATATTTGGCCTTCATGAAGCCAGTTGCCATAGAATTGGGCTAATTGATCCTTCCATTGCAACTGCCATTTACTAAGCACATGTTTTTCCAAAGCATGGTGAGCTTTCAGAATAATCATTGGTGCCGCAGCTTCGAAGCCTACGCGTCCTTTGATACCAATGATGGTGTCTCCTACATGAATGTCTCT
>JACCDS010847867.1_pt1 | contig 21632 bp, 22 predicted proteins | sample 7446441 | NCBI WGS metagenome assembly JACCDS01 (sample SAMN15323445, study PRJNA562643) | freshwater metagenome | isolation source: river surface water | place: USA:Blue River Watershed | collected 2017-08-17 | reverse complement strand
TCGATCCAGGCCAGCTCGCGCCGGTCAAAGTCGCGCAGCTGCTCGTAGCCGTCGAGCAAGGCAGACAGCTGCAGCGTGCGCTGGCGCCGGTCGCCCGAGAGCAGCATCCACACATCCTGCACGGCAGGCCCCATGCAGCAGTCGTCCAGGTCCACAAAGTGCGGGCCGCCATCGGCCTGCTCGGCAGGCGTCCACAAAATATTGCCCGGATGGCAGTCGCCGTGCACGCGGATCAGCGCCTGGTCCATGCCCGCCAGCTGCGTGTGCAGCAGGGGTAGCACGGCCTCAAAGGCCTCGCGCCACTCGCGCTCTACCTCCAGTGGGATGGCCTGGTTCGCCAGCAGCCAGCGGGCGGGCTCCTCGGCCAGCCGTTCGACGTTCAAGGTGGCGCGGTGTTCAAAAGCGCGGGCCGCGCCGGTGTTGTGCAGGCGGGCCAGAAAGCGGCCGATCCATTCCAGCACGTCCAGATCGTCCAGCTCCGGTGTGCGTCCGCCGCGCATCGGGCTCACGGCAAAGTCAAAGCCCGCAAAGTGGTGGAGCGTGTGGCCTTCCAGCATCAGCGGCGCCACCACCGGCACTTCGTCGCGCACCAGTTCCGCGGCAAAGGCATGTTCTTCCAGAATCTGTGCCTGTGACCAGCGCCCCGGCCGGTAGAACTTGAGCACCACGGCGGTGTGGCCCTGCACGGGTTCGTCCAGATGGGCGCGGTACACCCGGTTCTCGTACGAGCCCAGCGCCATCAGGCGCCCGTCCGGCCACAGGCCCAGATGGCTCAGGGCATCCATCACGCAGTCGGGCGTGAGGGGGGTGTAGGGGTGCTGCGCAGACGTCATGGCGCTATTGTCGAGCACCAGATTGGCAATTCCTTGGTTTTGAATCGACGAGGCGCCTGCCTGCATTGCATCTCGCAACGCGCATAATGGGCCGCCATGGACAAGCTCAAAGCGTTCGAAACCTTTGTCTCGGTGGCCACCAAGGGCAGCCTCACAGCCGCAGCGCGCGGTGAAGGCGTGGCCCCCGCCATCATCGGGCGGCGGCTCGATGCGCTGGAAGAGCACCTGGGCGTCAAGCTGCTGGTGCGCACCACCCGCCGCATCACCCTCACGCACGAGGGCAGCGCCTTTCTGGAAGACTGCCAGCGCTTGCTGTCGGACGTGGCCAATGCCGAGGCCAGCGTGTCGGCCGGTGGCGTCAAGGCCAGCGGGCATTTGCGCATCACCGCCCCGGCGGGTTTTGGCCGCCGCCATGTGGCGCCTTTGGTGCCACGCTTTCACGAACTGCACCCGGACGTCAGCATCTCGCTCAACCTGAGCGACCGCGTGGTCGATCTGGCCGCCGAGGGCTTTGACTGTGCGGTGCGCGTGGGCGATCTGCCCGATTCATCGCTGGTGAGCGTGCGCATGGCCGACAACCGCCGCCTGTGCGTGGCCACGCCGCAATACCTGGCGCGCCACGGCACGCCCCAGCAGCCTTCTGACCTGCTGCAGCACGCCTGCCTGACGCTCTCCAGCGATGCCTCGCAGACCCGGGGCTGGGCCTTTCGGGTGCCTGCCGCGGGGGGCGGCCACGAGGTGGTGCATCTGCGCCCGGGCGGGCCGCTCGATTGTTCGGACGGGCAGGTGCTGCACGACTGGTGTCTGGCCGGTTTTGGCATTGCCTGGCGCAGCACCTGGGAGGTGGAGTCCGAAATCCAGGCGGGGCGTCTGGTGGCGGTGCTCGAAGAATTTGCCGCGCCGCCCAACGGCATTTTTGTGGTCTTTCCCCAGCGCAAGCATTTGCCGCTGCGGGTGCGCCTGTGGATCGAGTACCTCAAGCAACACTACGGTCAGAGCGGCTTCTGGCAGCGCCAAGCTCCCTGATGCCATGAAAAAAGGGCCTGGTGACACAGGCCCTTTGATCTTGCACCGGGCAAGGCTTACTTGGATTTCAGGCATTCCGACATGAAGGCCTTGCGCTCGTCGCCCTTGAGGCTTTTGGCCTTGGCGTCGGCATTGCAGGTCTTCATGCGGCTTTGCTGGCTGGGTTTGTCGGCCGGCTTGGGGTCGGCGGCAAAGCTGGCGGCGTGCGCCAGGCACAGGCTGGCCACAAGGGCCATGGCGGTCATTTTCATGTTGAACTCCCTGAGTGGTTGAAGGGCCCGCCCCGACTGCACGGGCGCGCTCAGCGTACTGCATTCTTTTGCCCGAGGCCAGCCCCCGTAAAATCGGCCGATGCTCAATGCCAAACAGGAATTGCTCGCGGCCCTGGCCGCCGAGCTTGAAAAACTCCAGCCCGGTGCCGGTGCGCGCGCGGCTTTTGAATCCCCCAAAGTGGCCGCGCACGGCGACTTTGCCTGCACCGCCGCCATGCAGCTGGCCAAGGGCCTCAAGCAGAACCCCCGCGCCCTGGGCGAAGCCCTGCGCGAGGCCCTGCTCGCCACCCCCGCCTTCCAGCGCTGGGTGGACGCCATCGAACTGGCCGGTCCCGGCTTCATCAACATCCGCCTCAAAGACGCCGCCAAGCAGGCGGTGGTGGCCGAAGTGCTGGCCGCTGGCCAGGCCTTTGGTCTGCAAGCGGCCAGTGGCGAGCGCGTGCTGGTGGAATTCGTCTCGGCCAACCCGACGGGGCCGCTGCACGTGGGCCATGGCCGTCAGGCCGCACTGGGCGATGCGATCTGCAACCTGCTGGCCACGCAAGGCCAGGACGTGTACCGCGAGTTCTATTACAACGACGCGGGTGTGCAGATCAGCACCCTGGCCAATTCGACCCAGTTGCGCGCCAAGGGCATCAAGCCCGGTGACGCCGAGTGGCCCGAAGCCGCCTACAACGGCGACTACATCCAGGACATCGCCAACGACTTTCTGGCCCAGAAAACCGTCAAGTCCGATGACCGCGAGTTCACCGCCAGCGGCGATGTTCAGGATCTGGACGGCATCCGCCAGTTTGCTGTGGCTTACCTGCGCCGCGAGCAGGACCTGGACCTCAAGGCCTTCGATGTCCGCTTCGACAACTACTACCTGGAGTCGAGCCTCTACACCAACGGCCATGTCGACGCCACCGTGCAGCGCCTGATCGCCAATGGCAAGACCTATGAACAGGACGGCGCCTTGTGGCTCAAGTCCACCGACTACGGTGACGACAAGGACCGTGTGATGCGCAAGGGCGACGGCACCTACACCTACTTCGTGCCGGACGTGGCCTACCACATCCAGAAGTTCAAGCGCGGTTTCACCAAGGTCGTGAACATCCAGGGCACCGACCACCACGGCACCATTGCCCGCGTGCGCGCCGGTCTGCAGGCGGCTGATGTGGGCATTCCGCAAGGCTATCCCGACTACGTGCTGCACACCATGGTGCGCGTGATGCGCGGTGGCGAAGAGGTCAAAATCTCCAAGCGTGCGGGCAGCTACGTCACGCTGCGCGACCTGATCGAATGGACCAGCAAGGACGCCGTGCGTTTCTTCCTGCTCAGCCGCAAGCCCGACACCGAATACGTGTTCGACATCGACCTGGCGCTGGCGCAGAACAACGACAACCCGGTCTACTACGTGCAGTACGCGCATGCGCGCATCTGCTCGGTGCTCGCTTCATGGGGGGGCGATGTGGCCGCGCTGGCCCAGACCGACCTGTCGCCCCTGCAAGGCCCGCAGGCCCAGGCGCTGATGCTCAAGCTGGCGCAGTACCCGGCCATGCTGACCGAAGCCGCAAAGGACTTTGCGCCCCACGATGTGACCTTCTACCTGCGTGATCTGGCCTCGCTCTACCACTCGTATTACGACGCCGAGCGCATCCTGGTGGATGACGAAAAGGTCCGTGCGGCCCGGCTGGCCCTGGTGGCCGCCACCGCACAGGTGCTGCACAATGGCCTGAAGGTGCTGGGTGTTTCAGCACCCACCAAAATGTGAGTGAACCCATGAACAACCTTCGATCACAACGTGGCGGCACACTCCTTGGCTTTGTGCTGGGGCTGGTGATCGGCCTGGCCGTGGCGCTGGGCGTGGCCATGTACGTGACCAAGGTGCCCACCCCGTTTTCCAACAAGAATCAGCCGCGCTCTGCCGAGCAGGATGCCGTCGAAATCCAGAAAAACAAGGACTGGAATCCGAATGGCGCCCTGCAGCCCAAGGTGCCCGCCTCTGCACCCGAGCCGGGTGTGGTCACGCCTGCACCTGTGCCAGCAGCCATGCCCGCAGCCACCCCTGCATCACCGGCCGAGGCCCCCAAGTCCGAGGTCAAACCGGCCGTGCAGGCCGATCCACTGGGGGATCTGGCCAAGTCGAAGGCGGGCCTGTCCACCCCGGCGGCGGCCAGCAGCGCCGAGCCATTCACCTATTTTGTCCAGGTCGGTGCCTACCGCAGTGCGGCCGAGGCCGAGGGGCAGAAGGCCCGCATGGCACTGATGGGGCTGGACGCCAAGGTGTCCGAACGTGAACAGGCGGGCCGCACGGTTTACCGTGTGCGTCTGGGGCCATTCGAGGACAAGGCGAGCGCAGAACGGATCCATGCCAGACTCGATACCGCCAGCATTGAAAATACGATTGTCCGCATTCAGCGCTGAACCTTTGGAGAACCGCTTCATGAAACGCCGTCAATTTCCGTTTGCCTTGTCCTTGCCCCTTGCGCTGTCTTCGGGTCTGGCCTGGGCGCAACAGGCCTTTCGCGCCGGCAAGGACTACCAGAAGCTGGAGCGTCCCGTGCCATCCGACGTGGGCGTGGGCAAGGTCGAGCTGATTGAGTTTTTCTGGTACAGCTGCCCGCACTGCCACGCGTTCGAGCCGACTTTTGCCCAGTGGATCAAGAACGCCCCCAAGGATGTGGTGGTGCGTCGTGTGCCGGTGGCTTTCCGGGATGACTTTGCACCCCAGCAGCGCCTGTACTTTGCACTGGAAGCGCTGGGCCTGCTGGACACGATCCATGCCAAGGTTTTCCACGCGGTGCACGTGGAGCGGCTGCCGCTGAATACCGATGCGCTTATCCAGGCCTGGATTGAAAAGCAGGGGGTGGATGGCAAGAAATTTGCTGAAGCCTACAAATCCTTCGGCGTGGCCGGCAAAGTCAAGCGTGCGGTTCAGCTGCAGAACGAGTACCGTGTGGAAGGCGTGCCTTCGCTGGGCATCGCGGGCCGCTACTACACCGACGGCACCATGGCCGGTGGCATGGAGCGGGCGCTCAAGGTGGCCGAGTCCCTGATTGCGCAGTCGCGCTGAACGTCGCCCGGTCTTCCTGGCCCGCACGAGTTGCGGGCTTTTTTTCGCCTGTTTGCCGGAGAACCGCTGGAGCATGAGCCTACAATCGTCCGGTAACAGCAAGTTTCGTGCCCCATGAAGTTTTCCCTCCTGCTCGCCGCCGCTGCCCTGCACTTGCTGGTGCTCATGGGAGGGGCCGCGCACGCGGAAAAAGCAGACCGTTTCAAGCCGATGCAGCTCGAAGCCGATCGCATGCAGCACGATGAGGGCAAGCAACTGACCCAGCTGAGCGGCAATGTCCAGGCCGTCAAAGGCACTTTGACCATGCGTGCCGCCCACATGGACGTGCAGCAGGACAGCCGGGGTCAGCAGCTGGCGCGTTTTCGTGCAGAGCCTGGACAGCGCGTGTTTTTTCGCCAGAAGCGTGAAGGCCTCAACGAGTTCATCGAAGGCGAGGCGACCGAAGCCGAATACGACAGTCAGCTCGACCGGATGGTTTTGACGGGTCAGGCCGAGGTGCGCATCTTGCGCGATGGTCGCCTGGCCGACCAGATGCAGGGTCAGCGCATTGTCTACAACAACAGCACCGAGGTGTTGAATGTGGATGGCAAGGCTTCAGACGCTTCGGCTTCGCCAGGAACGCGCCAGCGCGTGCGTGCGGTACTGGCGCCCAGGGACAGCGCTTCTGTGCCAGCCAGTCCGGTGCCGCCTTTGCGCGCCAGTCCAAGAACCGAGCCAGGCGTTCAGAAGCCATGAGTGACATTTCCAGCCTCACAGCGAGCCATTTGCGCAAAGCCTACGGCAGCCGCAAGGTCGTGCACGACGTGTCCGTGCAGGTGCGCAAGGGCGAAGTCGTTGGATTGCTGGGACCGAATGGCGCAGGCAAGACCACGTCGTTTTACATGATCGTTGGCCTGGTTAGAGCTGACGGAGGCCAGATCCTGATCGATGGGCAGGATGTCACCCGTGCGCCCATGCACCAGCGTGCAAGGCTGGGACTGTCTTACCTGCCTCAGGAGGCATCGGTATTCCGCAAACTCTCTGTGGCCGACAATGTGCGCGCGATCCTGGAGTTGCAGGAAGATGAAAATGGGCGCCCCTTGCAGCGCAAGGCCATCGAAGCACAACTCGATCACCTGCTGGCGGACTTGCGTGTGGACCATCTGCGTGATTCGCCGTCGATCGCCTTGTCCGGTGGCGAGCGCCGTCGCGTGGAGATCGCCCGCGCATTGGCCACACAGCCGCGCTTCATCCTGCTTGACGAACCGTTTGCAGGCATCGACCCGATCGCCGTGATCGAGATCCAGCGCATCATCGCTTTCCTCAAGCAGCGTGGCATCGGCGTGCTCATCACCGACCACAACGTGCGCGAAACGCTGGGCATCTGTGACCACGCCTACATCATCAGCGAAGGGCGTGTGCTGGCCGAAGGGACACCCGAGGTCATCATCGAGAACCCCGACGTGCGGCGGGTCTACCTGGGCGAACACTTCCGGATGTGATGGCATGAAGCCTGGTCTCTCGCTGAGGATGTCTCAGCATTTGGCGCTGACCCCGCAGCTTCAACAGTCGATTCGCCTCCTGCAATTGTCGACACTGGAGTTGTCGCAGGAAGTCGACCAGATGCTCGACGAGAACCCGTTCCTGGAGCGGGCCGAAGAAGAGGCGCCCATCGAATCCGTCGGCTTGGCGACGCAGGACGCGCATGTGAGTCTGGGCGACCGCGTCAGTGAGGCCGCTCAGGATGGCCCCACAAGCGATGACGCCCCCGAATGGCGCGATGAAGCCATGGAAGGCGTGGCCGAAAGCTGGGACGGGGACGGCAGCGTGGACATGGCGCCGCATGAAGACGAATGGGGCGGCGAAGCCAAGGCGCGCAACGGTGACAACGATAATGAAGTGGCGGATGCGGTCGAGCTGGCACGCAGCCTGGGCTCATTGGTTGACCATCTGCACCGCCAGGCACTGTCCTTGCGCTTGTCCGAGCTGGACCGTGCGGCCTTGCGCTTTCTGATCGAATCCCTCAACGAAGACGGTTATCTGGAAGACGGCCTCGAAGCACTGGCCATCAGCCTGGCTGGCGCCGATGACCTGGAGCAGCTCGATGAACTGGTGCACCGCTTCACGGTGGCGCTGCGGCTGCTGCAGTCCCTGGAGCCCGTGGGGGTGGGGGCACGCAGCCTGGCTGAATGCCTGCAACTGCAATGCCGTGACTTGCAAAGGCGAGTGCCTGGCCATGAGGCGGCCCCCTGGGCCTTGCAGGTCTGCTCACAGCCGATGGAGTTGCTGGCCAAGCGCGACATCAAGCGGCTCATGGCGCTCACAGGGCTGGCCGATGCGCAAGTGCGCGCTGCCCTGCAGTTCATCGCACGCCTCGAACCCAAGCCCGGACGCCCCTTTGTGCACGCCGAGCAGAACATCATCGTGCCCGACGTCATCGTCACGCCGCTGCGCAAAGGCGGCCAGCCGGATTTCCGTGTGCAGCTCAACCCCGACGTCATGCCGCGTCTGCGCGTGCACGACATCTACGCCAATGCCCTGCGCGGCCACAAGGGCGATGCGGCGGCCGGACTGCAGCAGCGCCTGCAGGAGGCGCGCTGGTTCATCAAGAACATCCAGCAGCGGTTTGACACCATCCTGCGCGTGTCCAAAGCGATCGTGGAGCGGCAGAAGAATTTCCTGACCCACGGCGAGCTGGCCATGCGTCCGCTGGTGCTGCGCGAGATCGCCGACGAACTGGGCATGCACGAATCGACCATCAGCCGCGTCACCACCGCCAAATACATGGCCACGCCGCAAGGCACTTTCGAGCTCAAGTATTTCTTTGGCTCGGGCCTGGGCACCGACAGCGGCAGCGCCGCGTCAAGCACGGCGGTGCGCGCGCTCATCAAGCAATTTGTGGCGGCAGAAAATCCGGCCAAGCCGCTGTCCGACAACACCATCTCCGACATGCTCAAGGAGCAAGGCATCGACTGCGCACGCCGGACTGTGGCCAAATACCGCGAGGCGCTCAAGATCGCGCCCGCCAACCTGCGCAAGGCGCTCTGAGAGTCAAACAATTGAATTCGCTCCAACTGTTCCTGCCCTGCGCTGCCGGGGTCGAAGAATTTCTGGCTGACGAGGTGCACCACCTCACTGGCCTGACCGGCCACGATCTGCTGACCGGTCGCGGTGGCGTGGTCGTCAACGCCAGCTGGCGCGACGCCATGCGCCTGAACCTGCACAGTCGCCTGGCCCAGCGCGTGCTGGTGCAGCTCTCGCACACGCCGTACCGCAGCGAGGCCGACCTGTACGAAGCGGCCAGCAACGTGGCCTGGGAAATCTGGTTCACCACCAAGCAGACCTTCAAGATCGAGATCACCGCGCAGCATAGTCCGCTCAAGAGCCTGAACTTCGCCACGCTCAAGATCAAGGACGCGGTGGCCGACCGCTTCCGCGCCAAACGCGGCGAGCGCCCCAGCATCGAAACCGCCTACTCCGATGTGCGCATCTATGCCCACCTCACGCGCGATCACGTCACGCTCTACATCGACACCTCGGGCGAGCCACTGTTCAAGCGCGGCTGGCGCACCGACAAGGGCGACGCCCCGCTCAAGGAAACCCTGGCCGCGGCCATGATCGCCGCCAGCGGCTGGGATGCCACCGTGCCGCTGTACGACCCTTGCTGCGGCAGCGGCACCATCCCGATCGAGGCCGCGCAGATCGCCTGCGGCATCGCCGCGGGCAGTCAGCGCCGCTTTGGTTTTGAAAAACTGCTGCCCTACCAGGCCCATGTCTGGCTAGGCCTGAAAGAAGAAGCCCGTGCCCACGAGCACGCCCCCACTGCGCCGGTGTTCGGCAGCGATGTGGCGCACCGCATGGTCGACTTTGCCCAGCGCAATGCCGAGCGGGCGGGCGTGTCGCGCGCCCTGCAGCTGCGCGGTGGCGATGCGCTGCAGCGCATGCCGCCCAGCGAGGCCCCGGGCATCATGTTGCTCAACCCACCCTACGGCGAGCGCATTGCCGCCGCCGGTGTGGCCGGGCGTGGCCGTGACCAGTTCGTGCCAGGCCTGCTGGCCGCAGCGCGCAGTGGCCAGCCACGCGAGCACCGCGAGCAGGTGCAGACCGACGACGGCGGCGACTTCTTTTTGCAGCTCTCGGCGCATTGGAAAAAGAACTTTGCCGGCTGGAGCGCCTGGATGCTCACGCCCGACCTCAAGCTGCCCGGCCGCATGCGCCTCAAAGAGTCGCGCCGCGTGCCCATGTGGAACGGCCCGATCGAATGCCGCCTGTTCCGCTTTGACCTGGTCGCAGGCAGCGCACGGCGCGATGCAACTTCGGAGCCTGCATGAGCACCGCCGGGCCGCCCCAAGGTGCGAAGGCCCCCTCGGGGGGCAGGACGCTACACGCAGTGAGCGGACGTGGGGGTCATGTCGTTCTCGACACCAACATCGTGTTGGACCTCTGGGTGTTTGACGACCCGGCGTCTGCCCCGTTGCGCGCGAGCCTGCAGGAGGGCGAGACCCAATGGCTGGCCACTGCCGCCATGCGCGAAGAGCTGGCCCGCGTGCTGGACTACCCGCACATTGCCCGGCGTCTTGTGGCGCGTGCGATGGTGGCCGACTTGGTGCTGGCGCATTTTGATCGCCACGCCCAGCTGCACGCCGATGCCCCCAAGGCACCTTACACCTGCAAGGATGCCGACGACCAGAAATTCATTGACCTGGCCGTGCAGCACGGCGCTGCCTTGCACAGCAAGGACGCGCAGGTGCTGTGCATGAAAAACCGCCTTGCCCGCTGCGGCGTGGCCCTCAACCCCTCTCTTCTGGAAACTGCCCTATGACCACCGCCAACGGCCTGGAGGCCACCGATTTCGACGCCCTCGACGACATCCTGGACGACCTGCGCACCCGCCACGACGAAACCCCGCAATGGGAATTCTGCGAGGGCTTTCTGGCCGCGCTGGTTTGCTGCCGCCGCCGCATCGGTGCCGATGAGTGGCTGGCGGTGCTGCTCGGTCTGGATGAAGGCGGCTCGTTTGCCAGCGACGCCCAGCGCGAGCAGTTCATGGCCCTGTGGGAGCGCCGCTTTGAAGAAGTGCGCGTGGCCCTGGACACCGAGATCCAGGCCCTGGACGAAGACAAGGCCTACGCCCCCGAGGTGATGGACGTGCGCGGCGCCATCGCGTCCCTGCCGCCCGAAGAGCGTGAAGAAGTCGAAGGCGAGGACATCCCCTCGTTCGCGCAGGTCTGGGCGCTGGGCTTCATGTACGCCATCGAGAGCTGGCCCGAGGAGTGGGAAGCACCCAAGGACAAGGACGCCGCCAAATGGCACGACCTGTCGCTGCAGGCCATCGTGGCCCTGACCGAAGACGACAGCGACGAGCCAACCCTCTCGGCCTTTGGCGAAGACGGCCCGCCCAGCGTGAGCGAAAACCGGCTCAACGCCTACGGCGAAGCGCTGTGGGCGGTGTACGACCTGCGCGAGATCTGGCGCAACATCGGCCCGCGTGTGCAGCAAGTCATCAAGGGCGATGTGCCCGGCCGCAACGACCCGTGCAGCTGCGGCAGCGGCAAAAAATACAAGAAGTGCTGCGGCGCTTGATGCGTGTCAAGCGCGGGTGGTGCAGGGCTGCCGATACTCGGCGCCATGCCGCAAGCCACTGACCTGCCCCTGTCCACCCTGGTGCGCATGACGCGCCCGGGGTTCCTGGCCATCACAGTGGTGGCCTGCCTGCTGGGCATGGCCACGGCCGATGCCTGTGGACATCCGCCGCACCTGGGCACTGCGCTGGCCACGCTGGCGCTGGCCTTGCTCGCGCATGCGGCAGGCAATGTGCTCAACGATGTGCACGACGCGATCAGCGGCGCCGATGCGGCCAACCGCTCGGGCATTTTTCCATTCACCGGCGGCACCCGCCTGATCCAGCAAGGGCGGGTGAGCGTGCAGCAAACGCGCGATCTGGCCCGGGCTTTGCTGCTCGTGCTGGTGCCCGCGGGGGTGCTGCTGGCGCTTCAGTCCAGCGGCGCCGTGCTCTGGATCGGCGCGCTCGGCATCTTTTTGGCCTGGGCCTATTCGGCACCGCCTTTCAAGCTCATGTCGCGCGGTCTGGGCGAGCTGGCCGTGGCGGCCACCTGGAGCCTGGTGGTGGTGGGGGCGGACGCGGTGCAGCGCGGCAGCGTGTTCATCATCCCGGTGCTCACCTCGCTCAGTTACGGCCTGCTGATCGCCAACATCCTGCTCATCAACGGCGTGCCCGATGCGGGTGCCGATGCCTCGGTGGGCAAGGCCACGCTGGCGGTGCGTTGCGGTCCGCTTGGTGCTGCGCTGGTGTATGCCTTGCTGGCGCTGTTGGCGCACGGCTGGCTGGCCTGGGGGGTGTGGCATTTTCTGCAGCCTGAACGCGCGCTCTGGGGGCTGCTGTCTGCGCCATTGAGTGTGGCGGCTGCGGCGCTGCTGTGGCAACGGGCGGACACACCGGATCGGCTGCGCCCGGCCCTGGTGCTGACGATTGCGGCGGCCTGCGTGCATGGCCTGGCCATGGCGGCCGGATTGCTGTCGATGCGCTGGATTTGATGCAGCGCAAACCCGGCGTGAGCCGACGTGATTTATCTCAAGCGCAGCCGTGTGCCAGCGCCGCACCATGAACGCATCTTCACAAAGGATGCACCATGAAACTCCTGCAAGACCTGCTCTTCACCGACTACGGCCTCATGAGCCTGATCGGCATCGTGTTCATGCTGGGCATGATGGTGTTTTTTCTGCGCCTGTTCCTGCGCGGTGACGGCAAATGATCACACCATGAAGTCGGCCAGCGCCTGAGCGGTCAGCTCGGGCAACTCTTCGGGAATGAAATGCCCGGCGGGCACAGCCTGGCCTGACACCTTGGCACTGCACTGTGCCTGCCAGAGTGCAAGCGGTTGGAAGAGCCGGTTGACCACGCCGCGCTCGCCCCAGAGAACCAGTGTGTCGCAGGCGATTTTGTCGCCGCGTGCTCGGCTTTTGCGGTCGTGTTCCAGATCCATGCCTGCGCTGGCGCGGTAATCCTCGCAGGCCGAATGGATGTGGGCGGGCAGGCCTTGCGCGTTGGGCGTGGGGTCGCAGAAGCAGCGTTCGTATTCGGCCAGCGCTTCGGGCTCGATGTAGCCCATCCCCTGGCTGCCCCAGCCGCCCAGCTTGGCGTGCAGGTAGGCCTTGGCATTGCCGCCAATCATCAGCTCGGGCAGCGGCGCAGGCTGTACCAGGTGGAACCAGTGGTAGTAGGCGTGGGCAAAGAGGAAATAGGGGTCAGAGCCCGATGGCTGCGCAATCGGTGTCCGACCCCAATTTCCTCCATACATGTCCAGCGTGGGTGCGATGTCGATCACACACAGCTTTTTCACACGCTGCGGGTGGTCCACCGCGAGCCGATGCGCCACGCGGCCGCCACGGTCGTGGCCGCAGAGATAAAAGTCTCGCACGCCCAGATGGTCCAGCAGGTCGACCACCTCCTGGGACATCGCGCGCTTGCTGTAGTGCGCATGTTCGGCGTCACCCACGGCGTGAGATGAATCGCCGTAGCCGCGCAGATCGGGCATGACGAGGCTGTAGCCGCTGCGCAGCGCTTGTGCCACGCGGTGCCACATCACATGCGTCTGCGGAAAACCGTGCAGCAGCACCAGCACGGGTTTGTCCGCATCCCAGTCGGCCGAACGGCGGAAGGTGACGGGCAAACCGCGCAGCGTGACGGTCTGCCGCTCAAAGCCCTCGAACCAGGCCATCAGTCCACCTTGGCGCCAGAAGCCTTGACCACTTCGGCCCACTTCTTGTGCTCGGCCTCGATCAGCGTGGCGAATTGCGCCGAGGTGATGCCGCTCGGGATCGCGCCCTGGGCCTGCATTTTTTCCTTGATGGCCGGGGTGGCCAGCGACTTGGTCACTTCCTGTTGAATGCGGTTGACGATGTCCATGGGCGTGCCTGCGGGGGCCAGCAAGCCAAACCAGCTGCTGGCTTCGTAGCCCTTGAGGCCTGCGGCTTCTTCAAGGGTGGGCAATTCAGGAACGGCTGAAGAACGTTGCCCACTGGTCACCGCCAGCGCCTTGAGCTTGCCGGACTTGATCAGCTGCATGGCCGAAGGCAGGTTGTCGAACATGACGTGCATGTTGCCAGCGGCCAAATCCAGCAGGGCAGGGCCCGAACCCCGGTAGGGGATGTGGGCCATGAAGGTGCCGGTCATGCTCTTGAAGAGTTCGCCCGCCAGATGGATCGAGGTGCCGTTGCCGCTCGACGCCATATTGAGTTTGCCGGGGTTGGCCTTGGCGTACTTGATGAAGTCGTTGACGGTGTTGATCTTGTTGGCCGCGGCGAACTCGGCGTTCACCACCATCACATTGGGCACGCCCGCCACCAGGGTGATGGGTACGAAATCCTTGAAGGGGTCGTAAGGCAGCTTGGCGTACAGCGCGCGGTTGATGCCGTGCGTGCCCACCGTGCCCATGAGCAGGGTGTAGCCGTCGCCTGCGGACTTGGCCACCACCTCGGCGCCCAGGTTGCCGCCCGCACCGGCCTTGTTCTCGACCACGAACTGCTGACCGAAGGCTTTGGACAGTTCAGGCGCCACGGCGCGGGCGAGGATGTCGGTGGTGCCGCCGGGCGCAAACGGCACAACGATCTTGACGGGTTTGGTGGGCCAGGCGCTCTGGGCCTGAACGGTGGCGGTGCCCATGCTCAGGGCAGCGATGGCCAATGCCATCAGGCTGGCGCGGCGGGTGGTGTGGCGCATGTGTGTCTCCTTGGTCTTGAATGCGACCATGATGCCAGCCTGGCGCCGCCGCGCTGTCACGCGCGAGCGCTTTTAAGGGTTTGTTCGGAGGAGTTCGGCCTGCAGCAGCGGCTTTTGCACCTTGCCCAGCGCGCTTTTGGGCAGGCTGTCCATGAACACCACCCGGCGTGGCAGCTTGAAGCGGGCAATGCGCACCTGCAGATGGGCCAGCACGGTGCTTTCGTTCAGTGCCTGGCCTGCCGCATCGGCGGTCCGCACCAGCACCGCCACCGGCACTTCGCCCCAGCGCGCATCGGGCAGGCCGACCACCGCGCATTCGGCCACGCCGGGCAGGGTGACCAGCAGGTTTTCAATTTCGGCCGGGTAGATGTTCTCGCCACCCGAGATGACCATGTCCTTGCTGCGGCCGACGATGGTGATGCAGCCATCGGTTTCGCGCTGGCCCAGATCGCCCGAGTGGAACCAGCCGCCTTGCAGGCCGATGCCTGCTGCGCCCTGTGCGCTCCAGTAGCCCCGCATGACGTTGGGGGCGCGGATGCAGACCTCGCCGGTGTCGCCCGGGCCGACTTCCTGACCTTGCGGGTCGATCAGCTTGACCTGGGCCTCCGGTTGCGGCCAACCCGACGCGCCCACGCGGGCGATGGCGTCCGGCAGGCGCAGCACGATGGACACGGGCCCGGTCTCTGTGGTGCCGTACACCTGGCCCACCGGCACGCCGCGCCCATGCAGAGTGTCCAGATAGGCCACGGGCACGGTGGACGAGCCGGTCATGATGCCGCGCAGGCAGGCCAGCGAAGTGTCGGCCCAGCGCGGGTGTTCAAACACGGCGCGCATGGTGGCGGGCACCAGCAGCGACAGCGTGGGCTGGCTGGTGCGCATTTCATCGAGCCAGGCGCTCGGGTCAAAGCGCGGGTGCAACACCACCTCGATACCCGCGAGCAAGGCAGGCAGCGTCTGGATGCACAGGCCGCCCACATGAAACAGGGGCAGCGTGGACAGCACCTTGTCACCGGGCACAAACGCATGGGCCCACTGGCTCGCTCGCGCATTGGCCAGCAATGCGGCCTGCGTGTGCACGGCGCCCTTGGGCACACCCGTGGTGCCCGAGGTGTAGACCAGCAGCAGCGGCAGGTCGCTGTGTACATGTGGCAAGGTCAGCCCACGCGGCGAGGCTTCAGCGATTAGCATGTCGTGATGGCTGTGCTTCAGACCTGCGGCGTGCAGGGCCTGAGCCGTGTCGGCATGGTGGGTGTCGTGCACCAGCAGGCGTGGCTGAGCATCGCTCAGCACCTGCTGTAACTCGGGCACCGCCAGCCGAAAGTTCAGCGGCAAGAAAATCGCCCCCAGCCGGGCGCAAGCCACCAGCGTGACCAATTGCAGCTCATGGTTGAAACCCAGCCAGGCCACACGGTCGCCCGGCTGAACGCCCCAGGTGGACTGCAGGTGCGCAGTGACGCGCTCCACGCGTCGCCAGAACTTGCCAAAGTCATACGCAAACGTGCTGCCAGGCTTGCGCTCGTCGCCCCGAAAGGTCATGGCGGGCTGCGTGCCACGCTCGTGCGCGAGCTGCGCAAAGCGCGCCGCGATCAGGCTGGGTTCAGCGTCCCACATCACTCGTCTTTTTCGCCGGGTTCGTACAGGGCTTCGCGGCCAATGCGGTCCATGCACAGCTCGGCCGTCCAGGGCAGCATGAGCGCACCGCAGCGGGCGTCGCGATACAGGCGCTCCAGCGGCAGGCTCTTGAGCATGGACTGGCCGCCGCAGGTGCGGATCGCCAGACGCGCCAGGTCCTGTGCGTTTTCCATGATGGTGTACTGCGCGGCATAAGCGCGCAGTCGGGTGGACTTGCTCGGGTCCACCTTGGCGTCTTCGATGGCGCGCAGGAACAGGTTGCGGGTTTGTTCGAGCTTGATGAACATCTCGGCCACGGCGATCTGCTTGGTCGCGAACTGGCGGCGCTTGACGGGGCCGGTGCCCGGAATCTCGCCACGCAGGTAAGCCACCGTGAAGTCGTAGGCCGCCTGGGCGATGCCCATGTAGGTCGGGGCCAGCGTCATGAACATGTGCGGCCAGCGGCTGGCCGCCTGGAAGTACAGGCCCTGCGGCATGAGCGCCGCGTCGTCGGGCACAAACACGTCCTTGAACACCAGGTTGCGCGAGACCGTGGCGCGCATGCCCAGCGGGTCCCAGTCGCCTTCGACCGTCAGGCCTGGCGCGGTGCGGGGCACGGCCAGGTACAGCGTGTCGCGGCGCGAGAGGTCGGCGTCGGGCTTTTTCTCGGTGCACAGCACGCCAAAGAAATCGGCAGCGTCCGACAGCGAGGCAAAAATCTTTTTGCCGTTGACCTTCCAGCCGCCTTCGACCTTGACCGCGGTGGTGCCAAAGGGCTGGGCCCCCGCAGCGGCTGCGCCGCCTTCAGAGAAGGGCTGCGCGTAGATCGCGCCGTCTTTCACCACGCGGGCAAAGTGCACCTTCTGGTGCTCGCGGTGCTGGGCGCGCTGCTCGGGCGTCATCTCCAGGTCTTCGGACAGCAGGCCGCTCCAGAGCATGGTGCATACATGCATGTTGAAGGTGAGCGCTGTGGCGCCGCAGTAGCGACCGATCTCGGCCGACACCAGCGCGTAGGTGGCGTAATCGGCACCGTGGCCGCCATGCGCTTCGGGCACGCACAGGCCCAGCAGACCGGCTTCGCGCATGTCGTCGTAGTTGGCAAAGGGAAACTGCGCATCGCGGTCGAGCTGTGTGGCGCGGCAGGCAAACTTATCGCGACCGAGCTGACGCGCCAGCGCCATCAGCTTTTGTTGCTTGTCGGTCAGCGGGTAATCATCGCCACAAATGGGCATCGTCTTATCGGTCATGGAATGCTCCGCAAAAAGGACAGCAGTGCATCGGCAAAGCGGTCGGGTTGCTCAAAGGTCAACAAGTGGCCCACACCCGAGAGGCATTGGTATTGGGCGTTGGGAATCTTTTCGGCCATGCGCTGCACCACGCTGGGCGCCGCCGTGCGGTCGTGTTCGGCGGCGATGCACAAGGTGGGCACGGTGATGGTGGGCAAAGTGGCCCTTTGCTCGAACTGCACCAGGGCACCCAATGCCGCCTTGTAAGCGGCAGGTGTGATCGAGCCCATGCAAGCCTGGGCTTGGGCCAGGCCTGGTCCGTCATAGCCAGGCGCCACCATGGTCGGGATGAGTTTTTGGGCGACATCGGCCATGCTCTGGCCCGCCTCCAGCGGGGCCAGTCGCTGCGCGATGAAGGCCTGCTGAAAGTCGCCGCTGCCGTGGCCAAAGGCCGGGCTGCTGGCCGCCAGCACCAGGCCAGCCACACGCTCAGGGTGCCTTGCCCACATCTGCAGCGCCACCATGCCACCCAGGCTGTGGCCGACCAGCACGGCTTTTGGCAGGCTGTGCGCGTCCATCAACGCGGCCAGGGCATCGGCCAGCGCGTCAAAGTCGCAAGGCTCTATCAGCGGGCTGTCGCCATAGCCGGGCATGTCCCAGGCCAGGCTGCTGTACCCCGCTGCCGCACAAACCTGCTGGATCGGTGCCCAGCCGCTGGCGCGCCCGCCAATGCCGTGCAGAAAAATCAGCGGGACAGTTGTAGGAGTGGATCGCTGCTCGCGCATCATTCGGCCGCGGGGGCGGCCTCCTACAGCAGATGAGTCGACACCTGTAGGAGCGAGCCCCTGCTCGCGAAGGTCTTCGTGTTCATTGTCGTCAGCAATGCTGCTGGCTTCAAAAACAATGCAGGTGGGGACCGTGTTCATGCCAGGGCTTCGCGTACAAGTTCACCGGCCTGGACGACCACCGTATTGTCCAGCTTCACGGTGCAGCCGCGCATGGGCAGGTCAAAGTGGCCCAGCGTGTGGCGGCCGGCCACCTCGTTGGCGCCGGTCGAATACAAAAAATTGCCCGCAAAGGCGCGCAGCTCGGTGCCGTTGCAGTCGCTCTTGTCGTAGAAGGTCATCGCGTCCCAGCGCGCCGCCGGGTTCAGGCCAAAGCCCACGTGCGAAACGGCGTAGCAGGCGCGGTGGCCCTCGGCATCTTCCCAGGCCTTGTAGTAGCCTCGCATCATGTCGGCGTCCACACCGCTGCCATCAATCGCCACGACGCTGTCGTTCTCGATCGTCAGCGTGATGGTGTCGCGCAGGTAGCGCTTGAAGGTCAGGTTCACATCGCCCGGCGCCATGACCAGCGTGCCGTTGACGCTGCCCTCGGCCGGGAAGGCCAGGGCCAGGCCTGCAGGCCAGTGCGAGACCATGCCGGGTTTGGGGCAGAAACCCCAGACGCCGCCGACCACGGCTTTTTGCAGATTCACGCGCAAATCAGTGCCCGCCTGCGAGGTGACGTGCATCTGCTGCGTGCCCTTGAGCTTTTTCATGGCGCTGCGCACCACGCCTTCCAGAGCAGGGTCGGGCACCGTGCGTTCCAGAATTTCGGGGTGCTCGTTGGACACCATCAACAGGCGCGGACGCTTGCCATCAATGCCCTGCATGATGGCGGGCAGCTCGGGGGCGTGCAGCAGACCTTCGACCGTGCAGTCGACCACGAAGTCGGCGCGCGCCAGCGAGGCCACCACCGGGGCCAGTTGCCCAATCGCGTCGCTGGCGCCGGTGGAGCGCACGGGGGCAGGGGCCGTCAGGGGCGGCGTGGTCAGCGTGATCTCGAACACCTTGGCGCCCATGCCTTCGAGGGCCAGGCGCGCCATGTCCACATTCACACGCCGGGACTGGGTTTCGGCCAGAATGGCCACCACCTCACCGGGCTGCACGTTGCACAGCGTGAAGGTGCGGACAAAAGCCGCGAGCCATTTGTGTTCGATGCGTTCGACGAGCATGAGTGGATTCTCCAGTTCCAAATCAGTTTATATGAAATTTCATGGAATTTCATCCATAATGACCCCATGCGATCCCCGCGACACGCCCATCCCCCCGCCGACGTCCGCGCCCTGAGCCCGGACTTCGAGCCACCGCATTTCCGTCAGGCGCTCTCGCGCTTTGCCACGGGCGTGACGGTTGTCACCGCCTTTGCGCCAGGGGCCACCAAGGGCCAGGCCAACAGCAGCAATTTCGTCGGCATCACCGCCAGCTCGTTCAACTCGGTCTCGCTGTCGCCCCCGCTGGTGCTCTGGAGCCTGGGTCTGCATGCGGGCAGCCTGCCGCTTTTTCATGCAGGAACGCATTACGTCATCAATGTGCTGGCGGCCGACCAGCTGGAACTGTGCCAGCGCTTTGCCTATGGCAAGGGTGACCGCTTTGCCGGGGTGGACTACACGCTGGGGCAGAGTGGCTTGCCGATCCTGGGCGGTGCGCTGGCCTGGTTTGAATGCCACAACCGCAGCCGCTACGAAGAAGGCGACCACGTCATCTTTGTGGGCGAGGTCGAGCGTTGCGGCTTTGCAGACGGCGATCCGCTCGTGTTTCAGGCTGGCCAGTTTGGAACGACGCGCACCCTGCAGCCATGAATGGCTTTGTCGACGACTACCTGGCCTACCTGCTGGCGCGCGCCAGCCACCTGATTTCGAGCGAGTTCCATGCCGTCGTCGAAGCCAGTGGCCTGAGCCTGATGGAGTGGCGTGTGATGGCCAGCCTGTCAGGTAAAGACAGTTTGAGCATCAACGAACTCGCCAGCATTGTGCTGGCCAAACAACCCACGGTGACCAAGTTGGTGGGTCGCATGCAGGATGCGGGTTGGGTCAAGCGCTGCGACGCTGCTCATGACAAACGGCAAAGCCTGGTGAGCCTGACGGCCGCTGGTCGGCGCAAGGTGCAGCCTTTGCTCAAGCAGGCCAAAGCGCACGAGGCGCAGGTGGTGTCTGCTTTGGGCGAGGATCAGGCCCATCAACTCAAGCTGATGCTGGAAAGCTTGATTGGGGCGCATGGCGGAGCCTGACTGCCCACAGGCATAGTCCCTGGTTTTGAGCTTGCGGTCTGGCTGAACCGTTTATTGTCGGCCTCAGTGGTGGGTGGTCGGGACAAAGACTCAATGGCTGGTTTGCCCGAAGCAGACATTCTTTCTCTGGCATCCAGACTGCTGCTAAAGGTTGCCGCATCAGTGTTCAGCTCAAAACAATTTGGCTGGTGTGTAGCGAACACCGAAAGACACCCAACGACCATTTCCTTGGCCAGAGAGTTGCCGACCAAGGGTTGCATCAACCTGAAACAGGTCTGGTATCAAGGCGTATCTGACACCAACTTGCCCGTGAGACATGCCGCGATTGTCTCCATACGTTTCGGCAATCCCGAGCAGCTTGGAGTGCAATTTGAACTCCCCGCCAATGCCCCATGACGCACTGTTAAGACCGGATGCTTTGTCTTTGAGCCATCCCAAGTTCACATGAACAATCACTTTGTCGTCACGCAACGAAACCGACAGTGGGATGTAGGCATAGGTATTGCCGAGCATGTTCGGCCCAGGAGTGATTTCTGGATGCCGAATGGTTCCAGCCGCCAAACCCCATCCCCAGTCATTGGTTTCTAACGTGCGAAACAAGGTCTTCGCCTGAAAGACATGGTCATTGGTAGCCTGCACACCTTCCTGCTTTGCTCTTCCCCCGCCAAATGTGAACTCTAGGTTCCCCGTCGGGTTACATGCCGGGAGCACCGAGAGTTCTTTACTGTCTGGATACGACCGCATCCAGCTTTCTAGCTGACAACTCCCGCCAGTGGTCAGACGTGCGTCATCGGTAACGAAGGGGCGTGCAGCAAATGCAAAAGACGGAACCATCAGTGCCATCCAGCCCAGGATTAGTGGCTTCATGCCATCACTTTACTTCGTTTACGTGAACCGTTTATGACAGACATGCGGCATGACAGGGTGAAAATTTCCAACTGGGCTTCAAAGCCTGTGGCACCGAGCGGGAGGAAATTTTGCAGCACGCATTCAAGCCGATTCATCGGATTGCACAGCCCAGAACCGGTCACAGGTGATCCTGTAAGGGCTGTTGGAGAGGTGTTGCAAGAACGCGCACTACGTCCACGGATGCCGAGCAGGTGTGTCAACCATGAATGGCAAATGATCGGGCATGTAAATCGAAAAGCATCCCATCAATCACCACGCTGTTGGTAGCTTTTGACTATTGTCCGGATTTGAATTGCCAACTGGATGCCATCTAACAGAGCCTTTACAGTGAGTAACGTTCAATAGCGACACAGCCCATGAACATATCACCGTCAAAGGAGCAGACCATGGACAGCAAACAATCCAGCACCGGACAGTGCCCCATCATGCACGGCGCCAACTCCAGCGCCAGTCAGGCCAACATGGCGCAGGCGTGGTGGCCAGAGTCTTTGAATCTGGACATCCTGCACCAGCACGACACCAAGACGAATCCACTGCATGGCTTCAACTACCGTGAGGAAGTGAAGACGCTGGACGTGGCAGCCCTCAAGAAGGACCTGACCGAGCTCATGACCAGCAGTCAACCCTGGTGGCCTGCCGACTGGGGGCACTATGGCGGATTGATGATCCGCATGGCTTGGCATGCTGCAGGCACCTATCGCGTGGCCGATGGCCGAGGTGGTGCGGGTACTGGCAACCAGCGCTTTGCGCCCCTGAATTCCTGGCCCGACAACGGCAACCTCGACAAGGCCCGCCGCCTGTTGTGGCCCATCAAGAAAAAATACGGCAACAAGATCAGCTGGGCTGACCTGATCATCCTGGCTGGCAACGTGGCCTATGAATCCATGGGCTTCAAGACATTCGGCTTTGCCTTTGGCCGCGAAGACATTT
>JACCDS012050115.1_pt1 | contig 21633 bp, 16 predicted proteins | sample 7446441 | NCBI WGS metagenome assembly JACCDS01 (sample SAMN15323445, study PRJNA562643) | freshwater metagenome | isolation source: river surface water | place: USA:Blue River Watershed | collected 2017-08-17 | reverse complement strand
TTGCTGCTGGAGCGATTGCGGTAGGTCAGCGTCATGGGGATGACGTTGCCGCCGACATAGCTGGTGCTCGCGCCGTAGGTCAGGTTCGTGATCTGGAAATCGGGCGTGCCTGTTACGGTGAGGACGGTGCCGGAGTTGGTGAAGGTGCCACCGGTGACGGCACCTAAGCTGGGGGCGCTGATCGTGACCCGCGCGGAGTAGGCTCCAGCCTCCGTGGTTTGAGTCGGAACGGTGATCGCTCCAGTGGCGGTGCCTGAGCCGCCGGCACCGGCAATCGCGGCGGCGGCAGTGGCGGTGCCGGTGCGCGTGAACTGGTAGCCGGTCGTGATGTGCGTGAACTGAACCGAGATGTTGACCGTACCGCCCGCGGGAAAGTCTTCGCCGACGCCAGCGGCAACTGCTCCATTGGTGAGGCCGACAGTTATGTTGACGCTGTCGCCCGGCTTGACGGACCCGGGCGAGGCGGCGACTGACGTGGCACTTAGCGCCGGCGCGGCCTGAGCGGAGATGGCCGCGGCGCAGGCAGCGGCCGCACCCAGCAGGAATCTGAGCCAGAGTTTCATGACGGATCCTTTGTTTTCGGGTTCGGGAGGCCGCGAGGCTTACTTCTTCTTCGCCGCGGGGGCGGCGGGAGCGGTTTCCGTGATGAAGGGGTTCGAGCCATCGCGGTACCCGGGGAGGTCTTCGCGACGGAGCTGGAGCTGGCGGACGCGGTCGGATTCGAAGACCTGCTCGATCGGCGCGCCGTCGGAGCTGAGCGTTTTGGCGGTGATGAAAATGATGAGGTTGGTGGATTCCAGATTCTTGGCCTTGTGGCTGAAGATCCGCCCGAGCACGGGGATGGAGCCGAGCACGGGGACCTTGGCGTTGGTGTCGTTGGACGAGGAGCGCATGAGACCGCCGATGCCCATGGTGTAGCCGTCCTTGATGGAGACGGTCGTCGAGGCTTTGCGGGATTCGACGATCGGGATGGAGGCGCCCTGGAAGTTGGCGTCGCGGGTGGACTGGGAGACTTCGGGCTCGATCTGGAGCTTGATGGAGCCGCGGGCGTTCACCTGCGGGGTGACCTTCAGGATGATACCGATGGGGCGGTACTGGAAGCCGCTGACTTCGTAGGTGCCGCGTTCGGAATTGTAGGTGTAGGACGGGATCGGGCGCTCTTCGCCGACGTTGATGACGGCCTGGCTGTTGTTGAGCGTGACGATGGTCGGATTGGAAACGACCTTGGTGTTCTGGAGCGTCTGGAGGGCGCTGAGGACGAGCTGGAAGTCGGAAGCGGAGAACACCGCGTTGAGGGCGCGGGCGGTGTTGTCGTTGCTGACGAGCGAGCTGAGATTGTTGAAGACGTTGTCGACGGTGTCGGTCGTCGCGGCGTTGGTGCCGAGGGTACCGGTGACGGTGGTGGAATTGTTGAGGGCGCCGGTCGTGCCGGTGGTCGAGGTGGCGGTGGGGGTGCCGTTGGTCGAGGTGACGGAGTTGCTGCTCGTCGAACCGCTGGTCTGGGAATTGGTGTTGGCGGTCGAGCTGACGTTGGTCGTGCCGTTGACGGCGTTGCGGTTGTTCGTGTTGCGGGAATCGAAGCCGTTGGCGCCGGTCTGGTCGCGGCCGCGGGCGAAGGTGCCGTTGAGGCCGCCGGCGGAAACCTGATAGTTGGCGAGGGAGGACCAGTTGACGCCGATGTTTTTCACGTCGGAGCCGGTGACCTCGACGAACTTGGATTCGATCATCACCTGGTCGGTGGCGCGGTCGAGTTGCTCGATGATGGGGCGGATGCGGTTCATCCGCGACGGGCGCTCGGTGATGACGAGGCTGTTGCTGCGGTTGTCGACGACGATCTTGCCGCCGGCGGCGGCGTCGACGAGCGACGAGACCGTGGGGAGAATGTCGGAGGCGCGGGCGAAGTTGATGATGAAGACGTCGGTCGACGTGGGCTCCTGGAGGATGCTCTCGTTGCTGACGATTTTGATGATGTTGCCCTCTTCGCGGTAGGTGTAGTTGACCGGGGTGAGGACGCTTTCGAAGATCTGGCGCCAGGTGACGTCGCGGAGCTTGATCGTCGTTTTGCCCTGCAGGGTCTCGGGCATGATGATGTTGAGCTCGAAGAGGTCGGCGACGTTGCGGAGGATGTTGCGGATATCCTCGTCGGGGAAGTCGACGGAGAGCGTGTCGCGGCCGGAGGCGTCCTTGCTCTTGGCGGCGGTGGCAGCGGCGGCGGCCGCGGCCCCGGGGGCGGTTTCGGCGGCGGGTTTGTCGGCGAGGGCCGCGGGCGCGGGCGCCGCTTCGGCCGGAGCGGCGGGCAGAGCGGGCGCCTGGGCGAGCACGCGGGCGGCGGGCAGGACGGCCAGCAGCGCGGAGACGGAAAGCGGCAAGAGCGTGCGGGTTCTCATGTTATCTCACGGGTTTGATAGGCCGGGTAATTTCCTCGTTGCGGTAACGCAGCGTGAAGGTGGTGCGGTCGATGGCGACGAGCTCGAGCTCGAAGTCCTTGTCGTTGAAGGTCACGATGAACTTCGTGCCGACTTCGAAACGGTTGCGGTCGATGACGAGCAGCGGGCGGCCGCCGATCATGAACATGCCGGAGGGGGTAAGCCGCTGGGCGAGGGATTCGAGAATCTCGCGGTCGCCGGAGGGCGCGGCCGGCTGGACCGGACCGGTACCGGGGCGGGGTGCCGCGCCGGGGAGTTTCGGCGCATCGGGATCGGGCAGATCGAAGTCGGCCGGATTGAAAGGATTCGGCTGGTCGGCCGGGACCGGCGGCGGGACGGGGCGGCGCGTGAGGCGCTCGGCGGTCTCGACGACCGTCTGGCGGCGCGCGGCGGGCGCGAGGTCGGATTTGACGGCGGCGGCCGGGAAGGCGGGGACGGCGGCCAACAGGAAGGCCGACACCAAGAAGAGAGCGGCGCGCAGGTTCATGGCAAACCGAGCAGTTCGAGGCTGAGGGCGAGCGTGAGCACACCGCCGCGGTTCGCCGGGCTGCTGGAGCAGCTGGCGCTGAGGATGCGGCTGTAGTGGGTGCCGCCTTCAAGTTGGCGGAGGAAGTCGAGAATCTGGGGCAAGGTCCCCTGCACGGAGACGTTGAACGCGATCGGCATGAACGTCGTCTTGGTCTTCGACGCCGAGCCGAGCGCCTCGGATTGGCGGAAGTCGATCAGGCGGACGCCGGTGTCGTTCTGCAGCTTGTAGAAAAACTGCGTGTTGTTGCCCTTCTGGCTGGCGCGGACGATGCGGGCATCGACGTCTTTGTTGGCGGCGACGACCGTCTCGTACTGTTCCTTGAGCTGGGCGGAATTCTTGATGTTGAGCGCGTAGCGCTCGGCTTCGGCGGACTTCTCCGCGAGCAAGGCTTCGGCTTCCGGAATCTCGCTGCTGCGGAAATAGATGCCGACCGCGACGAGCAGGGCGAAGGCGCCGCAGCCCACGCTGATCGGGTTCTTCTTCACGAACGCGACTAGTTCTTCGTTGGTCATCAGCGTCGTCCTCCCGGGGCGCCCTTGAGATGCAGGAAAAACTCCACGGCCATCTTGCCCGTCGCCGGATTCGGCGTGGGCGTGCTCGTGAATTCGAAGGTGTCGAAGAGGGCGAGCTGCTTGTCGGCGCGGAGCAGGTCGAGATACTTGGTGGCGTAGCCGCTGGCGGCATCGGGCGCGCCGCGCACGGAGAGCCGCAGGAACATGCCGGTGTCGCGAAGATCGACGCTGTCGATGGCGACGTTGCCCGGAATCGTCTCGCCCAGGCGGAGGAGCAACGTGGCGTAGGACGGTTTCGATTTAACGAAGGTGTCGACTTCGTTGAGCTTGGCCTCCTCGGCCTGGAATTTCTTGAAGAGAGCAACGGCTTGGTCGCTGGTGCGCTTGTCGCGGTCGATCTGGGATTGGACGGTCGCGATCTGGCCGTTGACCACGCGGAGCTGCCATTCCTTGAAGCCGAAATAAATCGTGAGCGACAGCGCGAGGAAGATGGCCGCGCCGTTGACGAAGAAGGCGGTGCGGACGACCTTGATATCGGGCAGCCGCTCGTAGTTCCGGAAGTTCGGATGCCACGACGAGACCTGCGGGGAATCCTCGGCCTTACTTTTTTTCTTCAGCAGCGGCAGCATGGGCGGAGGAGGATTGGGCCATCAGGCTCAGCAAGCCGAACCAGCGGATATCCTGGGCATTCTTCGCGAGGGCGTCGGGCAACGTGATTTGCCGGGACTGAAGCCAAGGCACGGGATCGAACTTCAGGCTCGAGACGCCAAGGGATCCGGAAATCGCGGCGTCGAGCCACGCAAGTTTCGGCGACAATTGCGTGCTGAGGACCTGGCCGACGGACTGGCCGGTCTGCACCTCGTAGAAACCGATGGAGGATTGCAGCTCCTTGAGCAGTTTCTTGATCAGCAGCGGACCCATGCCCGTGAAATCGAAGGTATTCGAATAAAAGAGTTTTCGGGCGGATTCCTCATCCTTCAAGCCGAGCTCCTTCTGCACGATGGGCACCATGGCATCGAGACCCTGCGGAATCGGACGGGACGCCTCGACGCCGCCGGCGGTGACGATGAACGAATGGGTGGATTCGGCCCCGATCTCGAGCACGAGCGTCGGCGTCTTGGCCTTGGCATGGGCCAAGCACTCGACCACGCCACCGAGGGTCGAAACGGAGCCCAACTCGAGGCGCTCGGGGTAGATGCCGGATTCAAGCAACTGCGTTTGCAGCGCAAGGACCTCGTCGCTCGGCATCCCGCAGAAAAGCACGTCTTTCTGGACCGCCTTGGCGGCATCGAAGTCGGCCCCGTCGTTGGCGTTGAGAATGGCGATGGTGTACTTGTCCTGCTCGATCCGGAACTGCTGCGTGCAAACCTCGGCGAGATAACCCGGCTCTTTCACGCGTTTGAGTTCGAGAGAATAGCGGCGCAGGAGGCGCTTGCCGGGAAACACGCCCACGGAGGCGTGCAGGTAACCGCTCGGACTCTTCTTCGGCTGGATCTGCGAGATTGCCGCTTCCAGCGCGGGCGCGTCGTTGGGTGCGCATTCCCGCATGTCCTCCACCACAAACGGTGCCACCGGACCCGAAGTCCGCGCCAACATCACCGCATGATCGTTGAGCTCGACGAAAAATCCCTTGGATTTCTGGGAGAAAAGCATGCAGTCACCGCCTCAATGGCGGAAGGTCGCGCTGCCGGCGAATGTGGGTGGGTGTTTCAGCAAAAAAAACGGCCTGGGCGGGAGAAAACCCACGTCGCAAGCCGGCCGCGGACCGTCACAAACCGGACCGGTCCTTACAAGATTAAACATTGCGGCGATACTTGGAGCGCCGGCCATTTACGGAATCTTGAGCAAAGCGAGGGAACCACTTCGCGGACTGCGGAAACGCGTAAATTCCAAGGACCGCGAAGCGGCCCGGCCGCACTTCCTGAATCGGTCCGAAACGCATCCGCGCAGCGGCCATTCGCGACAAAAAGAAAACCCGCCGCAGGCCGCGGCGGGTTGAAAGGGGAAACGGAGAAGGTCGTCGGCACCGAGGCCGAACGATCACTTCTGCCACGTACGCTTCTTATGGCGATTCGCTTTCAAGCGCTTACGGCGCTTGTGCTTGTTCATCTTCAGACGGCGTTTCTTTTTCAGGTTGCCCATGGTGTTTGAAAGTTGGCGAACGGTCACCTTGCGACGCTGATTCCGGAGTGTAAAGCCCGAATTTGGAAGCTCACGCCGGGCGAGCCGGAACCTCGCTCCATGCCCCTGCCGCACTCGCATAGACCCAGCGCCTGATCGTCGCCCGCGGCAAAAACACCGCGAGACAATCCCCATAGGCGTGCAACTGCGGGGCATACAGCGCCACGAGTCTCGCCAGCAAATCGGTATCCGTTTCGCCGTCACGCCGTCGGTTCGTCTTCCAATCGACCACCCAGACCTCCTGACGCTCCCGGTCGTGCAGCACGAAATCCATCACGCCGTCGATCCACGCATCGGGCCGCAACGGAGCAAAGACGCCCAACTCCGCGAGCCGCTCCCAACGCGGATCCCGCAACGTCGCCCACACCGTGCTCCCGCGCAGCGACTCCCATTCCTTCCGTCCGCGCACACCGAAACCAAGCCGATCTGCTTCCTCCACAAAGCCGGCAATGTGCTCGGCAATTGCGGCCTCGGAATCGGTCCACGGGAGAAACTCCAGCATCCCATGCCACCACAGGCCGTATTCGATCGCCTCTTCGGACGAAGGCTGCCGGCGCACGTCTTGCCCACTTTCATGCCCGGCCGCCCGGGTCCGGTCGGGCTCATGGGCAAGTTCGTGCGGCAGCAAACGATCGGGCAGCGGAGGCAACGCAGCCTCCGGGCCTTCATCCGCGGCGGGATCCGGAACGGGCTTTGCGCCGCTGCCTGATTCCTCGGCGGCCGAAGGCGCCGGCGGCGGCGAAGCTGCAATCTCCGGCCACGATTCGAGGTCCGCATGCCAAAGCTCGGCGAAACTGGGCGATTCCCGCTGCCGGCCGCCGAAGTCCGCGAGCCAAGGCACCAGCAATCCTTCCCGCGGCCGGGTGAGTGTGACGTAGAGCAGACGGGTCAACTCGCGGACGCGCTCGCGATCCCGCGCCAGCTTCGTGTCGTCGGGCAAACTTGCGGGGTTGAAATACACGCGGACGCCAGCCGGATCACGGACCAGTTTCAACCCGCGCTCGGGGGCTTGGCCGATCCCGCGCCACAAACCGAGCACGACGACGACCGGCCACTCGAGTCCCTTGGCGGAATGTGACGTCAGCAGATTGATCGCAGCCGGACTGGGTCGTCCCGCCGGCCGCGCCGAGTCCAAGCCGCGCCGCAGTTCTTCCAGCCAATCCCGCACCCCCGCGCCCTCCGCGCCTGCGGCGTCCGCTTCGGCGAGCAAGCGTTCAAGCTCTGCGACCGCACCGCCGGCGGCGTCAACCCAAGCGGCCTTTTCCGGCAACCGCGTCGCTGCGGCAAGCTCGCGTACCCAACCGCCCAACGCCAGACCGGCATCGTCCCGCCGGATGATGAAGGGGCGCACGGTTTCGAGCGCGCGCGCCATCGTTTCCGGATGCTGCGCCGGATCCTGCCAGGAGAAAGCGCCGAGGCGCCGGAATTCCGCCGCGATCAGCCCGTCACTGACGCCAAACACCTCGCGCAACACCCCGGTCCATTCGAACGCGTCGTCGGGATTGGCGCAGACCGCCAGCAACCCGGCGAGCCAGGCATAGGCCGGATTGTCGCCCGCGCGCGAGCGGCGCGATTGCAGCGCCACCTCCAGCCCCGCCTGCTCGAAAGCGCGGCGGGCCTCGACCAACCAATCGTTGCGGGGCGCGAGGACCGCGACTTCGCCCCACGTCCGGACCCCGACCCCAGCAGGTCCGACCTCGCGCAGCCAAGCGGCCAGTTGGCGCGCCTCTTCGGCGAGCCACCCGCCCACGCCGACCGGCGGCTCGGCCGGCGGCCGCAGCGCGAAACGGCGCACCCAGCCGGGACGGTTCGCCGGCCCGGGCACGAGCGCGGTGTAGGGGATCTGCAGATACGGGCCCTGGGCGCCCGGCGCGGGCGGAAGCCCGAAATTGTCCGGCCGGTCCCGCCCGAAGGCGGCCGGGAGCGTGCCGTTCAGCGCCGCGACCACCGCCTGCGGCGTCCGGAACGTGACATCGAAGCGGAGGCATTCGCCGCCATCGCCGGCCCGGTACGCATCGACATGGCGTACGAAATTGTTGAGGTCGGCGCGACTGCCGTAGATTGCCTGCTGGCCGTCGCCCACCAGGCAAAAATGGCCGGGCCGCGGCGGGGCTGCGCCCGGGACGCCCGGCCAGCCGCCGCGTCCGGCACCGGGCGGTCGGGCCAATTCGACCAACACGGCGAACTGCTGCGGGTCCGTGTCCTGCGCCTCGTCGAGCACGATCCGCCAGCCTTCCCCGCGTATCCGGTCCAGCACGACAGGGTCGCCCAGCACCGCGAGCGCGGCGTCGATCTGGTCCGCATAGGTCTGGATGCCGCGGGCGAAACGCCAGAGCCGGTAGCGCTCCGCGAGTTCGGCGGCGAGCCGCGCCGCCGCCGCCGCGAGCCAGCGCTCGAGCGGCGCCATCCAGGCGGCCGCGCACTCCACCACCGCCTTGGCGGAACCCGCCGGCCGGTACAGCGGCAGGAAATCGTTCCCGGCCCACGCCGCGGCCCAGTGCCGCGCGCGCTCCTGGCTGGCGAGAATGTTGGCGCCGCCCCGCCCCGTCGCCGGCAGCGCCAACAGCTGTTCGAGCGCCGCGGCCGACGGCGCCGCCGCCGGGCCCGGGCCCATGCCACCGAGCAACACCTCCGCGGCCGCGCGGTCGAGACTTCGGGCCAACGGAAACACATCCTCCAGCGGGAGGTGCCGCAGCCACGCCGCCAGCTCGGCCGGACCGAGCGCCGAGAACGTCATCGGGTCGCCTTCGAGAAAGTCCTCCCACTGCACGTCGTCGCCGTCGGTGACGACCGTCGGATTGAGGTTGATGCCGATGGTTTGTCCGTGGGTCTGCGCGAGCTTGAGGCAGAAACTGTGGATCGTGCCGAAAAACGCCCGATCCAGCGCCTCCAGCGGAGCCTGGCCGGAAAGTCCTTCCGCCGCCAATCGCCGCTGCAGCACCTGTCGGGCGCGCTGGCCGATCTGGCCGGCGGCTTTCTTCGTGTAGGTGACCACCGCCGTGCGCCGCAACCGCGCGGCGGCATCGGGGCCGAGCGCGATGGCGGCGAGCCGCTCCGAAATCGCCGTGGTCTTGCCGGAGCCGGCGTTGGCGCTGACGGCAAAGTTGACGTCGCACTCGTCGCGGAAGCGTTCCCGGGCGCGTCGATCCGCCGGCGCCTCACTCATCGTCCGCTCCTCCGCTGAAGCCGGGAAACGTCACGGCAAATTTCCGCGCCAGGACCGCCGCGGGGACCGGGGTACACGCCGTCGGCCACGGCGGGCCGGCGGGAGCGTAGTCGGAACGATCGGGCGTCAACGCCCCGTACACCCCGCGGCGCAGCGCCTCGCCCAACCACGGCAGCCGGCCCAGCGCTTCGTCCAGTTCCGGAAGACCGAGCGACGTCACCGCCCCCGGCTCGGGCTTGATCATATGCACCCGGCCGCCCGCGATGCCGAGCGAGCGCACCGCCGCAAGATAGACTCCGAGCTGCAGCGCAGCGCCGCTGCGACCCATGCGACGCGCCGACAGCTCCGCATCGCCGCCGGTCTTGAAGTCGAAGATATCGACCTGCGCCCCGCGCCAATCGGGCCGATCCAGCCGAACGAGATCGAGGCGTCCCGCCACCGGCAGCTGCAGGCCACCGAGCTCCAGCAACGCGCCGGCCGGCAGCCACGCTTCGGTGGCCACGAACCGGCCCGCATCGACGGCAAAGGCATTGGCCAGTAGCACGCGACACACCCGCGCCAGCTCCGCCGCACAGGAATCCCAATAGCGATTTTCCGGCCACGCCGCCCGCGCCGTTGCCAAAACGGTTTCCAGACGGGCCGCAGCTTCCTCGGGACTCGGCAGTTCGCCAAATCCGCGGACCGTCGGGCCGGCCGGGCGCAGCACCGCCGCCAGAATCTCGTGCGCGCATTGTCCGAGCGCCTTGCGGCGCGTGCGGGCGAAGGGCTCCCATCCGATGCGCTGCACCCGCAGCACCGCCTCGAACCAGAATTCCGCCGGATCCTTGACGGCTCGCTCGATCAAGCGCGCGGGCAGTCGGGCCGGAGTAACAAGCGCGGGATCGCCCGCAAAAAAGTATTCGTCGAACGGCCGGCTCGCGTCCCGGCGCCCGGACCAGACCGTGCACCACTGCGCGCCGGCAGCATCCGGTTCCCTTGCGGCCGGCTGCGCCCGCACCAACCGCGCCAGCAATTCATCCGGAGCCGTACCCGGAGCCGCCACGCCTTGCGCGCGCAGCACCGCTTCCAGCCAACGGTTCGGGGCCTGCGGCAACTCGGGGTCTTCGGGCAAAGTCGCCGCGGCGGAGAAGATCACGCCGTCGCGCGCATCCCGGGCGAGCGCCGCGTAGCCGGCCCGCTCGAGCCGAGCCTGCTCCTCCGCCGTGAACAATCCGGGCACGGTCGCCCGCGGCGCGAGTTCCGTGCGCTGCAGATCCGTCAGCCAGCAACTCGCTTCCTCCCGCCCTGGCCAGACACTCGCGTTGGCCTCCGCAAACACCACGTGGGACCAAGCCAGCCCCGCCGCCCGCCGCCGGCTCGTCAGCGTGACCCGCGCAAAACCGCCGTGCGACCCCGTCGTCTCCGGGCTTTGGCTCCGCGGCAGAAACGAGGCCAACGCCGCCAACACAATCCCGACCGGATAGACCGCGGCATCCGGCCGGAAAATCCGCTCCAACTGCGACCAATGTTCCGGCTCGGCCAACCCGAGCTCCGCGCAAACGGCCCGGACGCGCGCCGCGGCGGCGACGACGGTGACCGTATCCGGCCAATCGGGACGCAGTCGCCGGACCCAGGTCGCGAATTCCGGCGCCGCGGCTTCCCACAGGGGCAGATGCGCCGCGACCCCATGCGTCTGGCAGCGGTCGAAGCTGCGTTCGCAAAGCCGCCGCGCTTCCGCCAGCGGCACGGGAGCGAGGCCGTCGGCCTCGAGCCAAGGCCACAGAGCCAGCAGTCCGGCCACGACCGATCCCTCGCTCCAAAAACCGAGCAACGACCGCAGCTGCGAGATTTCGCTCTCGGGCTGGCCGGCGGCCGGAAGCAGGTCCGTGAACGGAATCCGCCGCTCCCCCAGCGCCCGGACCAGAGCGGCATGGGCGGCATCCAGCCGCGGAAAAATCACGGCGATGTTTTCCGCGCCCGTCCGGAGCAACCGGTCGATCTCTCCGGCCACGAGCGCCATCTCGTCGTCGCGCGATCGGCCGACCAGGACACGCACCGCCGCGACGTCGCCCGCTCCGGTCTCGAGCAAGGCCGCGGCGCCCGAGCCGGCCGTGAAGGGATCCGCCACATCGAGCGGCAGCGGCCCCGTGCCGAGTCGCTGTTCCCACCACGCGATCCAGCGTTCGTCGGGAGTGGTCGGACCGGCAAACTCGGGCGCCGGGAGCACGACGGCGACGTCGACGCAACGGTGGACGAAGGCGAGTACGTTGGCGGCCTCCCCGACCGCCTCGGCCCCCAGCCCGGCCACGAGCACCCGGCCGCGCCGGGCGGCGGCGGTGGTCCGGCCCGCGGCGCGGTGCGCTTCAGTCGCGGCGAACGCATAGCCGAGGGCGCCGACCCAATCCGTCAGGTCGCCGAAGATCTCCCGCAACGGCGCCAAAGGAAAATCGGCCGCGCCCAAGCCGGCCTGCAGGAGGGCATCGAAATCGTCGAGCGCCCGCTCGGGGTCGCTCTGCAGGCTTTGCCAAAACCCCCAGGTTCGTTCTCCGGGTACCGCCGTTTCCAGCCGCCGGGCAATCGCCGCGCGCAATCCGAAAAGCAGCACCTCGCGGCCCAGCGCCGGCCGGCAATCGCCGCCGGTCTCCGCCCATTTCTTGCGGGCCAGTCCGGGGGTGAGAAACTCCACGCCGAGGAGCGGCACCCCTTCGCGCAGGCAGCGATGTTTCAAGCCGTGGGCCTGGCCGCGGGTGGCAACAATCACGTAACTCCGGACCAAACGGTCCCGCGTGGCCCCGAGCCACGGGCGGATCACCTCCGACCACGCGGAGTCCGCGTGCCGGGCGAGGTGCAGCTCGAGATTACGGTTCACAGCGGGCGCATGAACACGCAGGCCCGCGCTGAGTACAACCGCATTTCCCGCTGCGATATTTCCCCACTGGATTTCAATTTACGAACGGCCGGGCCGTGCCGAAGGTGCCCTGTGCGTTCGTCCCTCCGGCCGATTCCCCTGCGCTCGAGCCTCGGGCTCCGTTTCGCTCTCGCCGCCGCCGCCATCTTCCTCCTCGCGGCCGCGACCCTTTTTTCGGTCCAGCGGAGCCAGGCGCGCGCTCTCGGTTCGTTGCTGGAATCGGAAACCCGGGAAAGATCCCACCTGCTGGAGGAACTTGTCGACCTGACCGGCCAAGCCCTGCGCGACTTCACTTCGGACTATTCGCAGTGGGACGAAATGGTCGCGTTCCTGCGCCAGCCGAAGCCCGAGTGGGCCGCGATCAACCTCGATGCCTCGATCAAGAACTTCAAACTGAGCGGAGCCTGGGTGCTGCGGCTGGACGGCACGCTGGTGTACGCGACCGCCGGCGAAGCGCCGGCCCCGGCTCCCTCCTTGCCGCTGCCGCCCCACGTCCTGGCCGCGTTGCTGGCCAAGCCGCCGGCGCGCAATACCTTCGTCCCCTCCGGAGGCGATGTCCTCGAACTCTGCCTGGCGCCCATCGTGCCTTCCGCGGATACGACCCGTTCCTCGGCGCCGCTCGGCTGGCTGCTGGCTGCCCGCACCTGGGACCGGCCTCTGCTCGAAAAATTCGGCGAACTCGTCCAAGGAAAAACCTCGTTGGGCGGGACGCAGTCGCGTCCGCCCATCTCCTCCGCAGAGGATATCGGCCTGCGGCTTCCGCTGGCGGGCCCGGACGGATCCATCGTCGCCTTCCTCGACTGCCGGATCGAGGCCGAGGAACTCAAAATCACCGGACAGCAAAACCGCATCGTCTTCTGGCTTCTGACGGTCACGGGCCTCGTCGCCGTGGTGCTTGCGATCTGGATTCCGTACGCGCTGGTCCTGCGGCCGCTGCGGACGGTATCGGCCAGTCTCGCCGCCGGCAGCCCGGGGCTCATTCAGCCGCTCGTCGCCCGCACCGACGAACTCGGGCTGGTCGCCCAATCCGTCCGGACCGTTTTCGCGCAACAGGCCGAGCTGAAGGGCCTGCTCGACGAACGCACCCGGCTCGGGCGCGACCTCCACGACGGCGTGATCCAGACCGTCTTCGCGGCCGGCATGAACCTCGCCGCCGCGCGCCGCGCCGTCCGGACCCATCCCGGCGAGGCCGAGCGGATTCTCGAGGAAACCCGGGTGGAACTGAACGCTTCGATCCTGGAACTGCGCTCGTTCATCGACCAACTTGAACCCGAATCGATCCCGGAACGACCGCTCCCGGAAGCGATCCGCGCCGCCGCGCAGCTCATGCAGGGCATCCGCACTTTCAACCCTCGGCTCGATCTTGATCCGGCGCTGACCGCCGCCCTCGGCGCCCGGCAACGGCTGAACGTACTCGGCATCGTCCGCGAAGCCTTGAGCAACAGCGCCCGCCATAGTTCGGCGACGGAGATCCGGATCACGTTGCGCAGTTATGGTTCGCACGCGGAGCTCGTCGTTGCCGATGACGGCACCGCCGATTCGCGTCCAACGGCCGCCCAAGGCAGCGGCCGCGGGATGGAAAACATCGCGGCGCGCGCGAATGAGCTGGGCGGCGAACTCGCCGTCGAAAACGGTCCCCGAGGCGGCTTCGAAATCAGGGTCTGGTTCCCGATTTGAAAACGCCGCCTTGCCGGCCGCCGTTTCCGGAAAACGAAAAACCCCGGCCGGAATCCGGACGGGGTCGAAATCGATGCTGCCGGGATTGCCCCGGTCGCAGCTTACTTGGCCGAGAGGGCCTTGGCGGCGTGCGCCTTGCCGCGGGAGGCGGCATTCTTGTGCACCACGCCCGACTTGACGGCTTTGTCCATCGCCGAAGCGTACTCGGCGGCGGCGGTCTTGCCGGCGGCGACGTCCTTGGCGGCAATGAAGGAATCGAGACGCTTGCGCAGGGTCTTGAGGCGGGTTTTGACGCCACGGTTGCGTTCGGTGAGGCGCACGGACTTACGGGCTGCCTTGATCGCGGATTTGGTGTTGGCCATGGTGATACGAAGATTCGAAGCTGGCGAAAAACTCAATTGCACGGTCGGGAGTCAAGGGTTTTGTCGGCCGCGGACGATTTAGGAGCGAAAACTTTTCCTCCATTGCAGCCGGGAAATCCCGATGGGAATCATGGCTCGCGCCGCGATCCCCGATCCCTCATCCCTCGAAACCGCCGCTTTACCCCATGACCGCCACCGCTGCTTCAACCATCCGAATTCTCCTCGTCGACGATAGCCAACTCGTCCGGCGCGGCATCAAGTCCGTGCTCACTGCCGAAACCGAGCCGCCACTGGAAGTGGTCGGCGAAGCCGGCAATGTGATCGAAGCCGTCAGCGAGTGCCTCCGGCTGAAACCCGATGTCGTTTTGCTCGATGTCCGGCTGCCCGACGGCACGGGCTTCGACGCGTGCCGCGGCATTTTGCAGGCGCTGCCCGATACCAAGTTTCTCGTTCTCACTTCTTACTCGAACGACTCCTTCGTCTACGAAGCTGTCACCGCCGGGGTTCAGGGTTACCTGATGAAGGAAATCGATCCCGCCGGTCTTGTGCAGGCCATCCACGATGTCGCCGCCGGCCGGTCGATTCTCGATCCCGAAGCCACCAACCGCGTCCTGCGTCTGCTGCGCACGGGCAACGGCACGTCCTCCGGCACCGACCTCTCTTCGCTGTCGCCGCAGGAACGCCGGGTCCTTGCTCTCGTCGCCACGGGGCTGACCAACAAAGAAGTCGGGGAAAAACTCGGGCTGAGCGAGAACACGGTGAAGAACTACCTCGTCAACGTGTTCGAGAAACTGCAGGTCAAGCGCCGCGCCCAGGCGGCGGCGATGTTCGTCCAGCAGACGAATCCGGACCGCTGAGCCGGGATCCTGCGGTTGAGCGAGCTTGGTTGAGAGTGGAGAGCAAAACCGTTCGGTTTGCCGGTAGCGTGCGGCAGCACCGTTTTCCGGATCGTCGGCGGATCGATCTCTCAACCCTCGGCTTTCAGCTCTCAAAGGCATGATCCGGGCTGAGCGCCCCCCACCGGGCCCACGGCCACCTCCGTTCAGGCCCGGCGCTACTAGGTGCTAAATACGCCTACGTCCGCCCCTAACTCCGCCCGCCCGCATCCGATAGGATACGGGCATGGAAACAAGTCCGAGCCACCCCCGCTCCGCTGACCGCCGCCGTCGCGGAATGCGCGCCGGCTTCACGATCCTCGAGGTGGCGATGGCCGGTTTCGTGATGGCGTTGGGCCTCGGCACAGCCATCACGGCCTTGCAAAGCAGCTTCAAGGCCCTGGACGTCGCCCGCGACACCACCCTCGCCTCGCAGATCCTCCAGAGCGAGATGGAGCGACTGCGCCTCATGGCTTGGAACAACCCGTCCACCGTGGCCGTGGACAGCATCTGCGAATTGCCCGCGACCGAAACCGTCGATCTCGCGGCCATGTTCGCCTCCAGCGTCGATCTCGCCGCGAAATTCACCGTCACGCGCGCCGTCGCGGCCGACACCGCACGGCCCGCGGACGTGAAACAGATCGTGATCTCCGTGCGCTGGCGCTCCTTCGACGGCCGCACCCACGTACGTTCCTTCCGCTCCATCTACGCCCGCAACGGACTCTATGACTACTACTATACCGTCGCCCATTGATCACCGCCGGCGGCCGCGCGGCTTCACGCTCGTCGAGGTCCTGATCGCCGCGACCATGTCCGCCTTCGTGCTCGCCGGAGTCCTGTCCACGTTTCTGTTTCTCGGCCGCAGCGGCATCGGGATCCAGAACTACAACGACATGGAGACCGAGGCCCGCCGCGCGCTCGAAATGTTCGCGGAAGACGTGCGCCAGGCGAGCGCCATCACTTGGACCAACCGGAACCGGCTCACCCTTACCGTCAACGCCGCCACGATCGAATACCGCTTCGACTCCGCCACGCGAAGCTTTCTCCGCAATCCGGGCGGCGGCGAGCGGGCGCTCGTCACCGGCGTGACGACCTTTTCCTTCAAAGCCTACACGATCACCGGCGCAGAGATCGCGGACTTCGGCACCGCCGCCGCCCTCACCGCCGCCGGCCGCCAGACGAAGCAACTCCAGATCTCTCTCGAAGCTACGCGGGCGCAGCAGACGGTCGTCGCCGCGACCAACACCGTGCTCTCCGCCCGCTTCATTCTCCGCAACAAGATCATCACCGCCTGAATCCAGCCATGCCTGCCTCCCTCTCCGCCCGCCGCGGCTCCCTCCTCATCGTCGCGATGATCCTGGCGGCGGTCATCGGCATTTCGCTGGTCAGCTACCTGAACCTCAGCCGCACGAGCCTCACGATCTCGAACCGTTCGCTCTACAACAACGCCGCGATCAACGTCGCCGAAAACGGCCTCGAGGAGGCAATTTACGCCATCAACCGCATGATCGCCGACGACACCTACGCGTGGCCCGGCTGGACCACCGACGGCAACGCCGCCACCTCCTCCGCCTGGCGCAAATGGGAGGGCATCCCGTTCGACCAAAACGCCACCGGCACACTGCGGGTCTACATTTACAACTATCGCGCCGTCTTCGCCCCGGAAATCGTCGCCCGCGCCACCATCACCCTGGGCGGGAACAATTCCGCCCCGATCGAGAAATGGATCCACGTGACGCTCCGCCGCACGTCGAAGTTCGCTAGCGGCCTCGTCGCCCGCAACAGCATCGTCTTCAACGGTACCAACACGTCCGTCGACAGCTGGAATTCCGACCCCGACAACAACGCCGCCACCGCCGCGGTGAACTACTCCGCCGGCGTGCGGCGCGATCGCGGCACAGTCGGCAGCATTTCCGTCGGCGTCGATGCCGTCCTCGTCAAACAGGCCGACATCTGGGGCTTCGTTTCCACCGGCGGCACCGACCCCACCTCCACCGTCGGCACCGGCGGCTCCGTGCTGGGCTCGGGCTCGACCTACAACGCCTCGACGTGGGCTTCGCCCAATGTCGATCCGGCCCGCGTTGCGACCGATTTCTCCGCCAGCTTCGATCCCGTCGCGGCCCCGACCAAGACCTACATCAACCTCGCGACCGACATCGACGCCGACACCGTCCTGCCGCGGCCCGCCGACGTCGCCGCGGGCCTGATGGACGCCGACGGCAACTACTATTACCGCGCGCCGCGCGTGAATCTGACCAACGAGTATCTCCGCATCACCCGCAAGGTCGTGCTCAAGCTCGAGGCCGCCAGCGGCTACGCGGTCGACGTCGGCGGCGGTTCCGGCCAGATCGACATCACCGCCACCGGCAGCTTGGCCATCTACGCCGAAGCCGACATCAGGGTTGCCGGCCAAGGCGTGTCCAACGGCGTCGACGCCAACGCCAACGGCGCCCTCTCCGACGCCGAGGTCGGCCAGCCGATCAAGTTCCAGCTCTGGGGCACGAAAACCTCCGGCGCCCAGGATATCCGCATCGTCGGCAACGGCGTCTTCAGCGGCATCGTCTACGCGCCGCAGGGCGACGTCACGATCAACGGCAACGGCAGCGTCGCCGGGTCGGTCGTGGCCAACAATATCACGCTCACCGGCAACGCGAATTTCCATTACGACGAATCGCTGGGCAATTTCGGCGGCGGCAATCCGCTCCGGATCTCGCGCTGGCGCGAATTGACCGCCGCGGTTGATCGCGCCACCCACGCCCCGGTACTTGCCTTCTGAGGTCGGCCCCGGCCGCCCCTAGGGCCGAATGGCCCTGCGGTACCAGGCTCACAAGTCTGTTACCTAAGCCCCTTCGCGCCGGGCACGAATTTCGCTAGTCTGTCGGGGTGAACACCTCGACCTCCGCTCCAAACCGGCCTTCCGGATCCCGGCACCGCCGGCTCGCCGCCTTCACGCTCGTCGAAGTTCTCATCTCCTCGCTCGTCATGGCGATCGTGCTCGGCGGCACGCTGGCTTTGATCATGCAAACCCGCCGGCTCACCGAAGGCAGCATCGTGCAGATGGCCACCGTCAACGTGCTCCAAGGCTATATCGAGCAGATGAAGAACATGGACTACAACTCGCTCCGCATCTCGCCGTCCGCCGCCGGCACCACCGTGGTGATTCCGACCCAGCTGGACGAGGTGACCGCGGACCCCCTCACGCTTTCCTGGGGCACGCCACCGTCATCCCTGCCCGCCCTTTCCGTCGTGCCCACGGGGGCGATCACGAACACGAAAAACATCACGATCCGGAATCCGGCGGTGAACCCCAACGACACGATCTCCATCAATCTCTGGATCTGGGTCCAGGACCTCACCGGCGTCGCCGCCAACGTCACGAATGCCAAAGCGATCACCATTATCTACACCTACCGCTTTCGCGACGGCGGCCGCATCCGCGACTTCCGCGGCTCGATCCGCAGCATCCGCTCCGTCGTTCCCACTTTCTGATTCCCCGCCATGAACCTTCGTTCCCGCCGCCGCTCCGCCGGCTACACCCTGGTCGAGATTCTCATCACCACGACCGTGATGGGCTTCGTCACCCTCGGTATTCTCCGGGTCTTTGTCCAAGCCCTCAGCATCTATCACTACGATATCGGAAAGCTTCTCGTGAACAAAGACATGAGGACCTTCACGACCGAGATGTCCGAAAACGCGACCTACGCGAACTACTTTCGGATCTTTCCTTCGCACACGAACCTCACCCGTTCCGTCAACACGTTGCTCAACCCCTCCGATCCCGACCAAGGTTACACCACCGCGATCGTGGACACCTCGCTCAACGACGGCACGTCCGGCGATTGCCTCGTCCTGGTCTATAAAGATCCCGCCAACGACCGGCTGATCTCCCGGATTTTGGTCTATTTCCGCGTCCCCGGCGCCACCAGCCCGACGCCCGCGGCCGGCGTGCGCGTGAACAACCGCGGTCCGATCCGCAAAATCGACCTCGCGATCACCCCGAGTTCTGCCCTCCCCGTCTTCCAACTCATTCCGACCATCAGCAATGCCGCCAGCTACCCGATCGTGATCGACGACGTCGCCGTCACTTCGCCGCCACTGGTGGCCGCCATCCCGGCCACGACCCCCGTCACCTACAACCCGTGGGGACTCTTCTACAATTTCTACGACCGCAGCATTATTCTGAAGGGTGAGCTCATTCACCGCGGTGCCTTTGCCAATTCGGTCAACGCCTCCGCCACCAACACCTACAACTTCACGGTTTCCCCCCGCGGCTGACCCATGAAAACCTTCCCGCTCTCTTCCCGCCGCGGCAGCGCGCTCGTTTCCGTGCTGATGCTGACGCTCGCGCTCACCATCATCATCGCCAGCGTCCTGTCGTACTCCCTCAACGAACGGCGCCTCAACTTCCGCGAACAGGTTCGCCTCGAGGCCCGCAACGCCGCCGAAGCCATCTCCGAATACGGACTCGCCCAAGTGCGGCAGTTGATGGAATCCCGGTCCGACTTCACGGCCACCCGGTTCACATCCAACCAAAGCCAGATCGCGATGCCGGCCGCCAGCTTCTGGGCCGGCAGCAACGTCGTCGAAAGCGGCACGAACGCCCCCGAACTCGTCGTCGGCCTGATCAACCAGGTCTCTTCCAGCGGCACGAGCCTCTACTACTTCGATCCCGCCGACCCCAACAACGAATTCGAACCCCTCAAAGGCCGCTACGCCTTCCGCTTCGATATCCGCGTCCTTTCCCGGGCCACCGTCGTGCCCCCGGCCGGCGGCGGCGGCGCCAACCAGACAATCTACATGACGCAGACGCTGTCCGCCCGCGCCTCGCCGCTCTTCTCCCACGCCATTTTCTACAACATGGACCTCGAGCTCTGGCCCGGCCCGACCATGAACATCCTCGGCGGCGTCCACACCAACGGCAGCCTCTACGTCAAGAAACAGAGCAGCGACGGCCGCTCCCTCAACTTCGTCGGCCCCGTCACCGTCGCCGGCGGCGGCAACGTCCCCGTCACCAGCGGCCGGCCCGCCGGTATCTATGCCGGCGTCAAGGTCCCGATCACCTTCTACAACGGCTCCACGGACAATCTCAGTTCCTACACCGACAACGTCTTCTTCACCACGCCGGGCGGCGGTCTCGGCCCGCTCTACGGTCCGGCTCCCGGCACCAGCTCGCCTTCGCTTTGGCGCGATCAAAAATGGGGCCAAAGCTCCGAGTCGATTGCCACGAACACCGCCTTCCGGACTTGGACCGCCCAGACGTTCCAAGGCAATCTGCTGACCCCCGTGCATGGCGTCCAGGTTGCCAATCCTCCGGGGATCGGCCGCTACGTCGAGGACCCCTCCCCAAGCAACGGCGTCGACGACTCCATCAACGACGCGCGCAAAATCATCGAGCCCCCCCTGGTCGCGGCCGACGCCGGCTACAACGCCGAAGTCGAGAGCCAGAAATACTCCCGGCTCTGCGGTGTCTATATTGTCGCCAACCCCTCCACCATCACCCGCACCGGCCGCACCCCGACGGGCGCCACCGTCAACATCCCCGCCGGCGCCTACCGCGCTTTCGATCGCTTCGGGTCCGAAATCGTCCTGCCCGGCCAGCCCACCTACGGCACCAACAACGCCACTGCCAACGCCACCGGCAATATCGGCGGCCCCCCGGTCGTCCGCATCCGCAGCAACGCCATGACCGACATGCGTCGCGCCAACTTCAACTGGTCGGCCGTCCGCTCCGCCTCCAACCCCTTCTCGCCGCAACAGATCGACATGATTGATATCGACATGACGGCGCTCAAACTCGCCGTCGACCGCACCATCAACGGTCTGACCTCGACGCAGGTTTACCGCACCGCGACTCCCGCCGACGGCACCGCCCGGACCAACGCGGCCTGGACCGGATTCATCTACAACAACCTCGCCAGCGGCACCGGCGCCTCCGTTCTCCCCGCCGCCACCACGCTTTCCGCGGTCCACGATATCAACTACCCCTCCGGGGGGACGCTCGCCGCCGCGACCTGGAACGGCGGTCTCTATATCGAGTCCGTCGACGCCGATGCGGCTCCCTCCAGCTCGGTCTTCCGCGGGACCAGCCACCCGTCCGGGGTCCGCCTGATCAACGGCCGCGGCCCCGTGGCCTCCAAGGGCGGCGAAGGTCTCACCATCGCCACCAACGACGCCGTGTATATTCTCGGTCACTACAACGCCAACGGGTTCATCGACGCCACCGCCACCGCCGGCAATACCGTCAACAACGGCCGCTTTCCGGACAGTGTCGACGAGACGCCCTGTTCCATCGCCTGCGACGCCATTACGATCCTCTCGGCCCCGCACTACGTGAACAACGGCACCAACATCACGCAGACCCACGGCTGGAACGACGCCACCAGCAGCCTCCGCCTCCGGACCTCGGGCTATACCTCGGCCTGGGCCACCACCGCCCTCAGCAACTCCAACCTCTACGACGGCGGCAGCTCCAGCACCAACCCTTATCGCGTGCCCTACGACAGTTCCTCCGGCGCACTGACCAACAGCACCAGCGTCCGGTTCGAAGGCGCCAACACCGAGATCTCGTCCGCCTTCCTCGCCGGCATCGTGGTCTCCAACAAAGACGGCAACGGCCAGAACAGCGGCGGCGCCAATAACTACCCCCGCTTCAACGAGGATTTCTGGACCTCCAATCCGCAGAAGACCGTCTGCATCCGCGGCTCCATCGTCGCGATGTACGAAAGCCGCGCCGCCCGCGAACCCTGGGTCTTCCGCACCTTCAACGCCCCGGTCCGCCTCTGGGGCTTCCACTCGCTCTTCGCCTCCGGCCGCTTCCCGCCCCTCACCCCGCGCGTGATGTCCTACCGCCGCGTCGACTTCAACGACATCCCCAAGGCGACCTACGACTCCGTCAAAGCCAGCTGGGGACTTTGATCCCCGGAAACTCCGCCGCCCCCTCCCGGCCCCAAGGCTAGCTTCGGGGCCGGTAAGCCGGATTCTGTGCGGGGCCTTGCGGCCCCGCGGTTGTCATTTCTCT